>Ga0335083_10011787_pt1 | contig 10494 bp, 12 predicted proteins | sample Lox_Sample_42_FD_206716 | JGI IMG/M metagenome (GOLD analysis project Ga0335083, IMG submission 206716) | Soil microbial communities from Loxahatchee National Wildlife Refuge, Florida, United States - Lox_Sample_4.2 | ecosystem: Environmental > Terrestrial > Soil > Wetlands | place: USA... | reverse complement strand
CGTCGCCGGCGCGATTTCGCCCGACGGGCTGAGCGGCAGAGGCGATGCGTTCGACTTCGCGGGCGGCGCCTTGCCCGGCAGCGTCCCTTCCTTGGGCTGGAACGTGCCGCGCACGCGGTCGCTGCGGCCGATTTCGCCGGCGACGGGCGTCGCCGACGGCCGGCCCTCCGCCTTGAACAGCTCGGTGGCGGAGTTGTACGAGATGTAGTTGCTGCGGATCTCGTCGTCGCCGCGCTTCAGGATTGCGTTGTCGAAGAGCTCGAGCTGCTCTTTCGTTCCGTCGTATTCCGCGCGCTGCGCCCAGCCCTCGTAGTAGCCTTCCGCGTCGTCGCGCTTCTGGCGGAACGCGAGCGGGTTGCCGAACGCGGTCGCCGACAGCGAGTTGTCGCCGTTCTGCTTGAAGTTGATGCGGTCGGCCTTGATGGTGAGCGTGCCCTGCGTGATGACGACGTTGCCGGTGAGCACGCCGCTCTTCTTCTCGTAGTTGACCTCGCCGCCGTCCGCCGTGAACGAGATCGGCTTCTCGCGGTCGGCCTTCTCCGCGCAGGCGAGGCACGCGAAGGCGAGCGCGGCGCACGCGACGGTCGAGCGGAGAAGAGGGACGGGTTTCACTTCGACTTCGGGAGCGCTTGCGCCGGTAGGGCTTGCGGTTGCAGGGTGCCGTTCACGCCGGAGCGCAGCTTGAGCGTCTTGGCCTTGTTGTCGAGCGTCAGTCCAACGGAATGGATTATTCCACGCGGCTCCTCGATCGTCACCGCCTTGTCGGTCTGCGCGAACTCCTTGTCGGGCACGACGTGCAGGAACTCTGTGGTCATCGTCACGGGTCCGGCGGGGCTTTCCCCGGGCACCGTCGGCCCCGCCTCGCGCACCGCGCGCACGTTGCCGGTGAAGGAGACTTCCTTGCGGTCGCCGGACAGGCGGCCCGACTTCGCCGTAATCCGAAACTCGGGCTTGCCCTCCTCGGTCTGCGACAGCAGCGGATCGGTGATCTCGGTTGTTTGGTCGTCGCCGAAATGGATCGCGCGCGTGCCGGCCACGGCCTGTCGAGGCCGGCCCTGCGGGTCGAGCTCGACCGCGCGGAACCCCTCGATGAATATGTCCGGATCGTGCCGTTCGGACCCGTCGTATCGCGGCGGCGGCGGCTGCACCTGCGAGTCGAGCCAGTACGTCAGCGCGGCGAGCCCGCCGAGCAGGAGCACCGGCGACCACGCGGTGGCGCGGTCGAGAAGCGTGCGCGTGGTCTTCTCGCGGGCCATGGCGACTCAGGCGGCGCGCGTGGGGCCGGCGTGCAACGTACGCCCCTGCGCCGTGAGGATGAGCTCGGCCAACTCGCGCACCGCACCCGCGCCGCCGTCTCGCGACGTGACGTAATGCGCGCTCTCGCGCACGGTCGCCGGCGCGTGCGGCACCGTGGCAGCGAAGCCGCAGGCGCGCATCACCGGTATGTCGGGCAGGTCGTCGCCGATGTGCGCGCAGCACTCGGGCGGTACGGCGAGCTGCGCGCGCAACGAGTCCCACGCCGCGAGCTTGTCGGCGACGTCCAGCACGACGTACTTCACATTCAGACGGCGAGCGCGATGCTCGACCGCGGGCGCGGGGCTTCCGGTGATCCACGCGACGGTGATGCCCGCGCGGCTCAGCATGTGCATGCCCACGCCGTCGAGCGCCGAGAACGCCTTCGTCTCGTGGCCGAGGTCGTCGACGTAGATCCTGCCGTCCGTCAGCACGCCGTCGACGTCGCAGGTGAGAAGCCGCACGGCGCGCGCACGTGAAAGGGCATCGGGGGTCATTGGGGCCTACACGATGCGCGCGCGGAAGAGGTCGTGCAGATGAAGCGCACCGACCAGTCGTCCGTCGTCGTCGACGACGAGCAGCTGCGAGACCTTGGGCGGCGTCTCCATCGCCTCAACGCAATCGATCGCGAGCGAGTCCGCGCGCACCGTGCGCGGCCGTGCCGTCATCATGTCGGCGACCTTCGCCGACGCGACGTCGCGCATGCCGGTCACGCAGCGCCGCAGGTCGCCGTCGGTGAAGATGCCGGCCACGCGGCGGTCGTCGTGCACGACCACGGTCATGCCCATGCCTTTGCGGCTCATCTCTGCGATCGCCTCGACCAGGGTCGCCGCGAACGGCGTGACGGGCAGGGCATCGCCCCGCCGCATCACCTCCGCGACCGGCACGAGGCGGCGGCCGAGCGCGCCCGCCGGATGCGAGCGCAGGAAGTCCTCGGCCGAGAAGCCTCGAGCATCGAGCAGCGCCAGCGCGAGAGCGTCACCCAGCGCCTGCGCTGCGGTAGTGCTCGCGGTCGGCGCGAGGCCGAGCGGGCATGCCTCGGCACGCACGCCGGCGTCGAGGTGGATGTGCGCGGCCTGCGCGAGCGCGCTCTGCTCGTCGCCGGTAAGGGCCACGACGGTGGCGCCCGCGCGCTTGACGTGCGGCAGGAGGCGGACGAGCTCGTCGGTCTCGCCGGAATTGGACAGCATGACGACGACGTCGTCGGCGGTGATCATGCCCAAGTCGCCGTGCATCGCTTCGGTGGCATGCACGAAAAAGGCCGGTGTGCCGGTCGAGGCGAGGGTGGCGGCGAGCTTGCGCCCGACGTGGCCGGATTTGCCGATGCCGCACACGACCACGCGGCCTCGGCAGTGCAGGATCCGCTCGACCGCTGCGACGAACGCATTGCCCAGGCGCGCGGACAGTTCGGCGATGGCCTGCGCCTCGATGGCGAGCACCCGGCGCGCGAGCTCGAGCGCCCGCGCACCATCGAGCGGCTGGCTCGCGGCGGCGCGCGTTACGGCATCGGAGGCCCGGCTGTTCACGCGGGAAAGTATAACCGTCGCTCGCATTTCCGCCTTGGCCGGCCGCGCGACGGGTGTCATATGATGCTTCTGGGGTCCTTGCTCGATCCCTCGACATTTCGGCCAAGAAGAATGCCCGACGCCCTGCTGCTCGTCCTCACGCTGCTCGCGGCGTCCGTCGTCGTGGTCGTCGTATGCCGCCTCGCGCACCTCCCGCCGATATTGGGCTACCTGGGCGTGGGCATAGCGATGGGGCCCAACGCGCTGGCGCTCGTGCCGCTCGACGAGACGACGCGCTACGCCGGCGAGTTCGGCGTGGTGTTCCTCATGTTCTCGATCGGACTCGAGTTCAGCCTCCCGCAGCTTCGCTCGATGCGGCGAAGCGTATTCGGTCTCGGCCTTGCGCAAGTCGTGATCACCACCGTCGCGGCGATGATCGTGCTGCACTTCCTGGGCTACGGCTGGCAGGCGGGCATGGTCTTGGGCGGCGCGCTCGCGATGAGCTCCACGGCGATCGTGTCGAAGATGCTCGCCGAGCGCATGGAGCTTTCGACGACGCACGGGCGCGACATCATGGGCATCCTGCTGTTCCAGGATCTCGCCGTGGTCGCGTTCCTCATCGTGATCCCGTCGCTCGGCCAGTCGGGACGCGAGCTTGCCACCTCGCTGTCGATCGCGGCGATCAAGGCCGCGGTCGCGCTCGCGGTGATCCTGTTCTTCGGGCAGCGGCCGATGCGCGCGTGGTTCCACCTGGTCGCACGCCAGCGCAGCTCCGAACTGTTCGTGCTGAACGTGCTCCTCGTCACGCTGGGGCTCGGGGCGGTCACCGAATGGCTCGGCCTCTCGCTCGCGCTGGGCGCGTTCCTGGCGGGCATGCTCATCGCCGAGACCGAGTATCGCTTTCAGGTCGAGGAGGACATCAAGCCGTTCCGCGACGTGCTGCTCGGCCTTTTCTTCATCGTCGTCGGCACGGCGCTCGACCCGTCCGTGGTGGTCGCCAAGTTCTGGTGGGTGCTCCTCCTGCTGACCGCGCCGATGCTCGCCAAGCTGCTCCTGACGGTCGCGCTCGCCCGTCTGTTCCGCGCGCCGCTCGCGACCGCGCTTCGCATCGGCTTCTACCTCGCGCACGTGGGCGAGCTCGCCCTCGTCATGCTGGCGCTGGCCGTGCGCAGCGACGTGCTCCCCCAGGCGCTCGTACAGCCGGTGCTCGCGGCGATGATCATCTCGATGTGCGGCGCGCCGATCGTGATCCACTTCGCCGAGCCGATCGTGCGCAGGCTCACCGCGAACGACTGGCTGGCCCGCGCGGCGCAGGTCACGCAGATCGCGGCGCGCAGCATGGCGCGCCAGGACCACATCATCGTGTGCGGCTACGGTCGCAGCGGGCAGAACCTGGCGCGCCTGCTCGAGGCGGAGGACATCCCCTACGTCGCGATGGAATCCGATCCGCAGCGCGTTCGCGAGGCGGCCGCCGACGGCAGCAACGTCGTATACGGCGACGCGAGTCGGCGCGAGGCGCTCGTGAGCGCGGGGCTCGCCAAGGCACGCGCCGTCGCCATCACGTTCGCCAACACCGCCATCGCGCTCAAGATCCTGCATCACGTGCACCAGCAACGCCCGGACCTGCCCGTTATCGTGCGCACCGTCGACGACAGCGAGATCGGCAAGCTGCTCGAGGCGGGCGCGACCGAGGTCGTGCCCGAGGTGCTCGAGGGCAGCCTCATGCTCGCGTCCCACTCGCTGCTCGTGCTCGGCGTCCCGCTCAATCGCGTGCTGAAGCGCATCCGTGCGATCCGCGAGGAGCGCTACGACCTCTTCCGCGGTTTCTTCCACGGCGCGACCGACGCGGCGGACGCCGCCGAGAACCTGCAGGCGCGCCTGCGCACGGTTGTGCTGACGGACCGCGCGTCGGCGGTCGGCCGTACGCTCGCCGACCTCCGCCTGAGCGAGGATGTCGAGGTGACCGGCGTGCGGCGCCGTGGCGCGCGCGCGCAGCGGCCGCCGCCGGACTGGCGTTTCGAGAGCGGCGACGTGGTGGTGCTGCTCGGCCGCCCCGAGGCGCTCATCGGAGCCGAGCAGAAACTGCTCAAGGTCTAACTGACTCCCGGTCATTGCGGCCGGCGAAGCGGTCCGGCTACAATCAGCCCTCTTTTCCCACACCTGTAATTCCCGTTGCCCGACGCCCTCCCGCCGCGGTCCGCAGCCGCGCCCGCCGATGCTGTCCCGAACGCGATCGAGATGGTCGGCGTCACCTTCGGCTACGACCCGCGGCGGCCCGTCTTGCGCGGCATCGACATGGCGATCCCGCGCGGCAAGGTCGTCGCGATCATGGGCGGCTCGGGCTGTGGCAAGACGACGATCCTGCGCCTCATCGGCGGCCAGCTTCGTCAACAGTCGGGCGAGGTTCGAGTCGGCGGCCAATCGGTGCGCGACCTGTCGCGCGACGGGCTCTACGCGTTGCGCCGGCGTATCGGCATGCTGTTCCAGTTCGGAGCGCTCTTCACGGACATGAGCGTGTTCGAGAACGTCGCGTTCCCCATTCGCGAGCACACCGACCTCGACGAGGCGCTGATCCGCGACCTCGTGCTCATGAAACTGCACGCCGTGGGCCTGCGCGGCGCCGCGCAGCTCGCGCCGTCGGAGCTTTCGGGCGGCATGGCGCGCCGCGTGGCGCTCGCCCGCGCGATCGCGCTCGATCCGATGCTCGTGATGTACGACGAACCCTTCGCGGGGCTCGATCCGATCTCCCTCGGCGTGGTCGGCCAGCTCATCAGGACGCTGAACGACGCCCTCGGCATCACGTCGGTGGTCGTCACCCACGACGTGTACGAGTCGCTCAAGATCGTCGATTACCTCTACTTCGTGTCGGAGGGCCGCATCATCTCGCAGGGCACGCCCGACGAGGTGCGTCGCTCCTCGGACGCATTCGTGCGCCAGTTCGTCGAGGGCATGCCGGACGGTCCGGTGGCCTTCCACTATCCGGCCGTTCCATACGCCGAGGAGCTCGCGCTCGATGGCCGATAGCACGATCGCGCGCGGCTTCCGCCGGATCGGCGCGGGGACGATCAACGCCATCTCGCGCGCCGGCTTCGCGACCCGTTTCTTCGTCGCCGTGCTGTATCACTCGCCGTCTGCGCTGCGCCGCCCGCAGCTCACGGCGCGCGAGATCTACTTCTCCGGCGTGCTCTCGCTCGTCGTCATCATGGTGTCGGGCCTGTTCGTAGGCATGGTGCTGGGCCTGCAAGGCTACGACGCGCTCAACAAGTACGGCGCCGGCGACTCGCTCGGCATCTTCGTCGGCCTGTCGCTCGTCCGGGAACTCGGGCCGGTGGTCGCCGGTCTGCTGTTCGCGAGCCGCGCCGGGAGCGCCGTCACCGCCGAGATCGGCCTCATGAAGACGACCGAACAGCTCACGGCCATGGAAATGATGGCGGTCGACCCGCTCGCCCGCATCGTCGCGCCGCGCTTCTGGGGCGGCGTCATGTCGATGCCGCTGCTTGCCGCGCTGTTCTCGGTGATGGGCGTGTTCGGCGCGTATATCATCGGCGTGCGCCTCATCGGCGTCGACAGCGGCGTGTTCTGGGGCAACATGCAGGCCGGCATCGACTTCTGGCCCGACGTCACCAACGGCATCATCAAGAGCATCGTGTTCGGGATCGCGGTGAGCCTCATTGCGGTGTTCGAAGGCTACGACGCGAATCCCACCGCCGAGGGCGTCTCCTCGGCGACGACGCGCACGGTGGTAGGCGGCTCGCTTGCCATTCTGGCCCTCGATTTCGTGCTCACCGTCTTCATGTTCCGCGGCCTCGGCAACGGTTAGCGGCAAGAGAAAACTACACAATGAACCGAGCCACCATCGACCTCTGGGTCGGCATCTTCGTGACGATCGGCCTCGGCGCCATCGTCTTCCTCGCGCTCAAGGTGGGCAACCTGACCTCGATCGAGACCAAGCCCACGTACCGCCTCGAGGCCAAGTTCGACAACATCGGCGGACTCAAGCTGCGCGCGCCGGTGAAGGCCGCCGGCGTCATCGTCGGCCGCGTGGAGTCGGTGCGCCTCGACACCAAGACCTACGAAGCGGTTGTCGGCCTGCGCATCGACAACGGCTACCAGTTCTCGAAGGACACGATTGCCGCCATCCTCACGTCCGGCCTCCTGGGCGAGGTGTACATCGGCCTCGAGGCGGGCGGCGATCCCGCGATGCTCGCCGACGGCGGCAGGATCACCAAGACGCAGTCGGCGGTCGTGCTCGAGAAGCTCATCAGCCAGTTCCTCTTCGACAAAGCAGCCAGCGGCCCCGCCAAATGAACAAGCTCATTGCAGTGGCTGCGCTGGCTGGCGCGGCGGTGCTGTCCGGATGCGCCACCGGTCCCGGCCGCGCGGACGACCCGTTCGAGGCGTCCAACCGCGTGATGTTCAAGATCAACGAGCCGCTCGTGACCTACGTCGCGAAGCCCGTCGCCGATGTCTATACCGCCGTCTTTCCGGGCTTCGTCCGCACTGCGGTCACCAACTACGTCAACAACATCGACGACCTCTTCTCGATCGTCAACGACGCGCTGCAGGCCAAGTGGGAGAAGATGGGCAACGACATGGCAAGGGTGATGATCAACACCGGGTTCGGGTTCGCCGGCCTCATCGACATCGCCTCCGACGCGGGCATCCCGCGCGGCAACGAGGACTTCGGGCAGACATTCGGCTATTGGGGCATCCCGCAGGGGCCATACCTGTTCATCCCGCTTTGGGGGCCGACGACGGTGCGCGACGGCACGGGCTCGATCCTGCGCCTTCTGTGGTCGCCGACCAACGAGATCCCGAACGTTCCGGTGCGCAATGTAGTCTACGGCTTCGTGACCGTGAACGAGGCGCCCGGCGCCGTCGAGGCCATGAGCCTCATCGACAAGGCGGCGCTCGACCCGTACGTGTTCGTGCGCAGCGCTTACCTGCAGCGGCGCCGTAACCTGGTGTACGACGGCAAGCCGCCGCCGGAAAAGGAAGAAGAGTGATGAAGCCGTCGCGCAGTCTCGCCATGGCGCTGCTCGCGTTCGCGGCCGTGTCGGCCGCAGCTCAGGAGGCGCCGGACGCCCTCGTCAAACGCGTGGCGCAGGAGACCATCGGCACTATCAAGTCGGACCCCAAGGTGCAGGCGGGCGACCAGCAGCGCATCCGCGAGGTGGTCGAGACGAAGCTTCTGCCGTATTTCGATTTCGAGCGCATCACGGCCCTCGCGATGGGCCGCAACTGGCGCCAGGCCACGCCCGAGCAGCAGAAGGAGCTCGTCGAGCAATTCCGCCAGCTCCTGGTGCGCACGTATTCGGGCGCGCTCGCGCAGTACCGCGACCAGACGATGGACTACAAGCCGCTGCGCGCCGACGCCGGTGCAACCGAGGTCACCGTGCGCACGGAGGTCGTGCGCTCCGGCCAGACGCCGGTGCAGATCGACTATGCCATGGCCAAGGAGGACTCGGGCTGGAAGGTCTACGACGTCATCGTCGGCGGCGTCTCGCTCGTCACCAACTACCGCGACGAGTTCAACCAGCAGATCAAGGGCGGCGGCGTCGAGGGCCTCCTCAAGACGCTGCAGACCAAGAACCAGGGAACGCCCCAGAAGTGAACGCCCTCGCCGGCGTCAGCGGCGCCTTCGCGGCGGAAGGCGACCGCTGGACGTTCCAAGGTGTCCTGACCTTCGACGACGCCATCGCGGTGCTGCGTGCGGCCGATCGCCTGCCGCTGCCGGCGTCCGGCACGGTCGACCTGCGCGCGATGGCGCACGCCGACTCTGCCGCGCTGGCGGTGCTGCTCGCGCTGCGCCGGCGCGCGAAAGCGGAAGGCCGCAAGCTCGCGTTTGCCGGCATGCCGCCGATGCTCGATTCGCTCGCCCGGCTGTACGGGATCGACGCCCTCATCGCGCCGCCGGGACGATGAACGCGGTCGAGGTGATCGGCGTCGCCCGCCGCTTCGGGGCGGTGCAGGCGCTTGCGGGGGTCGACCTCGCGGTCGAGTGCGGCGAGTTCTTCGGCCTGCTCGGGCCGAACGGCGCGGGAAAGACCACGCTCATCTCGATCATCGCGGGGCTGACGCGCGCCGACCGCGGCACGGCGCGCGTGCTCGGCCACGACGTGGTCGCCGACTTCCGCGCCGCGCGGCGCAGCCTGGGCGTGGTGCCCCAGGAGCTCGTGTTCGACCCCTTCTTCTCGGTGCGCGAGACGCTCGAGTTCCAGGCCGGGTACTTCGGCCTTCGCAACCAGTCGGCATGGATCGACGAGATCCTGCACCACCTCGACCTCACGTCGAAGGCGAACGCCAACATGCGCTCGCTCTCGGGTGGCATGAAGCGGCGCGTGCTCGTCGGGCAGGCACTGGTGCACAAGCCGCCTGTGATCGTCCTCGACGAGCCGACCGCCGGCGTCGACGTCGAGCTTCGGCAGAGCCTGTGGCAGTTCATCCGCAAGCTGAATCGCGACGGTCACACGATCATTCTCACGACGCACTACCTCGAGGAAGCCGAGACGCTGTGCAGCCGCATCGCGATGCTGAAGGCGGGCCGCGTGGTGGCGCTCGACTCCACGCACAACCTCCTGTCGCGCTTCGCCGGGCTTACCTGCCGCGTGGCGGCGCCGCGGCTGCCCGAGGCGTGGCGCCCGCGTGTCGTGCGCGAGGAGCGCGGGGTCTACTATGTCGGCCTCGAGTCCTACGGCGAGCTCGAAGGCCTGCTCGCCGCGCTGCGCGCGGAGAGCATCCCGATCGACGAGCTCGCGCTCGAGGAGACCGACCTCGAGCAAGTATTCCTCAGGATCATGCGCGAGGAGGCGGCGGCATGAGGGCGCCGGGCTGCTCCCAAGCGCGATTGACCCCGGAGCGCCTGGCGCGGAGGGCGGTCCAATGACCGACACTCAAGGGGTTTCGAGCTTCGCCGCGGAAACCCCCCGCCCGGGTTGGGTTACGCTCTTCCACAAGGAGCTGCTGCGCTTCTGGAAGGTGAGCTTCCAGACCATTGCAGCGCCCATCCTCACGTCGCTTTTGTACCTGCTCATCTTCTCGCATGTGCTCGAGGGGCGCGTGTCGGTGTACGACGGCAAAGTCGCCTACACCGCGTTCCTCGTGCCGGGTCTCGTCATGATGTCCGTGCTGCAGAACGCGTTCGCGAATTCCTCCTCGTCCGTCATTCAGTCGAAGATCACGGGCAACCTGATCTTCGTGCTGCTGCCGCCGCTGTCCGCCGGGGACCTCTTCGCCGCGTACGTGCTCGGCGCCATCGTGCGCGGCCTCGTCGTCGGCCTGGGCGTGTTCGCAGTCACGCTGGTGTTCGCGCCCTCGCTCATCCTCATGCCGCACCCGCTGTGGGCACTCCTGTTCGCGCTGCTCGGCAGCGCGATCCTCGCGATCCTGGGCTTGCTTGCCGGGATGTCGGCGGACAAGTTCGACCAGCTCGCGGCGTTCCAGAACTTCATCATCGTGCCGCTCACGTTCTTGTCGGGGGTGTTCTATTCGATCCACTCGCTCCCCGCCTTCTGGCAGGGGCTTTCGCATGCCAATCCCTTCTTTTATATGATCGATGGTTTCCGCTACGGGTTCTTCGGCGTGTCGGACATCTCGCCGTTCGTGAGCTTCGGCATCGTCGGCGCCGCGGCCGTGGCGCTGGCGTGGCTCACGCTTTCGTTGCTCGCCCGCGGGTGGAAGCTGCGTAACTAGGCGA
>Ga0335083_10011786_pt1 | contig 10494 bp, 8 predicted proteins | sample Lox_Sample_42_FD_206716 | JGI IMG/M metagenome (GOLD analysis project Ga0335083, IMG submission 206716) | Soil microbial communities from Loxahatchee National Wildlife Refuge, Florida, United States - Lox_Sample_4.2 | ecosystem: Environmental > Terrestrial > Soil > Wetlands | place: USA: Florida... | reverse complement strand
TCGACAGCGAGAAGATGCGTGCGACGCCCGGGCGCTGGCCGAGCTTGGCCGCGAGCACGCCGTAGTCGGCGGCGACGGTCGCATCGACGCGCAGGTAGCTCAGCACCGCGGCGAATTGCGGCCACGCATCGGCGCGATAATCGGCACCGAGGTGCGCGCGCAGGGCCTTCTCAGCCTGCGCGCGGTACTCGTCGTCGTCGTGCGGGCTGCGCGCGAGACCGATGATCCGCGAACCCGGCGCGATCGCGCCCGCGCAGTGCCGCCGAAAGAGCGCCGGCAGCAGCTTGCGCATCGCAAGGTCTCCGGTGCCCCCGAACAGCACGAGGTCGAACGGCAGCGGCGCCGGGTGATGGCCCGTGCTCGCGGAGGCGGTGCGCGCGTCGGTACTCATACGATTCTGTAGTTTATATACTCAGCGCACCGTAGTGAAGCGGTCGCGCGTTATGTGAAAGAGAATGTAACACATTGTTCATACAGGACTAAGAAAGACGTGGTTCTGGCCTTTCGATCGATAATGTAGATAAACTACGCGCCTGTTGGCGGGTTGTGGAGGCGCGGTGGCTTCAGCTTCGGAGGACCGGGTGCATCCGGTCGTGCGCGAGGTGACATCACGCATCGCGATGCGCAGCGCCGACGCGCGCCGCGCCTACCTCGACGAGCTCGCGCGCGCGCAGACGCGCCGCGCTTCGCGCGGACGCCTCTCGTGCGCGAACCTCGCGCACGTCTTCGCCGCCGCCGACGGCGCCGACAAGGCGCAGCTGCGTGGTGCGCGGTGGCCGAACCTCGCGATCGTCTCGGCCTACAACGACCTGCTGTCCGCCCACCAGCCGCTCGAGCGGTATCCGACGCTGATCAAGCACGCCGCGCGCGCCGCGGGCGCGGTCGCGCAGTTCGCGGGCGGCGTGCCCGCGATGTGCGATGGCATCACGCAGGGCCAGCCGGGAATGGAACTGTCGCTGATGAGTCGCGACGTCATCGCGATGGCGACCGCCATCGCGCTGACGCACGATGCGTTCGACGGCGTCGCGGCGCTCGGCGTCTGCGACAAGATCGTGCCGGGACTGCTGCTCGGCGCGCTGTCGTTCGGGCACCTGCCGGCCGTGTTCGTGCCCGCCGGCCCGATGCCGTCCGGACTCGGTAACGCCGACAAGGCGCGCGTGCGGCGCGAGTACGCCGCCGGCAGCGTCGGCCGCGAGGAACTGCTCGAGGCCGAGGCCCGCAGCTACCACGCACCCGGCACCTGCACCTTCTACGGCACGGCGAACAGCAACCAGATGCTGATGGAGGCGATGGGGCTGCACGTGCCGGGCAGCGCCTTCGTGCCGCCCGGGACGGCGCTGCGCGATGCGCTGACCTCGCAGGCCGCGACGCGGCTCGCGCAGATCACCGCGCTCGGCGGCGATTACCGGCCGCTCGGCCGGCTGCTTGACGAGCGCGCGCTCGTGAACGGCATCGTGGCCCTGCTCGCGACCGGCGGCTCGACGAATCACACGATCCACCTGGTGGCCATCGCCGCGGCCGCGGGCCTCGGCATCAACTGGGACGACTTCGATGCGCTCTCGGCCGTCGTGCCGCTGATCGCGCGGATCTACCCGAACGGCACGGCCGACGTGAACCACTTCCACGCGGCGGGCGGCACGGCGTTCGTGATCCGGGAGCTCCTCGACGCGGGCCTGCTGTGGCGCGAGGTCAGGACGATCGCCGGCGACGGGCTCGATGCCTACACCCGCGAGCCGCGGCTCGTCGACGGAACGCTCTGCTGGGGCGAGGTGCCCCGCACGAGCCCCGACCGCGACGTGCTCCGGGGCGTCGCCGATGCCTTCAGTGCCGAGGGCGGCATCCGCGTGCTGCGCGGCAATCTCGGCCGGGCCGTCATCAAGACCTCGGCGCTCGCGCCGGCCGATCACGTTGTCGAGGCGCCGGCGCTGGTGTTCGACGGCCAGCAGGCGCTCATGGACGCGTTCAAGGCCGGCGCGCTCGAGCGCGACTTCGTGGCCGTGGTCCGCTTCCAGGGACCGCGCGCCAACGGCATGCCCGAGCTCCACCAGCTGACGCCGGTGCTCGGCGCGCTGATGAGCCGCGGCCGGCGGATCGCGCTCGTGACCGACGGCCGCATGTCGGGCGCATCCGGCCCGGTGCCGGCGGCGCTGCACGTCACGCCCGAGTGCGCCGCCGCGGGGCCGCTCGGCCGCGTGCGCGACGGAGACCTGATCCGGCTCGATGCACGGGCGCGCACGCTCGAGGCGCGCGTGGCGCCAGAGACGCTCGCGGCGCGTGACGCCGCGCGGCCGCCGGCGGCGGACGCCGCCGGCCATGGACGCGAGCTCTTCGCGACGCTTCGCCGCGCGATCAGCGACGCCGAGCGGGGAGCGCTCGCATGCCGCTGACGCCGATCCGCGCGATCCTCGCGCGCGCGCCGGTCATCCCGGTGCTGACGATCACCGAACTCGGAGGCGCCGTGCCGCTTGCGCGCGCGCTGCTCGCCGGGGGCCTGCCGGTGCTCGAGGTGACTCTGCGCTCGGCGGCCGCGCTCGATGCGATCCGGGCGCTGCGCGCCGCGGTCCCGGAGGCGATTGTCGGTGCCGGAACGGTCATTGATGCGGGCCAGCTCGCGGATGCGCTCGCGGCCGGCAGCCAGTTCATCGTCTCGCCCGGTTATTCGACGGCGCTGTGCGCCGAGGCGCGGCGTCGGGGCGCCGTGGTGCTGCCGGGCGTCGCGACCGCGAGCGAGCTGATGGCGGCCCTCGCGGCGGGCATCGACACGCTGAAGTTCTTCCCGGCCGCGCAGGCCGGCGGCGCCGGGATGCTGAAGGCGCTCGCCGCGCCGTTCCCGACCGCACGGTTCTGCCCGACCGGCGGCATCGACGTGAACTCGGCCGGTGAGTACCTGGCGCTGCCGAACGTGCTCTGCGTCGGCATGTCCTCGCTCGCGCCGCCGGCGCTCGTGGCGGCCGGCGATTTCGCGGCGATCACGGCGCTCGCGCGCCGCGCCGCATTGCTGCGCCCGGCGGCGCCGGCGCGCTGAGCCGCACGCGCTACAGGAAGCTGTAGGTCACGCCGACCGTCGCGAGGCTCGGGTTGCCACCCGCGGCGTTGAAGCGCTCGTACTCGGCGCGCAGCGCCCACTTGCCGAGCTTGAATTGCGCCCCGAGGCCTGCGGCCAAGCCGGTGGTGGTCGTGCTGTAGTGCTGCGCGACCTGGCAATTCGGCGCCGCCTGGATGACGCACGTGCCGAGCGGAGCGCCGTAGGTCGCCGTCACCGTCGCCGACTCGTCGAGCCGCGCGACGCCGCCCTTGATGTAGACATCGACGACGGGGATAGGAAGATAGAACAGCGCGTACGCGGCGCTGCCAGAGAGCTTGGCATCGGCGACGACGTTGACGCCGACGATCGTCTGCGCCATGGGAACGGTCGTGTTCGGATGCCCAAAGTCGAGGTAGTCGACCTCGACCCCGAAAAGCGACACGAGGCGCACGCCGGCCATCGCCTTGTAGGCCGAGTGGTTCTCCTTGAAGCTCGAGACCGGCGGGACATCGATGACGCTGGGGTTCGACAGGTTGCTGACGTCGACGCGTCCCTGTCCGACGGCGCCGCCCACGTAGAGGTCGAGTACGTCGGCGACGGCGGCGCGCGCGTCGAGGAGCGTCGCCATGAGGGCAATGACGGCCAGCGCGTGCCTGCGCCGGAATGCGGTTGCTCGATCGCGCGGCTGCATCGTGGTGATCCTCCGTGATCGATGACGTCGTTCAGCCTGCCAGAACGGTGCTGACGGCGCGCGGTTGACGCACGTCGCCGATTGGCGACGTCCGCGCGACGCGCGCCTGTTATCATGCCGGCTCCGTCGTCGATCCGCTGGCGCGATGTACCGGCAGAACATTCAGTTTCCGGCCAAGGACGCCCCGCTGCGCGAGGACGTCCACGCGCTCGGCGCGCTCATCGGCGAGATTCTCCTCGAGCAGTGCGGTCGCGAGCGCTTCGATCTCGTCGAGGGCGATCGCGTCGCCGCGATCAGGCGGCGCGAGGGCGTCGACGGCGGTGCGACCGAGCTCCTCGACCGCACCCGCGGCCGGGACCCGAAGGAGGCGCGTGACCTCGTGCGCGCGTTCTCGACGTGGTTCCAGGTCGTCAACCTCGCCGAGAAGGTCCACCGCATCCGGCGCCGTCGCGAGTACCTCAACAACTCCGCGCAGCCGCAGCCCGGCGGCCTCGACGACGCGCTGACCCGGCTCCAGAAGGAGGGCTGCACGCTCGGTGAAGTGCTCGGCCTGCTGGGTCGCCTGTGCATCTACCCGGTGTTCACCGCGCACCCGACCGAGTCGACGCGGCGCACGATCCTGCGCAAGCACCAGCGCATCGCGGGGCTATTGCTCGACCGCCTCGATCCCTCGATCACGCCCGCCGAACGGCGCGCGACCTGGGAGCAGATCCGCACCGAGCTGATCTCCGGCTGGCAGACCGAGGAGCACCCGCGCGAGCGCCTGACGGTGGCCGACGAGCGCGAGCACGTGCTGTTCTTTCTGTCCGAGATCCTCTACCGGATCCTGCCCGGCTTCTACGAGGAGCTCGCGGTCGCGCTGGAGCGCGCCTTCGGCGCGAGCGTGACACCGCGCCAGCTGCCGCGCGTGCTGCGCTTCGGCTCGTGGGTCGGCGGCGACATGGACGGCGCGCCGGACGTGCACGCCAAGACGATCCGCGAGACCCTGCAACGCCAGCAGGCGGTGATCGTCAACGCCTACTACCTCGACGTGCAGCGCCTCGGCGAGCGGCTCTCGCAGAGCGCGAGCCGGATCAACGTGTCGAAGGCGTTGCAGTCGCGCATCGACGCCTACGCGGCGCTCTTGCCGGCGGCCCAGCGCGATTCGCCGGCGCGCCACGACCGGATGCCTTACCGGCAGTTCTGCGCCCAGCTTGCGGCCCGGCTGCGCAACACCTACGACGGCCGCCCGAACCACTACGAGAACGCCGAGCAGTTTCTGTCGGACGTGCAGGTGATGGCCGAGAGCCTCGCGGCCAACAAGGGGGCGCGCGCGGGCCTGTTCGACGTCGAGCGCCTGCTGCGCCGGATCGGCACCTTCGGCTTCCACCTCGCGACGCTCGACGTGCGCCAGCACGCCGACATCCACCGCATCGTCGTCGGTCAGGGCCTCGGCGAGGCGGACTTTGCGTCGCGCCCGTCCGCGGAGCGGCTCGAGCGCTTGCGCCTTGCGCTCGAGCGCGACGAGGGTCCCTCGCACGCGCTCGATGCGGTCGGGCGCCGTACCCTTGCGGTGTTCGAGCAGCTGATGCACTGCCGCCATCGCCATGGGCGGGAGGCGATCGGCGATTACGTCGTCAGTGGCGCGACGGGGCCCGACGACGTGCTCGCGGTGCTGCTGCTGGCCCGCTGGGCGGAGATGGTCGACAAGCGCATTGGCGAGGTGCCGCTCGACGTCGCGCCGCTGTTCGAATCGGTCGATACGCTCGATTCAAGCGGCGCGACGCTGAAGGCCCTGTTCGCCGAGCCGATCTATCGGCGCCACGTCCAGGCCCGTGGCGACCGGCAGGTGGCGATGATCGGCTACGCCGACAGCAACAAGGAAAGCGGCTTCGCGGCCTCGCGCTGGGCGCTGAATCGGGCGCAAGCCGCGCTCGCGGCCGTCGCCGCCGAGTCCGGCATCACGCTGACGGTGTTTCACGGCCGTGGCAGCGCCACCGGGCGCGGCACGAACCGGGTGGAGACGATCCTGAGGAGCGCGCCGCCGGGCAGCTTCCACGGCACCCTGCGCATCACCGAGCAGGGTGAGGTGATCAACCAGAACTACGCGCTCCGGCCGATCGCGATGCGCAGCCTCGAGCAGGCGCTCGGCGGGGCCAGCCAGGTGCTGGCGGGCCGGCCCGCGCGCTCCCCGCCGGATCCGGCCTTCGCGCTCGCCTTCGATGCGGTCGCGGCGGCGAGCCGCGCAACCTACCGGGCGCTCGTGTACGACGCGCCGGGGTTCTACGAGTACTTTCGCGACGCGACGCCGATCGACGTCATCGAGCGCATGCAAATCGGCTCGCGGCCGGCGACGCGACCCGGGCGCGCAGGTCCCGAGTCGCTGCGTGCCGTGCCGTGGGGATTCGCGCTGAGCCAGAGTCGCCATCTGCTGCCGGGTTGGTTCGGCGTCGGCAGCGGGCTGGATGCGGCGGCCGAGCGGCACGGCGCGCCGGTGCTCGAGCGGATGCTCGCCCAATGGCCGTTCTTCGGGCTGCTGCTCGACGAGGTCGAGTTCGGGCTCGCCGTTGCCGACATGGACATCGCATCCTGGTACGCAGAGCTCGCGGCGCCTGCCCACCGGCGTCACTTCGCGACCGTGCGCACCGAGTACGAGCGCACGCGCGACTGGGTGCTGAGGCTGCGCGGCGAGCGGCGCCTGCTCGACGGCGAGCCCTCGATCCAGCGCGCGATGAAGCTGCGAAATCCGTACGTCGACCCGATGCACCTGATGCAGATTGACCTGCTGCGACGCTGGCGGGCCACGGAGCGCCAGGACTTCGACCTGCTCGACGCGCTGATCGCGAGTATTGCGGGAATTGCGCAGGGGCTTCAGGCCACCGGCTGAGGCGCGCTGCAGCAAAGTCAGGGCGTGCTTCACGGTTCTGCGGCCGCGGCGCGCGGCCGCTCAAGGCCCCGGCCGGCCGGCCGATGAAGGAACTGTGGCCCGGAGGTTCCCGTGAAACGCGCCAGCCGTCCCGAACCGGATTCCGCGATCTCCCCTGAAACTGCCGTGTGGCTGCTGTATGCCGGCCTCGTGCAGGGCATGCGCTGGAGACGCCACCTGGCCCACGCGCCGCGCCCCGACCTGCCGGCCATTGCGCCGCCCCGCACCCGAAGCCTCGCGCGCGCGAGCCGCTAAGCGTAGGGCGCACGGCCCCGATCAGCACTCGGGCACGTTCACCGCAAGTCCGCCCTGCGAGGTCTCCTTGTAGACCGCGGACATGTCTTCGCCCGTCTGGCGCATCGTCGCGATCACCTGGTCGAGCGTCACCTTGTGAGTGCCGTCGCCGCGCATCGCGAGCCGCGCGGCGTTGATCGCCTTGACCGCGCCCATCGCGTTGCGCTCGATGCACGGGATCTGGACGAGGCCCGCGATCGGATCGCAGGTGAGGCCGAGGTTGTGTTCCATGCCGATCTCGGCCGCGTTCTCGATCTGCTCGTTGGTGCCATTGAGGGCCGCGACGAGCCCGCCGGCCGCCATCGAGCACGCGACGCCGACCTCGCCCTGGCAGCCCATCTCGGCACCCGAGATCGAGGCGTTCTTCTTGTAGAGCATCCCGATCGCGCCGCCGACCAGCAGGAAGCGCAGCACGCCCTCGTCGGAGGCTCCGGGCTCGAAGCGCCGGTAATAGGTGAGGACGGCGGGCACGATGCCGGCGGCGCCATTGGTCGGCGCGGTGACGATGCGGCCACCGGCGGCGTTCTCTTCATTGACGGCGAGCGCGAACGCGTTGACCCAGTCCATGGCCTGCATCGGCGAGGCGCTGCCGGCCTCGGTCAGCTGCCGGTAGAGCTTGGGCGCTCGCCGGCGGACCTTGAGGACTCCGGGCAGCAGGCCCTGTGACTGAAAACCCCGCTCGATGCATGCCTGCATCACGCTCCAGATCGCGTGCAGCGCCGTGCGCGTCGCGGCCGGTTCGCGGAACGCGCCTTCGTTGGCCATCACGAGCTCGTGCAGTTCGAGCCCGCTGCCGCGGGCCATCTCGAGCAGCTGGTCCGCGGACTCGAACGGGTGCGGCACGCGGATCGCCGCCGCCGCCGCCGCCGGCGCGTCGAGCTCGTCGGCGCGCGCGACGAAGCCGCCGCCAGTGGAGTAATACTCCTCGCGGCACAACAGCTCGCCGCCGGCACCGAGTGCCGTGAAACGCATGCCGTTGGAGTGCCCGGGCAGGGTCTGGTCGCGGTGCCACAGCACATCCATCGGCTCGTCGAACTTGATCTCCTTCGCGCCGGCGAGATGCAGCCGGCCGCTGCCGCGGATCCGCGCGAGCGCGGGCTCGACGATCGCGGGGTCGAGCCCCTCCGGGGCGTGGCCTTCGAGCCCGAGCAGGATCGCCCGGTCGGTGCAGTGGCCGCGGCCGGTCAGCGCCAGCGAGCCGTACAGCTGCACGCCGACCTGCGTCGTGCGCCCGACGAGGTCCCTGGCCACCAGGTCCAGCACGAAGCGGCGCGCCGCGTTCATCGGGCCCATCGTGTGGGAGCTCGAGGGTCCGATGCCGATCTTGAAGATGTCGAGAACGCTTAAGGTCATGGTGGCAGTGTGACGTGATCGCAAGAGCGCCGCAAATCGCAGCCGCTCAATTCCCGGCCGCACGCGCTGCGCGCTCGGCGCGCAGGCGCGCGAGCGACGCGTCGCGGCCCGCCTCGCGTGCCGCCGCCTCCAGCGCGTCGCGGTCGCGATAGTCGGGCAGGTTCACGGTGCCGCCGCGCGCCCAGCAGGCCTCGACCTCAGCGAGCGCCTCGCCGCGCCGGCCGAGCGCGACGAGGCGCGCGACGAGGTCGTCGCCGACCCGGTCCGCGAACCGCGCCTCGCCCCATTCGAGCGCGCGCGCCCGCAGCCAGCGCAAGTCGCCGGGGTCGCGCCCATGCTGCGCGAGCCAGGCGCTCGCCTGCGTCCAGGCGTCCGCCGGCCGGCGCGCGCGCAACAGGCCATAGATCGCGTCGGCCCACGCTGCACGCTCGCGGTCGGCGCTGCGCTGCGCGCGCTCCCGATCGTGCTCCGGCGCCTGCCAGGCCTCGAGACCGAGCTCGTGCCGGCGCGCATACAACGCGCTGCCGAGCGTGGTCGCGAGCGAATAGAGGAGAAACTGCGCGAGCGCGAACAGCGCGGCCGGCGGCAGGCGCGGCGCCACCGCCGCGAGCGCCGCGCAGTAGAGGGCGCCGAGGGCGAGCAGGAGGGCGTAGTGCGCGCCGAGCCCTGCGGCGATGCGCAGCAGAGCCGGCGGCCACACCGCCCGCGCAGTGCTCCCTTCCACCGCCAGCAGCGCCAGCGAGGCCGGCAACGTCAGCAGCGCGAACGCGCCGACGCCGATCGCCGCCCAGGCGCCGAGGTGCGTGCCGAGAAAGCCGGCGAGGCTCGCGGCGCCGGCGAGCAGCAGCAGCTGCAGCAAGGGGCGCGGCTCGTGCCACGGGTTGGCCGACTCGATCGCCAGGACCGGCAGCGGCAGCCCGTGCGCGACCGCGCTCACCAGCAGGAACGCATAGGTCCAGACCCATGACAGCGCGAGCAGCAGCAGCGGCAGGCCGATGAGGCCGGCCGCTACGGCGAGCGCGAACAGAACGGTCGTCACCGCGACCAGCGCGAGTGGCGGGCCGGCGAGGGGGCGCAACGCGCCGCGCGCAATCAGGTCGTGCCACATCGGATAATTATGCGCCGCGCCCTCGGCGTGGCATCCGATAGAATGCGGCTGTCATGGCGGATCCTGCGAGCGAGGCGGTGAGCGGGCGGCTGGCGCGCGCGGTGTGCGTGTACTGCGCCTCGAGCAGCCGTTGCGATCCCGAGTACCATGCCGCGGCGCGCGAACTCGGCACGCGCCTGGCGGCCGACGGTCGCACGATCGTCTACGGCGGCAGCCGCATCGGCTCGATGGGTGCGCTCGCCGACGGGGCGCTCGGGGGTGGCGGCCGGGTCATCGGCGTGCTGCCGCGGTTCCTCAAGGATCTCGAGGTCTCTCACGACGGACTCAGCGAGCTGCACATCGTCGAGGACATGCGCGCGCGCAAGCACCTGATGCTGTCGCGCAGCGAGGCGGTCGTGGCACTGCCGGGCGGCTGCGGGACCTTCGAGGAGCTGCTCGAGGCGATGACGCTCAAGCGCCTCGGCGTCTACGTCGGGCCGATCGTCATCGTCAACACGCGCGGCTACTTCGCGCCGCTGCTCGCGCTGCTCGAGTCGGCCGTGCGCGAGCGATTCATGGACGAGCGCCACCTCGCGATGTGGCAGGTCGTCGCGACGCCCGTCGAGGTCATCGCGGCGCTCGCGAGCGCGCCGCCCTGGAGCGTCGAGGCGCGCCGCTTCGCGACGCTGTAGCCGGCCGTACGCCGCTCGCAAGCGGTTGATTACGCAGGCGCGCGAATCGCGTGCGGCGAAACATCTGTAACCACTGTGCCAATGGCGCTGCGCGCCGCGCAGGCGCACCCTTGCGTTGTCCACCCAGGACAACGCGGCGAACCCGGCCGCAGTGGGTGGGGCGAAGGAGGATGCCATGCTTGCCCGTGATCTCTTCCCAGTAAAGGCCTTCGAAGGCTATTTCGATCGGTTTGAACCGTTCTTCAGCGGCGATTTCATGCCACGCATCGCATGGCCGCGGAAGCTCGACATTACGGCCGAATGGCGTCCGAGTGCCGATATCATCGAGAAGAAGGACGAATACCTCGTCAAGGCGGAGCTGCCTGAAGTCAAGAAGGAAGACGTCAAGATCGACGTCGTCGATGGTCTGTTGAAGCTGCGCGGCGAGCGCAAGCTGGAAGTCGACGA
>Ga0335083_10011785_pt1 | contig 10495 bp, 10 predicted proteins | sample Lox_Sample_42_FD_206716 | JGI IMG/M metagenome (GOLD analysis project Ga0335083, IMG submission 206716) | Soil microbial communities from Loxahatchee National Wildlife Refuge, Florida, United States - Lox_Sample_4.2 | ecosystem: Environmental > Terrestrial > Soil > Wetlands | place: USA... | reverse complement strand
CAGACCATCGGCCGATTGTTGCAGCGTTTGATATGGAGCATTGATATGAACCCTGTTGTTGTTTTTGATCTCGGCAAAGTGCTGGTGGATTTTGATTACTCCATCGCGGCGAAAAGAATCGCTGCCCGCAGCACAACGTTTATTGAAAATCTTCACCATTTTCTCGGCAGTTCGCCATTACTGGTGCAGCTTGAGAGCGGGGTGATCGACGACGAACAATTCTTCACTGAAATCCAAAAGGCCACTGGCTTTAGCGGCAGTCTTGAGGAATTTTCCGGCTATTTCGCTGATATTTTTCAACCAATACCGGAGATGGTTGAACTTCACAGCGGTTTGAGAAAGAAGAATATCCCCAACTACATTTTCTCCAATACGAATGACCTTGCAGTTGTACACATTCGCCGTAATTTTCCATTTTTCGGACAGTTCGATGGCTATATCCTGTCCTATAAAGTGGGAGCCATGAAACCCAAAGCAAAGATTTACGAAGCGCTGGAGGAGATGACCGGGCGGCGTGGAAGCGACATTTTCTATATTGATGACAGGCTGGAAAACGTGGAAGCAGGCGCGGCGCGGGGCTGGCAGATTGTGTTGCATGAGACCCCGGCTGCAACGCGCGCTGCATTAGAAAAGTTTCTCAAAACGACGGTTTAAACTTGGCCTTTTTTATGCTTCAACCATCAACCGGTAAGATGAACGTTGCTATTCTTGTTGCTGCAGGGAGGGGTGCCCGAATGGGTCGTGACAAATTATTTCTTCACGTCGCCGATAAACCCGTGATTGCCCATACCTGGGGCCAATTCGACGATACCCCGTTTATTGATGAAATCATTGTGGTCGTGCGCGAAGGCACGGAGAAGAATTTTTTGGCCGTGGCCAAGAGGTATCAATTCCGTAAGAGGTTTCAAGTCGTGGTTGGCGGCGCCGAACGCCAGGATTCCGTCTGGAACGGCTTGCAAGCCGCGCCAGGGGGAACTGAAATCGTGATCATTCACGACGCCGCGCGTCCGTGCGTCAGCACTGAGTTAATCGCCGCAACAATCAAAAGCGCGGAAGAAATCGGTGCGGCGGTCGCGGCGCATCCAATCACGGATACGATCAAGGAATCTGTGGATGGCCGGTTAATCCAACGCACGCTGGATCGTTCGAAACTTTGGGGAATGGAAACGCCACAGACGTTTCGGTTGGATGTCATTCGCCGTGCGATTGCCGCGGCGCGGGCAAAGAAAATGATCTTCACAGATGATACGGCCGCATGCGAACTCATCGGCCAGCCGGTACGGCTGGTATCAAGCATCGCTCCCAATCCCAAGGTGACAGTGCCTGGCGATCTGCCAATCGTCGAGGCTTTGCTGCGAAAACCGACAGAGACCGGAGTGCCGGAAGCCGTCGCATAGCCCTTTGTTTGTTGGGGTTTTAAGGCCGTCGCGCCAAATCCGCAAAGTCTTTGGTATCTCTGCGCGATTATGGTAAAATCCTTGCAATGAAAAGACGCATCGTTTACGGCCTGGTCACACTCCTCCTGGCTGCAAATTTAATCCTCGGTGCGCGCGTATATTTGGATTCCGCGCACGCGGCGGAACAGAAAGATTCCGCTTATTCCAATCTGGAGCTTTTCGCCAATGTCCTGCAAAAGGTACGGACGGAGTATGTAAATGGCACTAACACGACATATCACGATTTGGTCTATTCTGCACTTAAAGGAATGGTTGGTTCTCTCGATCCACACAGTGAATTTTTGGACCCGCAGGATTATCAGGAACTCGAAGACGATACCGAAGGTCAATTTGGCGGGTTAGGCCTGGTGGTGGAGCAGAAGAATGGCTTCGTCACGGTGATTGCGCCTATGGATGATTCCCCGGGTTTTCGCGCGGGCATCCGTCCCGGGGATCGGGTCGTAAAAATTGACGATAAAAACTCTGAAAAAATGCCACTCGAAAACGCCGTGCGCTTGTTGCGTGGTGAACCGGGCACAAAAGTAACCGTGACTATTGAGCGTCCTTCCACCGGCGAGACGAAAGTGTTCACGGTCAACCGTGCGATTATCGTTACGGACATGGTCAAGGACATCAATGGAAAGAAAGAATATCCGCTCGGGCCTAATGGCATCGGCTATGTACGTATCACTGAATTTGGTGACAACACCGGGGATGAGCTGGACAAAATGAAATCGCAGGGCATGAAAGGCTTGATTATTGATTTGCGTGGAAATCCCGGCGGCCTTTTGGACGAAGCAGTGAATGTGAGCCAGAAATTTCTGCCGCGCGGACAACTGATTGTTTCCACGGAAGGCCGCGACCCGCACGAAAATTCCGTTCGCCGCGCGGAAGGCAAGGGCGATGAATTGAAGGGCGAACCTATCATTATATTGGTCAATTTTGGCAGTGCGAGCGCGGCGGAAATTGTCACCGGTTGCATGCAGGACCTGCACCGTGCTGTCATCCTTGGTGAGAAAACATTCGGCAAAGGTTCGGTCCAGAGCATTTTTCCGCTGGATGACGGCTCTGCGCTCAAACTGACCACGGCCAAATATTACACGCCGAGTCATCGCGTGATACACGAGCACGGCATCACGCCGGATATTTTTGTGCCCATGACGGAAGAGCAGGAGGGTGCGCTGCTCGTGAAGTCTTCCATCGGTGGCTTAGAATCGCTCGATGAAACCAACCGTATGCGCGTCGCCGAAATTCAGGACACGCAACTCGCCTCTGCCCAGGATTTGCTCCAGGGTATCATACTCTATTGTGAAATGACCAAGTCCGGAAAGATGGCGGCGCGATAGGGTAATTAGAAATGGCAGCAATGACCATTTTAGCCGTTGAGACTTCCTGCGACGAAACCAGCGCCGCCGTGGTGCATGATGGGAAGATCCTCTCCAACGTCGTTTCCTCGCAAATTGCGCTGCACGCCGAGTATGGCGGCGTGGTGCCGGAGCTTGCCGCGCGTGAACACCTGAAAAATTTACAGCCCGTCGTACGCTCGGCCCTGGAAGACGCAAAAATTTCCGCAGAAGAAATTGGCGCCATCGCCGCTACGCAAGGACCCGGATTGCCGACGGCATTGCTGGTAGGTTTCAAAGCTGCGCAGGCTATTGCATTTGCCTTGCGCAAGCCATTCATCGGCATCAACCACCACGAGGCGCATCTCTATTCACCATGGATCGGGGATTTCTCTGCATTCCAGCCGAACGTTTCGCTCATCGTCAGCGGCGGGCACACGATTTTGGTGTGGGTGCAATCAGAATTAAAACACCAGGTGCTGGGCGCGACGATTGATGATGCCGCTGGCGAATGCTTTGACAAAACCGGGAAGCTCATTGGCCTGCCTTATCCAGCCGGGCCGGAGATAGACAAGCTGGCTGAGCAGGGGAACCCTAAGGCGTTTGATTTTCCCCGGCCATTGCTCAACGCTGGCAGCGATGATTTCAGTTTCAGCGGCTTGAAAACGTCCGTCCGCTATTTTTTGCGTGATAATCCGGATTTGTTGCAGGACCCGCAAAAGATCCGCGATTTGTGTGCTAGTATCCAGGCCGCCATCGTGGAAGTGCTTGTGGCGAAGACCATCCGTGCCGCGAAGCGGACAGGTGTTTGCTGTGTCACCGCGTCGGGCGGTGTCACCTGCAATCGTGAATTGCGCAAGCAACTTGAATCTGCCTGTAAAAAGAATGGCTTCATTTTGCGCCTGGCGGAAAAGAGTTTCTGTACCGATAACGCCGGGATGATTGGCATTTTGGCGGAACGGAAGTTTTTGGCCGGTGCGTCACAAGTGTCTTTGGACGAAGAGATTATTTCTGGCCTGGCGCTCGCTTGACTTAATCGTTGAACGATTGGAGGTTAGACAATGGATCCGGAGTTTTTTAAGGCGAGCCGTTGGACGCGGGGAAATTTTCTTTTTCCCACCGTCATTGAGGTCACAGAGAATGCCATCATCCGCCACAAACGCTCGTGGTTCAGCAAGGATGAAATCAGCTATAGCATTTCCAAAGTAGCCTCGGTGCACATTAAAACCGGAATGATTTGGTCGGATATCCTGATTGAGTCTGACGGCGGTGGCGACCCCCTCAAAAGCCACGGCCACAAAAAACGCGATGCATTACGCATTCGCGACCTGATTCAAGCGGCGCAGGGAATTCTCTCCGATGAGGCAGTCCTGACGCCACTTGGGGAAAGACTTAAATTGCGGTAAGTTTGTTTGTTGTACGGCCCTTTTGCTTTTTCTTCGCTCAAAAAATTCGCTAAAATTTTGTGAATGAGCAGCCGTCTGCCTATTTACGAAATTGAAGACCAAATCATCACGCGCCTGAAATCCGACCGGCGATTGATTTTGTCCGCGCCAACTGGTTCCGGCAAATCCACGCAGGTGCCGCAAATGCTTTTGAAGCACGGCTTCCTTGAGAATGGGCAGGTGGTTATCCTTCAGCCGCGCCGTTTGGCAGCGCGTTTACTCGCTGCACGAGTGGCGCAAGAGCTCGGGGTGAAGCTTGGCGATGAGGTGGGCTACCAAATCCGGTTTGAAAATTGCACGTCGCCGAAAACGCGGATTCGGTTTGTTACCGAAGGAGTTCTGCTGCGGCAAATGATTGAGGACCCAAAGCTGAATGGCGTTTCGGTGCTGATCTTTGATGAATTTCACGAAAGGCATCTCTACGGCGATATTACATTGGCCCGTGCTTTGGATTTGCAGGAGCAATCGCGCCCGAACCTGAACCTTGTCGTCATGTCCGCGACGTTGAATGCAGGTGAACTCGAAGATTATCTTTCCGATGTTAAAAACAAGAGTGATGGAAATAACTTTCGCGCGTCTGTTTTGGCATCGGAAGGCCGGCAGTTTTCGGTGGATATCCAGTATGCCGCGCAGCCGTCGTATAACGACAAGCGGCCGGTGTGGGAACAGGCGGCCGAGGCGTTTTCGCATTACGTGAACTCGGGCGGGGAAGGGGATGTGCTGGTTTTCATGCCGGGCGGATTCGAGATTTCGCAGACCATCGAGGCCATTCGTCATGAACCGGAATCTAAAGGATTTATCCTGCTGCCGCTGCACGGTGAATTGGAGCCGAAACTGCAGGATGCCGCCGTGGCGCGATACGACCGGCGCAAAGTCGTCGTGGCCACGAATGTGGCCGAGACGTCGCTAACGATTGATGGCGTGCGGCTGGTCATTGATAGCGGACTAGCGCGCATCGCGCGGTACGACGCGAATCGTGGCATTAATACGCTGCTGATCGAACGCATCTCGCAATCGTCGTCGGACCAGCGGGCAGGTCGCGCAGGTCGCACCGCGCCGGGCGTTTGTATGCGGTTGTGGTCGCGTGAAGAACATTCGCATCGTGCGCCGCAGGAATTGCCGGAGATCAAACGACTCGATTTGGCTGAAGTAGTCCTGACACTGAAAGCCGCCGGCGTGAATGATTTGCGGAACTTCCGCTGGTTGGAGAAGCCGGACGAAATTTCCCTGACGCACGCGGAGGAATTACTTCACGACCTGGGCGCGCTGGCCAAGGATGGCGCCATCACGCCGGTTGGGCGCAAGATGCTGGCATTTCCGCTGCATCCGCGTTATTCGCGCATGCTGCTGGCGGCTCAGGAATACGGCTGCGTGTACCAGGCCGCGCTGGTGGCCGCGCTCACACAGGGGCGTGACTTGCTCCTGCGCAACGTGGACAAAGCCACGAATGAACTTCGCGAGGATTTGCTTGGTGAAAAAGCGTCGTCGGATTTCTGGATTCTCATGCGCGCATGGACTTACGCGATGAACAACCAGTTCCGTATGGACGCGTGTCGCAAGCTGGGCATTCATGCCGTCACCGCGCGGCAGGTTGGGCCGCTGCTCGAACAATTCCTGCGCATCGCCGAACGCGAAGGCCTCGATGCCAAGCCAAGGGAGGTGAAGGATGAGGCGTTGCAGAAGTGCATCCTCATCGGCTTTAGCGATCGTGTCGCCCGGCGGCTGGATTCGGGAACGTTGCGTTGTGAGCTGGTGCACAATCGCCGGGGCGTCCTCGCACGCGAAAGCGTCGTGCAACAAAAGGAACTCTTTGTCGTCGCCGAAATCCGCGAAGTGGAAACGCGCGACAAGGAAGTGAACACGATCCTTTCGTTGGCCACGGCGATTGAACCCGCGTGGCTGGCAGAGCTGTTTCCTGAGGACATTGAATCGGATTTGCGCGTGCAATTTGACGCGACGCAGAAGCGTGTGGCTGCCGCCGAACTGCAACGCTTTCGCGGGCTGGCGCTTTCGGCCAAACGCGTCGAACCGCCGCCGGCGGATGCCGCCGCGCGCATCCTCGCGCAGGAAGTTTTGGCTGAACGATTGTCGTTGCCCAATTGGGACCATGCCGTTGAGCAATGGCTGGTGCGGCTGAATTTCCTGTGCGCGAATTGCCCTGACCTCCAGCTCCCGCCGTTCAGTGATGAAGACCGGCAGCATGTGATCGAGCAGCTTTGCCATGGCGCGGTGAGCTACAAGGACATCAAAGAGAAGGATGTGATGCCGGTAGTGACGTCGTGGCTATCGCACCCTCAACGCGAATTGCTGGACAAGTACGCGCCGGAGCGCTTGTCCCTGCCGAATGGCCGCACGCCCAAGGTGACATATGAGAACGGGAAGTCGCCGTACATTTCCATCCGCATCCAGGAGCTTTATGATGTGAACCAGACGCCCAAAATCGCGATGGGCCGCGTGCCAGTGACGGTGCATATCCTGACGCCGGGCATGAAACCCATCCAGGTGACGCAGGACCTGGCGAATTTCTGGCGTGAGCATTATCCAAAGATTAAGTCCGAACTGGCGCGGCGGTATCCGAAGCATTTGTGGAGATGAGTTTTTAGCCACAGATAGGCACAGATGAAACACAGATTTGGGCTATATCCCCATGGGGGGGGACCCTTCCGTAGCCAAGTGAAACGTGGTAAACCTTCCGAAGGGCCAGAGCTAGCTGGAAGCTGCATTGTATATATTCGCGGGAAAGGCTTAACATCCTTAACATTGTTGATTCCCAAGCACTTAAGGCTTAACACTATCCTTAACACACTGGCTCGAAGACTTAACACCATTGATAACCAAGGACTTAAGTCTTAACATTAACGTTATCGCCGGAATGAGCCACAGATGGACACAGATTCCCACAGATTTTAAACAATCTTTTATTTCCAAAAACCCCTTGCATAGCCTTGCAATGGTTTGCAACAGCTTGGAATGCCTCATCCAGCGCCGTCAGGCGCGACATATTTGTAGAAACGTCGTCCATCTACAGATCCCAAGCTCCGTAGGAGCGGCATAGTCCGAGACAAGCCCGAAATATGTCGCCCCGATGGGGCTTGAGCCTTTTAAGTTCGGGAACTATAAATATGCCGCTCTTACGGAGCTTCCCGACATGCCTATGTCAAAGAACTAAAGGGTATTTTACCATAGAATGTTTATACCAGAACCAAAACTTAGCTCTTCGTTGTTCACGCGGAGATAAGACAACATTGACGGTTCGGTCGGCGGCCTGATATTGATTTGAATTTGGCATGAACAAACGCGCGCTCATTAAGAAAATCATTGGCCGGCTGACGGAGGAACTGGAGATTTATTTCCGGGCAGCCCGGGCCTCGCGCACGGAAGCCACGCACGAACAGAGCAAGGCGGAGAACAAGTACGATACCCGCGGACTGGAAGCCTCTTACCTGGCCCGCGGACAATCCAGGCAGGCAGCGGAAATCCAGGCCGCCATTGCTGCCTTCGAGAAATTGGATGCGCGCAAGTTCGGCGAAGCTGAACCGGTGGATGTTGGGGCTTTTGTGGAGCTGGAATTGGATGGGGAAAAGGCGGCCTATTTCATAGGTCCCAAGGCCGGAGGCACGGAAGTGATCCATGACCGGCAAGAGGTGCTGGTGATTACACCGGAATCTCCCTTGGGGCAGCAACTGATGGGATGCAAGCAGGGAGAAACGTTGAAGTTAAAACTCGCCCACGCGCAAAACCAGTGCCGGGTGACCAAAGTGGCATGAGCTATTCTTCATGCCCCCAAATACAGCCAGGACAAGATGACACCATTAAAAATATAAATACGATCAACACCAAATCTGCGCAGAAAATGATGCAAGCCAGTAGCGTGGAGAGGAGAAGATGTTTGAGCGGGGACCATTTCAAGTGCCATGTGTGGCAGTAGACGACGTTAAAGGCCATGAAGATGGGAACAAATGTGAAAAGCCCGGCAAGGAACCACGGTACCCATTGCGCATGGACGATTAAAACAAGAGGCCGCGTCCCGAGATAAATAACGGGCAATGACATCAGGCAGAGAGAAGCGGCAATGCCAATCGTATATTTATTTTCGTCCGCTGGTTCGTGATGGTTCATAGAGCAAAATCGTGATCACGTAGCTTTAATATTGGCCGCGAGACGGAGGGGTGGATACGAAAAGATCTGGAAATGCCAGATAACAAACGCCGGAGAAGGGGAAGATAAAGACCAGGATCAGTGTGACATCACAGGTAGCAATCATTAAGGATAACGGGATTCCAAGCAGAATGCGTTTGGACCGGGGCCAATCGCCTCGCCACGGGCCATGATACAGGATGGTAAACGCCGTCAGTGGAGGAGTTGCCAAAAGAAGCAGCGCGAGTATCCATGGAGTCCATCGGGCGGGGAGGTTCGGAATAATGGGTAGAAGCGCGAAAAATATAATGGGCAATGGCAGCAGGCATAGAAAGGCCGCGAGGCCAATGGCATATTTATTATCATCCGCTGGGTCGTAAGAGTCCATAAATCAGCTCTCCAACCAGATAGACACCGCGGGTGTGATTTTTGTATGACTAATTTAACGGCTTCCGCTGCTGCCACCAGCGCCTGGCTGCAACGAGCGACCAAATTGCTTCTACCAGGCCAAAAGGCCATGCTCCCTGCAAAAATCCGTAGATGGAGCCCAGGGCGCAAGCCCCGGCAAAAGCCAAAATAAACCACGGACTCCGGTTCTCCAGCGCATAAAACACCAGCATCGCCGTTACCGCAACCAGGCCGAAGAGCGTAAGTCCATTCATTCGCCGAGCATAGAGTCATCGCTTCCCAATAGATACAACTATTGCTGTCATGGAGGACGTTCCCATAATATTTTCGCCAAACGGGGACAGGACCGAATGGGATAAAGAAAGCCAACGAAAAAAAATGAAGACAAAAATTATAACCGAAACAGCCCACAAAACCCTTGCGGGCGAAATCTCCTTTCCGGAAGTCGTCAGCCAATTGCTCTCTGCCGGCGTGGAATATTACCAGGTGGATTATGTGGGAATGCGCAAGACCTTCTACAGCGCTGACGGTGATGCCGTGATCGTGCCGATTAACTATGAAGGATTGCCGCCGGTGGCTGCGGAATTTTCGCTGGAAGGAATCAGGGCAGACATTCTGGACAGCCAGCGGAACGGGCAGAAGTACCGGGACTTTACACGTCGCGCGATGGAGGCGGGGGTGCAGGGATATTTTGCCTTTCTGCGGGGCAAGCGGGTGACGTATTTTGGCCGCCAGGGTGACCAGCACACGGAATGGTTTCCAGGTGCCGGTCCCGTAAAATAAGAAAATGATCGACGCGGTTGACCAACTTTGCACCCAATGCGGCTTATGCTGCGATGGAACGCTCTTCGCCGATGTGGAATTGCGCGCGGGCGATGATGCGAAGCGGTTAAAGAAATTAGGATTGTCCATCTATAAAAAGGAGGATGAGGCTGAGCACGAGGATGAGAAGGATTTTAAAAAAGTAAAAAAAGCCTTTGTGCAGCCGTGCGCGTGTTTTGATGGCAGGCTTTGTAAAATTTACGGCGAGCGGCCGGGGCATTGCCGATTGTTTGAATGTGGATTGCTCAAGAGGGTGAATGCCGGAGAAATGAAGCCAGGCGCGGCCTTGAAAAAAATTTCCAGTGCGAAAACTATTTTGAAGAAGTTGCAGGATTTACTCGGGGCATTTGAGGGAGATGAAGAAGGGATGGCTTTATCGAAACGGTATGAGCGGGCGATGGGATCGCCGATGGATCTGGCTGAGGGCACGGACCGGCATGGGGAATTGATGAGAGTGTATGGGGAATGGATGGAGGTGGCCCAGGGAGAGTTTCTGAGGAAGTGATGAGGGAAAAGCGGCGTCACAGCCGCCGCAGTCCAGGACGCAAGCGTCGTTGCCCCCTCACCCCGTCCCTCTCCCCCGATGGGGGCGAGGGTGACGGCTCGCGAACAGCACGTCTGACGGCAGCGCTCCACCTAATAACTGGAGTGATGCCTGGCTGACTTAATGATTCACGGCCTGGGCCTGGAGTGAGAGGCGTTCTTCAAATAGATGCGGCATGCTCGCCGGGGCTTCGAAACCGTGTTTCACGCCTTTGGCGGCAGCGGGGAAGTCGCGGTAGAGCGTGATGGCGACGTGCTCGTTGCGGCGGACGCAGTCTTTAATGGCTTCGTAATCTTTCTCAGCATGGATGAGCGTCTTCCACGAATAGATGTGCTTGGGCTTGTGGAAATCGCTGTTGGC
>Ga0335083_10011784_pt1 | contig 10497 bp, 13 predicted proteins | sample Lox_Sample_42_FD_206716 | JGI IMG/M metagenome (GOLD analysis project Ga0335083, IMG submission 206716) | Soil microbial communities from Loxahatchee National Wildlife Refuge, Florida, United States - Lox_Sample_4.2 | ecosystem: Environmental > Terrestrial > Soil > Wetlands | place: USA... | reverse complement strand
ACCAGCACTCACAGGGCTTTGACCTTGGGAGGTGGCGGAGCGGTGAATTGTGCAAGATCGGCAAGAGCGAGTTGCGACTCGATGGCGGCGATTTGCTTGACGGCGTCATCAAAGCCATCGTGGCCGAACTGCTGGCGTTCGATTTCCTCGAACTTCTCGCCCATCTCCTTGTACTGTTCTTCGCCGATGTTCTTGTGCCAGGCCGGGAAGATGACGGTATCTTCGCGGGCAGTGTGCTGTTGGTACATCAGCGCGAAAGAATCGAGTGCGGCTGGAAACTCGTCGCCCGCGGGAATCCTTTGTCCGCTTGATTCCGCGAGGATGTAGTCGGTGATCTCACGACCACGCTGATGTTGCGCCAACAAAATGTCAACCAGGCTTAAAAGGGCCGGATCGTTCTGCCTAACGGCAGGGAAAATGAAAGGGTTCTTCCAGCTTTCGCTCGTGGTAGTCTTCGCCAAATTGACGAAAGCATCGCGGTCTTTTTCAGCGCATCGGGAGGCACCGATCCCGGATCTTTGCGAATCTTTGCAGCGCAAAGCGTATAGACCAGGAGGGCGCGCCTCAGCACTCCGTGCTCTCGCATCAGGTCTTCGTTGGAGCTGACCTCTGCTCTCTCCTTGGCGGCCACAATAGTGAGCCCGAACGGCGGCAGGCCGGTTGCCAGGGCGACGGCGGTGCCGGTCGCGATGGAAGCGATGAACTGTCTTCGAGGTTGCATGCCGATGTCTCCGGGGTGGAGCAGTGAGGGTCAGGGGAAATCGCATTGTAACCCGATTGTCATAGAATGCGGCCGGTCGGTGCAACGAATAACTGACTGAGAACAACATCGTGGCTGGCGATCGAGAAATTCGAAACGCGAAAGAAACCTCGCCCGCACATCTCCGGGAGATAGCGGCCTCCTTTCTTCGGCTCGGCACGACTGCATTCGGCGGGCCGGCGGCGCATATCGCGATGATGGAAGAGGAGTTCGTGCGGCGGCGACATTGGGTGTCGCACGCCGAATTTCTCGACATGCTCGGGGCCACCAACCTGATCCCGGGGCCAAATTCGACCGAGATGGCGATTCATATCGGCCATCAACGCGGAGGATGGAAAGGACTCGTCGTTGGGGGCGCATGTTTCATCCTCCCCGCAGTCGCGATCGTGATGGCGGCAGCGTGGGCGTACGTCCGCTTCGGTTCGATGCCGCAGGTTCAGAGCATCATGTACGGCATCAAGCCGGTTATGATCGCGATCGTTATCCAGGCGCTATGGCGGCTGGGTCCGGTCGCCCTCAAAACGCGGCTGCTCACGGCAATCGCGCTGGCGGCGGCAGTGGCAGCGCTGACCGGCATCAACGTGCTGCTGGTTCTGTTTGGTGCGGGTGTGCCTACAGCGCTGATCGCCTTGATGGAGGATCGCGGTTCGGGAGTGAGGGAGAGCGCAGCGCTATTGTTCGCGCGTCTGCGACTGCTTCCGGCCTCGAACGTGGCCGCAGCTGCGGCAGCGGGCGCGGTACCATTCAGCATGATGGGACTGTTCCTCTTTTTCCTGAAGGTCGGCGCGGTCCTTTATGGCAGCGGGTACGTGCTGCTGGCGTTTCTCGATGCGGACCTGGTCACGCGGCTGCATTGGCTCACGCGATCGCAACTGCTCGATGCGGTTGCGATTGGGCAAGTCACTCCGGGGCCGGTATTCACGACCGCGACGTTTATCGGATACCTACTGGCGGGCGCCCGTGGCGGACTGGTTGCCACTATCGGCATCTTCATTCCGTCATTCATATTCGTCGCGGCAAGCCGACCGATTCTGCCGCGCATCCGACGATCGAAGGTCGCGGGGGCGTTCCTCGATGGCATCAACGCGGGCGCGTTGGCCCTGATGGCGGCGGTGACGCTTCAGCTCGGCCGAGCCGCGATCGTCGATCCTGCGACGGCTACCCTGGGCGTGGCGGCGACTGCGATCCTCCTATTTTCACGCCTGAACTCGGCGTGGCTGATTCTTGCGGGAGGAATCGTTGGGTTGGTTGTAACGGCGCTCTAGGAGGGCGAACAGTCCGTTGCTTTCGTCATTCTGAGCCAACGGCGAAGAATCTCAGCGAATAAGGATGCCTTCATATGGGTGGATTTTACGCACTGACCCTGGAGAATGCCGGGGCGCTGAGAGCCTTCGCTCCGCAGACTCCCTTCAGGACGACGGAAAGGGTCAGGTGTTACTTGGACCAGCCCATGATGCGTGAAAAGCGGGCCTTGGCGTTCGCGTAGTAGATATCCCACTTGGTGGGAGGAGGCTGATTGGCTGATGCGGTGGCCTTGGCTGATTTCTTCTTCTTGATCGTCGCTTTCGCATGAACGACGGGGTGCGCGGTTTCGCCGAGGTCGCTTTCTTCGTCACCGTTGTCTGCCGACGCACTGTCCCGTTCCAGCCATGCCTGGCGCTGAGTGGCGCCTTCCTCGGTGAGAAGAGTCAGCATCTCACCGCCGATGTGGAGCCGCACGCCGTTGCCCCACATCCAATTGGCGCTGACCAGCTCGGGATCGGTGCAGTAGGTGCAGCTATCGGGCTTGCCGTACTTTTCGACCATCGCGTCGTACCAATAACGCGCATTGTTCGAATCGAGCATCACCTGCCCACCGACCACGCGGCCCTTGTAAATGCTGAAGGCGACGGGACTTTTGGAGTCGAGGCCCTTGAGCGCGAGGGTTTGATAGACCTGGAACCGGCGATCGCTATCGGGATTGCGTGCCACTTCGGGGTGACGCTGCTTGAGATCGTGCAGCGAGGTGCCGAGCGGCACGCTCGCGAAGTCCGATGGAGGCGGAGTGGTCGCGGCGCGCGCCGGCGCGACCAGCAGGGAGAGGGCGAGCATCGCGATTGAGGTTCGCAGCCAGCGCATCTTAGTATTCTAGCACGCCGGCCCACGGCATCTGATTTGTTGATGCCGTCCTTGGGGGGCAGCTTTGGAACAGACGGCAATCTCATCGATCGCGATAGACCGCCGTGCCCTGGGATGGTTCTTCGTACTTTCGTTCGTTCCAACCTGGATACTATGGGGCCTGATGTGGTGGCTGGGGGTGACCCCGCGGTCGCAGGCCGGCTTCGCGATTTTGGGGCCGACGGGGATGTACTTTCCCGGCATCGCGGCCATTTTGGTCAGGACGCTGATTTCAAGGGACATTTCCGAGGCGAGCCTGTTTCGAGTTGGACGCCGCAGATACTACTTGTGGGCGTGGCTGCTATTTCCGGTGCTGATCGGACTGACCCTGATGATCAGCCTGATAAGCGGCGGGGCCCGAGTAGACGCCACGTTCAGTCAACTCCGCGATATGTTCGCGAGCGCGACCTCTGCTCCGCCCGCTTCACTCGCACGCTTTGCCTGGGGACAGTTGTTGACTGCGCTGGCGCTCGGCGCGCCGGTTCACGCCCTCACGACGATCGGAGAAGAACTCGGTTGGCGCGATTTTCTGTTGCTACGCCTCATACGGATCGGATTCGGAGAATGGGGCGCGTTGGTAGTGACCGGAATCGTCTGGGGCCTCTGGCACATTCCGGTAATTGGGATGAATCTCGAATATGTCGGCCATCCCTACCTCGGCATTCCCATGTTCGTCGTGTACACAGTGCTGGTTGGAATCATCCTCGGATGGTTGCAGCTTGCCTCGGGCAGCGTATGGTGCCGGCTCTCGCCCACGGATCGATCAACTCGGTCCAGCGCGCCGAGTTGGTTTTTATAGCCGGATACAATCCGTTGATCGCGGGACCATCAGGAAGCCTGTGTGGATGGATTCCGCTTGCGGCGTTCATCGGATGGCTTGCGTGGACTCGCAGGCTGCCGGTTAAAAGTGTGCCGGCGACTTGTGCACGTCGAGCCTCATGTTCCGCGCAGGCGGCGGGTGGTTAAATCGTCAGGCCTGATTTAGATTCGATATCGCATCGTCAACCCGGAAGGAGGCTCGCGATATGAAGCGGAGCACGCGGCGAATTCTCACCACTCACACCGGCAGTCTGCCCCGTCCGAAGCAACTCCTTGAGATGATGACGGCCAAGGAAGCGGGCGAAGCCGTCGATCGCGACATTTTAAATTCGAGCATTCGCGATGCGGTCGACGCGATCGTTCGCAAGCAGGCCGAGGCCGGCGTCGACATCATCAATGATGGCGAGATGAGTAAGCCCGGTTACTCCAACTACATCAAGGACCGGATGACCGGTTTTGGCGGCGAGAGCATTGGTCTCGGGAGCGGCGGGACCCAACTGGGCGATCTGCAGGATTTTCCAGAATATGCCGCGCGGCTGTTTCCCAGTGTGGCATCGGTCCTCAAGACGCCGGCCTGCACGGGCCCGATTTCGTACCAAGACACGGACGATCTGGAGACTGACATCGCGAACCTGAAGGAAGCGTCGTCCCGGGTGAAAGCCGAGGAAGTTTTCATGAGCGCGGCCTCACCTGGCGTTATTTCCCTGTTTCTGACGGATCAGCACTACGGCAGCCACGAGGCGTACCTGGCAGCGCTCTCAGACGCGATGAAAACGGAATATCGGGCGATTCACGACGCGGGATTTTTGTTGCAGGTCGATTGCCCCGACCTTGCGATGGGCCGGCATATCCAGTTCAACGATCTGTCGGTGGCTCAGTTCCGCAAGAAGGCCGCGCTGCATGTCGAGGCGTTGAATCATGCGTTGGCAGGTATACCGGCAGAGTCGGTACGGATCCATCTGTGTTGGGGCAACTATGAGGGGCCGCATCATCGGGACGTGCCGCTTAAGGACATCGTCGATGTGGTTCTCAAGGCCAACGTCGGAGCAATTTCGTTCGAGGGATCAAATCCGCGGCACGAGCACGAGTGGCGAGTGTGGGAAGGGGTCAAACTCGGAGGGAAGGCGTTGATCCCGGGCGTGCTCGACTCGTCGTGCAACTTTATCGAGCATCCCGACTTGATAGCGGAGCGCATCGTAAGACTCGCGCGACTGGTCGGTCGCGAGAACGTGATGGCGGGCAGCGACTGCGGGTTCTCCACTTTCGCGGGGTTCGTCGTCGTAGAGCCGGGCATAACGTGGGCCAAGCTGGCATCCATGGCGGAAGGCGCGCGCCGGGCTTCGCGCGAGCTATGGCGCAAGGCGACGCGCGCGGCCGCATCGCGCAAGCCGGGCAAAGGCACCAAGACGAAGTCCTCCAGAGCGCGGGCGCGCGGCCGGCGGCATTCGCGGTGACGCCTTCCGATTGCCTGTTCTGTGCGATGGTTCGTGGCCCCGAGCCATATAGCCTGGTTCACGAAACCGATGCCGTGCTGGCGCTGATGGATATCCAGCCGGTGAATCCCGGCCACGTGCTGGTCATTCCAAAGACGCACGCGACCTACCTCGCTGAGCTCGAGCCAAAGCTGGGAGGCGAAATTTTCGAAGCCGGCATGAAAGTAGCGACGGCACTGAGGCGAAGCGGAGTCCGGTGTGAGGGGGTGAATTTCTTCCTTGCCGATGGAGCGGCGGCGGGGCAGGAAGTGTTTCATGTGCATCTGCACGTGTTCCCGAGATTTGAGGGCGATGGCTTCGGATTGCGCTTCGGGCCGGCGTACGGGAAGCGCGCTTCGCGCAACGAGCTGAATCGAATCTCGGCGCAGATCCGCGAAGCCATCCGGGAGTGAGCACCCTGGCTGGCGATGCGAATTGAGATCAACGGCGGGCGGCTATTCTTCGATGTGGCCGGCGAGAAGGTGGTTCCCGATGGGCCACGGATGATCGAGCGGCCGACGGTGGTCGCGCTTCATGGCGGGCCGGGCGGCGATCATTCTTATCTGAAGGAGGAATTGTCCCCGCTCGCCGATGTCGCGCAGTTGGTTTTTCCCGACATGCGCAGTACCGGCCGCAGCGATCCGTGCGATTCGACGCGATGGCACGTCGATGCTTTTGCGGACGACGTCCGGGCGATATGCGAAGCGCTCGAAATCCAGGAGCCAATAGTGCTCGGGCATTCCTATGGCGGATACATCGCGATCGCATATGCAGCGCGTTACGCGGAGCATCTCTCGAAATTGATCCTTTACGGCGCGGAGGCTCGACCGCATCCGGAGGCCGCGCTCCGGGTGTTTCGCCGGTTGGGTGGTTCGCGAGCGTACAAGACCGCAAAGGAGTTCTTCGAAACTCCGAATCTGAAGACCGGCACGGCATATGCCGACATGTGCCTGCCTCTCTACAGCCGCAAGCCGGAAGATCCGAACAAGCAACTCCGGATGCTGGCGAACGGCGAGATGACGATGCAGCTGCTGCGCGGCGAGCTACGCACAATCGATCTCACGCCGAGGCTTGGCACCATCAGGTGTCCAACGCTGATACTGTCGGGTGAGGATGACCCGGCGTGCCCGGTCGAGGCGGCAGCCGAGATGGCATCGATGCTGCCCGCGCACCTCGTGCGCTTCGAGCGCATTGCCGATGCGGGACATTCGGTGATAAACGATCAACCGCAAGTGGCGTATCGCATCCTCCGCGAGTTCATCGCGTCGTGAAGATTCGAATTATCGACCTTGGCTCCGGCGACGAGGAGCGCATCCGGGCGATAGGCGCGATGCTGGTGGACGGCTTTCGGGAAAATGCGCCCGCGGCCTATCCGGACCTGGCAACTGCGATTGCGGAAGTGCGCGATTGGTTCGTCGCGGACCGAGTGAGCCGGGTGGCTATCGATGACGATAGCGGTGAGGCCGTGGGGTGGATCGGCGGCATCCGACACTACAGCGGGCATACGTGGGAGCTTCATCCACTGGTAGTCAGGCCGGATCGGCAGCGAAACGGAATCGGGCGCGAGTTGGTGAAGGACCTGGAACAACAGGTCGTGGCGCGGGGTGGCAGAACTATCTACCTCGGCGCCGACGACGAAACGAATCAGACTTCGCTGGCGGGAATCGATCTGTATCCTGACGTCTGGACGCACGTGCAGAACATCCGGAACCTGCGCGGACATCAATACGAGTTCTACCAGAAGCTCGGCTACGTGATCGTCGGCGTGATTCCCGACGCGAACGGCTTCGGCAAGCCGGACATTTTCATGGCCAAACGCGTCGCGGGGGCTGCGAAGCCTGACTAAATTTGTGGTCGCCATCCGATGATGAGCCTGAGAGATCTGGTGCGGCGGGAGATCGAGCAAGTCTGGAGTATCGATCGCGGCGAGGTGATCGAAGGTTTCTATCGCCTCGAGGGCGGGATCCTGGTGCATCGGCCGCAGCACGAGGAAGTTTCGGGTTGGCCGCCCGGCGAAGCAGAGAAATACACACCGATCCTGCTTGACTGCTTCGATCGCGGCGGATGGTTCCACGGCGCATTCGACGACGCGAGACTAGTCGGCGCGGCCGTGCTGGAGAGCAGGTTTATCGGCAATGGGCTGCTCCAATTGAAATTTCTGCACGTGAGCCGCGCATATCGAGACCGCGGCCTCGGCGCGAGGCTTTTCGAACTCGCAAAGACCACTGCACGACAGCGAGGAGCGACGGGGCTGTATATTTCGGCGACCCCGTCCGAGCACACCGTCAACTTTTACACCGGCCTGGGCTGTGTGGTAGCCGAAGAGCCTGACCCGGAGCTGTTCGAACTTGAGCCGGAAGACGTCCACCTGGTGTGTGAAATTTGATGGCACACTCGCGCCGTTAGACGCCGAAGAAACGGCAGAATTCCTTCATCGCGCGAGCTTCGCTTCGCGCTGAATAGGGTCCCTCACCGGAAGATCGCAGGCTAAAGCCTGCGCCACCAGGATGGCGCCGTCCTCACCCCTCGGGGAGAGGTCTGATTCGTCCGGTAGTGAAAGGTGCCGTTGTGTGACGCAGAGCTGCCTGCTAGTTCTTTTTCAAGCCGAGCAGGCGGCTACCTGTCCGCGGAGAGGGCCGAGCCCACCGGAGCAAGTCTTTTTCGCGTAACTCTTCTGCCCGTTAGCGGACACCGGGCGTGAAGGAAGGGTTATGTCTGCAAATCAAAAACCATTACGCGCGCTCCCGGTAAATGCTTCCGAGGAGTTTCTTCGCAAAGAGGCCAAGCGCCTGGCAAAAGAGCGCGGCGCAAGCCTGGGAATTGCCCAACGGAGCCTTGCGCACGAGTATGGCCATCGAGACTGGTCCGATTTGATCGCGGCTGCAAATACGATCCTGCAGCACCCGCGTTCCGGCGCATCTCTGCGCGACGAGGAGTGGTCCGAAATCCACGATCTCGGTGAGGCATCGTTGGCGGAAATGTCGATTGCGTCGGGTGTGCAAGAATGGCTCGACAATCGGCGGTCCTTTGCCGGGTCGGAGGGTGTGCAGCGACAGTTTGTTGCGACCTCGGGCAAGCGGATCGTCGGCTATGCCTGCGCGGAGCATCCGCCGGCCTGGATGCGCAACAACGATCGCGCTGCCGGTCAGTATCGACTTTTCATGGTGGTCGAACCGTCCTCGCGCATGACGCTGGGCGTTCGACTTCTGGAGAAACTTCGAGAGCTGTTGGTTGACCTGAAAGCCCGCCGCGCCTGGTTCCAGGAATATGAAGCCGACACAGGTCTTATTTCCTTTCTGGAAGGGCGAGGATTCGCGAGGGCGAGCGGTTTCCGGATTGAGGACGGGACGCGGCTCGTGCGGTTGTTCATGGACGCACCGTTCGAGCGCCTGAAGCATGGGACATCGACTGATTCATCGGCTTCCAATCCTCACCAGGAGGAATCCCGATGAAGACCCGGGAACAGATCACGGTGAACCGGGTTGCGGGAGCGTTGGGCGCCGAAGTTGGAGGAGTCGATCTGGCGGAACTCAGCGATGCCGCCGTGGAGGAAGTCCGCGCCGCATTCCTCGAGCATCAGGTTTTGTTCTTCCGCGAGCAGAACCTTACACGCGATCAGCACAAAGCGTTCGGGCGGCGCTTCGGCAAGCTGCATATTCATCCGTTCGAGCAGCAGCTCAAGCACGAAGGCCATCCGGAGATCATCGTGTTCAAGAGCGATGAGCACAAACCGTTTGTCGCCGGGGTGTGGCACACCGACGCGACTTTCCTGGCTGACCCGCCGATTTCTTCAATCCTTCGATGCATAGTCGCGCCAGAGTTCGGCGGGGACACGATGTGGGCGAGCATGTATGCAGCTTACGATGCGCTTTCGGACCGCATGCAGCGCATGCTTTCCGACCTGGTTGCGATTCATGACACCGGGCGCGCGTTCGGAGTGGCGGCCTATCGAAAAGAAGACATCTCGGGCGAGAACGGGCTGCGAATGGTGTCGGCGGAGCATCCGGTCGTGCGTACCCATCCGGAGACCGGGCGCAAGGCACTGTATGTCAACTTTCACTTCACTTCTTCGATCAAGGGCATGCACGCCGACGAGAGTGCAGCGTTGCTTCAGTTCCTGTTCAGACATCTCCAGAGTCCCGATTTCAGTTGCCGCTTTCGATGGCGTGCGGGCTCGGTGGCGATGTGGGACAACCGCTGCACGCAGCATCGGGCCGTCGGCGACAATCTGACCGCGCCACGCCACCTGGAGCGGGTCGCGATTCTCGCCGACACTTAAGTCGGTCCGGAGGAAGAGAACGATCGATTCAGAGCTTCCGGACGGCGCGGGCGCGCGACCCTGAACTGGACATACGGCGTCGGAGCGGGTTGGACATTCCGTCGTGCGGACCGAGTTCCTGTTTCGGGACATCGTGCCACCATTCGTTTGGCGGCATGTCGTTCCGGCGCTGGGGATGAAGGGGATAATAGATGCGATTGTCGGGTGTCGACGCCTGCCCGCCGACCATCAACAGAACCTTGCGCCTGGTGTTGTTGATGAAGCAATGCGCGATACCGGTGCCTGACGGGAAGGCCGCGAAGTCACCGGGCTTCATCGGATGGATCGTGCCGTCAATCCAGGCATCGACCTTGCCCTCGAGAACGTAGACGAACTCTTCTTCCTTCTCCTCCGCATGAGGCCATGAACTGCGCTCGCCCGGCAGCAATCGCACCAGGTTGACGCCGATCTTCCTGAGCCCCGCAGCCGCGCCGATGCCGCGGGTATAGCCGGTGTTCTCGTCGCTGTTGGGGTAGCTGTGGCGTCGCTCTGGAACCGACGACGCGGAAATGATGAAGTCTGGTCGTCTTGACCGTCTGTTCATATTCTCGTGTATCACAGCGAGAACCCTGAAAGGCAGACAACGATCGCGAGCAGGTGAAGGTGTCTCTTCCCGACCGCATCCATATCTTCGGCGCATCCGGCTCGGGGACGAGCACCCTGGCGGCCGCTATCGGCGAGCAGTTCGGGCATACGCATCTCGACACCGACACTTTTTTCTGGGAACCGACCGATCCGCCATTTAGCGAAATTCGACCGGTAGCGGCGCGCCAGGCGATGCTCGCCCGGGCTCTCGAAGTGCATCGGCGATGGGTGTTGTCTGGTTCACTCTGCGGATGGGGCGACATCTTCATTGACAGGTTTGAACTCGCGATCTTCTTGCACATCCCGCACGACGTGCGCATGGCCCGCATCACGGCGCGCGAACGGCAGCGCTATGGCGACGCGATCGAGGAGGGCGGAGCACTACG
>Ga0335083_10011783_pt1 | contig 10497 bp, 11 predicted proteins | sample Lox_Sample_42_FD_206716 | JGI IMG/M metagenome (GOLD analysis project Ga0335083, IMG submission 206716) | Soil microbial communities from Loxahatchee National Wildlife Refuge, Florida, United States - Lox_Sample_4.2 | ecosystem: Environmental > Terrestrial > Soil > Wetlands | place: USA... | reverse complement strand
GAGCGACCAACAGAGGAGCTAGATGCATGAGGCACATTATTGCTCTCACGGCTTTCCTGGGTGCTCTCGCGGCGCTGGTCCACGAGGTCCGCGCCGCCTCCGAATGGACCAGTATGGGCTCCGCGAACGGCGTCGAGGTGTTCAAGTTCACGGACGCCGGCAGGACTTGCTACGTGACAACGCCGGGCGGCGGGATTTCGTGCAGCAGGTGAGAAAGCCGGAAGCAACTGACGTGATGAAACTGATCAACCTCGCCCCTCTCTTGGTGATGCTCGTCGGTGCCTGCTCGCGCTCCCACTCACCAACCATACAACCTGGCGTCGCCACAGTTGGATCTAGCGCCGCGCCACAAGCGTTGCCTACTGTGCCTCCAACATCGGCAACGGTAAGTGTCGCGGGCTTTGTCGGCAAAGAGCTCGCGGTCTGCATCGACTACGAAGACACGCCGGAACGAATCGCGCAGTTCAAAGAGACAGACGCGGGGACTGTCCTGGCGCAGACGTGCGAGTCCTTGGGGCAAGCCGCGCTGACGACGTGCACCAAAAAGGGCAGGGCCATGCACTATTACAACGCTGACCACAGCGACAGGTACATGGCTGACTGCGTGAAATCGGGCGGCGTCTGGTCCCGTGACAGCAGTCCCGAAGCAGAGCTTTCGCGCAACAAGCAGGAGCTCGAGAAGCTCCAAGGGAAAAAACCGTGACCGACGAGAAGACGAAGGGCCGCTGGGAGTGGTCCGACCTCCAACCCACGCCCGAAGGCTTCTTCCGCACGCGCCTACGCTACGGAAAGGGCCTCCGGTCTCGGTTCGTCATCAAGCTCCGCGACGAAGCCGAAGCCGAGAAGCGCGCCACGAAGATGCGCGAGCTCGCGAACGTCCTGGCCCGTGCTGGTCACTCCGCCCGCGCGCCAATCATCCTAGAGGAGGCAGGCGAGGCGCCCACTGCGGCCGACTTCGACGACGCCGTGAGGTACGCGGAGGCGCTGTGCGCCGGCAAGGCCAGATCAAGACGAAGCGTCCGACCCTGACCTTTCAGGAACTCGGTGAGAAGTGGACCGACGAAAGCCTTCACAAGGATTTCCCCGACTACGTGAAGACGAAGCGCAGCAAGGACCTCGACAAGGGACGGCTCGAGGTGCTGTACAAGACGATCGGGTCGGTGCCGCTCAACGAGTTCAAGCTCGAGGACGCCGAGCGCGCAATGGCTGCACTTGACCCCGAGCTTTCGAGCGCCACGCGCCGCCAATACGCGCAGCTCATCTCGAAGGTTCTCCGGCTGGCCGTGTATCCGTGCAAGGTCATCGAGCGAAGTCCGCTGCCGCTCGGCTTCTTGCCGGCCGTGCACGGCGCACGTGTCACTGCCTACCTCTACCCCGACGAGGATCGGGCGGTGCTCGGCTGGTCGGAGCAACGCGCGCGGGGGGAAAAGAATCAGGAGAGCCGCCCCAGTGTGCCACTCGCTTACCGGGTGGTGTATGGCTTCCTCGCCCGTGAAGGGCTCCGGCTGTGCGAGGCACTGGGGCTCCGATGGAAGGACGTCGACGTGAAGCGCGGCGTCGTCACGCTCGACGCGAACAAGACGGACGACCCGCGGGCATGGGCACTCACACCGGGCGTGGCTCAGGCGCTCAGTTCTTCAAGCCGGACGAAGCCGGCCGACTGGTTGGTCTTCGGCAGCATCCCCGAGAACCGCGCCGCGGAGACGTTTCGCTTGCACCTTGGCGCCGCTGGCGTGGACCGCGCCGAGCTTTTTGCCGAGACGGACGCTCGCCGGCCTTCGAGAGCACGCTCTACCGTGATCCGCGCCATGGTCTTCGCTTCGGCAGAGACGGTGGCATCCGTGTTCACGGCCTACGCGCGACGTTCGTCACGCTCTCACGCGCGAACGGCAAGAGCGAGTCGTGGGTTGCTGACCGCACCGGCCATCGATCGAGCGTGATGATCAACCGTTACTGGCGGCAGGCCCGCCAAGTGAACGAACTCGGGCTCGGCGAGCTCACGCCGTTGGTGGCCGCGATTCCCGAGCTGGCGGCGCTCGCGTTGGCCCACGCCGAGAAGGAGAGGGTGGGCCAAAAGGTGGGCCAACCCGAGATTTTCGAAACGGCCTCCGATGAGAAATCGAGCCGTTTCGACGCAGTGCCCAGGGCCGGAATCGAACCAGCGACACGAGGATTTTCAGTCCTCTGCTCTACCAACTGAGCTACCTGGGCGAGCCGGCGGCGTCGGGCGCCGCGCGGGCCCGGGGTCTTAGCTCAGAGGGCGGGGCGCGTGCAACGGCTGCGGCCGGAAAAGTGCTGGCAGGCAGGGAGTGAAGTTGTTGCGGGGGCGGACGAGGGGCCGGCTGGGGTAGGGTGGCGAGGATGGCCGACGACGCGGCGTACGGCGCGCAAAGCCCGTTCATTTCGGAAGGCTACTTCCATCAGCTCTTGCAGAAGGCGGTGGCGGCCGGTGCGAGCGACGTGCATTTGAAGGTGGGGCAGCCGCCAGGGGCGCGCGTCGGGGGGAGCCTCGCGTTTTTTCGGGTCGATCGCTTGCGCGGCGTCGATACCGAAGCGGTCGCGCAGCACGTGCTCCGGCGGCAGCGGCTCGCCGTCGAGCTCGATGAGCTCCGCGAGCACGATCTCGCGTACGAGGTGCCCGGAGTCGGACGCTTTCGCGTGAACGTGTACCGGCAGCGCGGGTCGCTCGCCGTGGTGATGCGCGTGATCCCGCCGCGCGTGCCCAAGCTCGAAGAGCTCGGCGTGCCGATGGCGTGCCGCACGCTCGCCATGAAAGATCGCGGGCTCGTCTTGTGCGTGGGCGCGGCCGGCAACGGCAAGAGCACCACGCTCGCGGCGATGATCGATCACATGAACCACATGACGCACAAGCACGTGGTCACGATCGAGGATCCGATCGAGTACCTGCACGAGGACGATTTGTGCTCGATCAGCCAGCGCGAGATCGGCGCCGACACGCAGAGCTTCGCGAGCGCCCTCCGCGCCGCCTTGCGCCAAGATCCCGACGTGATTCAAGTCGGCGAGATCCGCGACGCCGAGACGATGGACATCGCGCTCAAGGCCGCCGAGACGGGCCACCTCGTGCTCTCGACGCTGCACACGCCGGACGTGGCCCGCACGGTGCATCGCATCCTCGCGCTCGCCGAAGGCGACCCGGGGGAGATCCGCGAACGGCTCGCGGGCGCGCTCCAGGGCATCGTCGCGCAGCGGCTCTTGCCGCGGGCGAACGGGCAGGGGCGCGTGCTCGCGGCCGAGGTGCTCATCGGCACGGGCTCGGTGCGCGAGACCATCAAGCGACCGGAAGGGAACCCCCCGCTGAAGGAGCTGATGGAGTCGGGCGGCTCGCTTTACGGCATGCAAACCTTCGAGATGCACGTGAAGGAGCTCGTGCAGAAGGGCATCGTCGAGCGCGAGATCGGGCGCGCGAACATGGGCTTTTGAGGCGCCGGCTGGCGCGCGGGCGTGCGCGGGTTTTGACCGCGTCGCCGCCTCACGTTACACGGGGGTGACACGATGCCCGACACCCCCGATCCCGAGAGGCCGAAGCTCCGTCACGATTTCACCTTGCCGGAGGTGCGCGCCATCCACGACGCGCCGCTCTTCGAGCTCGTCGACCGGGCGCGCGCGGTGCACCGGCAGTACCATCCCGAAAACGAGGTGCAGCTCTGCACGCTGCTCAGCGTGAAGACGGGCGGCTGCCCCGAGGATTGCGGCTACTGCTCGCAGTCGTCGCACCACGAGACGCACGTGAAGGGCGAAGCGATGCTCTCGGTGGACGACGTGATCGCGTCGGCGCGGGCCGCGAAGGCGCGCGGCGCGACGCGGTTTTGCATGGGCGCCGCGTGGCGCGAGCCGAAAGAGGGACCGAATTTCGAGCGCGTGCTCGCGATGGTGCGCGGCGTGAAAGAGGAGGGCCTCGAAGCGTGCGTGACCCTCGGCATGCTGACGGACTCGCAGGCCGAGCGCCTGAAAGCAGCCGGTCTCGACGCGTACAATCACAACCTCGATACGTCGCGCGCGCATTACCGCTCGATCATCACGACGCGCACGTTCGACGACCGCCTGGCGACGCTCCGGCGCGTGCGGGGCGCCGGCATCACCGTGTGCTCGGGCGGCATCATCGGGATGGGCGAGAGCGTCGACGACCGCTGCTCGATGCTGATCGAGCTCGCGTCGCTCGAGCCGCACCCGGAGAGCGTGCCGATCAACGCGCTCGTGCGCGTCGAGGGGACGCCGCTCGCGTCGATGCCGCCGGTCGATCCGCTCGAGTTCGTGCGGCTGATCGCGACGGCGCGCGTGATGATGCCGAAGTCGCGGGTGCGCCTCTCGGCGGGGCGCTCGGCGCTCACGCGCGAGGCGCAGCTGCTCGCCTTGTACGCGGGCGCGAACAGCATCTTTTACGGCGATCGGCTGCTCACGACGCCGAACCCGGACGAAGACGAAGACGCCGAGCTCATCCGCGCGGCCGGGCTGCGCGCGCAAGCGCCGTCGGCGTGAGCGGCGCCGTCACGGTGCCGCACGGCGCCGTGACGAGCCGCACGGCGCCCCCCAACCTTCGAACGGCCCGGTTACGGCGTGCGCCGCCGGCGTGAGCGCCGCCGCGCGCCGACGAGCACGACGCCGGCGAGGAGGGCGGCCGCGCCCGAGACGGAGCCGTCGTCACCCGTGCGGGTGATGCCGCAACCCTTGCTCTGCGGCTTGGCGCAGTCGCGCGAGAAGCCGTGGCGCGGCAAGCAGTGCGAGGTGTCGACGTCTTGCCCGGGCGGGTAGATGTCGCAGATGCCGGCGATGTCGTCCGCTCCGGGGTTGCGTTGGTAGAGTTCCCCGGGCGAATACTCTGGGAACATCGTGGAGGTGTTTACGGGATCGTGCGAGAGGCCGAGAAAGTGTCCGCATTCGTGCGTGAGCACCGCTTGTAGATCGTCCACCGTCTTGAGCGGATCGTCGGAGAAGGTGAAGGTCGCCTGCGCGGAGTTGATCTCGACGTCGGCGTCGTAAATCTGCGCGTTTTCGGTGTTGTAGGTGACGGTCGTGAGCGCGAGCGTGTCTTCCCCCCCGACGTAGGGCCAGGTGCCGTCGCGGAACATGAAGACGTTCGCGTTCGGTTGATCCTTGTTGTATTCGATTTGGTCGCAGACGGCGGGGCTGTAGTCGGCGATGGCGACGCTTGGCGGGAGACCGCCGCCACAATCGACATTGAGCCAGGCGTAGAACGCTTTGGTGATGGTGTCGTGCGCGAGCTGGTAATCGATGTGCTGCTCGGGCGAGCCGTCTTGCTGGACGCTGAAGGAGATGCAGCTCTGCGGCCAATAGAGCGGCGTGCCCTCGATCAAGCAGCCGACGCTGTCGCGGATGCACGGCGGGTCCGGCGCCGTCTGCCAGATGTCGTCGTAGGCGGGCTGGTTGTCGCAGGCCTTCGTGCGGCAATAGTCGGCGCTCGCGGGCACGGCGCCGAAAAAGCCCGCGCAGCCGACCGCGAGCGCGAGAAGGCGCGACCTCATCGCTGTTCGGCCCTCACGAGCGCGAGCCCCTCGCTGAGTTTGCGTCCGGCGAGACGCTCGACCGCCGAGCCCGTCTTCTGCACGAGGGCGGGCAGCTCGCGGTTGGTCGCGAGGATGCGCCCGCTCGCGTCGTTCACGATCGGGTAATGGCCCTGGGCCATGGCCGTCACGCTGTAAGCGAGCGGCCCGAGCGCGGTGAGGAAGGTGAGCGAGGTTTCGCCGATCGCGAGCTCCGCTTCGCCCTCGACGATTTGCCCGATGGTCCCCACGCGGCCGCCGAGCGTGTTCACGATGACTTCGCTCGCGCTCGGATCCGCGCCCGTCACGAGCTCCTCCACCCGTGCGCGCGTCTGCGTCACGATGCGCCGCGAGCCGCCGATGACCTGCCAGGTTGCCTGGCGCGCGACCGCCGTGAGGACGAGCGCGCTCGTGCTCTTCTTCACGAGGTCCCCGATGCTGAGCGCCCGCGCCACGGCCGCGAGCGCCGGGGCCTCGTGGAGCCCGACCAGAGCCATGCCTAAAATCGACAACGCTCCCCGCCGATCCATTGAGAAGACCATAGCATTTTCGCCTGAGCAGGCGAGGGGCAGAGCGCGCTCCGTTAGGGTATAACCCCGGGCCGGCCGCATGCCCGCTCCCGTCTCCGCGCCCTCGTCGGTCCCAACGCTCGATCGGCGCTCGCCGACTCTCGCGGCGGAGCTCAAGTCCTACGTCCTCCGACATCGGGGCGCGATCGAACAGCTCGTGCGCGCGGCGGGACCGGAGGCCGGACTGCCGGCGGCGATGCGCTACAGCAAGGTGATCGACGGGCTGCTCTGCGCGCTCTTTCGCGCGCTCGAGACCTCGATGACGGTGGAAGGCACGTGGGTGCCGGTGGGGCTCGCCGCGGTCGGCAGCTACGGACGCGAGGAGCTCGCTTTTTACAGTGACCTCGACGTGAGATTGATTTCAGCGGCGAAGGTCGACAAGGTTCGGCCGGTCGCTGAAGCGTTGCTTTACCCGCTGTGGGACGCGGGGCTCAGCATCGGCCACCAAGTCGTCACGGCGAACGAGGTGCTCGAGCTCGCACAGAATGATTTGCCCACGGCGACGACGCTGCTCGATTGGCGGCTCGTCGCGGGCGATCGCACCGTGAGCGACAAGCTCGTCGAGCGCGCCACCGAGGGCCTCTTCGGCATCGGGAACATCTCGAAATTCCTCGAACGGCTCGCCAAGCGCGTGACCGAGCGCGGCGAACGTTACGGCGGCTCCGTCTACCTGCTCGAGCCCGACGTGAAGAACGGCATCGGCGGGCTGCGCGATCTCGACGTGGCGTGCTGGGCCGTGCGCGCGCGCTTTCACGTGAAGACGTTGCGGGAGCTCGTGCGCATCGGCGTGCTCCTCGCGCGCGAGTGGCAGGAGATCGAGGAGGCGACGAGCCTGCTCTGGCGGGTGCGAAACCTCTTGCACCTGAACGCCGGCCGGCGCTCCGATCGCCTGAGCTTCGATCGGCAGGAGGCGCTCGCGAAGGACCTCGGCTACGGGCCCGGCGGCGCCGGCGTCGAGGCGTTCATGAGCGAGTATTACCGGAACGCGCGCGTCATCGCGCGCACCCGCGAGCTCATCCTGCAGCGCGCCGAACCGCCGCCGAAGCGCAAGCCGCGCGAGCGGAGCCTCGGGAACGGCCTCAAGCTCACGAACGATCAGGTTTCGGTCGAGGATCCGTCGGCGCTCGAGCTCGAGCCGGCGCTCGCGCTCCGGCTCTACCAAGAGGCGGTGAACCGCGATCTCCCGGTGTACGGCTTCGCCCGCGACGCCGTGGCGCGCGCGCTCGCGACGCCGGGCTTCGCCGAGCGACTGCGCGCGAGTGAAGAAGCGTCGCGGCTCTTCGTGCGGCTTTGCAGCACCGTGCAGGTGACGAAGTTTCGCGGCGGCTCGGTGCTGCAGGAGCTCCACGACGTGGGCCTGCTCGTCGCGATGGTGCCGGAGTTTTCTCCGGTCGTCGGGCGCGTGCATCACGACGTTTACCACACGTACACGGTCGACGTTCACTCGGTGGCGGTCGTCGATCACCTGCGCGCGCTCGTGCGCGGCGAGCTCGCGGCGGAGCACCCGCTCGCGTCGCGGCTCGCGGCCGAAATTTCGCGCTCGAACGTGCTCTTCTTCGCCGCGCTGCTCCACGACATCGGCAAGGACGAGGGCGGCAAGATGCACTCGGAGCGCGGCGCGGGTCTCGCGCGGAGCGTCCTCGAGCGGCTCGGCTTGCCGGAGCCCGACATCCGCGAGGTCGAGCACCTCGTGCTCAAGCACCTCCGCATGTATCACGTGGCCACTCGCCGTGACATCGACGATCCGGAGACGCTCGAGGCGTTTTGCGAAGAAGTGCACGGCCGCGAGGGCCTGCGCGAGCTCTACCTGCTCACGGTGTGCGACGTGTCGATGACGAGCATGGGCGCGCTCACGAGCTGGAAGTCGCGCGTGCTCGAGCAGCTCTATTTCGCGGCCGACGCGCTGCTCTCTTCGCCGCGCGCGCCCCACGGCGAAGAGCGGCTCGAGGAAGTGCGGGCGGCCGTGCGCGCGCTCTGCCCGGAGCGCGGCGAGCGCGTGTTCCTCGATCACTTCCTCGAGGCGATGCCCGAGCGCTACCTCTACGGGAACGAGAGCCAAGACATCGTGCGCCACTCGCGCTTCGCCCGCGCCGCGCAGATGCAGCAGGTGAACGTGACGGTGATGACGGTCGCGGCGCCCTACGTCGAGCTCGGCTTCATCGCCGACGATCGGCCCGGCTTGCTCGCGATGATCACGGCCACGCTCGCCGCCGCGCGCATCAAGATCCTGAGCGCGCAGGTGCACAACTGGGTCGATACGTACGGCCGCACGCGAGCGCTCGATCTGTTTTGGGTGCGTGGGGGCACGACGCCCGAAACCGTGCAGGCCGCCGTGCCGCGCCTGCAGCGTGATTTCGAGCGCCTCCTCTCGCAGGAGCTCACGCCCGCCGAGCTCGTGACGGGCGGCAACCGCCGCTCGCATTGGTCCGATCGCCCGATGCCGGCCATCGTGACGGACGTTCACGTCGACAACCGCGTCTCGCAGAATCACACCGTGATCGAGGTCACGACGCGCGACCAGGCCGGCCTGCTCTTCTGGCTGAGCCACACGCTGCAGATGCTCGGCCTGCAGATCAGCCTCGCCAAGATCAACACCGAGGGCAACCTCGTCGCCGACGTGTTCTACGTCACCGACGAAAAAGGGACCAAGCTCATGGACGCCGATCGCATCGAAGTCATCAAGGCGCGACTCTCGTCCGCCATCGCCCATCTCGAGAAAGCGAACGCATCATGAAATTCCTAGCGCCGCTCGCGTGGCTCGCACTGCTTTCGGCTTGCAGCAGCGCGCCGCCTCCGCCGGCCGCCGATCCGTCGATGGACGATTCGGCGTCCGCCGCGAACGCTCCGGCGTCGGCCCCGGCCTCGAACGCGAACGTCGAGAAGGCGATGGCCGCCATCCAAAATCAGGATTTTGCGTCCGCGAAGACGATCCTCGAACGAGCGCGCAAGGACGACGCGAAGGACGCGCAGGCGGCGTTCTATCTCGGCGTCGCCGACGAGGGACTCGGCGACAAGGCGAGCGCTAAAGAAGCGTACCGCGCCGCGATGGGCCTCGATCCGAAGCTCCCCGATCCGGCGGTGAACCTCTCGCAACTCTTGCTCGACGCCGAGGACGCGGCGGGCGCGCTCGCCGTCGTCGATACCGCGCTGAAGACGCTGCCGAAGCACCCCGATCTGCTGTTGAACCGCGCCGTCGCGCTCGAAGCGCTCGGCAAGAAGGACGAAGCGCTCGGCGCGTACGGCGCGGCCGCCGCCGCGCGGCCGAAGGACATGGTGCTCCACGCCGCGTACGGGCAGCTGCTCTTCGAGGCGGGCAAGGAGAAAGAAGGACTCGCCGAGCTCAAGACGGCGGCGGGCAGCGACGATCCGGCGCTCCTCGCGAGCATCGCGTCGGTGCAGACGAAAGCGGGCGCCTTCGACGACTGCATCGCGACCATCGGTCGCGCGCTCGAACAGAAGAAGGTGCCGGCGCTGCTCGTCCGCCGTGCCATGTGCGAAGACGGGAAGAAGGACGACAAGGCCGCCGAAGCCGACTACCAAGCCGCGCTCGGCATGGACGCGAACTTCGCGCCCGCGCACCACTATTACGGCCTCCACCTCGCCGCGAAGGGCGACAAGAAAGCCGCGCTCGAGCACCTCGACAAAGCCGCGACTCTCGCCGGCGACAAGGGCATCGGCCCCGAAGCGAAGAAGAAGGCAGCGGAGCTGCGCGCGAAAAAGTAGCCCTCGGCGCGGCGAACCCGGCGCGCCGAGCCGCGAGCCTTCGGCGGCCCGTGCTCAGCTGCCGAGCATCATCCCGAGGATGCGATCGAGCTCGTCCCACGACGCGTATTTGACGACGATCTCGCCCTTGTCGTCGCGATCGCGGAGCTCGACCTTGGTACCGAGACGCCGCTCGAGACGACCCTCGATGTCGCGCACGTTCGCGGATTTACCGGCCGGCTTCGCCTTGCCGCCCTCTTTCGCCTTCGCACCGCGCACGAGCGATTCGGTTTGGCGCACGCTGAGCCGGCCCTTCACGACCTTGTCGGCGAGGTCGACCAGCGCGTCGTCGGTCGGCGCACCGAGGAGGGCGCGCGCGTGCCCCTCGCTGAGCTCGCCGCTCACGACGCGTTCGCGCACGGGCTTCGGCAGCCGCAACAGGCGGAGCGCGTTCGCGATGGTCGAGCGATCCTTGCCGACGCGCTGGGCGAGCGTCTCCTGCGTGTAGCCGTGCTCGCGCACGAGGCGATCGAGCGCTTCGGCGAACTCGATCGGATCGAGATCTTCGCGCTGGACGTTTTCGATCAGCGCGAGCTCGAACGCGTCCTTCGCCGAAACGTCCCGAACGACGACGAGCACCTCGCGGAGCCCCGCTCGCTGGGCCGCGCGCCAGCGCCGCTCGCCGGCGATGATCTCGAATTCACCCT
>Ga0335083_10011782_pt1 | contig 10498 bp, 9 predicted proteins | sample Lox_Sample_42_FD_206716 | JGI IMG/M metagenome (GOLD analysis project Ga0335083, IMG submission 206716) | Soil microbial communities from Loxahatchee National Wildlife Refuge, Florida, United States - Lox_Sample_4.2 | ecosystem: Environmental > Terrestrial > Soil > Wetlands | place: USA: Florida... | reverse complement strand
CGCTCCACGACTATCTGGCTTTATGTGGTGCACCACATAACCTCAAATATGTTGCGATGTCGGTAATGTTGTCATGCTCCACGGGAACCTCTTTGAAGAACATTTGTCGGTCATGATCGCCCACATAAAAAGGACGTCTTCACCCCGATCCGGAGCCGATCGTTTCCAAAAGCCATCTGTTTCGATGTGCTGCAATCTTGGAAAAAAAGGGCCACTGAGTCGCGATGGAGGTCATGGGGATCAACTGGTCAGGGCAGGCGTAGCTTGGGCCTTCAGGTTTCTGTCAGGCTCAACTTCCCAACTGACGGATAAGCTGTCATCCGTGAGCAATTGAAGGTTGTCGACTGGCGGGAAAACTCAGCGGGCCACTTCTGAACCCGGCAGCAAGTGCTGCGGATCCGAACCTGATCTTGGAGCTCAACTCTGATGCTTGCGGGCTGCATATGCTGTTTGTCGCGAGAGGCGAGTTGTCCACTGTCACACGGAGTGGAGCGCAGGTCGCGACTCGCTACATGTTTGAGAAATTCACGAACCGGTGTGGTGCGTTGTCCAGCAATGGATACAAGCCGCCGACTACTACTCGGCGCGCTCCACAAGTCATTCCAATTGAGAGCGCCTCATTTCAAATACGCGCGCACCAAGCCGATCAAGTCTTCCCCCAGCTCCTCTGGCGAGTCAATCTTCTGGTTGGGATTCATAATATGGAGGCGGATGTGGTCCTCCAATATCTCGGCCATAAGGCCGTTCACGCCGCCACGAATGGCAGCTAGCAGCATGAGGATGTCAGCGCACTCGTCGCCCGCTTCCAAGGCTCTCTCCACCGCAGCAAACTGACCGCGAATGCGCTTAACTCGAAATAGCAATTTCTGCTTTTCGCGAGAGACTGGCGGAATCTTGTCCTTCATTGTTTTGGCCATCCTTATGAACTTTTTATTTGCCAATACCCTACCTGGGTATGCTATAAAAGCTTCCGCAGGGAAGATAGCAGTTCCTATTTGGATTTACAAGTACTATGGCGAGTCTGGACGTGGAGGAAGAATGAGATCCATCGGGCGACGAAAACCTCGGCGAGTTCGGCCTCCCACTCGGGCGCGGGACGCAGTCTGACAGGCGCCACCTCCTCGAGTTGTGAGGCAGAAACATCAGCCCACTACATAAGGAGGCATACCATGTCGGCAAACAATCTTTTCGCTATCGAAGTTCACATCAATCAAGCCCGTGTATCTGTAGATATGCGCCGCATGTGTGCTCAGCTTGATCCCGAGTGCGCCATCCCTTCGTGTGTGCCGAGGGCCCGGCCTCACTGGACGGTCGAGACACAGACTGATGGAACCAGATGTTTGGTTCAGCACTGGGCGGTCATGCCGAATAGCGCAGGCTGAAAGCTGTGCTACTACGGAATTGCCATGTTAGGGATGGGCCGTCACGCGCTTACCCGCGTTGTTAATACGATATTCACACTAGACGAGGCGCAAGGTGCGAGGATGTACGACTGAAATGCGACACATAAGTCAGACAACATGTTGGCCTCGCATCGTGAGCGCCCTCTTACTCTCGTGCTTGTTCTTGCTGGGTGGATGCGATCGTCTGCAAAAGCCAGGCAATGCTGGGGACGCCAGCGCAATCGTTCACGACGGAAATCGGGTTACTGTACCGACCAGTAATCCGCTTTCCGGGCGACTGCAGGCTGAACCGGCTGAGCTGACCAGCGTGCAACGGCAGGTTGCAGCGCCCGCTTCTGTCGAAGCCGACCCGGCGCGCAATGCCAAAATCCTTCCACCGCTCTCGGGACATATCCTGCAACTCTTCGTTCACCCGGGCGACACCGTGAAGAAGGGGCAGGCGCTGCTCTCCATCGACGCGCCTGATTTCGTCAGCGCACAAGCCGACTACGCCCGTTCACGCAGTGCTTTGACCCAGGCTGAGCGTGCCTTGGAGCGGCAGAAAGATTTGGCGGCCCATGGGATCGTTGGCCAAAAAGATGTTGAGCAAGCGACCGCGGACCGTGATGCCGCGATCAGCGATTACAACCGCGCCAAAGATCGTCTGCGACTACTGGGCATGGATCCTGATAAGACGGAATTGGGAGCACCACTAATCGTGCGCTCTCCGCTGTCGGGGAAAGTTTTGGATGTCTCGACGGCTCCGGGAGAATTCCGCAATGATCCCAACGCTCCGCTGATGACGGTGGCCGATTTATCGACCGTATGGGTTACAGCAAACGTGCAGGAGAAGGACATCCACTACGTCCATGACGGAGATCCTGCAACCGCGACCTTCGCGGCCTATCCGAATGAGAAATTTCAAGGAAAGGTGCTTTTCGTTGCGGATGTGCTGGACCCTGATACGCGCACCGCGAAAGTTCGCGTGGCGTTCAACAACGAGGATGGCCGCTTGCGTCCCGCTATGTTCGCGACGGTTGTCCTAAAGACGTGGGATACAAAGGAACTGACGGTTCCCACCTCTGCTTTGGTGATGGCGGGCGACCACACCACGGTTTTTGTCGAAGTAGGAAAGAACATCTTTGAGCAACGAACGGTTCAAACGGGCGAGCAACAAGGAGACAGGACCATCATCAAAGGCGGGCTGCAGCCGGGCGGGCGTGTGCTGGTTCGCGAGGGGGCTCTGCTGCAATGATCGCACGCTTTGTCGCCCTCTGCCTGAGACGCAGGAAACTCGTCTGGCTCGTCGCTCTGTTCGTGGCCATCTTCGGCTACGTCTCTTGGAAGCAGTTAGATATCGAGGCTTACCCGGACATTGCAGACGTCACATCACAGGTGATTACGCAATATCCCGGCCATGCGGCCGAAGAAGTCGAAGAACAGGTCACGATACCGCTAGAGCGGGAGTTGAATGGTATCCCCGGCCTGCAGGTGATGCGCTCCAACAGCACCTTCGGCCTGTCGCTGATCACGCTGGTTTTCCAAGACGGCGTTGATGATTACTGGGCTCGGCAGCGAATTCAGGAACGAATCGCGGGCGTGGACTTGCCTCCCGGCGCAAACCCTGGGCTTGATCCGCTTACATCTCCGATAGGCGAGATTTACCGCTATACATTGGAGTCCAGCTTTCGAGATGAACGGGAGCTCAAGGAAATCCAGGAGTGGACAGTAATCCCACGTCTCAAGCAAGTGACAGGGGTTGCTGACGTCACAAACTTTGGAGGCGAGACTACCCAGTTCCAGCTAATCGTCGACCCTGCAAAGCTGGCGCAATACAACGTTTCTCTCAAACAAGTGACAGACGCAATTCAAGCGAATAACGCTAACGCCGGCGGCAGCGTTGTGGTACGCGGAGAACAAGGGTATGTAGTCCGCGGTGTCGGCTTGATTCGCTCCCTTCAGGATCTTGGCAACGTTGTCATTTTGGCGAAGAACGGCACTCCCGTGTTCCTGAAGAACCTAGGCAATCTTCAGTTGGGTGCGCTGGAACGGCGCGGCATCCTGGGAAAAGATAACAACCCCGATTCGGTTTCCGGAATCGTCCTGCTGCTACGTGGAATGAACCCTTCCATTGTGCTGGAGGGAGTGCACAAACAGGTAGACGCGTTGAATCACGGCATTTTGCCGCCCGATGTGCGACTGGTCCCGTATCTGGACCGCACACAACTGGTGCACACGACCATTCACCGTGTTGGACAAACTCTGCTCGAGGGCATGACGTTGGTGCTGGTCGTATTGATCCTCTTTCTTGGCAGCCCACGCAGTGCCTTGATCGTCGCCATCACGATCCCTTTTTCGCTGTTGTTCGCCTTCATCCTGATGCGATACACGAATATCCCGGCGAACCTCTTATCCCTCGGCGCGATCGACTTCGGAATCATCGTTGATGCCTCGATCGTTGTGATGGAGAACATTCTTCGCCAGCGCGAGGAGCACCCGAAGGCGAAGCTTTCAGTTCGGGATGCACGAATCTCAGCTACGCAGGTGGCTCGTCCAATCTTCTTCGCTACCGTAATCATCATTACCGCCTACTTGCCGCTCTTCGCCTTTCAGCGGGTTGAGAAGAAGCTCTTTTCTCCCATGGCCTACGTCGTCGGTTACTCCCTGCTGGGGGCCCTCCTATTTGCGCTCGCTGTGGTACCGGGCCTGGCTTTCGTGAACTACCAGAAACCGCGCAAGATCTTTCACAATCCGCTGCTTACCCGGTTAACCTACGGCTACGAACGGACGATCCGATATCTCACGGTTCACCCGTCGTACGCCATCATTCCAGCTCTCGCAGCTGGAGTGCTGGCGATCGTCATGTCAATTACGATCGGAAAGGAATTCCTGCCTTACCTCGACGAGGGATCGATATGGCTACAGGCACAGTTGCCCCCGGGGCTGTCCCTCCAAAAGGCTACCTCAATGGCCAACGAACTCCGGGCGGCCACACTAGAGTTTCCGGAAGTCTCCACCGTTGTCACACAACTGGGACGAAATGACGAGGGCACCGATCCGTGGACGCCCTCGCACATCGAGGCGTTCGTCGGCCTGAAGCCGTATTCCACTTGGGCGCATGGTGAAACTAAGCAGGATCTCATCCAGAAACTCTCTGAGCGTTATCAGCGCGTACCGGGTGTAACCATTGGTTTCTCGCAACCGATGATCGACGGAGTCAACGACAAGATCGCGGGAGCTCACAGTGATCTCGTGATCAAGGTATTTGGTCAGGACTTCGGAGAGATGCGCCGCATTGCGGAAGACATTATCAACGTGCTCGACAAAATACCGGGCGCAACCGATGTCGCTATCAACCAGGAGCCGCCTCTCCCGCAGATTCAGGTGAAAGTAGACCGGGAGGCGGCAGCTCGCTTCGGCATCAACGTCGCCGATGTCGCCAACATCATTGAATCCGGGATCGGAGGCAAAGCGGTATCGACGGTTTTCCTTGGCGAGAAAAAGTATGACGTCGCGGTGCGCTTCCCGGAATCGGTTCGTGGAAGCCCGGACGAAATCAGCAGCCTGACCGTGACTCTACCCTCGGGTGCGCGCATTCCGCTTTCGCAGGTAGCGAAAGTCGAGACGGCCACGGGAGAGAGTACGATCACGCGCGAAATGAACCGTCGCCACATTACCGTGAAACTCAATCTGCGTGGACGTGATCTCTCGAGCTTCCTGACCGAGGCCCAGGACAAGATCGCCGCGGACGTAAAGTTCGATCCCACGAAATATCAGATTGAATGGGGAGGGCAGTTTGAGAATCAGCAGCGCGCCCAAAAGCGGCTGGCATTCATTGTTCCGGGAGTCCTTGCGCTGATCTTTGTACTGCTGTACTCGGCCTTCGGAACGATTCGACATGCCGCCCTTATTTTGACGATTGTGCCCATAGCGCTGCTCGGTGGACTCATTGGTCTGTACGCGCGAGGTATGACCATCAACGTTTCAAGCGCCGTCGGATTTATTGCACTGTTCGGGGTAGCAGTACAGAACGGCGTCATCATGGTGGCGAATCTGAACCATCAACGGGATACGGGCGTGGATTTGGATGATGCTGTTGTGCTTGGGGCGACGCAGCGGCTCCGGCCCGTGCTGATGACAGCGACCGTGGCCGCGCTGGGTCTTCTACCCGCTGCGCTGGCGCACGGAGTCGGCAGCGATGTGCAACGGCCGCTGGCCACGGTGATCGTAGGAGGGCTCGGCACGGCAACTCTACTCACGCTGCTGGTACTGCCATCGATTTACCTGCTCCTGGAGCGCAAAGCCTCACAGGTAGCCCCGTCGGCAGAAGGGGAGGATTCGATATGACGTGGAAAGGCACCGTCATGGCAGTCTGCATTTCTGCGCTGCTGGCAACTGAAACCGCGACGGCACAGGAGCAAGCACACGATGACCTGCGGCCTCGAATCGCGTTCTCGGATTATGTGAACGAGGTCCTTCGCTCGAATCTTGATCTCGCCGCGCAGAAGAGCAATATCGCGATTTCGCGGGCTGGGGTAACAACTGCGACGGTTCGTCCCGATTGGTCATTGGATATCGGCGTCCCGGGCGCGGATTTGTCCAACCAGGGATTTCCGACAACGACCAGTATCGGTGTCACCGTTCCCGTCGAATTAGGCGGGAAGCGAGCATCTCGAATTCGTGCCGCCAGCGCCGATCTCTCCGGTACGACCGCCGATTATGAGGACGCGATTCGGCAACTTCGCGCCGCCGCCGCCAACGCGTTCATCGACGCACTCGGCGCTCGTGACGTGTTGCAATCCAAGTACAAGAGTATGGGTCAGCTGGATCGTATCGTCGATGTTAACCAAGAGAGGCTTCGGGTCGGTGACATAGGTGAGATTGAACTGGTCCAGTCACGGGTGGAACGCGATCAGTTCAAGGCTGATGTTATCGGCGCCGAGTCGGATGTTTATACCTCGGACCTGGCGGCCGCAGAGGAACTGGGGAACCCCGACAAACTCGGTGCTCACATGCCGGTACCGGACGGAAAACTTGAAATCTCAACACGAACATTTGATCTCGACCAGCTTATCGCTCATGCCTTACAAAGCCGTTCAGACGTGATTTCTCGTGAACGGGCGGTAAAGGCAGCGGACGAGCGAATCAAACTTGCCAAGGCAAACCTGGTTCCTGATCTGGCGCTTAACGCCGCGTTCCAACACACGGGAACAGGATCTGGGGATTTCCTACAGCAGCCGGACAACACGATCAGCGGAGGCGCATCGCTAAACCTACCGATCTCGCGGAACATGCACCCTGGCGAACTGCAAGCCGCGCGTGCCTCTCGCGAACAGGCCGAGGTCCAACTTCGTGCCGCGCAACTGAAAGTCGAGGGCGAAGTGCGAGATGCCTACGAACGTTACCACGCCAGCGCGCAACGGCTGAACGTCTTTCGCAGCGGGTTGTTGCGTGATGCCGACCGGGTCCTAGAAGCTCGCCTGTATGCGTATCAACGGGGCGGCACAACACTGCTGGAAGTCATCGATGCTCAGCGGAAGTCTGCCGATGTTTACCTTTCTTACTCGCAAGCACTAACCGACCACGCTCATGCCTTGATTGCAGTCGAAGAGGCCGCTGCTATTTGGGACGTGACCTTCTAAACTCGGGGTACAGTCTTGTGGCAGCGGGTGAGGAGAGAAGATGCGCGGAGTTTGTGTCGTCTTGATTTCGCTCATATGCGTATTGCCGTTGACAGCGCAACGCCATGGACGGCCTGATTCAGCGCAAAGGAACGCTCACAGTATCCGTCCACCGGAGCTGGTTCTAACCCTAGGCAAGACCCATCAAAAGATACATTTATCGTCTTCGGACCTAAACAGGCTGAGGCAATCAGTACTGGTAACAAGCGATCCCAAAACAAACAAGATCACCACCTACGAAGGCGTTTTGCTGGAAGACTTGCTGGCGAACATGCGCCCACATCCGGAAGTACAGGCGCTCCAGGTGTCACACGGGTTTTTTCGCAAGAGCACCATTCCCGTTTCAGAGTTGATTCTCACATCGGAACCACTGATAGCCGCTATGGTGAATGGAAAGCACCTTAGCGGAGACATGCCATTTTGCCTTATCGCAAAGGATCGACAGGGACATGATCTTTTAATAAGAAATGTCACTGCCATCCGATTCATACAATCGCAATAGCGTTAACCCATTTTCAGCTCCGCTGTTTATTCGTACTCAGAAGGCCAAGGGACAGGCAATCCTCGCCTGACCCCCTGGCAATCCGGAAATTATGAAGTCTCAACGGCAATCCGTAGAAAATAATGAAGAGGGGTATGTTCACCGTCGCCCTCTTCATGAATGCACCCAGGGGCCAATTCGTCGTAATTGGCCTTCATAGCTTCCGCAGGAAGTCCATCAGGCTCGGATCGTCTTTCCACCGTTTCTTGATTTTGCGATGCCCACCTCCGGGATCGCAGGCGGCCAGGGCCTTTGCTTTTAAGGCCAGGTCTGTCTCCGCATAAATATTGGTTGTGTCCAGTGAAACGTGGCCCAGCCATGCCCTGATTGTGTTGAGATCAACACCAGCGCGAAGCAGGTGGGTTGCAGTTGTGTGGCGAATCGTGTGCGGGCTGATGCGCTTGGTTTTTAGTGAGGGGACTTTTTTCGCGGCAGTTTGCGCGTGACGGGTCACCAGCGCATGGACTCCAAACCGCGTCAGGGAGTCGCCGTATCGGTTGAGGAACAACGGATCGGAAGCTTCTCGTCCCCGGACGAGCGGTTGCAGTTCCGCCATGGTTTTTTTCCAGAGTGGACAGAACCGAACCTTACGGCCTTTTCCATGGATTTTCACCGAGCCGGTGCCCGTTGCATCCCAAGTTAGATCGTCGATTGCTATCTTCGTGGCCTCAGTGGCTCGGGCACCAGAGTTGTAGAGAAACAAAAGCAGGGCGTAATCTCTTTGGCCGTGCTCAGTCGCGCGATCCGGGGTGCGTAGAAGTTCGTCGATCTCATCTTTTTCCAGGTATGGGACCGGGCTTCTCCATGCTCGCTTAAATGGGATCCTACGCATCTGTGCACACCATTCCACATACTCGGGGCTACACTCTGCGGTGAAGCGAGCGAAGGCATGCAGGGTTGCAAGCCTCTGATTCCTCGTCGCGATCGAGCAACTTCGGACCTGTTCCAAGTGCGCCAGGAAACCCGAAACAATGCCGGGCGAGAGGTCGTCGATTATGAGTCTGTCGACTGCTGTTTTGACCGTGGTTGCGACAAACGGCAGGAACAAACAGAACGTGTCTCGATAGCTCTGCTGCGTATTTTTCGACACTCCACGTTCAAGCACCAAGTACTCCGAAAGAAATCGGCGGATCCAGTAGCCGGCAGACGCGTGATCAGGCATTGGGCACCTCCGCGAATGCATATCGCTCAAAGCATCGATTGGCTTCCTGAAGCAGCTCGCGCGTCATTTGCAGGTATACAGAGGTTTCGGCCAATCCGCAGTGCCCAAGATAGGTGGATAGCAAAGGAAGCATTCTCTGAACATTTTTTTCCTCGCGATACCACGTTACGAGACGAGTCACGGCAAACGTGTGTCGAAAATCGTGGAGCCTCGGCTGATACCGAGCAGTATCGAAGCGCAGTACGCCGGCTTCCTTCCTCAGCCATTGGAACTGGTGGTCGGCATGATCGTTGCGGATCATCATTCCTATTTTTGTGGCCAGGAGTGTTGGGGGGCGCTCGTACCCGAAGCCAGGCCGATGCCTCATTCGGTAGAGTCTCAGGAGGCTAACAACATCTTTCCCAATCGGAACTAGTCTGGACTTGCCGAACTTCGTTTCCCGAATGGTCAGTGACGCCTTCCGGAAATCCACATCTTCGTGCGTTAAACGAGCCGCCTCACCCAGGCGCAGCCCAGTTCCGTAGAGCACGAGGATCAACGTGCGCATGGTGTCTGGGGATAAGGGACATGCTGGCGAGTAGTGCGAATCAGGAACTCCCAGCAAACGCTGCATATCGGCAGTCGAATAAATGTAGGGGATGAAGCGGGGCGGACGATCAGGGATTGACGCCGGGAGAACTCGATGTTGAATGTAGCCACGCTTGGTCGCAAAGCGGAAGAAACAGCCGAGCACCCCATAGTGATGAAACCAGGCGCTCGTAACTGTCGCACTGTGGCCTGACAAGAAGGCTGAGGAGTGTTCTGGGGTGAGTTCACCGAACTCGATATTTCCGGTTTTTCTGAGAAACGCTTTCAACACCCGGGAGGACGTCGTGTAAGGGCTGCCTAGTGCCTGCTTGTATTGGATGAACTCCTCAACAGCGGGAGCGAGTTTCATTGAAGGCCTCCTAATACGAAGTCGGAAACCTCGCGGAGGGAGTCCAACCGCTCCTTTGCCCAGTCTGTCGTTGTCGGTTGTGTCTGGGCTCGCAGGTACTCCGTCAAGTTCGATAGTTTCGGGCCGGCAACTTGCCCCAATTTCCGTCGGTCGACCTTTGCGTAAATGTGGGCCGATCTTGGCGAGCGATGACCGAGGTGATCACCAATTTCCTTGAGCGAAAAACCTTCGTCCAACAGATGGGTGGCGCAAGCGTGGCGCAGACTGTGCGGGCCATAATGTGGCAACTGGCAACCGAGTGCTCGTGTGTGAAAAGCGATGGAGCAGGAGGCGCCGCGCGCCATCATTGGCCGATGGGGCTTGCGTATCGAGAGAAAGACAAAGCGGAAAGAACATTGGGGACGCACCATCCGCAAGTATTTCAGGATGGCATTGCCCGCCTCTGTGGTGAGCGGGAACTCCTGGATTCGCTTATTCTTCTGGCGGCGCACGCGAATCTTGTCATTGGCCCAGTCCAGATCGTCCAATGTCAGGGCACAAACCTCTCCTATCCGCAGACCATATACCGCCAGAAGCATAATGATTGCACGATCCCGAATATGGCTGGGTCTTTCTGTTTCGAGGCTCGCAATCAGACGTCGAACTTGTTCCCAACTTGGGCCCTGTGGGAGTCCAACCATCGAATAGATGCGTGGGCTCTCGATCGTCTCCGCCAATCCAGGCATGCACCAATGGTGCTGGCTTGCATAGCGAAAGAAGGCACGAAGTGACTGGGCGTAAATCTTGATAGTTGAC
>Ga0335083_10011780_pt1 | contig 10499 bp, 8 predicted proteins | sample Lox_Sample_42_FD_206716 | JGI IMG/M metagenome (GOLD analysis project Ga0335083, IMG submission 206716) | Soil microbial communities from Loxahatchee National Wildlife Refuge, Florida, United States - Lox_Sample_4.2 | ecosystem: Environmental > Terrestrial > Soil > Wetlands | place: USA: Florida... | reverse complement strand
GAGATCCTGCTCGCGCCCGCGCATCCCGCGGTCGACGACAGCGGCGCGTACACCCCGGCGGTGATGCCGCGCGCGCTCGCGCTGTCGCCCGACGGCGCGACGCTGTACGTCACCGGCGAGCGGGCCGGCGCGGTGTTCGCGATCGATGTCGCGACCGGCGCGGTCGGCGCGCCGATCGCGGTCGGCAGCGAGCCGATCGGCGTGGTGGTGTCGGCCGACGGCGCGTCGCTCTACGTCGCGTGCTCGCAGGACAGCACGGTCGTCAAGGTCGACGCGGCCTCGCGTCAGGTCGTCGCGACCGCGCAGGTGACGGGCGAGCCGTGGGCGCTCGGCTTTGCGCCCGACGGCTCGCTCGCGGTCTCGATCTTCATGTACTCGGGCGTGGCCGGCGCGGCCGTGATCGCGATCGATCCGGCGGCGATGACGGTCGCGGCGATGTGGTCGATCCCCGACACCGCGCCGCGCGGCGATCCGCGGCTCGCGCACGGCCAAGTGCGCGGGCTGTACGACGTCGCGACGCGCCCCGGCACGGACGAGCTGTGGGTCGCGCACCTGATGCTCGGCACCGACACCGCGCAGCCGGCGCTGAACTTCGAATCGACGGTGTTCCCGTCGCTGTCGCTGTTCTCCGGCGGCACGTACGCGCGCACGCTCTCGATCGACGCGCAGGACGTGCCCGGCATCGACGGCTCGTTCGCGGACGTCGTGTCGGGGCCGCATGCGATCGCGTTCACGCCCGACGGCGACTTCGCGCTCGTCGCCGACACCGCGAGCGAGGACGTGCTCGCGGTCGACGCGCGCGGCCAGGTCGAAGCCGCGCTGCTCCGGCCGCTGCCCGGCCACATGCCGGAGGGCATCGCGCTGTCGCCCGACGGCACCACCGCGTACGTCGACGAACGCAACACCGCGGACGTCGCGGTGATCGCGATCGATGGCAGCGCCGGCATCGCGCTGTCGCTGCAAGGCGCGATCGCGCGGCTCGCCGCCGACCCGATGCCGGCGCAGATGCGGCTCGGCCAGCACCTGTTCTTCTCGGCCAACAGCGACGAGTATCCGATCACGCAGAACCACTGGGTGTCGTGCGCGAGCTGCCACCTCGAGGGCCGCAGCGACGCGGTGACCTGGCGGTTCGCGCAAGGCCCGCGCGACACGCCGAGCAACGCCGGTGGCATGATCGGCACCGGCTTCCTGTTCCGCACCGCCGACCGCACGCAGGTCCAGGACTACTGGCGCACGATCAACATCGAGCAAGGCGGCAGCTTCGACTCGACCGCGCAGGCCGACCTGCTCGCCGCGCTCGAGACGTTCGTCGATCACGCGATGCCGCTGCCGATCCCGCCGACGACCGATCCGGCGAAAGTCGCGCGGGGAATGCAGATCTTCAACGATCCGGCGGTCGCGTGCTCGACGTGCCATTCGGGTCCCCGGTTCACCGACTCGGGCGCCGGCAACCCGACGCTCGATCTGAGCGGCCCCGTCAACCTGCACGACGGGACCGCGAGCGGTCTCGGCACGTGCGTCACGACCGGCTATCCCGACGTCGCGCACGCCGACATCGACGGCGATCCGCGCGCCGCGTGCATGTTCGACACGCCGTCGCTCTCGGGGGTGGCGTCGACGCCGCCGTACCTGCACGACGGCAGCGCGCCGACGCTGCACGACGTGCTCGAGCAGACCCGCGGCAAGATGGGCGACATCACGTCGCTGTCGGCCGACGACGAGGACGCGCTCGTCGAGTACCTGCGGTCGCTATGAGAGCGGCTTGGCTCGCGCTCGCGCTCGCCGCCTGTGGCGACAACGAGGCCGGGCCGTGCCCCGACGGCGGACCGGCGTGCGGGACCGCGTGCATCGCGGAGCTCGCCGGCAACTTCGACGCGTCGTCGACGTCGGCGCACAACTGCGCGAGCGTCGGCGCTGGCAGTGGCTCGCAGGCGAGCGACGTCGTGCTCGCGTTCCAGATCGCCGAGACCGGGCTCGATGCGCCGATCGCGGTGTCGATCGATGTCGGCGTCGAGCCGACGGCCGGCACGTACAGCTCGGAGACCACGTCCGCGTGGAGCGTGCAAGGCACGCGCACCGCGAGCCTCGGCGACTGCGCCTACTCGGCGGGCACGACCGCGGTCCCGACCGGCAGCTTCGCCATGACGCTCACCGCGATCGACCCCGGCGCCGGCACCGCGCACGGCGAGCTCGCGATCACCGCGACCGTCCAGGCGCTCGAGAGCGTCGACTGCGGCAGCGGCGACACCGAGACGATCGATCTGCGCTTCTAATTCGAGCCCGAGCCCGAGCCCGAGTCCGAGCCCGAGCGCTTCGCCCGCTCGATCTCGCGCTGCACCGCCGCCTTCTGCTGCTCGTCGGTCATGCCGGGCGTCAGGTGCTCGTAGTGCTGCGGCATGTCGACGGTGCCTGGCTTCGGCATCGCCGAGCCGGCGTTCTGGTTGTTATCGAAGCGCATCACGAAGCCCGAAACCGCCTCGCCGCACGGATGCGCGAGCGCGACCACGGCGACCAGGATCGCCGCGGTCAGCGCGATCTTGAACAGCTCCGGCTTCGACAGCTTGAGCCCGCGGCCGCGCGGCAGCTTGGGAACGGGCTCGTCGTCGCTCACACGTTGGATCTAGCATGGCATGGTCACGTGCAGCTGAACTGGCCGGTGCTCGTGCAGGTGCACGTGTGGCCCGGGTACGTGCAGATGCTGCCGACGTCGCTGCACGCCGGCAGCATCTGCGTGCCGACGCCGGGAAACTCCGCGGGACACGCGCCACACTCCCAGTCCGCGCCGTAGCACTCGCACGTGCAGTGCCAGACGCCGTCGCTGCCGCAACTGCACGACTGGTCGGTCGGCTCCGTGCAACCCGGGTTGCCTTCGTAGTCGCAGCTCGCGAGCGGCGCGCCCGCGCACGACTGGCCCTCCGCGGCGCCGAGGCCGTGGTCCATGGTCCACGCGCCGTTCACGCAGCGAAACCACGCCGAGTCGCAGTCGGAGAACTCGTTCTCGACGAAGCACGGCTGGGATGCGGGCAACGCGCACGGCGAACCGAGGAGTGAATTGAAATCCGGCTGCGGTGGCGGGCAGCCGGGACCTGGCAGCGAGCTGCCGGCGCGGGTCGAGCAGGCGACGAGGACGAGCCACAGGAGCGAGCGCATGGCGCGCCCGCATCGCAAGCTGCGCGCCCGTGCAAGTCCGCGCGAATCCAGCGCCGCGCGGCCGCCCGTTGCCGGGTGCGCGCCGGATCACGACAGGATTGCCAGATCCGCGACCTCGAGCTCGGCGCTGCGCCGGCCCTGCCAGGTCGAGACCGTGGGCACGAACGCGAGGTCGACGCGCGCGCCGACCTCGACCGGGCGATCGCCGAGGCCGAAGCCGATCGCGCTGCGCACGTCGCGGCGGTCGTCCTCGATCGTGAGCTTCAGGTGCGAGCCGTCGCCGACGCGCCGGACCTGCGTGACCTTGGCGGCGCGCGTGACCAGCTGCGGCGCCGGGTTGTGCTGGCCGAACGGGCCGAGCCCGGCCAGCTCCTCGGCGAGCCGCTCGTCGACCTCGCCGAGCGCGACCTCGGCATCCATCTCGCGCACGCTGGCAGTGACGGGACCGGACCCCTCGGCGAGCCGGGCGACCGCGCCGCCGAGCGCCTCGGCGAGCGCCGCGACCTGGTCGCGCTGCACGGTGAAGCCCGCCGCCGCGGCATGGCCGCCGAAGCGATCCAGGCACGGCGCGGCCGCGGCGAGCGCGTCGTAGAGGTTCACGCCGCCGGTCGTGCGAGCCGAGCCGCGTCCGATCCCGGTCGCCGGGTCGATCCCGATCACGAACGCGGGGCGCTGGAACTTGTCGACCAGCTTGGCCGCGACGATCCCGACCACGCCACACGGCCAGCCTTCGCCGGCGAGCACGATGGCGGCGCCTGGATCGCGGTCGCCGAGCGACGCGATCGCTTCTTCCATCACGCGATCCTGCGTGCCGCGGCGCTCGGTGTTGGCCTGCTCGAGCACGGCCGCGCGCTCGGCGGCGGTGTCGGCATTTGCGAGCAGCAGCGCCAGCGACGGCTCGGCCGCGCCCAGGCGGCCCGGCGCGTTCAGCCGTGGCGCGAGCCGCCAGGCGACGGTTCGCGCGTCGACCTCGCGCTCGGGCTCGACGCCGGCGCTCGCGAGCAGCGCGGCGATGCCCGGACGCGCGCGTGCCTGTAGCCGGCGCAGACCGAGCGCGGTCAGGATCCGGTTCTCCTCGGCCAGCGGCACGAGATCCGCGATCGTGCCGAGCGCGACCAGATCGAGCAGCTCGCGCACGTCGGGCTCGGCGCGCGTCGCAAACCATCCGCGCGCGCGCAGCTCGGTGCGCACCGACGCCGCGAGGTAGAAGCCGAGGCCGACCGACGCCAGCCCGCGGAACGGGAACGTGGAGTCGGCGCGGAACGGGTTGACGAGCGAGCTCGCCGGGTGCGCACCATCGGCGGCCGGGACGGTGTGGTGATCGACGACGATCACCTCCATGCCGGCCGCGTCCGCGGCTGCGATCGCTTCGAGATCGCTCGTGCCGCAGTCGCCGGTGATGACGAGCTTGCAGCCGCGCGCCGCGAAGTCGGCGGCCGCGGCGGGCGTGAAGCCGTAACCGGCGTCGCGCCGGGCGACCGCGCACGCGACCTCGCCGCCGCACGAGCGCAAGAACCCGGTGAGCAGCGCGGCGGTCGTGACGCCGTCGACGTCGTAGTCGCCGAACACGCCGATGCGCTCGCCGCGCGCGACCGCGTCGGCGATCCGGCCGACCGCGCTCGCCATCCCGGCAAGCCCCGCCGGCGGCCGCAGCGCGGCCAGCCGCGGATCGATGAACCCCTGCGCCTCGCGCGGCTCGGTCACGCCACGCGCGACGAGACAGCGCGCGGTCGGCCGCCGCACGCGCAACGTATCCGCGAGCCGGTTGGCCACCGCTTCGTCGATCGATCGAACGCGCCACTGCACACGCGCACGCTACGGCGCGGGTCTGACAGAAAACCGAGGAGATCTCGGGGGAAGAGATCTACCGCCAAGGCGCCAGGCAGACGCCAAGACGCCAGCAGAGATCGGTTTCGGCCCGAAACCGATCTCTGCTGGCGCCTCGGCGTCTGCCTGGCGCCTTGGCGGTAATTCTGCTCTTACTCCGCCGCGACGTCGGGCTGCGCGACCGCGGTGACCGGCGCCGCGCGCTTCTTGGCCGGGCCCGAGTACCACTTGCGCGAGATCCACATGAACAGCGGCGCCGCGAGGAAGATCGACGAGTACGTCCCGACGATCACGCCGATGTTCATCGCGAACGCGAAGTTGCGGACGTCGCCGGTGCCGAAGATGTTCATGATCAAGGTCGTCGCGAACACCGTCGACGACGTCAGGATCGTCCGCACCAGCATCTCGTTGAGCGAGATGTCGACGATGCGCTCGATCTTCTTGTCCTTGAGCTTGGCCTGGTTCTCGCGAATCCGGTCGAACACGATTACGGTGTCGTTCGTCGAGTAGCCCATCACGGTCAAGAGGCCCGCGACCGAGGTCAGGGACACTTCCTGCCAGGTGATCGCGAACACGCCGATCACCATCACCGCGTCGTGCACGGTCGCGAACGCCGCACCCGGCGCGTAGCGGATGTCGAAGCGGAACGCGAGGTAGAGCATGATCAGGAACAGCGCGAACACGATCGACTTCGCCGCGTCGTCGCGCAGCTTGTCGCCGGCTTTCGCGCCGACGCCGTAGCTCTGGTACGTCTGCGCCTCGACGTTCGGGACCGCCTTCTCGAGGTCCTTGCCGAACTGGCGATCGAGGCCCCACACCGAGAACACCTCGCTGTACTCGCTCGTGCCGATGTCGGCGTGCGTGTACTGGTCTTCTTCCTGCGGCAGCCACGGCTTGAGCTCGAGGCCCGCCGACACGGTCGCCTTCTGACCGTTCGCATCGGTCTTCTCGTAAGTCTCGGCCGCGAAGAACGGGGCGACCTCGGCGGGCGTGATCAGCTTCTTGGTCTGCACGTTCAGGCGATCGCCGGACCACACGGCCTTGCTGCCCGGAAACTTCGCCATGAAGTCGGCCGCGGTCTTGTCGCGCGCGACCTCGTCGATCGCGGAGAACCGCGGCGTACGCACGATCATGCCGTCGATGGTCTTGCCGTTGTCGTCGGCCCACGAGATGTCCGAGACCTCGACGTCGCCCTCGCCCGCCTTCGCGAGCGCCTCGCGCACCTTGCCCGGATCGACCTTGGTGTAGGCGTGCGTGGTCTTGTCCTGGAACGCGTAGATGATCTCGGTGCCGCCCTTGAAGTCGATCGTCCAGTTCATGTACTCGCCGCGCACGCTCTTGTTGAAGAACAAGGCGCCGACGCTGACGGCCATGAGCAGGCAGGACAGCACGAACCAGGTGCGGAACTTCGCGACGAACTGGAAGTTCGTGCCGGGCGGAAGCAGATAGCGGAACTTGTGGTTGTGGTTTGAGGTCATTGCTCCTGGTCCCGCCTCAGATCGACAGCGTCTGGAGCGTGCCCTTCTTCCTCGCGACGGCCCAGTCGAAGAAGATGCGGGTGACCCAGATGTTGGTGGTGAGCGTCGTGAACACGCCGACGAGCAGCATCACGGCGAAGCCCTTGATCGGGCCCGAGCCGTACTGCAGGAGGACCCAGCCGGCCGCCGCGGTCGTGAGCTGACCGTCGAGGATGGCCGAGAACGCGCGCGAGAAGCCGAGGTCGATGGCGCCGCGCACCGACTTGCCGAGCAAGAGCTCGTCTCGGATGCGCTCGTAGATGAGGATGTTGCCGTCGACCTCCATGCCGATCGACAGCACGATCGCGGCGATGCCCGGCAAGGTCAGCGTGGCGCCGAACAGCGCCATCACCGCGAGCGTCATGATGATGTGAAAGACGACCGCGAACACCGCGATCCCGCCGGACCAGCGGTAGATGCCGACCATGATCGCGATGACGAGCAAGATGCCGATGATGAACGAGTTGCGCGTCTTGTCGATCGCGTCGCGGCCGAGCGTCGGGCCGAGGTTCGATTCGCTGGCCTCGACGAGCGGCGCCGGCAACGAGCCGGTCTTGAGCACGTTGACGAGGTCGTCGCGCTCCTTTTCCTGGCGGACCGGATCGGAGCCGCCCATCGTGATCGACGCGCGGCCGCCGCGGATCGCCTGGTTGATCTGCGGCGCCGAGCGGACCTTGCCGTCGAGCAGCGTCGCGAACTCCATGCCGACGATCTGCGACGTGATGTCGCCGAACACGCGGCCGCCGAAGCGGTTGAAGTCGAGCAGCACGATCGGGCGGTTCGTGTTCGGATCGTAGCTGCCCATCGCGTTCTGGATCGCGGTGCCGGTCAGGCGCACGGCCTTCTCGAGGTAGTACGAGCGCCAGAACTTGCGCTTGTCGGGCGCGTCGGCCGGGGGCTCGACCGGCTCGTACGCGAGCTCGTGATCGTCGGGCACCTTCAAGCTCGGATCCTTCTCGATCTGACCGACGACGCCGAGCTCCTTGTCGCCGTTCAGGTAGCGCTCGATCAGCTCCCAGCCGTTGATCAGCACCTTGACGTGGTCGCCCTCGATCTTCGAGTCCTTGGTGAGCTTGTTGTGCTTCTTCGCCCACGTCAGCGGCACCGACTCCTCGCGGTCGTAGCCGATCAGGTAGTAGTCGGTGTGGCGGCCGCCGCCTTCTTCGGGCTGCCACGAAGCGATCTCGGCCTTGATGCCGAGCGCCTTGGCGTCGGGCTCGGTCACGTTGCCTTCCTTGTCCGGCGCGAGGTGCTTGTAGAGGTTCTTCATGTACGGCGAGCCGTCGTGCGCCGAGCTCGCGGCGGTGCAGCCCTGCGGGCTCGGCGTCGAGCAATCGTCGACGATCTTCATCTCGAGCTTCGCCGTGCGCGCGATTAGCGCCTCGGTGTTCTTCACCGAGTCCGAGTTCGGATCGCCGGGCAGCTCGACGATGATGTCGTCGCCCTTCTCGACCACGCTGGGCTCGGCGACCCCGCTCTCGTTGATGCGCTCGCGGATCGTCGACACCGCGTTGGTGAGCGCGGACTTCTTGATGCCCTCGGCGTAATCCGACGACACGATGAAGCAGACCTTCTTCGCGGCGTCTTCTGCCTTCTCGCCGGCTTCGGCCTGACACGGCACCTTGTCGACGTCGTTGTGGTAGTTGTCGACGACGTCCTTCGCGACCGTCGCGGCGTCGTCCGCCTTGTCGAGCAGCACGACGACCGAGCCGAGCGGGATGCTCGGCGCCTTCACGACCGCCTTGATCTTCTGATCGGCGAGCTCGGCGTCGAGGTCGCGCATGATCTCGGACGCCTTGTCGGCGACCGCCTTGTCGAGCGCGATGTTGTAGACGATGTGCTTGCCGCCCTGGAGATCGAGGCCGAGGTTGATCTGGCTGCCGAACAGGTGGTTCAGCGGCCACACCGACGGCAGCGAGCTCCGGTCCATGAAGCTCGGCGCGAGCGTGGCGAGACAGAACAGCGTCAGGAAGACGAGGCCGATCGTCCGCCAGCGAAGGCTCCGGTCCATGGCGAGCTCCTACGGTCTCTAGGCCGCGCTCTTCGCGGCGTTTTCCGGGACCTTGCCCTCCCACTTGCCCTCGATATAGGCGCGCGGGATGCGGACGCGGACCTTCTCCTGGATCTCGACGACGAGCACGTCACCCGACATGCCGGTGATCTTTCCGATCACTCCGCCGCGCGTGATGATCTCGTCGCCCTGGCCGAGCTTGGCGAGCTGAGCCTGATGCTCCTTCTGCTTCTTCACCTGCGGCCGGATCAGGATGAAGTAGAAAATCCCGAACATCACCAACATCATCAGGATCGGCTGCATGGCTTCCATTTCGGTTTGGACCTCGGAAAATCCGGGGGTTGGTACCACCCGCAGGGGGACTGGTCAAGGCTGCCGAATCAGGCAGGTCGGCCTTCCCGCAGGATGCGGTCGCGGATGCGCCGGACGTGCCGCGCGTAGAACGTCAGGTTGTGCAGCGTGGCGAGGCGCGCGTACAGGATCTCCTTCGCCATGTAGAGGTGGCGCAGGTACGCGCGCGAGTGCGTCCGGCAGGTCGTGCACGGGCACTCGGGGTCGATCGGCCCGGTGTCCATGCGGTTCGCGGCGTTCGGGATGTTGACGCGGCCCTGCGAGGTGAACAGGTAGCCGTTGCGCGCGTTGCGGGTCGGCATCACGCAGTCGAACATGTCGATGCCGGCCGCGATCGCGTGCTCGAGGTCGGCGGGAGTGCCGACGCCCATCAGGTAGCGCGGCTTGTCGGCCGGGAGCTGGTGGGCGACCTCGTCGAGGATCCGATAGGTGTCGGCGAGGCTCTCGCCGACCGCGAGCCCGCCGAGCGCGTGGCCGTCGAAGCCGAGCGGCGCGAGCTCGGCGAGGTGCGCGAGCCGGCGCGCGGTGTCGGTGCCGCCCTGCACGATCCCGAACAGCGCCTGGCCCGGCGCGCGCGGCGCGGCGAGGCAGCGCTTCGCCCACGCGGTCGTGCGGCGGACCGCGAGCTCGTGGGTCTGCGCGTCGGCATCGCCGGGCGGACACTGGTCGAAGCACATCGCGATGTCGGAGGCGAGGACGCGCTGGATCTCGATCGAGATCTCGGGCGTGAGCCGGTGCTTGCTGCCGTCGAGGTGCGAGCGAAACGTGACGCCGTCGTCGTCGATCTCGCCGAACGCGGCGAGCGAGAACACCTGGTAGCCGCCGGAGTCGGTGAGCAGCGCGCGGTCCCACGCCGCGAAGCCATGCAGGCCGCCGGTCGCGGCGATCACGTCGAGGCCGGGCCGCAGGTAGAGGTGATACGTGTTGCCGAGGATGATGCGCGCGTCGAGCGGCGGCGCGCGCAGCTCGTCGGCGGTCATCGCCTTGACCGTACCGGCGGTGCCGACCGGCATGAACACGGGCGTCGGGATGTCGCCGTGCGGCGTGTGCAAGATGCCCGCGCGCGCGTGGCCGAGCGTGGCGACCAGCTCGAACGAGAAGCTGGAGGTGGGCAGCTGCGTGATCATGACCGGTGAAGCAACATCGCGTCGCCGTAGCTGAAGAAGCGATAGCGCAGGGCGACGGCGTGGCGATAGGCCGCGAGCACGCGATCGCGACCGGCAAACGCGCACACGAGCATGAGCAGCGTCGACTCGGGCAGGTGGAAGTTGGTGACGAGGTGGTGGACGACCCGGAACTCGTGGCCGCTTCCGGGATAGATGAACAGGTCGGTCGAGCCCTCGCTGGTGTGCGCGAGCGCGGCGGCTTCGAGCGCGCGCAGCGCGGTGGTGCCGAGCGCGACGACCGGGCGGCCCGAGGCGACGGCTGCTGCGGTCGCCGGCGGGATCGCGTAGCGCTCGCGGTGCATGCGGTGCGCGCGGATGTCGCCCTCGCGGATCGGCTCGAACGTGCCGTAGCCGACGTGCAGCGTGAGCGGCGCGATCGCGATGCCGCGCTCGGCGAGCCGCTCGACGATCGCGGGCGTGACGTGGAGACCGGCGGTCGGCGCCGCGACCGCGCCGGGCACGCGCGCGAACATGGTC
>Ga0335083_10011779_pt1 | contig 10499 bp, 19 predicted proteins | sample Lox_Sample_42_FD_206716 | JGI IMG/M metagenome (GOLD analysis project Ga0335083, IMG submission 206716) | Soil microbial communities from Loxahatchee National Wildlife Refuge, Florida, United States - Lox_Sample_4.2 | ecosystem: Environmental > Terrestrial > Soil > Wetlands | place: USA... | reverse complement strand
AGTTCCTTGATCTTCGAATAGACGCGCCGGCCGGGCTTGGAGACGCGGTGGATCTCCTTGATGACCGGCTCGCCTTCATTGTACTTCAGCTCGATGCGCAGCTGGGCGACACCAGGCCGCAGCTCCTCGGCGCTGAAGCCGCGGATATAGCCCTCGCGCTTCAGAACATCGAGCACGTTGGTGCGCAGCTTGGAAGCCGGAGAGACGCAGGACGTCTGACGGCTGCGCTGCGCATTCCGGATGCGCGTAAGCATATCCCCCAGGGGATCGGATAGTGACATCGCTCGGTCCCCTTACCAGCTCGCCTTGACCATGCCGGGGATCTGACCCGAGCTGGCCAGCTCACGCAGCGCGATGCGGCAGAGCTTGAACTTGCGATAGTTGGCGCGCGACCGGCCGGTCAGCTCGCAACGCAGGCGAACGCGGGTGCGGCTGCCATTGCGGGGCAGCTGCGCCAGCCTCACCGACGCCTCGAACCGGTCCTCAACAGGGAGGGTGCGGTCCATCAACTGGTCCTTCAGCGTGGCCCGCTTGGCGCGGTCACGCTCGGCCATCCTCTGACGCTTGAGGTTGCGGTTGACCGCAGATGTCTTGGCCATCTCGTCTTTGTCCTCCGGAACCTGCCGGTATCGAGCCGGCGGTTTTCCCAAAACTGTAAATCCTGCGCGGAGCCTGGTTCAGGCGGCGAACGGAACGTCGAACGCCTTGAGCAGCGCCTTCGCTTCCGCGTCCGTCTTCGCCGTCGTCACGAACACGATGTCCATGCCGCGGATCGCGTCCACCCGGTCATACACGATTTCCGGGAAGATAATCTGTTCCTTCAGCCCCATGGCGAAGTTGCCACGGCCGTCGAAGCCCTTGCCGGAGGGGATGCCGCGGAAGTCGCGGACGCGCGGCAGGGCGATGGTCACCAGCCGGTCCAGGAACTCGTACATCCGCGCCTGGCGCAGCGTCACCTTCGCGCCGATCGGCAGATCCTTGCGGATCTTGAAGCCGGCGATCGCCTTCTTCGCCACCGTCTTCACCGGCTTCTGGCCGGCGATGAGGGTCAGCTCGGCAACGGCGGCGTCCAGCTTCTTCTGGTCGCCCGCGGCCTCACCCACGCCCATGTTGATGACGATCTTCTCCAGCTTCGGCACCTGCATCGGGTTCTGGTAGTTGAACTCCTTCTGCAGCGCGGCCCGGATCTTCTCCGCATAGACCGCCTGGAGCCGAGGCACCTCGCGGATCTCGCTCGTCTCGCTCATCGCCTCAGCCCTCGATCACGTTGCCCGTGGCCTTGGCCACGCGAACCTTGCCCTGGCCCTCGATGACGCGGAAGCCGACGCGGGTCGGCTGATCGCTCTTCGGATCCACGAGCTTCAGATTGGAGAGGTGGATCGTCGCCTCCTGCTCCACGATGCCCCCGGGCTGGCCCATGCCGCGCGGCTTCACGTGGCGCTTGACCACGTTGACGCCCTGCACGACGGCGCGATTCTCGGCCGGCAGAACACGCAGCACTTCGCCGCGCTTGCCCTTGTCACGGCCGGTGATAACCAGGACCCGGTCGCCCTTGCGGATGCGCGCGGCCATTACAGCACCTCCGGCGCCAGCGAGATGATCTTCATGAACTTGCGGGCCCGCAGCTCACGCACAACCGGCCCGAAGATACGGGTGCCGATCGGCTCCTGCTGCTTGTTGATCAGCACCGCGGCATTGCGGTCGAAGCGGATCGCGCTGCCATCCGGCCGACGCACGGCGAAAGCAGTGCGCACGATCACCGCCTGGTGCACGTCGCCCTTCTTCACCTTGCCCCGCGGAATGGCCTCCTTGACGGAGACCACGATCACGTCGCCGACCGAGGCGGTCTTCCGCTTGGAGCCGCCCAGCACCTTGATGCACTGCACCCGACGCGCGCCGGAATTATCGGCGACATCCAGGTTGGTCTCGGGATGGATCATTCTCTAGGCCCTCACACCTGCTCGGGGTGCTGAGCAACGGCAGCCGCAGCGGCCGTCGCGTCGCCCGGAGCCTCGACATCCGCAACGGACATGCCGTTGCGGGTGATCACGGTCCAGGTCTTGCGCTTGCTGATCGGCGGGCACTCGATGATCCGAACCATGTCGCCAACGGCGCACAGATTGGCCTCGTCATGCGCCGCGTACTTCTTCGAGCGCCGGATGAACTTCTTGTACAACGGATGCATGACGCGACGCGTGACAAGAACCGTGATGGTCTTGTCCATCTTGTCGCTCGTCACCCGTCCCGTCAGGACGCGCCTTGGCATCGCCCCACTCCTCTCAGGACTTCGCGGCGGAGACTTGCTTCTCCGCCAGAATGGTCTTCACGCGAGCGATGTCGCGACGCACCTGGCGCACGCGGCTCACCCCTTCCATCTGCCCCGTCGCGCGCTGGAAGCGCAGATTGAACTGCTCCTTGCGCAGATCGAGAAGCAGGGTGTTCAGCTCGTCCGGCGTCTTCGCACGGATATCGGCGGGCTTCGTCATATCAGGCCTCCCCGATCCGGGTCACGAACTTCGTCTTGATCGGCAGCTTCGCCGCGCCGAGCGTCAGCGCCTCTTGCGCCAACTCCTGCGTCACGCCGTCGATCTCGAACATGATCCGGCCCGGCTTCACGCGCGCCACCCAGAATTCTGGCGCGCCCTTGCCGGAGCCCATGCGGACTTCGGCGGGCTTGGTGCTGACCGGCAGATCCGGGAAGATGCGGATCCACACGCGCCCGGCGCGCTTCATCGCGCGGGTGATGGCACGGCGGGCGGCCTCGATCTGGCGCGCGGTCACGCGCTCCGGCTCCAGGGCCTTGAGGCCGAAGGCGCCGAAATTCAGCGTGGTGCCGCCTTTGGCGACGCCGTGGATGCGGCCCTTATGGGCCTTGCGGTACTTGGTCCGCTTCGGGGAAAGCATCGTCCGTCTCCGTTACCGCTGCGGCGCCTGCTCGGCGGCGCGGCGATCCTGGGCCAGCGGGTCATGCGCAAGGATCTCGCCCTTGAAGACCCAAACCTTCACGCCGCACGTGCCGTAAGTGGTCTTGGCCGTCGCCGTGCCGAAATCGATATCGGCGCGAAGCGTGTGCAGCGGCACCCGCCCCTCACGATACCACTCGACGCGGGCAATCTCGGCGCCGCCGAGACGGCCGCCGCAATTGATCCGGATGCCCTGCGCGCCAAGACGCATCGCCGACTGCACCGCGCGCTTCATCGCCCGGCGGAACGCCACGCGGCGCTCGAGCTGCTGCGCGATATTCTCGGCCACCAGGGTGGCGTCGATCTCGGGCTTGCGGATCTCGACGATGTTCAGCGCCACATCGGCCTTCGCCATGCGGGCCAGACCACGGCGCAGAACCTCGATGTCCTGGCCCTTCTTGCCGATGACGACGCCCGGACGCGCCGCATAGATCGTCACCCGCGGCTTCTTCGCCGGGCGCTCGATCACGACGCGGGAAACGCCGGCACTGGTCAGCTTGCCGCGCAGATAGGAGCGCAGCTTCAGATCCTCGTGCAGCAGCTTCGCGTAGTCGTCACCGGCGAACCAGCGCGAATCCCAGGTGCGGTTGATGCCGAGCCGGAGCCCGATCGGATTGACTTTGTGTCCCATCGCGTCAGGCCGCCTTCTGCTCGGTTTCGGGCGCGATCGACTCGCGCTCGGCAACCACGATCTTCAAATGGCTGAACCACTTCTCCACCCGGGCCGCGCGGCCGCGGCCGCGAGCCTGGAACCGGCGCATGACGACGGACTTGCCGACCTCCGCGCGCGTGACGACCAGTTGGTCCACGTCGAGGTGGTGGTTGTTCTCGGCGTTGGCGATCGCGCTCTCCAGCGCCTTGCGCACCGCGTGGGCGATGCGGCGCTTGCTGAAGGTCAGCGTCGCCACGGCCTGGCTCGCCGGCTGGTTGCGGATCAGCCCGGCGACCAGGTTGAGCTTGCGGGGGCTCACGCGCAGGTTGCGCAGGACCGCCTGTGCCTCGGTCTCGGCGAGACCGCGCGGATGCTTCGGCTTGCTCATCTCAGCCCCGCTTCGCCTTCTTGTCAGCCGAGTGGCCGGTGAAGGTGCGCGTCGGCGAGAACTCGCCGAATTTGTGCCCCACCATGTTCTCAGTCACCTGCACGGGCAGGAACTTGTGCCCGTTGTAAACGCCGAACGTCAGGCCGACGAACTGCGGCAGGATCGTCGAGCGACGCGACCAGATCTTGATGATCTCGTTGCGGCCCGACGCCCGTGCGGCTTCGGCCTTATTGAAGAGGTACCCGTCCACGAACGGGCCCTTCCAGACGGAACGTGCCATCCTAAGTTGCTCCCGCTCTTACTTCGACTTGCTTGCGCGACGGATAATCAGCTTGTCCGTCCGCTTGTTCGCGCGTGTCTTGTAACCCTTCGTCGGCTTGCCCCACGGGGTGACCGGATGCCGGCCGCCCGAGGTGCGGCCTTCACCACCACCATGCGGGTGGTCGACCGGGTTCATCACGACGCCGCGGACATGCGGGCGACGACCGGCCCAGCGGGAACGCCCCGCCTTGCCGATGTGCTGGTTCATGTTGTCGGGGTTGGAAACCGCCCCGACCGTCGCCATGCACTCGGCGCGCACGACGCGGAGTTCGCCCGACTGCAGCTTGATCTGCGCGTAGCCGGCATCCTTGCCGACGAGCTGGGCATAGGTACCCGCCGCACGCGCGACCTTGCCACCGCCGCCCTGCTTCAGCTCGATGTTGTGCACGATCGTGCCGACCGGAATGGCCGCCAGCGGCATCGCGTTACCCGGCTTGATGTCGACGCGCTGGCCGGAAATCACCGTGTCGCCGGCGCGCAGACGCTGCGGCGCCAGGATGTAGGCGAGTTCCCCGTCCTGATACCGGATCAGCGCGATGAACGCCGTGCGGTTCGGATCGTATTCCAGCCGCTCGACCGTCGCCGGCACTTCGAACTTGCGCCGCTTGAAGTCGATATGACGGTAGGTCTGCTTGTGCCCACCACCGCGGAAGCGGGTGGTGATGCGGCCAAGGTTGTTACGCCCGCCGGTGCCCGTCTTGCCCTCGGTGAGCCCCTTGACCGGCTTGCCCTTCCAGAGCTCGCTGCGGTCGATCAGCACAGTGCCGCGAAGGCTCTGCGTGACGGGATTGAATTGCTTCAGTGCCATTGCCGCACCCTCACGCCAGACCGGTCGTCAGGTCGATGGTCTGACCTTCCGCCAGCTGCACGTATGCCTTCTTCACATCCGAGCGCTGACCCGGCCGGCCGCGGAAGCGCTTAGTCTTGCCCTTCTGCACCAGCGTGTTCACACCCAGCACCTTGACGCCGAACAGACCCTCGACCGCGGCCTTGATCTCCGGCTTCGTCGCCGTGTCCGCCACGCGGAACACAACCTGGTTCCGCTCGGTCAGCGACGTCGCCTTCTCGGTGACCACCGGGCTCAGCACGATCTGATAGAGCGCCTCGCGCGACAGATTCGCCGCGCGCTTACGGGCATCCGCGATACGGCTCATGCCAGGCGCTCCTTCAGGCCCTCGACGCCGGCGGTGGTGATCGCCAGCACGTCATGGTTGAGGATGTCGTAGACATTCGCGCCGAGCGTCGGCAGCACGTCCACGCCATGAATGTTGCGGCTGGCGCGCAGGAACGACTCGTCCACGGCGCGGTCCACGATCAGCGCCGAGCGCAGGCCGAGAACCTTCAGCTTCGCAGCCAGTTCCTTGGTCTTCTCGACGCCCGCGGCGGCCTCCAGCACGATCAGCTTGCCTTCCGCCGCCTTCTGCGACAGCGCGCTGATCAGGCCGAGACGGCGCACCTTCTTCGGCAGGTCATAGCCGTGGTCACGCACGACCGGGCCATGCACGGCGCCACCAGTGCGAAACTGCGGCGCGCGCAGGCTGCCCTGACGGGCATTACCGGTGCCCTTCTGCTTGTAGGGCTTCTTCGTGGTGCCGGACACCTCACCCATGCCCTTCACCTTGTGCGTGCCGGCACGGCGCTTCGCGAGCTGCCAGTGCACGACCCGCGCCATGATGTCGGCGCGCGGCGCCTGCGCGAAGATCTCGTCCGGCAGTTCGGCGCTGCCGGCGCTGCCGTTGTCGAGCGTCTTGATGTCGATCTGCATCGTCTCGTCCTCAGCCGGCCAGCGCGGCCGGATAGGGCGCCTCGGCCGGACGGGCGCGCTTGATCGCATCCCGCACCAGGACGAAACCACCTTTGGAACCGGGGATCGCGCCCTTGACCATGATCAGGCCGCGCTCGGCATCCACCTTGGCGATCTCGAGATTGAGCGTGGTTACGCGCTCGACACCGAGATGACCAGCCATCTTCTTGTTCTTGAAGGTCTTGCCCGGATCCTGACGGTTACCGGTCGAACCATGGGAACGGTGGCTGACCGACACGCCGTGCGTCGCTTCCAGGCCGCGGAAGTTCCAGCGCTTCATGGCGCCGGCGAACCCCTTGCCCTTGGTCGTGCCGGTGACGTCCACCTTCTGCCCGACGACGAAATGCGCGGCCGACAGCGTCGCACCCGGCTCCAGCACGGCGTCAGGCGCCACGCGGAACTCAATGAGCTTCTTCTTCGGCTCGACCTTCGTCCGGGCGAAATGCCCACGATTCGGCTTCGACACGTTCTTCACCTTGGCACGCCCGGTGCCGAGCTGGACGGCGGTGTAGCCGTCACGCTCCTCAGTGCGCGTGTCCACAACCTGCACCTCGTCGAGGTGCAGAACGGTGACGGGCACGTGCGTGCCATCGTCCTTGAACAGCCGGGTCATGCCCAGCTTCTTTGCGATCAACCCAGTACGCATCCTGGCCTCTTTTCGGTCCCTTTGTCCTTCGGGGGGCCTGTCTTACAGCTTGATCTCGACGTCCACGCCGGCGGCGAGGTCGAGCTTCATCAGCGCGTCCACCGTCTGTGGCGTGGGCTCGACGATATCGAGCAGGCGGCGATGAGTCCGAATCTCGAACTGCTCGCGGCTCTTCTTGTCCACATGCGGCGAACGGTTCACCGTGAACCGTTCGATATGCGTCGGCAGCGGGATAGGCCCCCGAACCCGCGCACCCGTGCGCTTCGCCGTGTTCACGATCTCCTTCGTGCTGTTGTCCAGCACCCGGTGATCGTAAGCCTTCAGGCGAATGCGGATGTTCTGGTTGTCCATGTCTCTCTGTCCAAAAGCGGGGCCCCGCGGCCGCGTCTGTCGCGCCGCTGCACGCTACGCCAAATCGTGCGGCAGCGCGTTCTGCCACTGCGTGCCGCCGGGCGAACCCGGCGGCACGTTTACCCAACCCTGATCAGGCCGTGATCTTCGCCACCACGCCGGCGCCGACGGTGCGGCCACCTTCGCGGATCGCGAAACGCAGACCCTCATCCATGGCGATCGGAGCGATCAGCTCGACATCCATGGAAACGTTATCGCCCGGCATCACCATCTCGACGCCTTCCGGCAGATGCACCACACCCGTCACGTCAGTCGTGCGGAAGTAGAACTGCGGCCGGTAGTTGGTGAAGAACGGCGTGTGACGGCCGCCCTCTTCCTTCGTCAGGACGTAGGCCTCGGCCTTGAACTTGGTGTGCGGGGTGATCGAGCCCGGCTTGGCCAGAACCTGGCCGCGCTCAACGTCCTCGCGCTTCGTGCCACGCAGCAGCGCGCCGATGTTGTCGCCGGCCTCGCCCTGGTCGAGCAGCTTGCGGAACATCTCGACGCCGGTCACCGTCGTCTTCACCGTCGGGCGGATGCCGACGATCTCGACTTCGTCACCCACGTTCACGATGCCGCGCTCAACGCGCCCGGTCACCACCGTGCCACGGCCGGAGATCGAGAACACGTCCTCGATCGGCATCAGGAACGGACGGTCCTTCGGACGCTCCGGCTGCGGGATGTACTCATCAACCGCCGCCATCAGCGCGAGGATCGCGTTCTCACCGAGTTCCGGGTTGCGGTCCTCGAGCGCGCACAGCGCCGACCCCTTGATGATGGGGATCTCGTCGCCCGGGAACTGGTAGGAGGAGAGGAGCTCGCGCACCTCCATCTCCACGAGCTCCAGCAGCTCCGGATCGTCCACCATGTCGACCTTGTTCAGGAACACGACCAGCGCCGGCACGCCGACCTGACGAGCGAGCAGGATGTGCTCGCGGGTCTGCGGCATCGGGCCGTCGGCGGCGGACACCACCAGAATCGCGCCGTCCATCTGCGCCGCGCCGGTGATCATGTTCTTCACGTAGTCGGCGTGACCCGGGCAGTCCACGTGCGCGTAGTGGCGCTTGGCCGTCTCGTACTCCACGTGCGCCGTGGAGATCGTGATGCCGCGAGCGCGCTCTTCCGGGGCCTTGTCGATCTGGTCATAGGCCGTGAAAGTGGCGCCGCCCGCCTTGGCGAGGACCTTGGTGATCGCCGCCGTCAGCGACGTCTTGCCATGGTCAACGTGGCCGATCGTGCCGATGTTGCAGTGCGGCTTGTTACGCTCGAATTTCGCCTTCGCCATCGTCGTCTCTCCGTTTCGGCCCCCGGGAGGGACCCGGAATGCGTTCTAAAGCTGATTGCTACCAACGATAATGGCTAAAGGCCTTATTCGCCTCCGCCATCCGGTGCGTGTCCTCGCGCTTCTTCACCGCCGTGCCGCGATTGTTCACCGCATCCAGCAGTTCGTTCGAGAGGCGGTCCTCCATCGTATGCTCGCCCCGCTTGCGGGCGGCATCGATGATCCAGCGGATCGCCAACGCCTGACGGCGCTCGGTCCGCACTTCCACCGGCACCTGGTACGTGGCACCGCCAACACGGCGCGAGCGCACTTCCACGGCCGGCTTCACGTTATCCAGCGCCTCATGGAACATGCGCACCGGATCGGCGGCAGCGCCACCACGCTTCTTCAGCACATCCAGGGCACCGTACACGATACCCTCGGCGGCGGATTTTTTCCCATCGTACATGAGTGCGTTCATGAAACGCGTCAGGACGACGTCACCGAACTTGGCGTCCGGCAGGATTTCGCGCTTAACAGCGCGGCGGCGGCGGCTCATCTCCGCTCTCCTCTTACTTCGGCCGCTTCGCGCCGTAGAGCGAACGGCGCTGGCGACGCTTGGCAATGCCCTGCGTATCGAGCACGCCACGCAGAATGTGATAACGCACGCCCGGAAGGTCCTTCACGCGCCCGCCGCGGATCAGCACCACGCTGTGCTCCTGCAGGTTGTGGCCTTCACCCGGGATGTAGCTCACCACCTCATACCCGTTGGTCAGGCGCACTTTGGCGACCTTACGAAGCGCCGAGTTCGGCTTCTTCGGCGTCGTGGTGTAGACTCGAGTGCAGACGCCGCGCTTCTGCGGGCAGCCCTGCAACGCCGGCACCTTGTTGCGCTTGGCCGAAGGCTCGCGCCCCTTGGCGATCAACTGGTTGATGGTCGGCATACGCCCTCGTTCCGATCCTGCATTCCGTGCGGCCCGATCCGGCCCATATATGTCGCGTCGCCCCACAGGGATGCCCGCGCGGCGCGGCTCTTGCCACCCGCACGGGTCTTATCCTGCCCGCGGCCTGGGCCAACCTTGATTAGGTTGACGGCGCCGCGCGCTCCGGTACCTGCAAAGACGGCCGCCGCCACATAGGGTCGGGGTTGGCCGAGGGGGCGGAACCTACGAGCGGGAACCTGGCGAGTCAAGTGATTCGCGCGAAGATCAGGCTTCATCCACGAACACGCGCCCGGTTCCCGGTCCAGACACGGCCCGCAAGCCGCCGCCAGCCCCTGGATGCTTATAATATAAGGAGTCGCGGCGCGCATGAGCACTTCATGTGCGCCGCGACAAAGCCGAGTCCCGCGGACTCGCCTCGCCTCCCTTATGCCGAAGCGCGCGGGAGCGCGGCCAGATATTGGTGCGCCGTGACCAGCACGCCATCTCTGTTACGGCTGCGCGGGGAACAGGCCCGGCAGCACCGTGGCGCCTTCCGCCTGCACCACTGCCGGATCGAGGAATGGGTCAGCGCCGGGTTGCTGACCAGCATGGCGACGTTGCGGCAACGTTCTGCGGCCGAGTCGCCGGGTCGAGCCAGGCCAGGGCCGCGTCGTCGGCGATATGGAACGCCCAGCCCGGCGCCGCTTGGTCGCGTCGTAACGCTGGATGGCCGTGAAGCTGCCGGTGTTGTCCTTGGTGCCGCTGCCCGGGAAATAGGCGTTGATTTCCGGGGGGTAGAGATCGTTCACGCCGGTGCCGGACGGACCGTTCAGGATCTCATAGGCCGGGTGCTTGTCCGACCAGGCGGTGCGCGCAGGCCATGCGCCTTGATCACCTCGGAGCAGGCCGGGGAAGCTGTCAGACGGCGCTGTGGTGTAGGTGCGCTGATTACAGCACCCCATGCGCGTTCAGGGCCTGCAGCGCGCCGCCATGGCTCGCCGGGTTCGACAGGTCATTGCGAAGATAGAGCTACGAAGCCGCCTGACAGAAAAAGGGGGATCACCGCACAGGCGATGATCCCCCCAATCCGCTCCGACGCGCCGCGTGTTTATTCGGCGGCGCGGGTAATCGCCGGCTGATCCTGGCGCACG
>Ga0335083_10011778_pt1 | contig 10499 bp, 10 predicted proteins | sample Lox_Sample_42_FD_206716 | JGI IMG/M metagenome (GOLD analysis project Ga0335083, IMG submission 206716) | Soil microbial communities from Loxahatchee National Wildlife Refuge, Florida, United States - Lox_Sample_4.2 | ecosystem: Environmental > Terrestrial > Soil > Wetlands | place: USA... | reverse complement strand
TCCGGAATGCGGCAGCCTAGATGAACATCTCGTCCTGCGGGACGGTCACGCCGTTGTTGCGGCGGCGCTTGCCGGCGAGAAAGAACTCTACGCCCGCAGTCAATCCGTGCATGATTCCGGAAATCTGCCGAATGGGAGAAATTACCGTCTTGTGCACCGCCTCTGTAGTCTCTTCCACTTTGTCCAGCGTTCGGCTCACGATCTCGTCGGCACGGATAATCTGCAAGCGCGACCGGTCCAGCACGTCGTTGACCGTGGCATCGAGCCGCTCCATCTGCGCCCGCACCATGGTCGAAGTCTCGCTGACGTTGCTGACGGTAGTCTCGATCTTGGGCCGCAGTTCGATCAGCATCGCCTGAGCCGTTTCGGCCGCGGGCAGCAGCTTGGTCTTCAGTTCCTCCGCCAGGGCCTCCATACGCTCGCTGGTTCTGCGCATCGCGAAGAACATTGCCCCCATTACGATAGCCTGGGCAGTGAGCGCCGACGCGGTGATTGCGATGAAGATGGTCAATTCCATAGGTTTGTCACTCTCACAAACCGAGCTGAACCTCTACAGATTCTGCGCTCCACCTTCCTTGGTGGCTACTTCCTGGTAAGCTTGGCGCCCAGCCTCATACGCAGCACGAAACTGGTCCTTCTGCTGATTCAGCACCTCACGCCCGCGATCCACCCAGTCCGACGCTTGTTCCCGCGCCTCGCGCGCCCGCCCGCGAACGTATTCCCGGCCTTCGTCTGCCCGCGCCCGCAAAGCATCCCGCGTCTCGCTGCCGGAGCGCGGCGCATACAGCACCCCTACTACAGCGCCGATCCCCAGTCCGGCCAGAAACCAAAGAAAACTGCTGCCATCTCTCTCCGACATAAATACCTCCACGATATTCACCGCTAGCCGGATGGTAGCACCCGCGTTAGCGAAATACAATTCGGGCAAGGGGTTAGGAGCATTGCTGGTCCAGCGCAGGTTCTTCTTCGCGATCTTTGCGTTCTTTGCGGTTGAATAAAAAATCCAGCCGTCCTTCAGCCGCTGCAAGGATTGTAGCCCCAGCAAGAAGAGTGATTACTCCCGCACTTGTAGGGAACGCCGGTAAGCGAGACAATGTTCGCTCCCGGCCAGGAGGCCCAGTGTCAGACCGAAAATACCGTCAACCCGGATACCAGGACCGCCGCGACGAACCCGCGAAAAAGCAGTCGCAGGCCCCGCCCAAGCGCGAAAACACTTTCGGCCCCCGGGCTTTGCAAATGCCGGGAACGCGCTCCGTCTCGCGCTGCTCGCAATGCGGCACCCTGCTGCAAGGGCTCATCGATCCCGCCGGCAAATGCCCCAAGTGCGGCTTCGAATTGCACTCCTGCAAGCAGTGCAGCTACTTCGATCCCTCCAGCCGCTTCGAATGCACTCAGCCGGTTCCCGAACGCATCTCTCCCAAGGACCGCCGCAACGACTGCACGTTTTATTCGATTCGCGTGAGCCTGGAGAAAGAGACTTCCAGTTCCGGCCAGGCGCGTCCCAACGACGCCCGACAGGCATTCGAGAATCTTTTCAAGAAGTAAATTGGAGCTGGAGTTTTCCGATTCGCCGCGGCGAATAGCAGTTCAATTCACCGTCATCGAGGAGCATTCCGTTTTATGTACGTACATCTCTTCGCGTTCCGCTGGAAGCCCGGGGTAACAGAACAGCAGAAGGATCAGGTGGTCGCCGCCATTCGCGAATTGCAGGGACAGATTCCCGGCCTGCTCGAAACCTGGGTAGGGAAGAATGCCTCTCCGCGCGGCCAGGGATACGAACTAGGGGGCGCCATGAAGTTCGCCGACAAAGCCGCCCTCGACGCCTACAGCCCCCATCCCACCCATCAGAAACTGCTGAGCTGGCTGATGCCGCTCATCGATCCAATTGAGGTCGACTTCCCAATCTAGTGGGAGTGCAGGTTTCTCTGCGCCTTCGGCGGCAGTCCTCTGCGACCTCGGCGTTCTAAGGTTTTGTTTTTCTCTCACAGCAAAACCAGACGCCCGGCAGTAAGGAGCGCCCCGCAACTTCTAATCGCGCGTAACTGGACTCCACTGCGCCCCCGGGCTGCTATACCACTGCCGCCAGGCAGCCGCATTATGCGGCAGGGTTTGACCGGTGATATCGCGCAAGGCCTGAAATACCCACTCCCTCGTGGTCGCGTCCAGCCCGGGGTCTTCCGCGTAGTCGAGCAACTTCGGCACCGCGCTGCGCCGCTGCTTCTCACTCAGCATCCCCGACTGCGCCAGCCCGCACGCAGCGCGCTCCCGAATCATCGGCGAGGGGTCATCATGAAATGTCTCGAGCAGCGGTGGGATCGTCTCATCGGTTCCAAGATACGCCAAACCCTCCACCGCCCAATAGCGCACGTTCACGTTCGAGTCGTGAACCGAACTCAGCAGAAGCTGCGCCGCCCGCTCCGGTTGCACGCCCCGGTTCCCAAGCAGCCCGATGTCCCACAGCGCATTGGCCCGAGCCCCCTGGTCGGCGGATTGCGCGTCCGGCTCCAGCCTGTCCAGGCTCGCCGCCGTCTTCTCCAGATTGCGGCAGGCAAGGTCGATCTCAATCGCCGCCGCACGCACTCTAAGGTCGTCGGAGTTAAGTGCCGTCATGAACAATGAGTTGAGCTGCTGGTCCAGAGTGATCCGGCCGCGCCAGCCGTCCACCCGCCGCGCGATTTCGTCGTTCGCACCTTTGAAATGATTGATGGACCGCTCCAGCAACAGCCGCGCCTGCGACTGCGGCGTCATGCGGTCCAGCACCTCGGTCTCGTGTTCGGAAAGCACGTTGGCCGAAGCCCGCACCGGCGCGCCCCGCAAGCTCAAAAACTGCTCGATTTCCTCCCAGGCGGCTTGCGCCGTGGGCGTGCGCACAAACAACGCTGCCAGCAAAGCGGCCGTGACTACCAGCACGATCGCCCGCCAGCCTCCGCCCCGCGGCCCAATCGCCCGAGGAGAGACTGGCCCGGACCCTGTTCCCACGGTTCCGGAAATTTCCGTAATAGCAGCCGTTTCCTGCGCCGAACCCTCCACCGGAGTCTCCACCGCGGCAGTATAGGGTGCGGCCAGAGAGCGGTAAAGTTACGCCGGGGACATGCCGCCCGGGTTACAAGGCCGTCACGAAACTAGGGCTTCGGGCATCCCGCCGTGGGACAAGCGGCGGACAAAGGGCTCAGATAGCCGCGAAGCGGCGCCATTCACTAGCCCGGCGCGTAAGCGCCGGGAAGCGGTGCGGAAACAAACGGAGCCGCTTTAGCGGACGGTACCTATCACTCAACTGACCCCGCCGCCACAGGTCGCTTTCCGCTTGCCCGGCCGGACTAACCCCGCGTTCCTTGCGATAGAATGACTCCCTTCTCATAAGAAAGGCGAATCAATGGACGGCTTGGCGCAATTCAAGCAGGCACAAAAAGAGGGCTGGGCGAATTTCGCTCCCCTGGAAACGGTCACCACTCCGACGGCGGCCCACCTGGTGCGCCACGCCCGCGTGGCTGCGGGAATGCGCGTGCTTGACGTTGGCTGCGGCACCGGCGTGGCCGCGCTTACCGCTGCTCGAATGGGCGCGCGCGTTACCGGCATCGATCTGACGCCGCAACTGCTGGAGCGCGCTCGCCAGAATTCGCAGATCGCTGAGATTGAAATCGACTGGTATGAAGGCGACGCCGAAGAACTACCCTTCGCCGATGCCCATTTCGACCTCGTGCTCAGCCAATTCGCCCACATGTTCGCGCCCCGCCCCGAAGTAGCCGTGGCCGAGATGCTTCGCGTGCTCAAGCCCGGCGGCACTATTGCCTTCTCCACCTGGCCGGCGGAATTGCTGGTTGGCCGCACCATGGCGCTCAGCGCCCGTTACATGCCGCCTCCCCCGCCCGGAATTGTGCCGCCAGTGCTGTGGGGTGATCCCAGCGTTGTGCGCCAGCGGCTGGGCGCAGCCGTGGAAAATATCGTCTTTGACCGCGCTACCATGCTCGTGCCCGCGCTTAGCCCGCAGCACCACCGCAGGAATATTGAGCGCACCGCCGGCCCCATGGTTAAGCTGATCGAGGTGCTCTCCGCCACCGATCCCGACCGTCTGCGCACCCTGCGCCAGGAATTCGACGCAATCGTAACCGAATATTTCCACGACAACCTGGTCCGCCAGGACTATCTGCTGACGCGCGCCAGGAAGCTGTAGAAGCCGGAAGGTGCAAAGAATAAGGACAAGCGCGGCGACGGCTTCCTCCGCCTCATGGCAGACTATGCCCATCACATCGAAGCACGCCCAGGAATGCGTTCCAAGGCCCCACCGTTTCACGGTACTGGTGCGCCATAATCCGCGAGATCTGGTGCAAATGAGTCAAGTCATGGGCCGCCCAGGTCGCCAGCAATTGTGAAAGGGTAACTGCTCCCAGTGCCGGATGCCGCCCTCGCCGCTCAAGGTCTGCCGGTTGCAGGTTCAGCGCACGCAATTCACCCAGGTTTTCCGACCGCATGCGGGAAAACTCATCCAGCAGCTGCGCCAGCGACTTGCCCTTCACCTCCCGCTCGTGTCCCCGGCGATCGAAAGGCTCGAAGGCCCGAGCTTCGCCAAATTGCAGGATTAATTTTGCCCGCGGAATCCAGTCGTGGCGCTCCCCGTGAATCAAATGGCCAACCACGTCGAACGCGGTGAACGTGTTCTCTCCTTCATTGCGAAATGTCCACGCCTCCGGTAGGTCGCGCAACAATGCGTTCAGGGTCGAAGGTGTACGGGCGAGCAGCGAAACCGTGTTCTCCAGGTTGTGATCCATGAGGTGCCTCAGTCCTTGGAAAGAAATTCTGAAGATCAGATTGTCCCTGAGCAGCGCAGGATGCGGGAAAAGGAGCCCGCCCGAGACAGAGCCATTTCCAGAAAACTGGCATACTGATCAGACTTCCCCGAAGCGAGGGCTCCGTCGATGAAGCACACGCGCCGCAGTTTCACAGCCAGGCTGACCTCCGCCGCCCTGGCTGCCGGATCAGCCACGCCCCTTTTGGCGTCGGATACACAACAGAACTCGCCGGGACGCAAGATCAAGGTGATTGTCTGTGGAGGCCATCCCGGCGACCCCGAATATGGCTGTGGAGGCACGGTTGCCCTCCTCACAGCTCTCGGCCATCAGGTCATCCTCTTATATCTGAATGATGGCGCCTGGCCGCCCACCCCGGCCGCAACCCGCATGGCGGAAGCCGCCAAAGCATGTGAGATTCTGAAAGCCCGGCCGGCATACGCCGGACAGACGAACGGACACGCCATCGTGGACCCCGCCCACTACGAGCAGTATCAAAAACTCCTGTTTGCCGAAAGCCCCGATGCGGTACTCACGCAATGGCCGATCGATAACCACGCCGATCATCGTGCCATTTTCATGCTGACCTATAACGCCTGGCAGAAATCAGCAAAAAAGTTCGCCCTCTACTACTACGAAGTCTCCAGCGGGGAAGACACGCTGCAGTTCTCTCCCACCCGCTACGTTGACATTTCCGAAGTCGAGCCCACAAAGCGCGCTGCCTGCTACGCCCACGCCAGCCAGACTCCCGATCGCTACTACGCCCTGCAGGATGAAGTCGCCAGATTTCGCGGCGTCGAGTCCGGATATACAAGGGCGGAAGCATTCATACCCCAACTTCAAAATCCCCACGACATCTTTCCCATCGCCCAGAACTACTTCATAAAGCAGTAAGTCTGGCGCGGACCCCTCAGCTCTTCCCGCGCGAAATCCAAGCTAAGGGACTTACGCCACCGCTATTTTTTGTCCTTTTATTTTTGTCCTTTAAGGGCTTGATTCCTTCGCCGGGTGCCCCATCCTAGTCGCGTTCTTTGCGCCTAGGGTGGGGACTCTGACACGGAGCACGACACCAACGCGTGGCTCCCAGAGCCTGCCCTGGCGGACCCGGCAGCGCTCAGATGAATGGTTGCGGAAGGGAACGGCTTGCAGCCGTGCTGGCAACATCCGAAGTCGGAACGAGGCGCCGATGAGTGCAAGCCAGAACGCCGGACGCGGACAGCCGCCGCGGCAGTTGCGCCCGATGGGCGCCTTCTCATTTTGCGGCACGGACAATGGCGCGGCTGATTCGCGCCGCGATGCCAACCTAAGCCAAGTTTTTCGCTCCCGTTCCCAGGTCTCGTAAAAGCGGCGAGACCTGGCCCGGCAGCCTTTCCGCGAGAAGAGGTGATGCCCGGATTATTTTTGTTTTCGAAGCCTTCAGCGATTCGCCCGTAATTGAAACGGATAAACTACATGTTCTACATCAGCGCAGCCTCCACGTGCTGGCCGCGAATACGATTCAGAACAAATTCAGTAGTACAGGAATACAAACCAGTTCTTCATGCTTTTCCCCGAGTCATCCAGGGAGTTGTTGTTGTATCCCGGCATGTTTTGCCACCAATACACTAGCCAGTGATTGCCATTGTCCTCGACAATCTGCGGATCGGCGTACAGGTACAGCCACTTCTGGGAATTAAAGGGAACCGCCTGTTCGTGGCGCTTCGCAAATGATTCCATCGAACTCATGACGGTGAAGGCGGGCAGGTAATCATACGGCCCTGACGCCCCCGGCGGGTAGTGCACATTCCCGGCAACCGGACGATAGCGATTGATGACAATGTCTGGGTTCACCAGGTCGACGGTATTGAAAGCTCCATTGCGCCGGAGATCGCTGTAGGTGTAGGCATTGCCACCCTCGTAGAGGCTATTGATGCTGATGTGATATTTCGACGCCATATCAAAATCGGCATACCGCCGGAAATAAGTGGAGAAATAAGGAACGAAGTTGAAGGCGTTCGCCCGGTATTCCAGTTCATGGCTCAACGCATGCAGATCGTAACCATAGAAGGCATTCCCGATATCTCTCGACAGATTCAAGAACTGGATGCGGATGCTCTGCCCCCGGTAGGGCAGGCTGAATTCGCTCGGCCAGTTAACCAGAGAACCGGGAATTATTTTGAACTTGGCGTCGTAGCGCTCATAGGCGTTCATGGTTTCATTGATCTGGACGCTCTGATCCGCCGGCGTTCCCGGGCTGGGATCAACTTCATTGGCGCAGACCAGCACTTCATTCAAGAGCCCTGCGGCAAATGCATCTCCGAGGTTTAGAGCCTTGCCGGCAGCATTGCGAATGTTCCAATAGCGTTTATAGCCCTCGCCGAACAGGGCCGTGTAATCGAAAGCCAGCACCCCGGAGGAATTCACCCGGCGCGGCATGAGCATGCTGTTAGCATGGCCGCTCTTGTCCGATAAGTCCACCAGTTGCACCCGCGGAGAGATGAAAGGCCGGGCGGCTTTGTGGGTAGCGGGCTGGTACGTGGTGGCCACCTCCATAACGTGGATGTAGGCGGCGACTTTCTGCTGGAGGATCTGTAGCGTTACCGAGCCGTTGTCGATGTTGTCATTGTTGGCAGTCCCGTAGACATCAAAACCGTTGCCGAAATTGATGAACAGAACTCTTGGCCGCATCTGCTCGATGCGGTCATGATGCTTCACCAGCCACGGATCCGAATTACGGCTACTCACGGCATTCGGCCAGACGCGCAGCGTGTCATCTTCGGCCGACGATTGGGCGTAGGCTGGAATAAGGTAGAAGACCAATAGCGAAAGTGCCGCGCATACGACCCGCGCGGCCGTTCGCCGATTCCTGCTTGTCATGACGTACCTCCACAAACAAAAACCGGATCGTGCAACCGAACCGGTCCGGCGCACTCTGTCCAGCGACAAACTGTCTTGGCGGGTGCGCAACGGCCCGCAGGTTCTTTGCGCCATCACCGGCGGCTGCTGCGCGCTCCCTCTGCACGCAGATTTCACTCCGGAATCATCCGCGCCACCATTTGTGATGCAAATGAGATCTCCGCGACATGCCCGGGTCACACTGGGCTCGGGGGTCGCGCGCTTGCCTTCCGTCTGCAGAGATGAATACGCGCGCGGAAAACCCGCGCAAGTGGAGGGTGGGCGGGGTGACGTTGTCAGATACGCGGACAAAATCGGGGGCCCGGCCTTTATCCAATCACCTACGCTGGTAGACGCGCACTCACAGCGAACTCAGCGGTGGCCACGAACTCGCTGCTTCCACACAGGGGACGTGCTCCTGGCGCAGACATCGTCTCCCAGGTAATGCGCGGTGATCCAATGAGTGCCCGTGGCCAGCCTCCACTCCGCCAGACTCGCAGTCCCTCCGCTCAAGCTGACAACGCTCAGGAGGCCTCTGTCATCTTTGAACCTCACTTTTCCCGTGGGTACGGTGAAGCCGTCGGATATTACTTGCACTGTGAACGTCACGGTCCGGCCCGGACTGGAGGGATTTACGTCCGCAGTTAGAGACGTGGTTGTCTCGTGCTTGCGTACCATCTGCCTGATCCTACCCTCACTCGGGGCAAAAATCGCCGTTCCACCATAGATTGCCCGAATTACATGTATCCCCGCGCTGAGTGCTGGGATTGTGTAAGCAGCAGTCCCCGTTGCCAGCGTGGCCGAACCGAGCATGGTTGGCCCGTCATAGAACGTGACCACTCCGCCGTCAGGGATGTCGCCATACCTGGAAAGTACAGTGGCCGTAAAGGTGACGGGTTCTCCGACGATGGACGGAGACTCCGAGGTTGTCAGCCATGTTCTTGAAGAACCACGGATGTACTCGGTAAGTGCCGGTGAGCTACTGCCGCTGTTTGCCTCATCACCCGAATAGGTAGCCGTGATGGTGTGGATTCCCGCCCAGCGAAATTTTGTGGTGAACGCTGCTGTGTGATTGGCCAGTGTTACGGTCGCAAGCGTGCTGCCGCCATCTTTGAACTCTACTGTGCCCGTTTCCGTTCCTTGCTTGCTTGTCACGGTAGCGATGTAGGTCACGGGTTCCCAGGGGGCTGCCGGGTTGAGAGTCGAAACCAACGCAGTAGTCGTGCCTCGGATATCGTTGAGCAGAACCGAAACAGTGTTACTCGCGTAGTTCGCGGTTGCGATGTCAGGCGTGCCGTCGCCGTCGAAGTCTCCTATCGCAACGGAATTTGGACCGTTTCCTGTTGCGTAGTCCACATTGGCTTCGAAGGTGCCATCGCCGCTGCCCAGCAGTACTGACACGCTATTGGAAACCGCATTTGCTGTCACTAAGTCGAGCTTGCCATCAAGGTTGAAGTCGCCACCGTTGACCGCCTGGATGTTTTCTCCGGCAAGAAAATTCATGGGACCGGAGAAATAACCCTGGCTATCACCCAGGAACACCGAGATATCGTTGTCAATACAATTCGCGACGACGAAATCAAGATTGCCATCGCCATTGAGATCGGCCACGACACCCTGCCGGGGGTTTGCCCCGGTGGCATAGAACATGCTGCTCTGGAAGGAGCCATCGCCATTGCCAAGCAGAATCCAAACGCCCCAGGCTCCATTGTTGTTTGCGACCGCCAGGTCAATTTTGCCATCGTGATTGAAGTCTCCGGCCATGATGCCGAAAGGATTGATTCCGGCCGGATAACTTCGTTGGGGCTGGAAGGTTCCGTCGCCGTTGCCCAGGAAAACAGAGACCGTTCCCGGCGAATAGTCCGGGCCATAGTTGGCGGTTGCCAGGTCCAGGTGCCCATCACCGTTGAAGTCGGCCGCCACCAGGAATTGAGGATTGGTATCTGTGGCGTAGTCCACGTGCGGGCGGAGGGTGCCATCGCCGTTGCCCAGCAGCACACTCACGCTGTTGCCGCTGCCATTGGTGATCGCCAAATCCAGTTTCCCGTCTGCGTTAAAATCGGCGACGACCACCGATGTTGGCCGCGCGCCGGTCGCGTAGTCCACGCGCGGCTGAAAAGTTCCGTCTCCATTGCCCTGCAGGACGCTTACCGTGTTGTCGACGCGGTTGGTGACCGCCAGATCGAGTTTCGAATCTCCATTGAAATCCCCTGCGGCTACGCCAAAGGGCACCTGGCCGGTGGGATAGTCGGCATGCGCTCTGAACTGCGCCTTGAGTTGTAACGGCAGCAACAGGAGAACAGAGCCCAGAAGGAGCACGTATCGCATAAGGCCTCCTCGCTAATTAGCCTGTGGCCTTGGCGCTATCGCCGGATCGTGCCGCTTGGTTCCGCTTTCATTCACGGCGGAAGGTAGGAGGATGCTGCGAAATCAAGTGTCTCACCAACGTCTGCGGGGCGCCTGCCTTCATGCTTCCTCGGCCAGAAGTCCGGTGAGCAAGTTAGTACGTTACGGTTCGGCGCGCAGTGACCGGGATCACAGGCGGGCCCGGTTTCGGATCGCGAAAAACCGGTGCCCAAAGCGGCATTCAGAGGTCAGCTACAGAACGACTTCGCACCGGCGGGGTCCTACAAGAAACCCCGCCCAAGCCGAGCTTGGGCGGGGCACTCTCTGCGTTTCACCTGATCGATGCGGTAACAAATTCGGTAACAACATACGTAGCTAAGGGAATGAATGTAGTCATGACGTGCCGAAGTTGAGCGCTATCGGGAACTGTAGCTTCATCGAATAGTCCATAGTTCGGGATTGCAACGTAAGCAGCCAAAGCAAAACCGAGAATCC
>Ga0335083_10011776_pt1 | contig 10500 bp, 10 predicted proteins | sample Lox_Sample_42_FD_206716 | JGI IMG/M metagenome (GOLD analysis project Ga0335083, IMG submission 206716) | Soil microbial communities from Loxahatchee National Wildlife Refuge, Florida, United States - Lox_Sample_4.2 | ecosystem: Environmental > Terrestrial > Soil > Wetlands | place: USA... | reverse complement strand
GCCCTTCTCGAACGACCGCGCCTACGAGCTCTATCTCCCGACGATGGCGGCGACGGCCTGGTACCACAAGAAGCTCGACCCGATGCCGCCCGATCTCGAGAAGTTCCTGGCCGAGGTCCGGGCCTTCGCCCTCGGGGAGTACGAGCAGGCGCTGCAGAAGGGCAACAAGCTGGACGACGCAACGCGGCGCGCCGTGGCGAAGAAGCTGGCGCGCGACACCGGCTTGCCCGAGACGTACATCCTGAACGCGAACCTGCGGATCGATCCCAACCGGTTCGAGAAGGAGCTCCTGCGGGGCGAGCGGCGCACGATCGGCCGCCTGGACGCGCGCTACCGCGGCATCGACCACGACGCGGCCGGCGAGACGCCCGAGTTCGACGCCGCCAGCGCCGCCTTCTCCGCGGCCTTCGTCGCGGCCTTCAACGCCTACGTCCGCGAAACGCTCGGCTACAAGAGCGACGACCTCTACAAGCCGACGAATTACGAGGAAGTCGGCAAGGACTGGGACGACCGGCACCGCACCGACGCGGGCCGGGCGCCGATGCCCGACGTCGCCGAGGACCTGCGTCTCGTCATGTCGATGAACCCGAATCTCCGGATCTTCTCGGCCAACGGCTATTTCGACTTCGCGACTCCCTTTTTCGAAACGGAGTACACGCTCGGGCACATGGGCCTCGACCCGACGCTCGAGAAGAACATCGTCTTCGGCTACTACCCGTCGGGCCACATGATCTACATCAACGAGGCTTCCCGGCAGAAGATGAAGGCGGACCTGGCGCGGTTCTACGACCAGGCGGCGGGGAAGTAGGGAGGCGGCGCCGTCTAGGCGCCGCGGCGGTTCAGGAGGTCGAGGAACTCCTCGCGCACGGTCTGCGTGTTGAAGATGCCGCGGATGGCGGAGGTCACCGTCAGCGCGCCCGGCTTCTTGACGCCCCGCATCTCGACGCACAGGTGGCGCGCCTCGACGACGACCATGACGCCCTGCGGGTCGAGCTTCTCGGCCATGTAGCGGGCGATCTGCTCGGTCAGACGCTCCTGGAGCTGCGGGCGGCGCGCGTAGAACTCGACGATCCGGGCCATCTTCGAGAGGCCCACGATCGACTCGTTCGGGATGTACGCGACGTGCGCGTGCCCGTAGAACGGCACGAAGTGGTGCGAGCACAGCGAGTAGAAGGGGATGTCCTTCTCGATGACCATCGCCGAGTAGCGCTCGTCGTTGGGGAAGAACGTGACCTTCGGCTCGGCGCCCTCGGAGAGGCCCTCGAAGAGCTCCAGGTACATCTTGGCGACGCGCTCGGGCGTCTCGACGAGGTTCGGGTCTTCGAGGTCGAGCCCGAGGAGCTCGATGATCTTGCGGAAATGAGCGGCGATCGGCCGGACGCGGACGTCTTCCGAGGGAGCGGGCGTCCCGGAGGGCGTTTCGTCCGCCGACGCGCGATGCTTCATGGCCGGAACGCGCGGACTAGGCCGCCCTGGCCTTCTGGAGGAGGGCGGCGATGTCGCGGCCGACGGGGATGTCGCTCGCGATGACGTCCTTGATCTTGCCGTCCTTGCCGATGATGAAGGCGGTGCGGGCCGAAATCCCCTTCTCGGGAAGGTACACGCCGTACTTCTCGGAGACGGCGCCCTTGGGGTGGAAGTCGGCGAGCAGCGGGTACTGGATGCCCTGCTGGGCCGCGAAGGCCTTGTGCGACCAGAGCGAGTCGACGGAGATGCCGAGCACCTCGACGTCGCCGGCGCCGCTCGTCGGCAGCATCTCGGCGCACTGCTTGGTTTCGACGGAGCAGACGGGTGAGAAATCGAGGGGATAGAAGAGGAGGATGACGCTCTTCTTGCCGCGGTAGTCCGAGAGCGTCGTCTTGTCGCCCACGGTCGAGGGAAGCGTGAAGTCGGGGGCCGTGTCGCCGGGTTTCAAAGCCATGTCGTGCTCCTTCGAGGATGTTCTGGCCACGGCGTCCCGCCGCGGGGCCGCGATTCTATCCCGCAACCCGCCGGCCGCCTTCCTGCGTGTAACATCCCGTCCCCATGAAGATCGACCTGCACAGCCATTCGACGGTCTCGGACGGACTGGACTCGCCGGAAGGCCTGGTGCGCCGGATGGCCGAGGCCGGCCTCGACGCCTTCGCGCTGACCGATCACGACACGCTGCAGGGCCTGCCGCAGGCTCGGCAGGAAGCGGCGCGGCGCGGGATCGAGCTGATCTCGGGGGCCGAAATCTCCGCCGAATTGGGCGGGCAGGACGACATCCACATCCTGGCGCTGTTCGTCGACGAGAACAACGAGCGCTTCAACGCGGCGCTCGCCCGCCGGCAGGAGGAGCGCCGGACCCGCGGGGAGCGGATGGCCGCCCGGATCATCGAGCACGGCTATCCGCTCGACCTCGACGCGATCCGCGCCGACGTCGGCGACGGCGTGTGGGGCAGGCCCCACCTGGCCCGCGCCCTCGTCCGCGCCGGGCATGCCCGCGACAAGGACGACGCGTTCGACCGCTTTCTCGGGCGCGAGCACCCGTGGTTCGTGCCCTCCGAGAAGTGGAGGGCGACGGACGTCGTCCGCGCGATCCGAGAGGCCGGCGGCGTCTCGTCGATCGCTCACGCGGTCTGGTACAAGGACGGCGACGCGCTGATCCGCACCCTGGCCGCCGAAGGGCTCGACGCGATCGAGGTCTTCCACCCGGATCACGGTCCGGACGAGGAGCGTCGCTTTCTCGCGCTCGCCCGGGAGTTGTCGCTCGCCACGACGGCCGGCAGTGACTTTCACGGCACGCCCGAGGGCCGCAAGGTTCCCGGGGCGGTGTCGGGCGATGCGCGGATGCTCGAGGCGCTGCGCGCGCGTCGGAAGTAGAGCGCCGATCTCGAGGCGGTCGGACGTCATCTGTCCGATCTCCACGCGTCTGATGACGCTGTGGAAAACGTCGGAGACCTGTCGAAATCTCTGCTGATGACTTTGGGCCGGCGCGGCGACAAACTCGCGGCGATTTTCCCGATGCTCGAAGCGACCGCGGAGAAAACTCTTCCTGCGAATCTCGAAGCCGAACGCTCCGTGCTCGGCGCGATTCTGCTCGATCCGACGTCGCTGCATCACGTCGTGCCGATTCTCGAGGCCGACGACTTCTATCCGGACAGCCACCGCCGCATCTACGGCGCGATGCGCGAGCTTTCCGAGCGCTCGTCGGAGATCGACGTCCTCACGCTCAAGGAAGAGCTCGACCGGGCGGGGGAGATCGAGAAGGTCGGCGGCGCGGCGTACCTGACGGCCCTGCTCGACGGGGTGCCGGACGTCGGCAACGTCGAGCAGTACGCCCGCATCGTCAAAGAGAAATCGACCCTGCGCCGGCTCATTCGAGCCGGGCAGCGAATCGTGCGGGACGGCCTCGCCGGGGAGCGCGACGCGGAGGCCCTGCTCGGCGAGGCGACCGGCGAGATCTTCGACATCGCCGAAGGCGCGGTCCAGGGCGGCTTCGAGCCGATCGGCCAGGTCGTCGCGCGCAACCTCGAGATCATCGAGGACGCGCGTGGGCGCCAGGGCATGCTGTCGGGCCTCGCCACCGGCTTCACGGAGCTCGACCGGATGACCTCGGGACTCCAGAGCACCGACCTGATCGTGCTCGCGGCCAGGCCTTCCGTCGGCAAGACGTCCTTCGCGCTGAACGTCGCCCAGCACATCGCGATCCGCGAGGGAAAAGCGGTCGGGTTCTTCTCGCTCGAGATGTCGCGCGAGCAGCTCGGCTTCCGGGTGCTCTGCTCCGAGGCCGACGTGGATGCCAAGAAGGTGCGGGACGGCTACGCCTCGAAGGAGGCGATGCAGCGCCTGGTTCTCGCGCAGTCGAAGATCCACGGCGCGAAGTTCTACATCGACGACAGCGCGGCGCTGAACGTCCCCGAGATGCGCGCCAAGGGGCAGCGCCTGAAGCGCGAGCACGGCCTCGACCTCCTGATCGTCGACTACATGCAGCTGATGGCCGGGCACGGCCGGTTCGACAACCGCACGCAGGAAGTCTCGATGATCTCGCGAGGCCTGAAGCTCCTCGCCAAGGAGCTCCGCGTGCCGATCATCGCGCTGTCGCAGCTTTCGCGTCAGCCCGAGCAGCGCAAGGGCGAGCTGCGCAAGCCCCAGCTGGCCGACCTCCGGGACTCGGGCTCGATCGAGCAGGATGCCGACATGGTCATCTTCCTGTATCGCGAGGAGCTCTACGACAAGGAGACGGAGCGCAAGGGAATCGCCGACGTGATCATCGCCAAGCAGCGCAACGGACCGACCGGCGACTTCCCGGTCGTCTTCCTGGGCGACCACATGACGTTCGCCAACTACGCCGGCGCTCCGCCCGCGCCCTCGGAGGGTCAGCCGTTCTGACGGGATGCGGGATGCAGGATGCGGGTGAGCGGGCTTTCGACGTGACAGGCGAGTGATCGCGCATCTCGGATCGCGCCTCGCGCATCCCCGGGGTTCCGCCCGCGCGGTCGTCGACCTGGCGGCGATCGCCGCGAACTACCGATTTCTGCGCGCGCGCGTCGCGCCTCGGGCCGTCTATGCGGTCGTGAAGGCGGACGCCTACGGGCACGGCGCTCCGGCCGTCGCGCGGCGCCTCATGGCCGAAGGCGCCGACCGGTTCGCCGTGGCCCAGGCCGACGAGGGCGTCGCGCTGCGTCGGGCCGGCGTCGGCGGCGAGATCCTCGTGCTCTCGCACGCGGATGCGCGCGACCTGTCGCGCCTGCGCGGCTACGCGCTCACGCCGGCCCTCTATGACCTCGGTCAGGCGAAAGCGTTCGCGGACGCCACGTCGGCGCTGGCGGAAGCGCTGCCCGTGCACGTCGAGCTCGACACGGGCATGGGGCGCGCCGGGTTGCGGCCCGAGCAGCTCGACGAGGCCGCCGTTCTCCTGCGCGCGGCGCGCGGGCTCGCCGTCGAGGGGACGTTCGCGAACCTCTCCTCGGCCGACGACCGATCCTCGCCGGCGACGGCGCGGCAGGCCTCGCTCCTCCGGGAGGGCGCCGCCCGGCTGAAGGCCGCCGGCGTCTCGACCGGAGTGATCCATGCCGCCAATTCCGCGGCGATCCTCGCGTCGCCCGACGCCTGGCTCGACGCGGTACGGCCCGGGCTCGCCCTCTACGGGGTCGCGCCGTCGGCCGAGCCGTGGCCGGCGGCGCTGACGCCCGCGCTGTCGGTCGAAACGGAGGTCGTCTCGGTCCGGCGGGTTCCGGCAGCGACGCCGCTCGGCTACGGGGGCCGCTTCGTCACGACGCGCGCGACGACGATCGCCGTTCTCCCCATCGGCTACGGCGACGGGTATCGGCGGAGTCTCTCCGGGAGAGTCGCGGTCCTGCTGCGCGGCCGGCGGGCTCCGGTGGTCGGCGCGATCAGCATGGACGTCACGCTCGTCGACGCCACGGACACGGGCGCCGACCGCGGCGACCCGGTCGTCTGCCTCGGCGCGCAGGGCTCCGAGGCGGTCGGCGCCTGGGAGCTCGCGCGGGCCGCGGACACGATCCCGTACGAGGTCCTCTGCGGCCTCGGCGCCCGCGTGCGGCGAGAGTACCTCGGGGCCTGACCGTGCCCGCGAAGATCATCGCCGTTTTCGCGTGCCAGGCCTGCGGGGCGACCTCTCCCAAGTGGCTCGGCCGATGCCCGGAGTGCGGCGAGTGGAACTCGTTTGCCGAGGAGCGGCGGGCACCCGCGTCCCGGACCGCCGCGACGGAGGCGCCCCAGGCCGTCGCGATCGGCGACATCGAGGCGGCCGAGCGGCCGCGGCTGACGACGGGGCTCGCCGGACTCGATCGGGTTCTGGGCGGCGGCCTGGTGCCGGGGTCGGTGGTCCTCCTCGGCGGCGAGCCCGGCATCGGAAAGTCCACGCTGCTGCTCCAGGCGGGCCGGGGTCTGGCGGCGCGTTCACGCGACGTCCTCTATGCCAGCGCCGAGGAGTCCGCGCCGCAGGTGCGCCTGCGGGGCGGCCGGCTGGGGATCCGCGAGGAGCGGCTGTTCGTCCTCGCCGAGACCGACGTCGCGCGGATCGTCGCCGAGGCCGAGGCGCGTTCGCCCGCCGTCGTCGTCATCGACTCGGTGCAGGCGGTTCGCGAGCCGACGCTCGCGTCGGCCACCGGCACCGTCTCGCAGGTCCGGGCCGCGGCCTCGGAGTTGACGCGCTACGCGAAGTCGCGCGGCGTCCCGGTTCTTCTCGTCGGGCACGTGACCAAGGACGGCTCGCTCGCGGGTCCCAAGTCGCTCGAGCACCTCGTCGACGCGGTCGTCTCGATCGAGGGCGACCGGGGTTCCTCGCGGCGGCTGCTGCGGGCGACGAAGAATCGCTTCGGGCCGGTCGACGAGATCGCCCTCTACGACATGACCGGCGACGGCCTCGTCGAGCTGCCGGACGCCTCGGCGACGCTGCTCGCCGAGCGGCGGCCGGGTCTCGCCGGCAGCGCGGTCACGGCGGCCCGCGAAGGCACGCGCTCGGTGCTCGTCGAGATCCAGGCCCTCGTCGGCTCCGCCTCGGCGGGTTCGCCCCGGCGCGTCGGCATCGGCGTCGACGCGGGCCGGCTCGCGCTGCTGCTCGCCGTGCTCGACGGGGCCGGGCTCGCGATTTCGACGCGCGAGGTCTTCGTCTCCTGCACGGGCGGCATCGAGGTCACGGAGCCGGCGGCGGACCTCGCGATCGTGGCCGCCCTCGCCTCGTCGGCGCGGGGCCGGGCGCTGCCGGACGGGGCGGTGTTCTTCGGCGAGATCGGCCTGCTCGGAGAGGTCCGGCGCGTGCCGGCGGCGGCGTCGCGCCTCAAAGAGGCCGCCGCCCTCGGGTTCGGGTCGGTGTGGCTGCCGGGCGGCAACGCCGGCGAAGCCGCGGCGTTCCCCGACCTGCGCTGTCAGCCGGTCGGCCGCGTCGCCGAGTTCCTCGAGGCGTTTTCCCGGGCGAAGTAGCCGTTACTCGCGGGAGAGGTGCTCCGGCATCGCGTCGGTGAGCTTCCGGTACGCGTCGAGGTACTTCTCGCGGGTCGTGCGCACGACGCCCTCGGGCAGCTTCGGCGCCGGGGGCCGCTTGTCCCAGCCGGTCGACTCGAGCCAGTCGCGGACGAACTGTTTGTCGAAGGAGGGCTGGCCCTTGCCGGGCGCGTAGTGGGCCATGTCCCAGTAGCGCGAGGAGTCGGGCGTGAACGCCTCGTCGATCCAGACGATGCGGCCGTCGAGGCGGCCGAACTCGACCTTGGTGTCCGCGAGGATCAGCCCGCGGCTGGCGGAGTAGTCGGCGGCCCGCTTGTACAGGGAGAGCGTCAGGGCGCGCAGCTTCTCGCCGTCGCCCTCGGGCAGCGCGCGGGCCATCGTCTCGAAGCTGATGTTCTCGTCGTGGCCCGTCTCGGCCTTGGTCGCCGGCGTGAAGATGGGCTCCGGCAGCTTGTCCGCCTCGCGCAGCCCGCCCGGAAGCTTGATGCCGCAGACGTGGCCGGTTTTCTTGTACTCCGCCCAGCCGGAGCCCGCGAGGTAGCCGCGGGCGACGCACTCGAACGGGATCACCTCGCACTTGCGGACGATCACGGACCGTCCGGCGAGCAGCGGGGAATCGGCCCGGAGCTCCTCGGGGAACTTCGCGATGTCGGTCTCGATCAGGTGGTTCTCGACGTCGTCGAACTTCCGGAACCAGAAATTCGAGAGCTGCGTGAGGACCTTGCCCTTGTCGGGAATTCCGGGCGCCAGGACCACGTCGAAGGCCGAGATCCGGTCGCTCGCGACAAGGAGGAGAGAGGATCCGAGGTCGTAGAGCTCGCGGACCTTGCCGCGGCGCGACAGTCGGGCGCCCGTCAGGTGGGTTTCGGTGATGGTCGTCATGGGGCGGGAAAGTTAGCACAAAGGGAGCCCGGGCATGCCGCTCTGTTATCGTCACGCCTCATGCGCATCCGACTGAGCGACGGCGTCCCTCGCGGCGGCGGCGCGAAGCGCCTCCTGTTTCTCCACGAGGGCCGCGACCTGGCGGCGGGGGCGCCCGCGGCGGCGCGCGCGGCGATCCGGGAAGCTTCCCGCGGCGGAGGCTTCCGGGGCAAGGAGCGGGAAATCGCCGCCGAGGGAGGGTGGATCCTGTGCGGCCTCGGCCAGGCGCCCGCCGCGCCGTCGCGGCTGCGTGCGGCCCTGCGGCGCGCGATGAACAGGGCCGGCCGTGTCGACCGGCGCGGCGTCGTGCTCGCGTTCGGGCGGGGCGTGGCGGCCGAGGCGCTCGCGTCCCTGCTGCCGCACGTCGCGCTGGCCGACTACGCCTTCGACCGTTACAAGGCGAAGGCGGGGAAGCCCGGGGCGGCGAAGGCGACCGTCACGGTGGTGCCGCCGCCCGGCGTGCGTGCGAAGACCCTGGCCGCGGCCGCGAAAGAAGCCGAAGTCCTCGCCGAGGCCGTCGTCTGGATGCGGGACGTCGGCAACACACCGGGCAACGACCTCGGTCCCGCCGACCTCGCCCGCGAAGCCCGGGCGCTCGCCGACAAGCACGGCGTTCGGTTCCGGGCGTTGAACAAATCCGAGATCGAGAAGGAGAAGATGGGCGGTCTTCTCGGCGTCAACGCCGGGAGCGCGCGGCCGCCGCTCTTCCTGATCGGGGAGTACGCGCCGGCGAAGGCGCGGGGGACGGCGGTGCTCGTGGGCAAGGGCATCACGTTCGACTCCGGAGGAATCTCGTTGAAGCCCGCCGCGTCGATGGGCGAGATGAAGTACGACATGATGGGCGCGGCCACCGTGTTCGCCGTCCTCGCGGCGGCCAAGGCCCTCGCCCTCCCGGTCCGCGTCGTCGCGCTCGCGCCCGTCACCGAGAACATGCCCGGCGGGACCGCGACGCGTCCCGGCGACATTCTCCGGATGCGAAGCGGCAAGACGGTCGAGGTCGACAACACCGACGCCGAAGGGCGGCTGATCCTGGCCGACGCCCTCTCCTATGCCGAGCGGTTCCGGCCGGACGTGCTCGTCGACTACGCGACGCTGACCGGCGCCGTCCAGGTCGCGCTCGGCAGCGAGTGCGGCGGGCTCCTGACGCCGGACGACGCGCTGGCCCGCGATCTCGTCGAGGCGGGAGAGAAGACCGGCGAGCGCCTGTGGCGTCTGCCCGTGTGGGACGAATACCGCGAGAACCTGAAGTCCGAGTGGGCCGACATGCGGAACACGGGCGGCCGCGCGGCCGGGACGATCAACGGCGGCGTTTTCCTGAAGGAGTTCGTGCCCGAGGGTGTGCCGTGGGCGCACCTCGACGTCGCGGCCGTCGCGCACTTCGAGAAGGAGCAGAGCGGGTGGCCGGCGGGCGCGAGCGGCTTCGGCGTGGCGCTGACCGTCGCGTTCCTCAAGGCCCGGTTCCCGGCGCCCGCGTCCGCCCCGTGACCGATCGGCCCGTCGCGCTCGTCACCGCCGCGAGCCGCGGCATCGGCGCGGCGTGCGCCCGCGAGCTCGCCCGGCGCGGCTATCGCCTCGCGCTGCTCGCGCGCTCCGAAGGGCTCCAGGACCTTGCCCGCGAGCTCGACGCGGTTTCGGTGACCGGTTCGGTGTCCGAAGCGGCGGACCTCGAGCGACTCGTCGCGGCGGCGGTCGAGCGCTTCGGGCGCGTCGACGCCGTCGTCAACAACACGGGGCACCCGGCCAAGGGGGACCTTCTCGGGATCGCCGATGCCGACTGGGAAGCGGGCGTCGACCTGGTCCTGCTCTCGGTCGTTCGCCTGGCGCGCCTCGTCACGCCGCATTTCCTGCGGCAGGGCGGCGGCGCGATCGTCAACGTCTCCTCGCTGTGGGCCGTCGAGCCGCAGCTCGACGCGCCGGTGTCCTCGACGCTGCGCGCGTCGCTCTCGGCATTCACGAAGCTCTACGCCGACCGGTACGCGAAAGACCGGATCCGCATGAACTGCCTCCTCGCCGGCTTCGTGAGCACTTACCCGGTGCCGGACAAGTTCTTCCAGGCGATTCCGATGGCACGGGTCGCCGCACCCGAGGAGATTGCCCGCGTGGCGGCCTTTCTGCTTTCGCCCGACGCCGGCTACATCACGGGACAGAGTGTGCGCAGTGACGGCGGCCTGACGCGGTCGTTCTGAAGGCGCCAACCGGACGGCGCGTCAGCGGCGAGCGAAGACGGTGGGCGGGTCCCCTGCGCCTGTAGGTCAGCCAACACGCTGACTTGCCGTTGAGGGCCTGAAGGCCCAGAAGCAGAGACCGCCGGCAACGACGACCGCGATCCAGGACACCCACACCGGTATCGACGTAGCGCCCACGTGAACGGGCAAGGCGCGCACCGCCCGAATGCCCTGTCCCAGCGTGATGAGCCCGAACGCGAGACCCGAGACCGTCTGATAGACGCTGCGTTTCATCGGTAACCTCCTTGTTCAGCGGCGCGTGAAAAGTCCGAAGGCGATGAGCGAGTCCGCTGCATTCCGGTGCTACGCCCCGTGCCTTGCAGGTCGAATTCGGATCACGAGAAACGGGTAAAGGAGCCCATGAATCGAACGCAGAGCCCGGGGAAGAAGATCAAGGAGTCGAATGAGAGCCTTCATCGGGACA
>Ga0335083_10011775_pt1 | contig 10501 bp, 11 predicted proteins | sample Lox_Sample_42_FD_206716 | JGI IMG/M metagenome (GOLD analysis project Ga0335083, IMG submission 206716) | Soil microbial communities from Loxahatchee National Wildlife Refuge, Florida, United States - Lox_Sample_4.2 | ecosystem: Environmental > Terrestrial > Soil > Wetlands | place: USA... | reverse complement strand
CGCCATCGAGCCGGATTGGCTGCTCGATCTCTTCCCTTCGCGCGTGAAGGCGGTGAGCGAAGTCCAGTGGAATCGCGCGGCGGAGCGGGTGGAGGCGGTCGATGCCCTGATGTTCGACCAGATCGCTATCCAGGAGACCCGCGGCACGCCCGATGCGGAGGCCGCCGCCCAAATGCTGGCGGAGCGGGCGGTCGAGACGGGGATCGGCCGATTTGCCGATCCCGAGGAATTGGAAGCGTTCCTGGGCCGGGCGCGCTTTGCCGCGTCCCATGCCGATATCGATATCCCGGACCCGGTTGCGGCCTTGCGATCCCTGGCGGTGGGCATCCGGAGTTTCTCGGACCTCGAGGCGGCGGCTCGGGATGGAGGCCTGGTACGAGCCTTAGGGAATTCCCTGGCGCCGGCATCGCGGCGGCTGTTGGAGGAAATCGCTCCGGAAAAGATCCGTCTGCCGGGCGGACGGCAGGTCCGGGTCCATTATGAAGCCGGACAGCCGCCGTGGATCGCATCGCGGCTGCAGGATTTCTTCGGCATGCAGGAGTCGCCGGCCATTGCTCGCGGGGCCGTGCCGCTGGTCATCCGGCTACTGGCGCCGAATCAGCGGCCGGTGCAGACCACCACCGATCTCGCGGGTTTCTGGCAACGTTTGTATCCGCAGGTTCGCTCGGAGTTGTCGCGGCGCTATCCCAAGCATTCGTGGCCCCAAAATCCCCTCCAACGTTAATAGTTTTTAGTACGTTAACCCTTCATTTGCAGTACCCGGTAGTACAAAGGGAACTACGAAACTGAATCCGTTCTGTTGCATCATGGGGTTGCAAGAAGGGACACCGATGATCGTAATCCGATACTCCGACGGTGCAGGACAGGAAGGCGTACTTCTCAGTGTGCAAGGCGAAGTGATGCGGATCGCCGGAAAGGGCTCCGACGACGTCCTGGAGTTCCGCCTGATTCACGGCAAGTGGGTGTCGGAGAATTGCGAAGTGGTGACCTTCGAGTTTCCTTTGGCCATCTTCGAAGCCATCGGTATCGCCCCTTCCGGAAAAGAGACTTCGCTGGCCGCCCCGGTAGCCGAAGTCCAACCCTGCGCCGGGGAAGTCTTCATCAACTGAATGCGCGGGCAAGACCAGATTTTTTGGGCCCGAGCGGTGTGATGCGGAGATTCTTGCTGTATATTTGAACTCTGACCCCGATGCCCCTCTTCTCTGAAACCCTCTACAGAAGCCATGTGCACCGCGCTTCCTCTCCCGAAAGGCGAGTTCCGCTGGAAAGGCGGACCTTCCCGATAGTGGAACGGCGAGTGCCGACTCACGCCGAGATCGCGGAGTTGGCGTACGCCCTGTGGGAAGCCCGCGGCCGGCAGCATGGCGCAGCGGTAGAGGATTGGCTGCGCGCCGAGCGTGAGCTCAGGCAGCGATACCAACCGTAGCCGCGGTCGCGGTCGTGGTTGCTGGGATTTCTTTCTTGGAATTCAATTCGCCACTAAGTCTGCGCTGCCGGCGCCCTGTCCAGAGCAGCAGCGCGTTGAGAGCGAAAAGCAAACATACGGAATAGATCGTGTGGGCCTGTGGTGTCATGGAACCTCCCGAAACACGATCTTCGTTGGAAACCGGCTTTGATCAAAGTACCGGCAGTACCAAATTTCCACCCGGCGTAAGGGGTTTTACCTGATATTAGGGGTTTTAGAAGATATAAGGTGTTTTCCTTATATTGCGTGCCGTTTCGTACGGCCAAGTAATTCTTTTGCCCGCTGGATCACCGACGATTCCGCCTCTTCCCGGCTCATTCCGGTAGCGCGGGCGAGATTCGCTCCGGGGGAGACGTTATCGGCTTTGGCGTGCCAGACCGCATCCAGGCGGTAACTGGAGACGTTTACCTGCCAACCCTCCAACTCCAGGCGGCGTTCCTGCAACTCTTCGGCCCTCAAAGTCTTATGGTGCTTGGTGTCATCCCTTGGCGGCGGCACTGGCCCCCCTTTCCACGGCTGCGCCCACCAGGTTTCCCCACTCCGTCCAGGACCCGTCGTAGTTGGTCACATTCTTCAGACCAAGCAGATACTTGAGGACGAACCAGGTGTGACTGCTGCGCTCGCCGATACGGCAATAGGCTATTACAGGTTTACTCCCATCGATCCCTTCCCCGCCGTAAAGCTGGTGCAACTCGTCGGCGGATTTGAAGGTGCCGTCGTCGTGACAGGCTTTGCCCCAGGGAATGCCGCGGGCTCCGGGAATATGGCCGCCGCGCTGGCATGTCTCGGGCAGTCCGGGAGGCGCCAGAATCTCGCCGGTGAATTCCTGCGGACTGCGAACGTCCACCATGTGCGACGAGTGCGAGTTCAAAGCCTCGGCCACGGCGGGAAGGAAGGCGCGAATGGAGAAATCCGCATCCTTTGCGGAATATTGAGTGGCCTGGACCGTGGGGACATCGATAGACAACTCACGGCCCTCGGAGAGCCATTTCTTGCGGCCGCCATTCATCAGGCGGACATCGGCGTGGCCGTAGATTTTCGCCTGCCAGAAGGCCCAGGCGGCGAACCAGTTGTTGTTGTCGCCGTAGATGACCAGAGTGGTGGCGGGAGTGATTCCGGACTCCGACATGAGCTGCTCGAATTGGGACCTCGAGAGAATGTCGCGGCGGAGCGTGTCGCAAAGCTGGGTATTCCACGCCCACGCGATGGCTCCCGGGACGTGAGCTTCGTTGTAGGATTTGGTATCCACGTCGACTTCCACGGTGCGCACGCCGGGATCGGAGGCGTGCGCCGCCACCCATTCGGTGGAGGCCAGAACTTCCGGATGAGCATATTCAGACATGAGTGCGTCCTTTCTCGTGAGCGTGTGCGCGATCAGTTCAGGTGTTGACAATTATAGACAATTGCACCTTGGGGAGATGCGGCTATCATGAATAATGTGATGCTCACTCGCACGCTTTCGACGCTTTTCCTTTGCCCGCTCGCGGCGGCAGTGCTGGTGGCTCAACCGGCGCAGACTCCGACCGATTTGGCCAAAAAAGCACTCGATCTGATGCTGCAAAAGAAGTACACCGACCTGAAGCCGCTGTTTACGCCGGCTTATCGCGATAACGCCACTCCCGAAAAACTCGCTTTGCTGGCTCCGAAGGCGGAATGGGGAGCGGTGAAATCCACTGGCGATCCCGCGGTAACGGACATGGGTCCGATCAAGAAGGTCACCATTCCCTTGAAATTCGAGAATGGGGACTACGAGTTCGTTCTGTTTGTGAACCCCTCCGGTGAAATCGGCCAGCTCGGTTTTGCTCCAGCTCCCGCGGTCTGGCAACCCCCGCCGTACGCCAAGGCCGGCGCTTGCGCCGATCGCAACGTGACGGTGGGCGAAGGAGACTGGAAACTTCCGGGAGTGGTGAGTTTGCCGATTGGCGGCGGCCCGTTCCCGGCGGTGGTTCTGGTGCACGGAACCGGCAAGCGAGACCGCGACGAAACCGCCTTCGCCAATAAAGTGTTCAAGGATCTGGCGGTGGGCTTGTGCTCGCGCGGCATCGCTTCGGTGCGCTACGACAAGCGAATCCTGCGTTATGCCGCCAAGATGGACGGCAGCCAGTACACGGTCGACGAAGACATCACGGACGATGCCGTCCAGGCAGCGGCCCTGCTCCGTATGCAGAAAGAAGTCGATCCCAACAAGGTCTATCTGCTGGGCTACGAGATGGGCGGTTATGTCGCGCCCCGAATCGTCGAGGCCGACGGCAAAATCGCCGGAGTGGTGCTGTTTGCCGCCAATGAACGGCCACTGGAGGATCTGTTTCTGGATCAGGCCATCGCAACTCAAAAACCGCAGAAATACCTCGACGGGATTCGCAACGCGGTTTCCGAAATCAAGCATTTGGACCCGGGCGATAACGATCGCCCGCCGAAGCTGGGCTTCCCGATTTCTTATTGGGTGGATTTGAGGTCTTACAATGCGGGGGCTTTGATGAAGAGTTTCACCGGTCCGATCCTGGTCCTGCAACCCGAACGGGATTTTCAGGTTCCGATGACCGATTTCGAGGGTTGGAAGGCGGCGCTGGCCGGCCGAACCAACGTAACCTTCAAAAGCTATCCCGGATTGAACCACATCTTCATTCAAAGTGAGGGTAAGAATAGCGACGACGATTACCGCAAGAGCAGCCATGTATCCCCGGAAGTAATTGATGACCTGGTAAAATTTCTATCGCACTAGTAGGGAGAATCGAGCGGTTCTCCCAGCTGCTTTTTGGGGGTACCACACCCTGCTCCAAGCTACTGATAACGAATGGGGTATTGTCCCGCTCAGCGAATCCTGAATATTCTGGGAATCGGGGGAACGGGTATTTACCCGATACGCCCAGATTTGCGGAAGTCTCTCAATGGCGAGTGAATCGATCCTGGTGGTGGATGCCGATGCAACCGGCCTGAAGCTGGTGGGTGCTGTCCTGCAGCGCGAGAATTTCAAGGTTCGCCTGGCGTGCAATACCGAACAGGCGCTCTACCTGTTGCAGAGCGAACCTGTCGATCTGTTGTTGGTGAGCATGGACCTGCCGGGCGGCGCCGCGGCGCAAATCATCGCGCGCGCCAGACAGGACCGGCCGGTTGCCAAAGGCGTCGCGATTGGTCTGTGCGTGCCGGGCAACGAGCAGGCCAAGCGGACGGCATTTCAAGCTGGCTGTTCGGGCTGCCTGACCAAGCCGTTGGATCCGACGGAATTAGTCCGCTCCGTCCGATATTTTCTTGCGGAGTCGGTGGTGGATACGCCGGCGCCCAGCCAGAGCAACAATCGCCTTTCCGGTAAGCAGGTGGCGCTGGTGGGATTCGCGCCGGCCGAAGCCGACCGGCTGTGCGAAGTGCTGGCGGCAGCGGGCGCGCTGGGGCGCCTCTTCAATCTCGAAGAAACACTCGCCTCCGAGGCGGTGCAGCGTTGCCCGATGATTCTGGTGTACATCCGATCCGATTCGGGCGTGACGCGATGGCTGGAGAACCCGATCTGTCCCTGGGACCGCCTGGTGCTGGTGGGGCGGATCGAACAATTGCTGGCGCTCGATTCAACCGTGCAGGAGGCGGCGCCGGAGTTCGTGGTGGACGGCTGCCGGCCGGAGGAGGTCGTTCTTCGCCTGGAGCGCATGTTGGCCCGCGCCAGCCGGCCAATGGCCGTTCAGGCCGCGCCCGCTCCCGTGAAAGTATCGGTCAACGGGAAACGCAAATCGAACGAAATTCTGGTGGTGGACGACGATCCCAACGTGCGCGACCTGGTGCGGGCGGTGTTCGAGAAGCAAGGCATCAAATGCCGCGTGGCCAGAAACGCCATCGAGGGAATTCAACTGGCGAAGGAGCACACACCCGCGGCTGCCCTCCTCGACGTCAATATGCCGGGGATGAACGGCTTCGAAGCGCTGCCGAAAATCCTGGCCGAATCGCCGGAGACGAAAGTAGTGATGCTCACGGCCAGAGAGCAGGAGGCCGACATCCTTGAGGGGTTCTCTCTGGGCAGCGACGATTACGTAGTGAAGCCCTTCATTCCGCAAGAACTGGTAGCTCGCATCAAGAGGCTTCTGTAGGTCCGTGTCCGCGATTCCCGAGGAGGTTCTTCGAGCGCTGCTGGATGCCGTGCCGGATGCCACGCTGGCGGCGGACGCTTCCGGCCGCGTGGTCTTCGCCAACCAGAGCGCGGCCAGCCTGTTCGGGTATCGCCCGCAAGAACTCATCGGAATTGCGATCGCGTCCCTGGTGCCGGAGGTCTCGCCGCGGGTCGGCGTACGGCGCGACGGATCGACGTTTCGAGCGCTGATCGATGGCGAGAGGCCGGAAGAGACGCCGGGGTTCGCCTTATTCCGCGTGCGGGAATCCAAGCCCGATGTCCGTCTGGAGGACGTCCTTTCGGAGCTGCGGATCAGCGAAGAACGCATCCGCTTCATCCTGGATTCGCTGCCCGGAATGGTGTTCGTCGCCGATACCACCGGGGGCAATACCTTCACCAACCGCAACTTCCAGACTTATACAGGCCTGTCCGAGGAGAAACTCCTTGCGCATGGCTGGATGGACGTCCTGCACCCGGACGATCGCGCCCGCGCGGCCCGCACCTGGTATGCCTGCGTGCGGACCGGCAACGCCTACGAAGCCGAGTATCGCTACCGCCGCCACGACGGCGCATATCGCTGGCACTTGTGCCGCGGTCTTCCGCTGCGCGACGCGGCCGGCAAGGTCACGGCCTGGTACGGAGTCTGCGCCGACATCGAAGATTACAAACGCGCCGAGTTTGATTCGCGGACGATCCACCACAGCCTCGAAGAAATCGCGCGTGAACGAACCGCGCAACTGCGCCAGAGCGAAGAGCGGTATCGAACCCTGATTTCCGGCATCAAGGATTACGCCATTCTGATGCTGGACCGCGAGGGTCATGTGGCCAGTTGGAACGAATGCGCGCAACGTACCAAGGGCTATTCCGCGGAGGAGATCCTGGGGAAGGATTTCGCGTGCTTCTACACACCCGAAGACATCGCGCGGGATCATCCGCGGGAAATGCTGAGAAGCGCCGCCCGCGACGGCCACTACGAAGAGGACGGATGGCGCGTCCGCAAGGATGGATCGCGGTTCTGGGCCAACGTCAGTCTCACCGCCATGCGGAGCGCGACCGGCGAACTGACGGGGTTTTCGAAAGTCACCCGCGACATCACCGACCGGCTGCTGGCGGAGGAGCGTCTGAAGGCCGAGCGGCAACGCGCGGAGGACGCCAACCGGAGCAAGAGCGATTTTCTGGCGGCCATGAGCCACGAGATCCGTACTCCCATGAACGCCATTCTCGGCATGTCCGATCTGCTTTGGGAGTCGGACCTGAGCGAAGAGCAGAGAAAATATGTCGAAGTGTTTCGCCGCGCCGGCTCGAACCTGTTAATCCTGATCAACGACATTCTGGATCTTTCCAAGATCGAGTCGGGCCATTTCGAGCTGGAAAAGGCGCCCTTCGACCTCACCGAGGTGGTCGACCAGGTAATCGAGCTGCTGCGGCCGCGGGCGCGCAAGAAGGGCATCGCCATGTCCGCCGAAATTGTGCCGGGCACGCAGACCGCTCTGATCGGCGATGCCACGCGTTTGCGGCAGGTGTTGACGAATCTTCTGGGGAATGCGGTGAAGTTCACGGAAACCGGCGAGGTGCGGCTGGAGGTTCGTGCCGCTTCCGCCGAGCCGGGGGATCTGGATTTCATGGTTTCCGATACCGGCATCGGGATCGCGCCCGACAAACTCGAGGTCATCTTTCAGGACTTCACCCAGGCCGATTCCAGCACCACGCGCCACTATGGCGGCACCGGGTTGGGGCTGAGCATCTCGCGGCGCATCGTCAACCTGATGGGTGGGACGTTACAGGCGGCCAGCACACTGGGGAAAGGCAGCACGTTCCGTTTCCGCGCGCGGCTGATGGTGAACCCGGCCGAGAAATCCGTGGAGCCGCAGGGGATCACGGATATTCACGGGAGGCGCGCGCTGGTGGTGGATGACAGCGCCACCAACCGCCTGATCCTGCACGAAGGAAGGTCTTGCCGATCTGCTGCAAGATCCGGGCCGGTACGACCTGGTGATTCTCGACCGCAACATGCCGGAGATGGACGGCTTCCAGGCCGCGGGAGAATTCCTTCGGGCGGCGGCGACACCAATCGTGATGCTGACGTCGGAGACGGTGCCCGGCGATTCCGCGCGCTGGCGCCTGGCAGGACTGTCGGGATATGGCGTGAAACCGGTCAAGCGCGCCGAACTGCTCCGCATCGTGTGCCAGGCGATGAAGCGCGCGGAGCCGCCGGCCGCGTCCGCGCCAGGGGACCTCACCGCGAAGAACTCGGACACGGCCAAACCGCTGCGACTTCTGGTCGCCGAGGATTCCCCCGACAACCAGCTCCTGGTGAAGGCGTATCTGAAAGGCAGCCCTCATCACCTGACGTTCGTCGAAGACGGCAAAGCCGCCGTCGAACAATTCGCCGCCGGAAGGTTCGACTTGATCCTGATGGATATCCAGATGCCCGTGATGGACGGGTTGGCGGCCACCAGGATGATCCGCGCCAGGGAAGCGGGGAATGGGAACCATCACGTGCCGATCATTGCATTGACCGCGCACGCGACCCCGAAAGCCATCGAGACCAGCCGCGAAGCCGGGTGCGACATGCACATCACCAAGCCCATTTCGAAGCCCAAGCTATTGGAGGCGATAGCACGGTGCGTACCCCGCGGGGCGGGACAGCAGCCCATCAGTATTCAAATGCCGGAGGGGATCGAAACGCTGGTACCGCAGTACCTCGCCGAGCGGCGTGCCGAGGTGGCCGACATCCAAGCCATGCTGGCGGCATCGGATTTCGCGCGCATCGCCTGGCTGGCGCACAACATCAAGGGGACCGGACTTTCCTACGGGTTTGCCGACCTGACGCGAATCGGCCGCGATCTGGAGCTGGCTGCCAAGGCGGGCGATCGCGCCACGCTCAGAAACAGCGTCACCGAATTGAGCGATTACCTGAGCCGCGTCGAACTGGAGCCGATGCCCGACCAGGTGGCATAAGCCCGTGGCGCGGGCACTCGTGCCTCGCAGCGCCGACACTCGTGCCGGCGTTCCGACGGCGCGCTACCATTCGACGGTCTTGCCCGGCTCTAGCGGCCAGACGTCGATTTCCTGGCTCACCAGCCGCTCTTTGAGTTGCGCGGGTGTGCCGGTGAGGGCGGGGAAGGTGCCGAAGTGCATGGGGATCACCTTCTTCACGCTCAGCAGCCGGCAAGCCAATGCCGCTTCCACCGGGCTCATCGTGTATAAATCCCCGATCGGCAGGATCGCCAGTTCGGGATGGTAGATCTGGCGGATGAGCTCCATGTCGCTGAAGACGTTGGTATCGCCGGCGAAGTACACGGCGCGGCCATCGTCCAGCCGCAGCACGAACCCGGCGGCCTCGCCGCCGTAGAGGATCTTGCCGTCGTCGAGGATGCCGCAGCTATGCACGGCGTGCGTCATGGTGACGGTTACGTAGCCGGCGCGCTGCGAACCGCCCTTGTTCATGGGCCGGGTATTCTTGACGCCCTTCGATTCCAGCCAGTTGCAGGTTTCGAAGATGGCGATCACTTCCGGGGAGAACTTCTTGGCGAGCGGCACCGCGTCGTGGATGTGGTCGAAATGACCGTGGGTGATGCAAATGGTGTCGACGCGATCGATCTGGAATCCCTTGGGAAAGGATGGATTGCCATCCGTCCAGGGGTCCATGAGAATGACTTGACCCGAGGGGAGGCGGAACTGAAACGAACCGTGTCCAAGCCACGTGATTTGCATGTGCGTCCTCCTGAAAGTAACGTTCTTATGAATTCGACCGTTAGGGGCGGTGTAGAGATGGCATCAACGCCCTACGGAGAAGTGTAGCGAACGGCGGCACCGGCCGGCGCGGGAATATTGCCTGGCCGCGGAAGCGCACATTCTGATCTTGACTATTTCAGTAATTATTGAAATACTGAATGTGATGAAGAAGGCCAGTCCGGAAGACATTACCCGGTATGCCGACATGCTGGCCGCTATCGGAACCGAACACCGGCTGCGTATTACGCAACTGCTGCTGACGGCGCATCCGGCCGGCATGGTGGCGGGCGAGATCCAGTCCGAACTCGGCATCAGCGCATCCAACCTCTCGCATCACCTCGAAAAGCTCAAACACGAAGGAGTGGTGGAAGTGAAGAGAGAGGGAAATTTCCTGCGCTACACCGTGGATACCGATGCCCTTCAGGAGTTGCTGACTTTCCTGTTTTCGGAGTGCTGCTCGCGGACCAAGGCGGTCAAGCCCGAAAAGATCATTCAACTTTGCAAGTAGAGGGGGTTGCCCATGATCAAGCCCAAGGTGCTGTTTCTCTGTTCCCGGAATTCCTGCCGCACGCAGATGGCGGAGGGGCTTCTACGCCATCTGGCAGGCGATCGCTTTGAGGTGGCGAGTGCTGGGGGTGAATCGTCGGTACTCGATGGCGAAGCCGTACTGGCGATGCGGGAAATCGGGGTTGAGATTTCCCATCAAGTGTCCAAGGATTCCGAACGGTTCCTGGGCCAGCGCTTCAGCTACGTGATTTCTTTGTGTGACCGCCGGAAGGAAACAGAGTGCCCCATTTTTCCGGGGGCAATCTGGCGGCTGCAATGGGATATCGGGAATCCGGCCAATGCTCCGTCTCTTGATGACTACCGCGTAGCCGTTCGCGCGGCGCGCGAGGAGATTCGGAAACGGGTTCTGGAATTTGTTCAAAACCACTGAATCGGGAGTCATTATGGAAATCAAAGATGTCGTGAAGGAGAAATACGGACAAGCCGCCCTCAGAGTCGTGAGCGGCGGCAGTTGCTGCTGTGGCGCGGCACCGTCCGACAGCCATTGCGCCGATCCCATCACCAGCAATCTGTATGACGCGGTCCAAACCAGCGGCTTGCCGGAGACCGCGGTGCTCGCGTCGCTCGGCTGCGGCAATCCCACGGCGCTGGCGGAACTTAAGGCGGGAGAGGTAGTGCTGGATCTCGGATCGGGTGGC
>Ga0335083_10011774_pt1 | contig 10501 bp, 11 predicted proteins | sample Lox_Sample_42_FD_206716 | JGI IMG/M metagenome (GOLD analysis project Ga0335083, IMG submission 206716) | Soil microbial communities from Loxahatchee National Wildlife Refuge, Florida, United States - Lox_Sample_4.2 | ecosystem: Environmental > Terrestrial > Soil > Wetlands | place: USA... | reverse complement strand
CCTGGCTGGGCGGTCACGGTGGCGGTGCCGCCCGAGATTCCCCGAGGCGATGCCCCGGGGAATCTGATTGCAAGGATTCAGGCTCCGCGCATCAATGCCAGTTGTTGCGCGTGCGGAATTCCTTCACCTGGCGCTCGGCTTCATCGCGGGCGATGCCGTAGCGCTCCTGCAGCTTGCCCGCGAGCTGTTCGGACTTGCCCTCGAGCTGCTTCAGGTCATCATCCGTGAGCTTGCCCCACTGTTCCTTCACTTTGCCCTTCATCTGGTGCCAGGCCCCGGCGGTTCGATCTTGGTTCATCGCGGTCTCCGATTGATGGGTGAACATCATGGAGTCAGCAATCCACGGGCCTGTGGCTACCCGCTGTGTTGCCAAGCTTCGCGTCCCGCGAGTCGCGAATGAGTGAGGGAACTCGAGCGTTGCGAAATCAGAACGGCGCGGCGAGCGCCATCATGGAATCCCGCATGAGTTGAGCGTGTTCTTCCTGTGAGCCACCAGTAGCCTCGATCTCCCCGAGGCGCAAGGAGTTCTCCACCACCATGCGGCAACGCTCCCAGCGTCGCTGCTGGAATCGCTGGAGGGCTTCCGGCAGGGAATCGCCCGCGCGCAACTCCTCCGCAAGAACGATCGCATCCTCGATTCCCATGCCCGCACCGGCAGCCAGATGCGGCGTGGTGGCATGCGCCGCATCGCCGACGAGCAGCACGCGACCCCGGTACCAGGGCTGCGGCATCAACATGGCCTCGAGCGGACGGTATACGACGTGAGAGTGGGCACCCAGATTGCGACGACTCTCGGCAACCATCGGAGCGGAGAACGCTCCCAGCAACTGCGCCAGCTGCGGTACCAGGGCCTCTTCGGGCACGAAGTCGTTCGTGGGCCGGTACTCCGTCAGAAACAGATACATCTCCGATTGCGATACGGGATTGAAGCCCACTTTGACCTTGGCACCCAGATACATTGCGGGATGCACCACGTCCGCCGGACGCGGCAGCACCGCTCGCCACACGCCCTGACCGGTGTATTTGGGTTTGGGCGCATCCGGGAAACAGGTCTGACGTACTTTCGACGAGAGACCATCGGCCCCGACGACGAGATCGTACCGGCGCAGGGGTCCGTCCGAGAACGTAACGGCCACCGAATCAGGGCCGGGCTCGATCGTGGTGAACGTGGAACCCAGTCGCACGTTCACGCCGGCCGCGCGCGTTGCCGCAGCGAGTATCCGCGCCAGCACCGGTCGCATGATGCCGCCGCCACCGGGAATATCGGGCCCCGCGAGCCGCGGCGTGGGCAGCAATGCGAGCTGGCGTCCGTCGCCGGTGCAGATGGCCACGCTGTCCGCGCAGTAGCCCTGTTTCATGATCTCCCCGATCACACCAACACGGGCGAAGGCGCGCAGCGATGCTCCATTGATGGTGATGCCGGCGCCATACGAGCGCCAGCCCGGATCGATCTCGACCAGATCCACCTCCACGCCACCACGACGCAATTCGATTGCGGCGGTCATTCCGGAGAATCCCCCGCCGATGACCAGGACCCGTGCTGCGGCCGGCATGACTTCCCCTCTGCTCAGTGAGGACTCGTGAGTGATTGGCGCTTCCGAGCGGCTACGGTCTGTCGTCGGTTACGGCTTTGCGCCCGGTGGCGGACCCGGAGCCCACTTCTCGCGTGCCGTGAACAGGAACAATTGCGAGCCATCCGCCCCCATCGGCACGGCGCGGGCCTCCCACGAATCATCGTGCAGATCCATGTCGGCGTCGTATTCGATGTGACAGCCGAAGGGGCTGTTGAAGTACCAGAACCAGTTGGATCCCAGCAGGTGACGCCCCGGGCCCCAGAACGTCTCGTAACCCTTCTTGCCGAACTGCGTACCTGCGTACAGCACTTCCGTAGGACCACCCATGTGGAAGGTGAAGTGCTCGATCCCCTTCATGTGTGCAGGTGTCTGGATCAGGAACAGCGTGTGGTGCTCGAGTGAGCCGGCCGGACGCAGGAACGGCCCGAGGCCCATGAAGCGGTCGGTACAGCGGAACCCCAGGCGCTCGACGTAGAACGCTTCGGCTTTCGCGAAATCCGGGACGAAATACACGACGTGCGAGAGCGTACGCGGCAGAATCTTCGGTGGATTTTGCGCATCGATGCCGAGCAGGTTCACGCCGCGTTGCGGCGGGGAGCCCGGAGAGTTGACGAGTTCCGGTTCTGCGCTGAAGGGCCGCCGCACTGTCTTCTGGAACCGGAGCGCGAAGCCCATGTCGTCGAACGCCTGCACGCTGCCATCCGCGGCCCGCCTGACTTCACGGTCCTTGCCGAGTTCGGCGGCGATCCCCCGGAGGGTGTCGTCGTCGGCGACACCGTAGACGGTCTCGCGCAGCTTGGCGCGTGTCCCCAGTGATTTCGGCAAAGTGGGATCATCCGCGCTGCGGAGGATGATCGAGGTGCCATCCATGGCCTCGAACCGGTCATCCGCGACGCGTTGCAGGCCGTAATCGAGCAGACAGCGCGCGCAGGCCTCGTAGTCCTCGACGCCAAACACGAGCGCGTCGACACCGACGATATTCATACCCTTCTCCGTATCAAATCAGTCGCCCCGGGGTTCGCCTAGCCGCGCCTGAAGGGCAGCGTCACCAGGAACAGCAGCTTGCGCCAGCCGAGCAGGCCGAAGATCTTGCGGGCCTCCGCCGGGCGCACGCGCGCCGAGAGCGGCATGGCGCCGAAGATCTTTCCCTTGATGATCAGGTCCGCTCCATCGCGCTCGATGGCGCTGATGGTCATCATCACGTTGCCGTCGGGACCGAAGATGTTCATGACGCTCTCTGCGCCACGCGCTCGAAGTCGAGCTTCAGGTCTTCGAACATCCGGATGGCCGTGGCGCGGCCGCCGCCAAACACGCCGCCTCCCGGATGCATGAACGGTCCGACGAGGTAGAGCCGCTCGACGCCGGGGACCGTGTAGTTGCCCAGATCGGCGGTCGGCCGGTAGGAGCCGGTCTGATAAAAGAACGGTGCCACGCCGTGCACATCGCCGCGCACCATGGAATTGGGCGAGTTGCGCTCCAGGTCCAGAGGCGAATACAGCTTGCGCGCGATGATGTTGTCGGCGGTGAGATTGGGCACGAAATGCCGGTAGGCCGCCAGGCTCAGATCGCCCACCTGTTCCCGGATGTCATCCCAGCGCGAACCGTCGGCCAGCTCGTAAGGCGCGAAGGTGATCCCGTGAAACAGCCCCTTGCCGGGCGGTGCGCGGCTCGGATCGCCAATGCTCTCATCGCCCCCGGCCACCAGCCGCCGGGCCGAGATGCGCCCGCGGCGCAACGCATCGAAGTCATCCAGCATGTCACTCATCCTGTCCGTCCCCATTAACTCCAGCATGGTAGCGCGCCCCACGGCCGGATCGGCGTGGAAGCGCGCTTTCTCGTGCAGATCGTAGTGACTGACGAACAGGCTGAAGGTGCCGAGCGTGGCCCGCTCGGCACGTTGCAGGACCACGGGCGGCACACCCTCGACAAAGGCGCGCAGCCGATGGGGATGGATCGCACCGATCACGGCATCTCGCGCCATGATGCGCTCGCCGTCACTCAGCTCGACACCCGTGGCGCGTCCACTCGCGGCAAGGATCCGGCGTACCTCGCGTTCGCAGATGACTTCGCCGCCGTAATGCTCGATGCACCGGACCAGGGCCTCCGTCAGCTTGCCACTGCCCCCGACAGGCTGTGAGACGCCATAGGTGTGAATGATGCCGGGCATGAGGAACATGCCCAGACCCGTGCCGAGCTCATCCGGCATCTGGATGTTCTCGGTGATGAGTTTGACCAGGTGCATGCGCACCTTGTCGTGTTCGAACAGCTGGTTCGCCAGATCGAGCGCGCTGCGTTGCATGGCATCCAGCAGCTCGCGTCCTTCCGCGCTCTGGTCCAGCATGCCGATCAGCGCGCCGAGCGGAATCGGCGGCGCATACATACCGGAGATGAACAGGGGCAACAGCCGCGAGCTGTGCTCGGCGAAGCGCCGGTAGCTCTCCGCATCGCGCGCCGACACCCGGGCGATCGACTCGCACGCCTTGTCCAGATCCCGCCAGGTGATGATCGAGCTCTGGTCGGGAAAGATGCTGGCATAGGGCACGTCCGAATACTGGTAGCGCAGTCCGAAGCGGCCCAGCAGTCCGAGCTCGTCCTGGCGGATGAGCGGGTTGCCCTGGATCATGATGTGCACGCTGGAGTGCTCGTCGTGCCAGAACCCTGGCGTATTGAGCTGGCGCGTGACCACGCCCCCGCCGGGGTAGCTCTTGCGCTCCAGCACCAGCACCTTCTTGCCGGCCTTGGCGAGGTAGGCTGCGGCGACCAGGCCGTTGTGGCCGGCGCCCATCGCGACGACGTCGTATTGATTGCCCATATTCCGCAGGCTAACGACGCACGCCGTGGGTGTCTAATCGCTCGCGGACATGGGATGCATCAGTGCTCGCTATGCACACGGTGCAAGGCATCGCGTTCGCTGATGCCCCCGATCACTCGAAACGTTTTCCCCGCCTCCGGGCGCCTCCCTAGAATCAGGCTGCGTCACGGGGGGAAACCATGATCAGAGGGCATGCCGCGCGGACCGCGATCGTCACCGGGGGCAGCTCCGGAATCGGCCAGGCCATCGCCTGCCGCCTGGCCGCCGATGGGGCGCGGGTTGCGATTGCCGATGTCGCCGATGCCTCGGAGACCCTCGGTCTGATCCGTGAATCCGGCGGGAGCGCCTGGGCCGCTGCATGCGATGTGACGCAACCGGCTCAGATTACCGCATTCGTCCGTGACAGCGCCGCGCGACTCGGAACTCCGCTGATTCTGGTGCATAGCGCGGCCCTGCAGTTCGTCCAGCCCTTCGAAGAGCTGTCCGTTGAACAGTGGCGCGCGACCCAGGCCGTCAACCAGGAGTCGATGTTCCACCTGTTGAAGGCCGTACTGCCTGGAATGAAGGCGGCGCGCTGGGGACGGGTGGTCGTGCTGGCCTCCTCGACCTTCTTCGTGGGCGCGAGCAACATGACGCACTATGTCACCAGCAAAGGGGCGCTCATCGGCTTCGTGCACGGCGTTGCCAGCGAACTGGGCGCGCACAACATCACGATCAACGCGCTGGCGCCCGGCCTGACACGCACGCGCAACGCGGTGAAGGACTTGCCGGAGTCGCTGTTCGAGGCGGTGGCAGCCCGACAATGCATCCGCCGCAGCGGCCAGCCCGAGGATCAGGCGGGATTCGTCTCGTTTCTGGCCTCGGATGATGCCGGCTTCATCACGGGACAGTCGATCCTGAACGATGGCGGCGAGGGGCGCACCTGAAGGGGTGTGCGTGAAGGGGGGTGCGTGAAGAGGCGTGCCGTAACGCGGTCACTGCGCTGCGCGCGCCGCGCCTACAGCTGCGCGCTCCTTTCCTTCAACAGGCTGCGCAGCCAGCGTCCGGCCGGATCCATGTCGCGATGGACGTTCCACTGCAGGATCTCCACCAGGTTGGGGATCTCCAGCGGTGCTGGCACGAGCTTGATGGGCAGAGTCTTCAGGTAACGCTGCGCCAGCCGCGTCTGGATGGTTGCGATGCGGTTCGTACCCACCAGCAGGTGTGGCATGAGACCGAAGGACGGCACCTGCACCTCGATGCGGCGCACGTCGCCGTAACGACGGGTGAACCACCGATCGAGCCATGGGACACCGTGTTGACTGGTGCGGAACACGACATGTCCGAGTCCCAGCCAGTGATCGAATGTCAGGGTGTCACCCACCGCCGTGTTGCCGGTCCAGGCGGCCACGACGTAGGTATCCTCGAACAGGGTCTCCTGCGGATGCTCCTGAAGGACATCGATCTCCGGTCCGATCACGAAGTCCACTTCGCCCGACTCGAGCTCCTCCTGTACCCGCCCGGTGGACTGGCGGAACCCGAACGTGATGCCCGGCGCGTCCCGGTGCGTGGCCTGCAGGACCTCCGCCAGGAAGACCTGGATGACATAGTCCGACACGGTAATGGTGAAATGCCGCCGGCTCTGGCCCGGATCGAAAGCCGGCTCGATGGCGATGGCCGAATCGATCCGCAGGATCACATCGTGGATGGGACCCACCAGCGACTGCGCCAGTGGTGTCAGCTCGAGCTGGCGACCGACCTGTACCACCAGCGGATCCTCGAAGTACTCGCGCAGGCGCGCCAGCGCGCCGCTCATGGCCGGCTGGGTGATATTGAGTTTGGCGGCCGCGCGCGTCACGCTGCGGTCAGCCAGCAGGGCATCGAGGGCCACGAGCAGATTCAGGTCCAGGCGGCGATAGCGCACTGAGGCGGGCTCCCGGGGGTCGGCGAGGTATCGGCGTTCATGATGGCGCCGATCAGCAAAATCAGTTTCTCAGCAGTCGGGGCCACCGCCTAGGATTCTACTCCTTCCCGGTCAGCGTATCGCTCGGATGAACAACGGCAATCCTCTCGTCGGATGGATGGTGGACCGGGCCGCCATCAGGACCATCGGTCACGATCTGCAGAGACCGGAGTGCATCCTGGCCGAGCGCGATGGAACGCTGTGGAGCGCGGATGCGCGCGGCGGAGTGATGCGCATCCTGCCCGATGGCAGCCAGCATCTCATCGCCCAGCGCGTGGACGAGCGATTCACCAGGTCGAACGAGGCTGACAAGTACATTCTGCGCGGCACGTTGCCGAACGGACTGGCCTTCGATCGAAGCGGGGACATCCTGATAGCCAACTTCGGTACCAACGCCATCGAGCGGATGACCCGCGCCGGCGAATCCACCACGCTGTTCACGCACATCGATGGGCAACCCATCGGCAAGACCAACTTCATCCTGCGCGATTCGCGGGATCGGTTGTGGATCACCGTCACAACCCGGATGGAGCCGTGGACCCGCTCCGTGACCGAGCGCACCGCGGACGGGTACGTCGCTCTGGCCGACTCTCGCGGAATCCGCATCGTTGCCGAAGGATTCGTCGGGACGAACGAGATCCGGCTCGATGCGCGCGAAGAGTGGCTGTACGTCGTCGAAAGCAATGCGCGGTGCATCTCGCGACTTCGGGTCCAGCCTGACGGTTCGCTGAACCAGCGCGAGGTCTACGGACCCCGCGATCTTGGCGGTGTTCCGGACGGCTTCGCCTTCGACGCCTCCGGCAACTTGTGGGTGACGCTGGTCATGTCGGACAGATTGATTGCCATAACGCCCGAGGGCGATCTGCTGACCCTGTTGGATGATGGTGATCCCGTGCGGGTGGCGGAACTGGATCGGCGTTTCCACGCCCGCACGCTGGAGCCAGAGTTCATGCTGGGTACGCGCGGCACGATCGCCCCCTGGATGGCCAGCGTCACTTTCGGAGGCCCGGATCTGAAGACTGTCTATCTGGGTTCTCTCATGGGGACCACCATTCCTTACTTCCGCTCGCCGGTGGCGGGCCTGCCGATGGTACATTGGTGACATGATTCGCCAGATCAAGACCGGTCGGCCCAGCGCCGAGACCGCGGACGGTCAGCGACAGGTGCGCTCGACCGTGGAGACCATACTCTCTGACGTCACAGCGCGGGGCGATCAGGCCGTGCGGGAATACTCGGAGAAGTTCGACCGCTGGTCGCCACCGTCATTCCGGCTGACCGAGGCGGACATCGCCGGTTGCATCCGCTCGCTGCCGGCGCAGGTGATCGCCGATATCCAGTTCGCGCAGACCCAGATCCGCCGCTTTGCCCAGGTTCAACGCGATGCGTTGCGGGACGTGGAAGTGGAAACACTGCCCGGCGTAATCCTCGGTCACCGCAACATCCCGGTCAACAGCGTAGGTTGTTACGTGCCGGGTGGGCGCTATCCGATGGTCGCTTCGGCGCATATGAGCGTCGTGACAGCGAAGGCCGCGGGTGTGAAGCGCATAGTCGCTACCGCGCCTCCGTTCGGCGGGCGGCCCCATCCGGCCATCGTCGCGGCGATGCATCTGGCTGGGGCGGACGAGATCTACGCAATCGGCGGCGTGCAAGCCGTCGCGGCCATGGCGCTCGGAACCGAGAAGCTGCAGCCGGTAGACATGATCGTGGGGCCCGGCAATGCTTACGTAGCGGAAGCGAAGCGCCAGCTCTTCGGTCGCGTGGGCATCGACCTGCTGGCCGGTCCGACGGAAACTCTCATCATCGCGGACGACAGTTGCGATGCCGAGATGGCGGCTGTCGATCTGATAGGGCAGGCGGAGCACGGACCTGGAAGTCCCGCCATCCTGCTGACCAACTCGCCGCGGCTGGCGGAAGCGGTGCCGGGCGAAATCGAGCGACTTCTGGGCTGGCTCCCGACCGCCGACGTTGCCCGGCTCGCCTGGGAAAAGTGCGGCGAGATCATCCTGTGCGATACCCACGCCGAACTGGTCAGCGAAGCCGACCGCATCGCCTCCGAGCACGTGCAGGTACTCACGCGCGATCCGGATGTCTTCCTGCGGGACCTGACGAACTTCGGGGCTCTGTTCCTCGGACCGCGTACCAACGTCTCCTTCGGTGACAAGGTCATCGGCACCAACCACACGCTCCCGACGATGCGCGCCGCGCGTTACACGGGCGGTTTGTGGGTGGGCAAATTCATCAAGACCTGCACGTATCAGCGAGTGCTGACGGATGAGGCTTCCGCTCTGGTGGGCGAATACTGCTCGCGCCTGTGCGCGCTCGAGGGATTCGCGGGACACCAGGAACAGGCAGATCTGCGCGTGCGGCGCTTCCGGGCCGAGGCACCCTGATGGGCAAGCCGCTGGAGTTCCGCCATCATCACGGGGGTATCAGCGTCCCGGATCTGGAGGCCTCGATCCGCTGGTTCGCCGCAGTCCTGGATTTTGAAGTGGAACGACGCTTCGAGATCCCGGCGATCCCGGCCAAGGTGGCGATGCTGCGTCGTGGCGAACTGCGCATGGAGCTGTTCGAAGTCCCGGGTGCTGCGCCACTGCCACCGCAACGACGCGAGCCGAACACCGACGTCCATACTCACGGCAACAAGCATGTCGCCTTCGCGGTTGCCGACGTGGATTCCTTTGCGAAGGAGTTGCGCAGCAGGGGGGCAGACATTGTGTTCGTCGCGCATCACCCGTTCGGCTCGACTCTGTTCATCCGCGACAACGCGGGAAACCTGATCGAGTTCGTCCAGGAGTGAGGCGATGAGCGGGAGTCAGGCGGCGGGCAGTGACCAGGCGGCGGGCGCCGCGCAGTGCAAAGCCCGATCCGAGCGACTCGCCGGCAAGGTCGCCCTCGTCACCGGTGGCGGAAGCGGGATTGGCCGTGGCTGCGCCCTGATGCTCGCACGGCATGGCGCGCGAGTGATGACCACGGATCTGGACGCGAAGGGCGCGGAACAGACACTGACTCTCGCTGCCGCGGAAGCTCTGCCCGTCGAGAGCGTGCATCCCATCGATCTGACCCGGCCCAACGACGTACGCAAGCTGGTCGAACGCACGGTAGCCCGCTTCGGCCGACTCGATGTCCTGCTCAATGCCGGCGGTTGGGGCGCGTTCGAGTGGATCGAATCCATGGACTTCGAGGCCCACTGGCACAGAACGCTCGCGAGCGAGCTCGATGTGGTGTTCCTGCCCTGCAAGACCGCCTGGCCCCATTTGAAGCGGAGCGGTGCAGCCTCCATCATCAACATCGCGTCCGCGAATTCCCACGTGGCGCTCGAGGGTTCGCCGGCGCTTGCACACTGCGCAGGCAAGGGCGGCGTCCTGGCCATGACACGGCAACTCGCCATGGAGGGTGCGCCACATGGAATTCGTGCCAACAGCATCTGCCCGGGCATGGTGGTGACGGGTGCAACGCAGCCGGTGCTGGAGAACATCCCGGCGGTCAGGGATTCGGCGCGCCGCAAAATGATGTTGGGCCGGTTCGGTCAGCCCGAGGATATTGGCTGGGCGGCGGTGTATCTCGCCTCCGATGAATCCGGGTGGGTCACCGGTGCCGATTTCTCCATCGACGGCGGTGCCACAGCCTGGTAAACGGCGTTCCTACTGCCGTGCGGTGCGCGTAGTGCCCGTTCTTTGCGTGAATACGGTGATCACAACGAGGACGGCGGCCGCGAGGTTGCCCAATCCCAGCAAACCGAATGCCGGCAGCAGTCCACCGCTGCGCGCAGCCAGGTACGTGACCACGATGCCCGCGAAGAACTGTCCGGCCGCGAACGTGGCCTGCCAGATACCGGTGGCGCGCCCGCGGATCTCGAACGAAATGCCGCGCGTGGCCCAGGTCAACAGGGTCGGCAGGATCATTCCGCAGCCGATCTGATTGATCCACGCCGCCATGACGAACGTCGGCGGCTGAGCGGCCTTGCCCATCAGCACGAAGCCGAGTCCGATCAAGGCGAATTCGATCGTCAGCAGCGTGACGACGGGCAGTCGCACCAGCGCGCGGAACACGAACGTGCCGATCGGTACCCCCAGGCTCGCAATCGCCGTCAGCAGTCCCAGCCGCGCCGGCTCGCTGACCCCAAGGCTCGTCAGCGCGAGGCTGCACTGAGTCAGGATGGTGTAGAACATCACC
>Ga0335083_10011772_pt1 | contig 10502 bp, 11 predicted proteins | sample Lox_Sample_42_FD_206716 | JGI IMG/M metagenome (GOLD analysis project Ga0335083, IMG submission 206716) | Soil microbial communities from Loxahatchee National Wildlife Refuge, Florida, United States - Lox_Sample_4.2 | ecosystem: Environmental > Terrestrial > Soil > Wetlands | place: USA... | reverse complement strand
TTTTTCAGACGCGTGGCGACGAGCGCCGGCACGAAAGCGGAAACGTTGCCGCCCATGCCGGCAATCTGGCGCACCAAGGTGGCGGTGATCGGGCGAACTTCCGGCGAGGCGGGCAGGAACACGGTCTGCACTTCCGGCGCCATGGCTGCGTTCATGCCCGCCATCTGCATCTCGTAGTCGAAGTCGGCTGCATCGCGCAGCCCGCGGATGAGGATCGCCGCGCCCGCACGTCGCGCCGCCGCTACGACGAGATCGCCGAAAGTCGTGCAGACGACCTCGCAACCCGCGCTGCGCCCAAGCGGCGTGCAGATCTCCTCAAGCATCGCGACCCGTTCCTCCGCCGAAAACAGCGGCGCCTTGCCGGGATGAATGCCGACCGCCAGCACCAGCCGGTCGGCAAGCCGTACGGCGCTTTTTACGACGTCTAGATGACCGTTGGTGATGGGGTCGAATGACCCGGCGAAAAGAGCGGTGCGCGGCATGGCGGGGGTCTAGCCCGCGCTCCAGCCAACCGCAAGCTGGTTGTATCGTTTCGGAAATCCGCGCATTTGCTTTGGTCCATTGTATAATCCGTATTGGACAACGCACGATGCAACGGCCACAACGAGGCGGGGCGGCCGCTGATGCCAAGGCGCTCGATCAGGCCGCGGAGCGTTTCCGCGGCGCCGGCCAAGAGGTCCGCGGCGAGATCGTTGACGTCACCGACCGCGGTGCGCTCGCACGAAGCTTTGAGGCAATTGCGCAACATTACGGACGCCTCGACGTCGTGTTTGCCAATGCGGGGATTGGCGGCGGACCCGGTTTTCTCAAGCTCGACGGCGAGCGCAATCCTGACTGTGCGCTCGAAAACTTCCCCGCTGACGTATGGGACAGGATTATTGCAATCGATCTGACCTCGGTTTTCGCCACCCTCCAGGCCGCCGCTCGGCATATGAAAAACAAGGGCGGGCGGCTCCGAGGCCTTTCGTCATCAACATTTCGGGCGGGCGCTTGCAAGATCCCGCGGTGCGCGCACCGTTCGAGAGATTTTCGCCGATGCGCCGGCTCGGACAACCCGACGACATCAAAGGCCTGGCCCTGTTCCTTGCTTCGCCGGCGGCGCAGTTCATTACCGGTGCCCAGATCGTGATCGACGGCGGCAGGTCGCTTGGCATGGCTGATTGACCCGCCGGCGCGTTTCTCGTCGATGGATGACGCGTTATGTTGTGAGAGGCGCCCCGGAAGACCACGGGGTAAGGGAGCGAAACCGAGATGAATGCGCCACCATCCACCGATACCAAAGTCGTTCGGCGCGAGGCGGACGCTGGCCCCAAACGGGTCACAGCCGATGTCTGCGTGGTCGGGGCCGGCATCGCCGGCACCTCCGCGGCGCTGACGGCTGCGCGTAACGGCAAAAAGGTCGTGCTGGTCGACGGCCTCCCGGTGCTCGGCGGTCAGGCCGTGAACTCCATTATCAGCACGTTCTGTGGCCTGTTCGCCAATGGCACTCACGGCCACCAATTCACCCACGGCATCGCGGACGAGATTTTGCGCGATCTCGGTGCCAGGGAGCAGACGCTCTATTACCGGCGCGGGCCGGTGACGACGGTCGTTTATTATGACGAAGTTGCGCTTGCACGCTGGATCGAAGAGGCGATCCGCAAAGCGGGGATTACCGTCGTGCTTGGCGCCGTGTTGCGGCGTGTGGAAGTGGACGGCCGCCGCGTCCGGAGTATTGAGCTCGCCACCCGCTACGGCGACGTGCACGTCGACGCGACAGGATTCGTCGATTCAAGCGGCGACGCGGCGCTGGTCTGGCAGGCGGGCTTCGCCTGCCGCGAACCGGCGAACCGCAAGGTGTTCGGGACCCAGATGGTCGTTCTGGAGAACATCGACGAAGCCAAGCAGCCGACGCGCGACGAGATCGGCGCGCGCATGAAGGAAAAGGGCGATGAGTACGGCCTGGTCCGGCGCGAGGGGCTCGCCTTCATCATTCCCGGACGCGGCGTAGCAGCCATGAACATGACTCACGTGGAGACGCCGCTTGACCCGCTGGAGGCTTCGGCCAAAACACTTGACGGCCGTGATCAGGCTGATCGCGCTGTCGAATTTCTGCGCCACGAATTTCCGGATGGCTTCGGCAAATGCCGCGTGCGCGCCTACGGCTTTCCTGGCATCCGCCAAACCCGCTGGATCGTTGGACGGCAGCAGCTGACCGAGGATGATGTGATGACGGGCAGGCGCTTTCCCGATGCGATCGGACGCACGGCGTGGCCGATCGAGCTGCACGATCATAGCAGCGGCCACCGCTGGCATACCTTTCCCGAGGATCACGTGCACTACATTCCGCTCGCGAGCCTCACCCCGGCCGACGCCGACAATGTCGTCGCTGCCGGGCGCTGCATCGACGCCGACACGGCGGCGTTGTCGAGCGTGCGGGTAATGGGTCCGTGCATCGCCATGGGCGCGGCCGCAGCACATGCGCTCGATCTCGCCGGCACCGGCAGCGTTCATCAGATCGATCTCGCGGCGCTCGCTACCCGCGTCTACGACAACGTGGAGCGGACCGACTGACATGCGGCTGACCGACTACGAGAAGGCGATGCTGGACGGCGCGCATGGCAAAGCCAAAGCGCGGGCGATGGATCTGTTGGTTCGGTACGGCGAAGCGTTGGGCGCCGAGCGGCTGATCGAGACCAACAATGTCGCCGGCGCGTTTAATGCCTCGACCCCATCGGTGCGCGCATTGGCGGCGCGCGGCTTCGATGCAGTGTACTCCGAACTCAATCTGGACAGCGACGAGGTGGTCGAAGTCCCGCGCATGGCGGTGAACACTTGCCAGTTGATCACCGGCATCGACAACGCGAAATGGCGGATTCAAGGTATACCGGACGATCTGGCCGAGCAACAAAAACGCGGCGAAGCTTTCTTCGGCCAGCGCGGCATCAACATGCACGCGACCTGCACGCCCTATCAGGTCGGGAATGTGCCGGTGAAGGGCGAGCATTGCGCCTGGATGGAATCTTCAGCGGTGGTTTATTGCAATTCCGTGCTCGGCGCGCGCACCAATACCGAGGGCAAGGAGAGCGCGGGCGCGGCAGCGTTGACCGGCCGCATTCCCGATTGGGGTCTTCACCTCGATAGCAACCGCCGTGGCACGCACCTTGTCGAAGTTGGCATTCCGGTCGACGACATGATGGACTGGGGCCTGCTCGGCTACTGGCTCGGCGAACTCGTGCAGGACGAAATCCCGGTGCTTACCGGCGCGCTGGTCAATCCGACACTCATCAAGCTCAAACATTTTGGCGCCGCGGCCTCCTCATCGGGTGGCGTTGAGATGTATCACCTTCCCGGCACCACACCCGAAGCTGCCTCAGTTGAGCAAGCGTTCGGCGGCCACCAGATTGCCGACACATTGCGCTACGGCGCGACAGAACGGCGGCGCGCGTATGAGAACCTCAATTGCGCGCGTGAACGCAAGATCGACTTCGTCATGCTCGGCTGTCCGCATAATTCGATCGACCAAATCTGGCTGATTGCCTCGCTGCTGGAAGGTCGCCGCATCAGCCCAAACACCGCGCTCTGGGTGCACACGCCGCGGGCGTTGCGCGATACCGCCCAGCGCAACGGCTATGTGCGCATGATCGAGGACGCCGGCGGCGTGGTCATGAGCGACACCTGCCCTGCGATCTCACGACACCTGCCAAAAGGCGTGCGCACCGTGGCAACCGATTCCGCCAAGCAGGCTCACTACCTACCGGCAATCACCGGCGTCGAGGCCTGGTTCGGCTCGGTGCGCGACTGTATCGAGGCCGCGCTCAGCGGTACCTGGAACGGAACGCTGTGATGCAAGACGTGATGCCCCGCACCCTCGTGCTACGCGGCCGCCGCGTCGTCGGCGGTTGTGCGGAAGGTGAAGCGTTGGTGACCCGGCAGACGATTTCCGGCTGGGGCGGGATCAACGAGCGCGACGGCACCATCATTGAGCGCCGGCATGAATTGCGCGGGCAAAGTTTCGCCGGCCGGGTGCTGGTGTTTCCGGGCGCGAAAGGCTCATCGGGGTGGTCGGCCTATTTTCATATGACGCGGCTCAACGGTGTCGCTCCCGCGGCCATGATCTTCACCCGCATGACCACCAAAGTCGCGTTGGGCGCGGTGGTCACACGGGCACCGGCGGTCACCGATCTGGATCAGGATCCATTTGCGGTGATCGAGACCGGCGATTGGGTCAAGGTCGACGCGGATCGTGGTGTGGTCGAAGTGACCAAACGTTAGGGACGAAAATGGCCGGGCAAGCCGTGATTGATGTTTCCGAGACAATCGAGCGGCAGAAGCTCGGCGGCTTCCTCGTTGGCCTTGTGGTGATCTCGTGGATCATCACGTTCTTCGATGGCTTCGACCAGCAGGCGATCGCGTTCGCCGCGCCGTACTTGTCGGCGCAATATCATCTCGACCGCATCATGATGGGCAACGTGTTCAGCATGGGGCTCGTCGGCACGCTGATTGGCGGCTTCGCCTTCGGCTACCTCGGCGACCGCATCGGCCGCCGCCCGGCGATCATTCTCGCGACCGCGGCTTTTGGTCTGCTCACGCTCGCCTTCGTGCTGGCCAATGGCTACGCCTCGCTGCTGGGGCTGCGGCTCATCGACGGCATCGCGCTCGGCGGAATGCTGCCGCTGAGCTGGGCGCTCAATATTGAGTACGCACCAAAGCGCTTTCGTTCAACCATCGTGACGGTCATCATGATTGGCTACTCGGCCGGTATCGCGCTTGGCGGGCCGGCGGCGAACTGGCTGATACCGCAGTACGGTTGGCAGTCGTTGTTCGCTGTCGGCGGAGTTCTGTCACTCGTCGCGGCGCTCGCGCTCATTGTGGTGTTGCCGGAATCGGCGCGCTTTCTCGCCAGCAAGGGCTGGCGGAAGGAGCGCGTCGCGGATTTGTTGAACCGACTGACCGGCGAAAACATCCCGGCCGACGCCCAATTTGTCGTTGCCGATGAGGCGGGCCAGGCGAAAGATTTCAAGCCGGCACTGTTGTTCCACGACCAGCTGCGCTTTATCACCCCGCTGTTGTGGCTGGCCTATATCGCAAGCTCGATGGCGGTATTTTTCCTCGCCACTTGGACGCCGCTGGTGTTTGAGGCGCTGAATTTCACGCGCTCACAAGCCGCGCTCGCGGGCTCCGTTAACGCCGCGGCCGGCGCGGTCGGCGGGCTTCTGCTAATGCGCTTTACCGACGCGATGGGTGCGATCGCCATCACCGCGATGCCGCTGATTGCCATTCCTCTGTTGCTGGTTGCCGCTTTCGTCCATGTGAGCCAGGCCGGTTTCTTCGCGCTGTTCGCTTTCATCGCGTTGTTTCTGATCGGCGGCCATTTTGGGCTGCATAGCATCGCCGGCATTTTCTATCCGAGCGCCTATCGCGGTAATGGCGCCGGCTGGGCGATCTCGGTCGCCAAGATCGGTTCGATCGCGGGCCCCTTCGCGGCCGGACTGATCCTCTCGACCAGCCTGCCGGTCCGTTACATTTTCGCCGTGCTCGCGATCTGCCCGGCCGTCTTTGTGGTGTGCATCTTCATTGTTGGGCGAATCCATTCGTCGATCCTGCGCCGTGAAACGCAGGTGCTTGCCACGGCGTGACTTTCTTCTCAGGGCGGCGCTGAGACAACGCCCGCAAGCATCCCGGAATCCTGAACATCGCGGTCATTGTTCGGTAACCGCAAAGACAGCAAAAATGTGATCTGCATCAACGAAGGCTGGTCCGGCCTGATCCAAATTGTACTCAGAGAAGGCGACCCACGCACAAGCGTATTGGCCTCGGGGCCAAAAACAGGGCGCGAAACTGGAAGACAGGGGATCGGTGTCATGCTCAAGACCATCTACGCCATAACCGCCGCCGCGATCGTCGCAGCCGCCTTCGTCGCCACGCTGAGCGTTTCCGAGCAAGTCGAAGCCCGCGGATCGGTCCCGAGTGCTAAAGCGGATCGCGCCGATATCCGGCCGCTCGCCGGCAAATGCTCGCAGAATGGGTGGCCCTATTTCGAGGCCAAGTGTCTGCGCGATACGCGAAATCCGTTCGGCCAGGCACGCGAAGTCCGGATCGTCACCACCGATCGGTTGGCGTCCGTCGCCGGAAGCCTTGCGCGCTAGCCGCAACACGCCAGCTTACGCCCCGACAGCCTCGATTTCATCCAGGCCCAATATGCGCTAAGAGCCAGCCGGCAGCAGAAAGCGCCGGCTGGAATGATCGTCTTAATCGACAACTACGACAGCTTTACTTTCAACCTGGTCCATTTCTTTGGGGACCTCGGGGTTGAGGCGCGCGTGCACCGCAATGATAAAATTTCGGCGGGCGACGTCCTCGCTGCCGACCCTGACGCCATTGTGCTCTCGCCCGGCCCCTGCACGCCCAGGGAGGCCGGCATTTGCCTCGACCTGATCGCGGCGGCCTCCGGCAAAATCCCGATCCTCGGCGTCTGTCTCGGCCATCAAGCCATCGGCGATGCCTTCGGCGGCAAAGTGGTGCGCGCTCCGGCGCCGGTGCACGGCAAGCTCTCGGAAATCCGCCATGGCGGAGCCGGCATTTTTCACGGCATCAACGCCCCGTTCCAGGCAACGCGCTACCATTCGCTCGTGGTCGAGCGCGGCAGCCTGCCGGACGAGCTGACCGTGACGGCGGACACCGACGACGGGCTGATCATGGGCCTCGCCCACAGACACCTGCCGGTCCACGGCGTACAATTCCACCCGGAGAGCATCGCTTCGGAGCACGGCCACTTGATGTTGAAGAATTTTCTCGACATCGCCGCGTCCTGGAACGAGTCAAGCGGACGCCGAACCGCTTCTGCACCGCAGAAGCCGCGCGTGCGGCTGAACTGAGGGCTTCATCGTGACCGACTCATTTCGGGCAATCATCGGCAAGGTCGCGACTGGCGCGACGCTCACGCGCGAAGAAGCCTCCGGCGCGTTCGACCAGATGATGTCGGGCGAGGCGACGCCCTCCCAGATGGGCGCGCTGCTAATGGCGTTGCGGGTGCGCGGCGAGACCGTCGACGAAATCACGGGCGCGGTCGCTGCCATGCGCGGTAAAATGCTGCGAGTCACAGCACCACCCGACGCGATCGACGTCGTCGGCACCGGCGGCGACGCGTCCGGCTCGTTCAATATCTCGACCTGCGCCGCGCTGATCGTTGCAGGCGCCGGCGTTCGGGTCGCCAAACATGGCAATCGCGCGCTGTCGTCTCGCTCCGGCGCAGCCGACGTGCTGGCGGCTCTTGGCGTCAAGATCGATCTTACTCCCGACGCGATTGCGCAGTGCATCACCGAGGCCGGCATTGGCTTTATGTTCGCCCCGGCGCACCATCCGGCAACAAAGAATGTCGCCGCGACCCGCGTCGAACTTGGCACCCGGACGATCTTCAACCTATTGGGCCCGCTCTCCAACCCGGCGGGCGTACGCCGCCAAATGGTTGGGGTCTTTTCCAAGCAATGGACGCAACCGCTGGCGCAGGTTCTGCGAAATCTCGGTGCCGAGCGGGCGTGGGTCGTGCACGGCTCTGATGGTCTCGACGAAATCACGACGTCCGGACCGACAAGCGTGGCCGCCCTCGAGGACGGCGAAGTCAAAACCTTTGAGATTTCGCCGGAAGAACTCGGCCTGCGAAAGGTCAAACCGGAAGCGCTGCGCGGCGGCGACGCGGCAAGCAACGCCGAGGCAGTCCTGAACGTGCTCGAGGGCAAAGCATCCGCCTTCCGCGACGTGGCGCTCCTCAACGCGGCCGCAGCACTGGTGGTCGCCGGTAAGGCGAAAGACCTCAAAGACGGGCTGCATGCCGCCGCCCATTCGGTCGATTCCGGCGAAGCCGAAGGCCGGCTCGATCGCCTGATCGCGGTGTCCAACAATGTCTGACATCCTTGCCAAAATCAGCGCCTACAAGCGCGAAGAGATCGCGGCGGCAAAGCGCCATCGCCCGCTCGCGGCGATGGAGCGCGAGGCGAAGATCGCTGCACCCCCGCGCGGTTTTTTGGTTGCGATCGAACGGCGGCTTGCGGCCGGCGACTACGCACTCATAGCTGAAATCAAAAAGGCCAGTCCTTCGAAGGGATTGATCCGGGAAGATTTCGATCCGCCGGCGCTGGCCGCAGCATATGCGGTGGGGGGCGCGACCTGCCTCTCGGTGTTGACCGATACGCCTTCATTCCAGGGCTCGCTCGACCATTTGCGTCAGGCGCGGGCGGCGTGTGCGCTTCCGGTGCTGCGCAAGGATTTTATGTTCGATCTTTATCAAGTGTTTGAAGCGCGCGCCGCCGGCGCCGATTGCATTCTCATCATCATGGCCGCGGTCGACGATCGCTGCGCCGCCGAACTCGAAGATGTGGCCATCGGCCTCGGGATGGATGTTCTGATCGAGGTCCATGATGAGCCGGAGCTTGCGCGGGCGCTTCGGCTCAAATCGCGGCTCATCGGCATCAACAACCGCAACCTGAAAACGTTCGAAACGACGCTGGCGACGTCCGAGCGCCTAGCGCGGTTTCTGCCGCCAGGCTATGTCGTGGTCGCCGAGAGCGGCATATTTGCGCCGGCCGATCTCGCGAGACTAGCCAATGTCAGCATTTCGGCATTTCTGGTCGGCGAGAGCCTGATGCGCCAGAGCGATGTCGCCGCGGCCACGCGCACGCTGCTCGCCCGCAGCGATGCGCTCGCTCCGGCGCGGTGAACGCACGTGGCGCGGCGGGCGAAGCTCAGCCATCTCGGCGCGCGCGGCGAAGCCCGCATGGTGGATGTTTCGGGTAAACCCGTAACCGCGCGTGAAGCGGTCGCACAAGGCCGCATCATGATGCAGCCGGCGACGCTCGACATTGTGCGCGAGGGTAACGCGAAAAAAGGCGACGTGCTCGGCACCGCGCGAATTGCCGGCATCATGGCGGCCAAACGCACCCACGAATTGATTCCACTCTGTCATCCCCTTGCCATCTCGCAAGTCGAAGTCGATCTTGTTGTTGATGCCAGGCTGCCGGGGGTTGCCGTCACCGCGCGCGTCAAAGTCGCCGGACCAACCGGAGTCGAGATGGAGGCGCTCACCGCCGTCGCGGTTGCCTGCCTCACGGTCTATGACATGGTGAAAGCGGTGGACCGCGGCATGCGCATCGAGGGCATCCGGCTCCTGGAGAAGCGCGGCGGCCGCGGCGGTCATTACCGCGCAAAGGAGTAAGGTCGTGGCGTTGCTGTCGGTCGCCGACGCGCTTGAACGCGTGCTCGAACATGCGGCGCCGTTGCCGGCTGATGAGGCGCCGCTTGCCGAAGCCGACGGTCGTGTCCTTGCTTATCCGCTCAAAGCCCGCCGCACGCAGCCGCCCGCGGACGTTTCAGCCATGGACGGCTATGCCGTACGTTCCGCCGACGTGGCGAACGCGCCGGTGCGCCTGAGAGTCATCGGTGAAGTCGCCGCCGGCCGGCCGTTTTCGCGTGCCGTCGGTCACGGCGATGCGGCGCGGATTTTTACCGGCGGCGTGATCCCCGAGGGGGCCGATACCATCGTCATTCAGGAGCACACCAAGCGCCACGGCGATGATGTGGTGGTGGAAAAACCATCGGCAATGGGCCGGCACATCCGCGTGCGAGGGCTCGACTTCAAGGCAGGCGAAGTGCTGTTGGCCGCGGGCCATCGGCTCACCGCGCGCGACCTCGCACTTGCCGCGGCTATGAACCACCCGCTCGTCCCAGTGCACCGGCGCCCGAAAGTCGCATTGTTTGCGACGGGCGACGAACTGGTGCCACCCGGCACTCAACCGGGCCCAGGCCAGATCGTCTCCTCAAACACCTTTGCTATCGCGGCGCTCGGCCGCGAGGAAGGCGCCGAAGTCACCGACCTCGGCATTGTCGGCGACCAGCTCGAGGCAACGGTCGATGCAGTCCGCCGCGCGCGTGAACTCAACGCCGATATTCTCGTCACCAGCGGCGGCGCGTCGGTCGGCGATTACGATCTTGTGCAGAAGGCCTTTGCGGCCGAAGGGATGAGCTTATCGTTCTGGAGACTGGCGCTCCGTCCCGGCCGTCCGCTGATGCACGGCCGACTCGGCTCCATGCAAGTGCTGGGCGTTCCCGGCAATCCGGTTTCGGCATTCGTCTGTGGCTTTTTGTTCCTGGCGCCGCTCATCCGCCGCCTTGCCGGGCGCATCGATCTCTTGCCGCCCATCGAATCGGCGGTGCTGGGTTGCGACCTGCCGGAGAACGATGAACGCGCCGACTATTTGCGCTCCACGCTAAAAGCGGGTCCGCACGGGCCCATCGCTACTCCGTTCCCGGTCCAGGATAGTTCCATGATCGGGCCGCTGGCCAAGTCCGATTGTCTCGTGATCCGAGAACCTTATGAGGCTGCCGCGAAAGCCGGTGCCGCGTGCAGGATTGTTAAGTTCAAGCGTTAAGCGCCGGTTTTGCGCTACCCCCGACTTCTTCACTTCAAATTAAATGGTTGCAGAACACATATGGAACGGATAGGGTCCGTTCATGATTTGTTTCGGCTG
>Ga0335083_10011770_pt1 | contig 10503 bp, 7 predicted proteins | sample Lox_Sample_42_FD_206716 | JGI IMG/M metagenome (GOLD analysis project Ga0335083, IMG submission 206716) | Soil microbial communities from Loxahatchee National Wildlife Refuge, Florida, United States - Lox_Sample_4.2 | ecosystem: Environmental > Terrestrial > Soil > Wetlands | place: USA: Florida... | reverse complement strand
CGACGTCGGCCCGGTCGAACGCCGCACGCACGAGCGAAATCGAATACCAGGGGAACAACGGTTTCTCCCGCGCGCGATGATGGCGTTGCTCCACAGAGAATAATCTTTCGGCCGGGCCGCCAACCGCATCCCGAGTACCAACAAATCGCAGACGGCACCACCTCAGCCATCGTATCTGGGCAGCTCAACATGATCGACCAGCTCGCGTCCCACCATCCAGTTCGCCAGCAGCGGGAACTGCAACAGCTTCATTCCCTGATTGCGAAGGAAAATCGACCAGTTCGACGGAGGCGCGAACCAGTTGGCGAGACGAAGTGCGAGTTCTTGCTTGCGCCCGATGAAGGTTCCAAGCCGCTCCTGATAGCGACGAAATGCCGTCGCGTAATCCCCTCGCGCCTGATGAAGCTCACCCGCGAGGACGAAAGCTGCTGTCATCGCCAACCCCGAGCCTTCGCCGGCCAGCAGAGAGACACAGAACGCCGCATCGCCAATCAACGCCACCCGTCCTTGCGACCATCCCGGCTGCGGATACATGCGAATTTGGCTTACGCGATCGAAATAGAAATCAGAAGTCTGGTCGAGCGCCTCAAGAATCTTGGGGCACTCCCAGCCGCTGTTTCCAAAGCGCTTGCGCAGCAAAGCCTTCTTGGCCTGTAAATCGCCGCTGTCGGGATTTTCGTCGGCAAAGGTAAACAGGAACATGGTGCGGTCGTCGCGCATAGAGAAGCGCGCTGCCTGCTGCCCGACCTCGGTGTACATGAGGTAGATGAGTTCATCTCGCGGCCGATAGCCCTCGACGGAGTAGGCTGCTACCTTGTAACCCAGAAACTTCTCGCAGTGCTGCTCAGCGCCGAAAGCCAGCTCGCGAACCCGCGAGTGCAGCCCATCGGCTCCAACCACAAGATCAAATTCGCGCGGTGCTGCGCTCTCGAAGCTGACGCGCACTCCGTCCTCGGTCTGCTCAATTCCCGCGATGCTGTCGCCGAAGATGGTTTCAGCTCGCCCTTCCATCGCCCCAAAAATTGCCGCCGCAAGTTCGCCCCGAGGCACGCTGGTGAAGCGGCCATGGGTGGCCCGCACAAAAGCGCTCACCGGAAAGCCCGAGAGACGCCGTCCGTTGCTATCGACCACTCTCACTTCGCGGACCGGATATCCCTTGCGGTGTATCTCGGGCCGCAGGCCCATGCGATCGGCGACGTCGTAGCCGCTTCCCCAGAAGTCGACGACGTAGCCACCGGTACGCAACTGCGGTGCCTGCTCGACGATGGTGGGCGTCATGCCGTAGTGAAGCAGCCACCAGGCAAGCGTCGGCCCGGCAATCCCCGCGCCTGAGATCAGAACTCTCATGTAACTCTGGCCGCGCGTTTGGCAGCCTCAAGACACAATAGCGGCTTCCGAACGCAATTTGTGTTTCAAATCGGCGGCAATCTGCTGGCCGTGGAAGCGCCCATTTTCAATGAAGATTTCGCTGGTGCGCATGCCGGCGACGATCACGCCCGCCAGGTAAATCCCGGGCACATTGCTCTCCAGCGTTTGCGGATCGACGATCGGCTTTTTGTCGGCATCGCCGCGGAGCTTGATGCCGAGGCTGCACAGAAACTCAAAATCAGGATGGTAGCCGGTTAGCGCGAATACATAGTCATTCGCAATCGTGACTTCGCCCTCGGGAGTGTTCAGCACAACGTGGTCGGGCGCGATTTCGCGCACCGTGCTGTTGAAGTAGGCTGTCACCTGTCCGGCCTTGATGCGGTTCTCGATGTCGGGCTTGATCCAGTACTTCACCGAAGGACTCACGCCCGGCCCGCGATGCACCAGGGTCACGTGCGCGCCATGGCGCCACAACTCCAGCGCTGCGATGGCGGCTGAATTCTTCGCTCCTACCACCAGCACATCCAGGCCGAAGAAAGGATGCGGCTCGCGATAATAATGCATCACCTTGGGCAGCTCTTCGCCAGGAACATGCATGTAGTTCGGACGATCATAGTAGCCGGTCGCGAGAATCAGCTTGCGCGCGTGGTACTCGCGCTTGCGGCCGTGCATGTCCGTCGTGTGGAGGACGAAATCTCCGTCGCTGCCCTCCACGCGCTGTACCGGCTCGTACTGGCGCACATCGAGCGCGTAATGCTCAGCCGCCTTGCGATAGTACTCCAGCGCCTCCTGTCGCGTAGGCTTTTGGTTGGGGCTGGAAAACGGCAGGTCGCCGATCTCCAGCAGCTCGGGCGTAGTGAAGAAGGTCATGTTGCTGGGATAGTTGAACAGCGAGTTCACCAGGCAGCCCTTGTCGATGTTCACCACCGTGAGCCCGGCGCGCTTCACATCAATGCCGCAAGCCAGGCCCGTCGGGCCAGCGCCGACAATCACTACGTCGAAGCGCTCAGGCGACGGCACCCGATTCGATCCGTTCTGGGACATGTAAATAGGATATCGCGCGGGCCGCCGGCCAGCCCCTGCAGCGCCGTTTGCCTGCGCCAGTGCCGACACACGCTTCAGTGACGTACCTCACCGACGAGAAGTGACAACTCGACAAAAGTAGATATGCGGCTCAAAATGCGAAATTCCGTCGCATCGGACGGTTCGATTTTGTAATCTGTAAAGTTACGCAATCAAGAAATCTCGCGCCCACCCCCGAGGTATTCATGACCATCATTAAGCAGGACGACCTTATCCAGAGCGTCGCTGACGCGCTGCAATACATTTCGTACTACCATCCGGTTGACTTCATCCAGAGCCTGGCGCGCGCTTATGACAAAGAGCAGTCGCCCGCCGCGCGCGATGCCATCGCGCAGATCCTCATCAACTCGCGCATGTGCGCCGAAGGGCATCGTCCCATCTGCCAGGACACCGGCATCGTCACCGTGTTCCTCAAGATTGGCATGAACGTGCAATGGGACGGCTGGATGAGCGTCGAGGACATGGTGAACGAAGGTGTACGCCGCGCCTATACGCATCCCGACAACGTGCTGCGCGCCAGCGTTCTGGCCGATCCGGCAGGTGCGCGCAAGAACACCAAAGACAACACGCCCGCCGTGGTGAACATGAAGGTCGTGCCCGGCGACACGGTCGAAGTCATCGTCGCGGCCAAGGGTGGCGGCTCTGAGGCGAAGTCGAAGTTCGTCATGCTCAACCCATCCGACTCGATTGTCGAGTGGGTGCTGAAGACGGTGCCCACGATGGGCGCGGGCTGGTGTCCGCCGGGCATCATCGGTATCGGCATCGGCGGCACCGCCGACAAAGCCATGCTGCTGGCCAAAGAGGCGCTGATGGAGCCGATCGACATTCAGGATTTGATTGAGCGCGGCCCATCCAATCGCTCGGAAGAGCTGCGCATCGAGCTCTACAAGAAGATCAATGCGCTTGGCATCGGCGCCCAGGGATTGGGTGGACTGACTACCGTCCTCGACGTGAAGGTGAAGGACTACCCCACGCATGCCGCCAATCTGCCGGTCGCGATGATCCCGAACTGCGCGGCCACTCGCCACGCGCATTTCGTGCTCGACGGATCGGGCCCGGTGGCGCTTGAGCCGCCGTCACTCTCCGACTGGCCGGCGCTCACCTACGACCCCATGGCATCCGGCGCGCGGCGCGTGAACCTCGACACCGTGACCCGCGAGGAAGTCGCTAACTGGAAGCTGGGCGACGTGCTGCTGCTCAACGGCAAGCTGCTCACTGGCCGCGATGCCGCCCACAAACGCATCGCCGAAATGCATGCCCGGGGCGAGAAGCTCCCGGTCGATTTCAAGGACCGCTTCATTTACTACGTTGGCCCGGTCGATCCGGTGCGCGACGAGGTTGTCGGACCTGCGGGACCCACTACCTCCACGCGTATGGACAAGTTCACCCGCCACATGCTGGAACATCATGGATTGCTCGGCATGGTTGGCAAGTCTGAACGCGGCCCCGCGGCGATCGAAGCCATTCGCGACCACAAGGCTATCTACCTGATGGCGGTGGGCGGCGCGGCGTACCTCGTTTCCAAGGCGATCAAAAAGTCGCGCGTGCTTGGCTTCGCGGACCTCGGCATGGAAGCCATCTACGAGTTTGAAGTGCAAGACATGCCCGTCACCGTCGCGGTCGACGTCAACGGTAACTCCGTGCACGAATCCGGCCCCAAGGAGTGGAAGGCGAAGATCGAAGAGCTGGTGGCAATCGGGTAGGGAAGCGTCTAAACTCGTTCGGGATCCGAGATGGGGTGCCTCTCTCTTAGGTTGTCATCCTGAGCGGAGTGAGTGTGCCGAAGGCACGACGAACGGAGTCGAAGGACCCCTATACTCTGAACGGCCCCCCTCGCGCTTGTCATCCTGAGCGGAGCGAGTGTGCCGAAGGCGGACGAACGAAGTCGAAGGACCCCTATACCCGCGAATGATCCCGCTCCTCGAACCAGTCCCCCGCGAGGTCCCTCCATTGCGGATTATCTTTCTCAATGAGCGCGATCTTTTTCTTTCGAAGCCATCCCTTGAGTTGCTTCTCCCGCGCTATGGCACGGCCGACTGTCACGTACCTTTCGTAGTAGAGCAGTCGGTCGACATCATATTGAGCGGAGAATCCCTCAAAGACGTGGTTCTTGTGCTGCCAAACCCGACGACGCAAGTTTCCGGTTATTCCGATATAGAGCGTACCCGAGATGCTTCCGAGTATGTAAACGTAGTACGTGCGGTCTTCTCGCATGCAATAGGGGTCCTTCGACTTCGTTCGTCCGCCTTCGGCGGACTCACTTCGCTCAGGATGACATCGGAAACAATACTGGAGCGGTGATGAGGAGCAGGCACACATGTGATAAGCCCCCTGTGCTAATCTCGCCACACGAGTGACGCATGAGCGACGGCGCAGGGCAGCAGCTTGCCTACAATCCTCCCACTGACAAGCGGATACTGAAGCCGCCGCAACTGCTGCAACTCTTGCGCCGCTTTCGCGAGGCAGACACCCTGCCGGCGCGCAGGGCCGGGTTCATCGCCATCATTCGCTGGACGCGCCACGGCGAAGGCGAGCTGACGCGCCTGGTTCAACTCCTCGACGTCTTGGAAAGCGACGCTGAACTGCGCGCCGGCGTGCATCAGTCGCTGGGCAAGTTGCTGGCTGAGATTGACTCACTCGCGCTCTTCGCTGAAGTGGGTCTGCCGTCGGTTCATCCTTTTACCACAGAGATCGTTCGCCGCCTCGTCGGCCGCGTGCTGCCCTCGGCGCGCCGCGACTCCGATGCCGCCAAGCTGCTCATGGATCTGTACGCCAGCGAGGATGACGTTCACCGTTTTGCGGCACAGCCTCCCGAGCTGTTTGACCGAATCGCCAGCGTGCTCACCCCGCAGGACGATCCCGGATTTTGGGAGCGCCAACTGCACGACCTGCACGAAGCCATGCGCTTGCTGGCGGCGCGCATCAGCGGCCTCGGACTGGCGCCGGAGATGCGCGACCGCAGCGGCACCCATGGAATCGCGCGCTCACCGTTTTACGAGCTTACGCGCCAAACCGAGGCCCTCATCTCCAGTACTGGCACGCCTGAGGCGGCCGCTTGCCTCGACGCGTGGAAGCAGGACGTTGCCCGCTGCCGCCAGGAGATGGAAGAGGTTTACGGGCACATGGAGTCGGAGGGTATCAGCGTCGAGCTGGTCTTCGACTTGAAGACCATCCAGGCCTGCCTGCAGCGGATGGAAGCCATCGCCTCCGTGCTCACCGCGTCCGATGCGCCCGCGCGGTCAGCAGCCGTACACACGCTGTTGTCGCGCCTCGAAGAAGGCAATCTCGACGACAAGCGCATTTCATCGCTGCTGCGCGAAAACCTGAACCTGCTGGCGCGCAAGGTGGTCGATCGCACCGGCGATACCGGCGAGCACTACATCGCGACCAGCCGCGCTGAGTACCGCTGGATGTGGCGCGCCGCAATTGGTGGCGGGCTGCTGACCGTGTTCACTGCGGCGATCAAGATGCGCATTGTTGAAGCGCAATTGCCGCTGTTTTTCGAAGGCTTCGCCGCAGGCACGAACTACGCCGTGAGCTTCATTCTGCTGCAGGTCTTCGGACTGGTGCTGGCCACCAAGCAGCCGGCGACCACGGCCGCAACGTTCGCCCGCATCATCCGCGACAACCGCGGGCAGGAGCGCTCCACTAAACTGACCGAGTTCGTCTCGCGCATCACCAGCACGCAGCTGGCTGCGGCCCTGGGTAATGTGCTCGCCGTCTCAGCCGGAGCGGTGGTCTTCGAGTGGCTCTACAGGCTGCTGTTTGCCCATTCGTATCTGGCGCGCGAAAGCGCCTCTCACGTTTATGAGACCCTGCACCCGTTCGCGTCGGGTACGGCTTTTTACGCGATCGTCACCGGCGTCATTCTCTGGCTGGCTGCGCTCGCGGGTAGCTGGATCGAGAATGCAGCCGTTTATTACGACCTCTCCGAAGCCATCGCGCAGCATCCGCTTGGACTGCGCTTGAGTGAGCGCGCGACCAGGAAGTTCGCCAAGATCGTTCGCCACAACATGGGCGGCTGGAGCACCAGCATTGTGCTCGGCTATCTGCTGGGATTCACGCCGGTCATTGGCACGTTTTTCGGTGTTCCGCTCGATGTGCGCCACGTCACGCTCTCCTCGGGAACTCTGGCCCTCGCCGCTGCGCGCTTCGGCACCGCCGGTCTGGGCGATCGCTGGTTTCTCTATGCAGTCGAAGGCATCGCCGTCGTGTTCGTGCTGAACCTGACGGTGAGTTTCATGATTGCGTTATACGTCGCGCTGCGCGCCTACGATATCGGTCTGCGCGAACAGTTGCGCATGCTGCGCTCGGTGGTAAGGGAAGGGCTCCACTCACCCATGCGCTTCATCGTGCCGCAATTCTCCGGACCTGCAGGCCCGCCGTCAGGCGCAGCTCCCGATGAGTCGCATTGATGTAGAGCTGGCCTTCAGTGTCTGTGTGAGCACTCGATTTCGCGAACCCTGATGGAACAATCTACGCGTCCAAGCCCCTCGGGGCGACCCACATGATAGCCCAGGACGTAGCGCAGCGGAGTCCTGGGTTGGGAGTGCTGGAATCTTCTGAGTCGCGTGGCGACGGCAGGTCTTCACGCACGCACGTCAGGCCACCGTTTAAGCCGTTCAAAAATATCTCAGGGCTTCAGCCCCTGCGAAACCGATGCGTGCAGGCGCTCAAGCCCGAGACAATCCTTTGCCAGATACGGCCCGGCTGAAGCCGTGCCCCGATACAAAGCCAGTTCTAATCACCGCGCCGGATACGTGGGTTGCGGCTGCACCGGCCGCCGATTGCTGCGCGTAATCAGCCACCAGATCAGAGCGACAACCAGAACTACCGGAATCAGCGGAACGATAATCAGCAGCGGGAAGACGTAGCTGCCGCCCTGCGACACGATCTCTCCGCCGACCTCCGAACCTTGGCCACGGGCCAGGGCTCCGCCGATGGTGACGACGTCGCCTCCGACCTGGGCGCCGTCTGCCAGACGGACACCGCCGCCGATGGCCACGACATCTCCTTTGGCATGGCCTTCCACATCGATTCTGCCGCCAATGGCGACAATGTCACCGCAGGTGCCTGCCATGCGAATGGAACAGCCAATGCAGACTAAATCCCCGACTTGCTCATCCTCCCCAACGTTGATGCTGCTGCCGAACTGCACCCGGTCATTGCCCGAACCGGACCGTGCCGCTGCCGGCAACACCGAAGCCGCAAGTACGAAGATGGCCAGAAATATGAACCCTACTCGGTTTGTCATGGGAGCCTCCCTTGGCGGGATATCCAGATTATGCCGGTCGTGCGGGAAACACAATTCTACGAACTTAGATACGCAATAGAAACGCGGACAGTTCCATTCGACCCGCAACAAAGGCACTCACCACAGAGGCACAGACACACCGAGGAGCTTAAGTCTTCAATCTTCGAATTCTCTGTGCTCTCCGTGCCTCTGTGGCGAAATCGCCTTCCCTACGTTTCCAGCGTGTACCGCTCCGCCGCCAGCCGGTACATGCGCCGCCACACCAGGCGATTGATGGTGACTACGACAATCGCCATGACCACGGTCGAGCCCAGCAGCAGGTCGAAGTTGCCTGCGTCGGTGGCGCGCGATATGACCGCGCCAAGTCCCACCGTGGTGTAGGTCTGGTCTTTGAAGCGGAAATACTCGGCCACGATGCTGGCGTTCCACGCTCCGCCCGAGGCCGTCACCAACCCGGTGACCAGGTAGGGAAAGATTCCCGGCAGAATCAGCTGCCGCCAGCGCTGTCCCGAGCTGAAGCGGAACAGCGTAGACGCTTCCTTCAGGTCGGTAGGAATCGCCATCGCGCCGGCGATGACGTTGAACAGGATGTACCACTGCGTGCCCAGCAGCAGCAGCACGATGGAGCCGAGGCCCAGTCCGCCGCCGATGCGAATCAGCAGCAGCAGCACGATAGGGAACAGCGCGGTCGCCGGCACCGAGGCCGCGATCTGCGCCAGCGGCTGTGCGATCCTCGCCAGCTTCGGGCTGAAGCCGATGGCCACCCCTACCGGGATCGTCCATAGCGATCCAACCACCAGCGCGACGATCACGCGCAGAAAGGTCGCGCCTGCGCCAAGCAGGATCTCGCGATACTCTGCACGATCCAGTCCGGCGAGCATCATGCCCGCGCGAATCACGGCGTAGAAAATAAGGATAACGGCCACCGAGGCGATGAACCGTCCGGCCCACACCTTCCACGCCTCAGGCTCGCGTTGCTGCGTTGTCGCGTGCTGATCTGCGAAGCGCATTCGCAGGTATTCGCGGGTGGGATTCACCAGGCGCTTGCGCATGCGGGCCAGCATGTGTGAGCGCTCCATCAGGTTCAGGAACCACGATTGCGGTATTTCGGTGCTCTCGACCTGCTCGATCTTGAATTTTTCTGCCCACGCAATCACCGGACGCCAGACCACCTGGTCAAGCAGCACGATCACCGCGATCATGGTCGCGATGCCCCAGATGATGCTCTGCGTGTCGCCGGCGCTGGCGGCGGTTTGCAGGTACGAGCCCAGTCCCGGTAGGCGAAAGTCCTTCGAGCCCAGCACGAACATTTCGCACGCCATCAGGAAGAACCAGCCGCCGGCCACCGACATCATGGAGTTCCACACCAGTCCAATCGCTGCGTAAGGAACTTCAAGCTGCGTGAAGCGCTGGTACCAGTTGAAGCGATAAATCTTTGCGGCCTCGCGCATCTCGCGCGGAATGCTCTTCAGCGACGAGTAGAAGCTGAATGCCATGTTCCACACCTGACCGGTGAAGATGAGCAGGATGGCTCCCAACTCCACGCCGAGCTGATGACGCGGAAATAACGCCACCATCGCCAGCATCACTCCCGGCAAAAAGCTGAGCACCGGAATCGATTGCAGGATGTCGAGCAGCGGAATCATGATGCGCTCGGCCCGCGCGTTATATGCGGCGATGTAGCCGTAGGCCAGCGTGAATGCCAATGAGAGGAAATACGCGATGCCGATACGCATCAGCGAGTACGCCGCGTACACCGGCAACATTCGCGGGTCGCGCGAGATTTCGACTTGCGGATTGAACGGCCCGAACCAGCTCCGCGCCAGCACCACGACGCCGTAGAACAACGACAGTCCGGCGGCAAAGATGAAGAAGTCGGTCAGCATCGACCAGGTCTGCGAGGGCAATAGCGACCACGGGCCCTTGCCCAGAATTTTGACGGGCTGCCAGAGGTCGCGCGCCATCAGGACTCTTGGTTGGCCGCGGCCAACTCGGCGTCTTCACGATGGAAGAGGCGGCCGGTTTCGGAGTCGTAGTCGAAGATCTCGGCGTAGCGGCCCCAGTTCAGCACCGTGTCGAACTGGCGCTCGACTTCATCAGCGCTGAAATGTTCGTCGAGAATGTCGCGGAAGAATTCCTCGCCGATGGCATGGTCGCGCTTGGCGTGCAACGTGTTTTCGATGAGGCGCAGGATGGCAATGTTCTTCAGCGCGGCGTCGCGGAACAGTTGTTTCTGCCGTTGAATGTCGGCTTCGCCAAACTCGCGGCCTTCCGGCGTGATCTCCACGTCTCCTTCGTGTACCTTGGCAAAGCCAAGCATCACCGCCGCGTCAACGATGGGCAAGATGTCGTCCACATCCATGGCCAGCTCGTCGGCAGTTTTGTAGAGGTCGTCGCGGCCGCCGCGGTCCGCTAGCAGTTCGATAAAACCGGCAATGCCGCCGGGACGTGCGTGCGGCAACATCTGGAACTTCGTGCGCTGCCGCTCCCGGCCATTTGCACCCACGCCCGCTGCAGCCGTGGGAGCAGACATCTCCTCTTCCGGCTTGGTCAACGCTTTGTAGATGTAATCAACGTAAGCCAGGAAGCGCGGAGACTTGCGATCACGATACTGCGGAATGTTGATTTCGAAATCGGTGCGAATGCGCGCCGGGTTGCGTCCCAGCACAATCACGCGGTCTGCCAGCAGCACCGCCTCTTCAATGTTGTGCGTGACGATAAAGATGCACGTGGTCGGCATCTTCTTGTTGAGCCACAGCTCCAGCAGCTCGGAACGCAGGTTCTCCGCCGTCAGCACA
>Ga0335083_10011769_pt1 | contig 10503 bp, 8 predicted proteins | sample Lox_Sample_42_FD_206716 | JGI IMG/M metagenome (GOLD analysis project Ga0335083, IMG submission 206716) | Soil microbial communities from Loxahatchee National Wildlife Refuge, Florida, United States - Lox_Sample_4.2 | ecosystem: Environmental > Terrestrial > Soil > Wetlands | place: USA: Florida... | reverse complement strand
ATCAGCTGGGTGCAAACCTCTTATCTCATCGCTGAGATCATCGTCATCCCGCTGTCGGGCTGGCTGACGCGGGTGTTTTCCACACGCTGGCTGTTTACTGCGTCGGCTGCGGGCTTCACGCTGGCCAGCATGCTGTGCGGACTGGCCTGGAATATCGATTCCATGATCCTCTTCCGCGCGCTGCAAGGGTTGCTCGGCGCCTCGATGATCCCCACCGTCTTTACTTCCTCCTTCCATTATTTCGAAGGCCCGAAGCGCGTTTACGCTGCGGCGGTCATCGGCACCATCGCCTCGATCGCACCGACCTTGGGGCCGGTGATCGGCGGCTACATCACCGACACGCTGAACTGGCATTGGCTGTTTTATATCAACCTCGTCCCCGGCGCGCTGGTGGCCCTGCTCGTGATGCTCCTGGTGGATATCGACAAGCCCGATCTCCGCCTGCTGCGCGAGGCGGATTATCCGGGGATCGCGTTGATGGCGCTCGGCCTTGGCACGCTCGAATATGTGCTGGAGGAAGGTACCCGCTGGAACTGGTTCTCCGATACGACGATCCGCATTTGCGCATGGACCGCCGGCATCTCGCTGGCGGGCTTCATCATCCGCAGCCTCTTGGTGGCGGGGCCGGTGGTGGATTTTCGCGCGCTCGGGAACCGGAATTTTGCCGTCGGATGCTTTCTGTCCTTCGTCGTGGGCATTGGCATATTCTCAACGATTTATCTGACGCCGCTGTTTCTGGGCTATGTACGCGGGTTCTCGGCCTGGCAGACCGGGTTGGCGATATTTTCCACCGGTGCCGCCTCGCTTGTCGGTGTTCCGGCCTATATCGCGCTGGCCCGGCGATTCGATCTGCGCTGGTTGATGATAGCGGGTCTCGCGTGCTTTGGCCTCGGCATGTGGAGCTTCTCCTTCATCACCAGCGACTGGGGCTGGAAAGAACTTCTGGTGCCGCAGATCTTGCGCGGCTTTCCGCAGGTTTTCTGTGTGGCTCCGGCGGTCACGCTGGGGTTGGGCAGCCTGTCCCCGGCGCGGCTGAGATACGCTAGCGGGCTATTCAACATGATGCGCAATCTGGGCGGCGCCGTGGGCATCGCCGTCTGTGGCGCCGTGCTGAATGACCGCACGAATTTCCACTTTCTGATGCTGGCCTCGCAGTTGACGGTGGCGCGCCCACCGGTGACGGCCGCGCTGGCGAAGGTGCAGGCCCTGCTGGGCGGTACGGCAGACGCGCCACGCGCGGCATTGCGCGAATTGTGGCGACTCACCTACGCCCAGGCCGCCACGCTCGCCTACGCAGACGCGTTCCGTGCCATCATGCTCGCCTTTGCCGTGGCGGTATGCTTGGCGCCGCTGCTGCGCCGGGTTGCGCCGCACCCCACGCCAAGCGAATAGCTTACAGCACGAGATCCTGATCAAGATTGCCTGGACCTGCCTCCCACTAACATTCAGTGTAACGACGACGAATTTAGCCGATAACACGACGTACAGGCTGCAGAGCAGAAACAGACACCGGCTAGAGCCTGATCGCTTGAGGCTGACGCGCCCTTGCGCGGCAACCGAGGGCGTGAATCAGCCTCTTATCAAAGAGCTAGAGCGCGTTGAGGGGGGCGCGCATGCGTCAACCTCAACCTATCGCGCTCTAGGCTCCAGCTTCCAATGGAAACCAATCAAACAAATGTCTGACTGATGCCCTTGGGCAGGCGGACGGGGTTTGGGGGAAGCGGCTTCATGCGATGGATGTCTCGTTGGCGGCTTGGCGTAACGCGGAGCAGCCATTCCGCTTCCGGCCCAAGCGCGACCATATAATGAGACGGCCGTGGCAGCTGTGGGAATAGGCTCGATGCCCCTTGATTCTCCGCATCAAGTTGAAGGCAGCCCCATGTGGCAATCGCACGGCGGTGAGGTTAGTGCCCGGAGCAGGCGTTCGGCCGCTAGGAGACAACAGCGTGCCGCGCGAGCGCTTCCAGGGTTGCAGCCATCGCGGTGACGGCTTGGCGGTCGTCACTGCTTCCAAGCCCATGCCGAGCCGCAACCCAAGACGGATCATTGTAGCTAAGATTTACTTTGTTGTCCGCATCCTGCCACACGAGCATTTTTAGCGACAGATCTATGCCTGCCGTTGGGGCATCTTGCATCAACGGCGTTCCCGCCGCCGGGTTGCCAAATATGAGAAGGGTCATGGGCCGCAGCGCTAGTCCGACACTTGCGGCACCGGCAGCATGATCGACGCGAGCGAAGATCGTGATCGCTTTTGCTTCCAGGCTTGCTGATAGCCGCGCAAGCGTGGCGGTAAAGTCATGGGCACTGCGCAGCGTAATGAGGCCGTTGTCAGACATAGCGGCAATCTCCAAGCCTCTCGATCAGGTTTGTTCCGGTTGTGAGCGTTAAAAAACGCCGCCCACCAAGCCATTGCCTCACGCAGTTGAAATAGCCTAGCACATTTTACCCAACTATGAAACGAAAGGCCAATGCCCACTGGGGGCCAGAAGCGCTAATTCGACAATTCCCCCTCCGCTTCGGCTATGGGTGGCTTTGGGATCGTCGGCTTTCCCGGCCCAAGTGCCGAAAAGCCACCAGACCGTTATCGGCCGTGCTGGTCGTTTCGCGGCCTTCAGAGGGAGGTGTAAAGCGGACATACCCAATGTTGGGCGGCAAATCGGAGACTGTGGGAAGCCAGCAGCTTCCCTAGCCGTGACGGCGACCGAATCGCCCGTGTCGCGTATGGCGGCTTGCCCCTGGCGATGCCACCGCCGGTACTCTATCCGTCCGCAAGCTCCGCGATTAGCTCGGCCATCAGTCTCCCGGCGGATCGGGCCCGTGCCAGAGGCGCACCCTGTCCTGCCCATTGGGCGCCATACCCAAGCTCCCCTACCGCCTTCGCCGCGGCGTTCAGTGCTTTCTGTCCCCCGTCAGTGCCTATGAGACAAAACTGGCATCTTGAATAAGGAAGGATTTCTGGCTCATCGTAGCGACGAAGGAGCGTAGATGAGCCAGAAATCCTCGACTTCAAAACCGCCTGCCGAGGCGGTGGTGCGCGACATCCGCCGGGCCACGCGGCGGCATTATTCGGCGGAGGACAAGATCCGCATTGTGCTAGAGGGGCTGCGCGGCGAGCATAGCATCGCCGAGCTGTGCCGGCGCGAGGGCATTGCCGAGAGCATGTATTATTCCTGGTCCAAGGAGTTTTTAGAAGCCGGCAAGCGCCGCCTGGCGGGGGACACGGCGTGCTGCACACAATCCCGGCGGCGCGCCGGGCTTAGAAGTTTCCCGAGGCGGCTTCCTTCAAAACCAATTTTTCCAGTGTCAGGTCCGAAACCGCCCGCCGCAGCCGCGCATTCTCCGCCTCCAGCTCCTTCAGCTGGTCCACCTTCAGCCCGCCATATTCCTGGCGCCAACGGTAGTAGGTTGCGTCCGTCACGCCAATCGACCGGATCGCGTCAACCGCCGACTTGCCCTGCGAGGTCAAAATCTCAACCTGGCGAAGCTTCGCAATAATCTCCTCAGGCTTGTAAATCTTCCTCGGCATCGAACACCTCCATCCAAAAACTACATCAAGGATGGAGAACTTCTAAGGGGGCAGACCAAATTACGGCGTTCGGGAAACCCGTTCCAAGTCAACCAACGACCGACCTGCTGACCCATAGGCATCAAAATCGGGCGATGCTGAATTTCCGCTCCTGAGATTGCCTTTCTGGCCGCCTTATGCCCGACTTGGGTCGTCACCTTCCGGCGCGACCGTCGGCCGCCAATGGCAGCTTATCTTATTCTCTGCTCCGAAGCGGTCGGGCAGCTCACGGCCCGGTGCTGCCAGAAAGCCGGGTAGGAGCAACCACCCGAGTGGGCATATGCGGCAAGAGGCATATAGCCTCCTGTGCCGCTATTCGGGCTACTTGAACACAAGCAAACGGCCAGCTTGCGTCCCCGAGACAGTGCCTTAAACCTCGGCTCTAGCGGTTGACTATGAAACTTAGTCTCCACCCGTGATTTAGAAATATTCACATCTCATTTGGAATCCAATTTCTATCAAGCCACCTTCGTAATCTGGAAGTGCTTGCGCAGTGAACTAGGTAATTGGCGTGCGGATTTGACGCGCGGCATGTCCATCTCTGGCATCATTTCCGTGGGTGCTGTGCGGCTGTCCCAGTTGTGGAAATGGATGTCGTTGAGGTTGTCCAAGAAGCTCTCTGCCAGGGCACCTTCCGCATAAAGCAGCTCATGGCTGGCCAGTTCGATATGATAGTAGGTGAAGCGCTCTGGGGCATTCATCTCGCGTGATATGCCAGGCAATCCAACCAGCGCGCCCGCATGGACCAGCAGCCCCTGCAGATGCAGCGCATGGTTTGGCGAGAGAAGCAGATCGCGCAGCGGCAGCCCATCGCCCAGCGCGCCAGCTTCGATCCGCACCGGAAGGTTCCGCAACAGGTCGGCGAAGCGCAGGTGAATATGGCTCTGCCCGATCCAATGAACCGCCTTGTCACCATTTGCGGTGCGCACCATGCTGCCTGCCTGCAAGTCCTCAACCGCCAATTCGCCCGACGGTGTGGCGATCCGCGTGCCGGCCATGAAGCAGGCTGGCTCGAGCAGAAATTCGCCCACGATATCCGTGCCACTCGTCGCCACACCGGCGATTTCGTTGCTGCCGCTCAGGGCATTGCCTGTCGGGGTGGAGGCATACGCATCGCCTGGCGTGCTCGGGGTCAGCGCGTCGCGGCTGAGCGTGGTGCCAACTACCGTGTCGTAAGCGGTATGGTTCGCTTCTTCAAATACCATCTCGCCGGCGGCGTTCACAGCAATGTCGCTGATTTCCGGTGTGTAGTTGTCCGTGGTATCTGCATTTGCCACGCTGGCAATGGTCGAGATTGCACCAGTGGTGCTGACTTTTTGGATTTCTAGATTGAAGCCTGGATAACCAGAATAGGTGTTCCAGGCGCCACTTGGGGTATAATCAGCCGTTTCGAAGCCGCCGCTGGCGAGCCCGACAAACACCGGCGCGGTTTCATAGGAGGCGGTGTTGCCCGTTGCCAGCAGTTTGCCGGTATTGTCGTAGAGCTTGTATGTTGAGATGTCGAACACATTGCCGGTATTGAAACCAAGGATGATGTTGCCCAAGCCATCGACGGCGACCGTGCCATTCCATCCGGTGCTGCTTTGAGTGACAGACGAGATTGTGATCGTATTGCCTACAGCCTGGTTGGCGCTGTTGTAGATCCGCATATAGGTCTGCTGCTCGTCATTCGAGCTCCAGACCGCAACATAACCGCCACCCGGCATGGCGGCGATCGCACCCACTGCATTATACGGCGCAGCGGACCCGGTGGTGCCGGTGCCGGTGGCATTGCCGATGACGACAGCGGAACTGCTGACACTGCCATCCGAATTCAGGATGGTCACATCGTAGTCCGAGCTGGTCCCGCCCCAGGTCAGCACCGCTATCTTTCCTGAAGTCAGCGCGGCGATGGCGCCGCCGCCGGCGGGATCGGTTTGCTGGTTAGGGTTGTCGCCACTGGGGAAAGACAAACCCGTCGCGCTCAGCGTCGTCGAACTACCGGGCGCCACAATTGCCACCTGCAGCTTGTCGAAGCCGTCCTGGTACGAGAAGCCAGCCGAATAGGAGTAAAGCCCGGTTTTGCCCGTGAGAACAGCGACACTTCCATTTTCCAACAAGGCGGTGCCCAGGATTGTGGGGTCAGAACTATAGGAAATGGAAGTCACGAAGCCACCTCAAGTTGCGATTTCGCAACGCTAAGTCATGTTTGGACGCTTATCAATATGGACAAACCGTAAATTACCAGTAACACGAAAATTTTATCAGCCTGCAAAATTTGGCGAACTGGCACCCTTGCGGGGGCGTCGTGAAGTCCGTAAAGCCGCCTTTTTTGATAACTTTGCTAACGGTACAATGCCATGTCTATGCCCATCGAGACTGTGAGGCTGCTCAACCAGATTGAGGCGGATCCGGGATTTATCGCAGTTCTGGACCAGGCAGGGGCATCTCTAGTGGTAACAGCCGCCCCCGGCCAGGCAATTTGCCTGGGCGCTGAGGCCGGGCAGCTGACCGCCGCTGCGACACCTTTCGCATCGCCGTTCGGTGTCGCTCATGATGGCAACCGGCTGGCCCTCACCACTCAGCGTTGCGTAGAGATATATGCGCTCTCGCGCCCGTTGGCTGCCCCCTACCCGGCACGGCCCAACCATTACGATGCGATCTGCGTGCCCATCGGGCAATGGCGCACCGGAGAATGCCGGATGCATGAAATCCATCTGCACGGCCCCAGCGTCATCGGGGTCAACACGCAGTTTTCCTGCATCAGCCGCTCGGACATGCGGCACAGTTTCGAGCCGTTGTGGCGCCCATCCTTCATCTCCGGATTGATGCCGGAAGATCGCTGTCATCTGAACAGCTTTGCCGTGGACGTGCAAGGGCGCATCCGATACGCAACCGCCTTCGCCGAGACTGATGCGCCGCGCGGGTACCGCGACCTGCCTCTAGCCTCTGGCGTCATCATCGACGTGCTGCAGAACAAGATCATCGGCAAGGGACTCGGTATGCCACATTCGGTGCGGCTGTATGATGGCATGATCCACGTGCTTGATTCTGCTTCCGGGGCGCTTTGGCGGTTGGATCCGCAGTCCGGCGCGGCAGAAGAGATCGTTCGCCTGCCTGGCTTCACGCGTGGGCTTTGCCGGCTTGGCAATATCTTGATGATTGGCCTCTCTCCATTGCGCGACACCGCGAAGGCACGAAATTTGCCAGTTTTTGCGACGGGTGAGGTCTTTCATCCTGGCATCGCGGCCGTGGACCTCGGGTCCGGTCAGGTTGTCGGAATGTTGGGCTTGCCCCCCTCACTCAACGAGGTTTTCGATATTGCCACAGTGCCCGGTGTGAGGCGCTTGCATATTCAAGACCCGGCTGTTGATCATCTCACAGCCATAGAGACCCCCAATGGTGGATATTGGATGAGCATCGAGGAACGTAAGCAGTCTAACGATATTCGAGCTTGATTGAATGCATTCAGCACTGGCGACTTAACCGTCGCTCTGCTCCCTCACCGCGGCGTTTGGTTTAAGTTAGACTCGTAGCAACTGGATTTCGTCGGGCAACCGGCGACAAGGAGAACATCAATGTCCGCTATCTATGGATTTAACTCCGAAGCGGACTGCCTCCTTCCGGCCCGGCCTCGCCATAAGGCGAATGGCCGGTTTCTGCGGTCCTCGTCCGTAAGCTGATAATCTGCTTCCCACCCGAACAGGCATTACCGCACGGAATGGCGGTCGGCACCTCGCGGTAAAGAGGGCCGGGAGCGGACGGGCGGAAAACCACGCCGTCCGTCGCAAGCTGAAATGACCTCTCCACGGATCAGCCTGCGATAAATGGATTGGCGTTGGCGCTCGTCTGTCACTGGCTCGTGCGAGGCGGGCAATCAACGATTCCGCTGCTTCTCCCATTTTTTTACCAGCCTGTCGCGCTTCAGGCGTGACAGGCGATGGATCCAGAAAATGCCGTCCAACTGGTCGATCTCGTGCTGTAGGCAGACGGTGAGCAACCCGTCCGCTTCTTCTACTGCCGGGACACCGTCAATATCCTGGTACCTCACACGCACGCGGGCCGGCCGTTCGACTGTCTCGATGGCGCCGGGCATGGAGACGCTGCCTTCCTCATGAGCTTTCAACTCAGTGGATTGCCAGATGATCTGAGGATTGACGTATATGCGCACCTCGCCCGGTACTAATTCAAGAACGGTAATACGCCACGATTCGCCGATATGCGGACCCGTGATGCCAATGCCGGGTGCTGCGCGCATGGTGTCTAGGAGGTCGCCGGACAAGGATTTCAGCGCACCATCGAAGACGGAGACGACCGCCGCAGGCTGCCGTAGACGCGGATTGGGAAATTTCAGGATGTCACGGATGGTCATTGCGTTATATCTAGCCTGAAACCGCTGCGGCCTGAAGCTGCCCGGCGTGCAAGGCCGCCGAAGCCACCACCCGGAGAACTGTTAGTCCTGGAGGACTGGGCCGTATCGAGCCCGACCGCTTATGAGTGAAAATTAAGAAATGCCGCCATTGGGTCATCAAGCCTCCGACAAACTTGATCCAAACCTTTGCAGCCGTTCGGGTGTGGGTTGCCAAGGTTCGTCAGCCATCAGCAGGATAGCGAGCCCTCAACGCATGTTACGCAGGCTCCGCCCAGGCTGACTTGGCCAGCGGCATCCACCGTCACCAAGACGCGCCCCTCGCGTCCGACACAACGCCCCTGCGCGGCCACGTAGCTGGTGCCGATGGCGGGTAGCTGGCCCCGCTCCCGCCGGAACACTGCGATGCTGCCATTGCCGCTGCCGCACACCGGATCTTCATTGATGCCATCGGATGGCGCGAAGGAGCGCACCTCGATCTCGGCATCGCCGCTCTCATGAGCGCCGAACAGCGAGAGGCCCGTCGCCCCGAGCCGCCGCTCAAACGTGGCCGAACGGGCGAGGTCTGGCTCCAAGGCAAGAAGATGCGCCGCACTCGGCAACTGCGCCACAACCCAAACCACGCCGACATCGACGAGGGCTGGCGATACGTCTCTTAGGACAGGCTGACCGAGCACGGCTTCCAATTCCTCTACCTCGCCCGGCGTGAGCGTCCGCAACGCGGCGGGCGGCAGGCCCAGTGTCAAACGACGCTCCGCCCCTGTTCCTTCCGCCGTGATGCCGATGAGGCCGGCGCCGCACTCCTGCACCAACCTCCCGTCACGCGGCGCAATGCGCCCAGCCTCCAGCGCCGCGTAGGCGCTGCCAAGTGTGGGGTGCCCGGCGAAGGGCAGTTCGCTGCGTGGCGTGAATATCCGCAGGCGGTAATCGGCTTCCGCATTGGTTGGTGGCAGCAGGAAGGTCGTCTCGGAAAGGTTGGTCCAGCGGGCGATGCGCTGCATCGCTTCCGTATCCAGGCCCTCGGCGTCGAGCACGACGGCCACGGGATTGCCCAAAAGAGGCGTGCTGGTGAATACGTCGACGACCTTGTAGGCACGCTGCATGGCAATGATCCGCTGTTAGAGTGGCAATTCTGACGTACGCTTGACCGTCTGGCTAGGCACGTCCGTTTTGACGTTCTGGACGCCCTTTATGCGGCTAAGGTGTTCAGCCTGAAAGCGCCGATAATCATCGATGTCCGCTGCCACCACGCGCACCATGGCGTCGCAGTCCCCCAGCATCAGGTAGCATTCCAGCACCTGGGGGAGCCTCGTCACCTCGGCCACAAAATGCTCGATGGTGTCCTCATCCTGTGCCTTCAGCCAGATGCGCGTGAAGACTGTCAGGCCCTTGCCGATCTTGGCCGGATTGACGACCGCCACGTAACGGTCGATCACACCAGCCTCCTCCAGCAGCCGTACACGCCGCAGACACGGCGAGGGCGACAGGCCAACCTGCTTCGCCAGTTCATTGTTGGGCATCCGGCCGTCACGTTGCAGCGCCCGGAGAATACGCTTGTCGGTCTCGTCCAGAGTAATTGGCATCCAATATCACTTTGCAGAGCAAAATAGCATTTTAATGCTAATTTATATTTATTTTTTAGCACCTTAGCAATCTAATTGCGCGGGATTTGCTTTATTCACGCCGCCCATGGATACGCTACTCGCCTCTCAACGATTGCTCGCCCCTACAGCGGACACACCACCCAGCGCCGGATCAGAAATCATGCGCGGCATCTCCAGAGCCACGCCCGTCCTGTTCGCCGTCAGCGCCTTTGGCTTGGTCTTTGGTGCGCAGGCATCACAGCGGGGACTGCGGTTCCTGGAGGTGCCGCTGATGACGGGCGTGAACTTTGCCGGCGGCTCGGAATTCGCCGCGATCGGGCTGTGGGCCGCGCCGCCGCCGTTGCTGCTGATTGTGGCGTTCACCTTCCTCATCAACAGCCGCCATCTCGTCATGGGCGCGGCTTTGACACCCCACATCCGCCACCTGCCTCAGTGGAAAATTCTGCTTGGCCTCTTCTTCATGTGCGATGAAAGCTGGGCGCTGAGCTACGCCGATACAATCAGCCGAACGGAGGCCGGGCATCGCCACGCTTTCAGCCCGGCGTTCTACGCGGGGTGCGGCGCGGTCATCTATCTGGGCTGGCTCGCCTCGACCACGCTGGGTGCTGCAGTCGGCCCGCTCCTGGGTAATCTCAGGGACTATGGGATCGACATGGCGTTCCCGGCGGTCTTCCTCGTCATCATCGCTGGAATGTGGAAGGGCTACCGCGCCGGGCTGCCCTGGCTGGTCAGCCTCGCCGTCGCGGCCCTGACCTACCTTTCCATTCCCGGCGCCTGGTATGTGGCCGCCGGAACCGTCGCCGGACTCGGAACAGCCTTCTGCCTGGCGAAACCAGAATGATCCCCACCATCGACCTTGCCACTATCCTGCTGATGGCCGCCGCAACCTACGGCACGCGCGTCGGCGGCTACCTGGTTCTTCGCAATAGGACACTGAGCCCCCGCGCCAAGGCGGTGATGGACGCAGCACCCGCCTGTGTCCTCAT
>Ga0335083_10011768_pt1 | contig 10504 bp, 14 predicted proteins | sample Lox_Sample_42_FD_206716 | JGI IMG/M metagenome (GOLD analysis project Ga0335083, IMG submission 206716) | Soil microbial communities from Loxahatchee National Wildlife Refuge, Florida, United States - Lox_Sample_4.2 | ecosystem: Environmental > Terrestrial > Soil > Wetlands | place: USA... | reverse complement strand
GATAGCCACAGAGTCCAAGGGCCGCACTAGAGCGCTAGAGAAGCTCTTTACCGGCCAAGGCTTCCGTGTGCTGGCCGTTCACTCGGACAACAAGGGCAACGCCGCGCAGGCTACCTTCCTGGCCAACGTGGAGGCCGAGAGCCGGAAGTATGATGTCGTGATAGCCTCCCCCGTCATCGGTTCCGGCATTAGCGTGGAGCACCGCGACGGCGAGCATTTCACGCTGGGGGCGTATATCGGCGGAGGACACAGCATCACCCCGGCAGATGCCGCTCAGATGCTCCGCCGGGTTCGGTATCTCCGCCGGTTTGAACTGGCGCTAATCCCTAATAACCAAGTCGGCAACCAGTCACCCGATGGCATTCTGACGGCGCAGCGAGCCGCCGCCGCCGTAGAAAACACCGCAGCGCGTGAAAATGGCTTCTCCTGGCTGAAGGCGAGCGTAGAGGCGGACGATCAAAACCAGCGCGCAGACTTCGCCGCCGGCCTCTTATGGCAACTGGAGCGCGCCAACTGGACACTGACACGAGGCGAGGGCAACGAGGACGCGGGCGACGTTTTGAAGGTGGCCAGGGAGCAAGCCGAAGCCGAATACCGCGCCGCCTTACTCGCCGCCCCGGTACTGACTGAGCAGGAAGCCAAGCAGCTTGAATCCCTCACGAGCAGGACTTCCATTCAGAATGAACTTCTGGAGGCGCACCGGATACGCCAGGCGCTAGGCGTCAATACGCTGGACGAGGACGCGCTGGACTTTTGGGACGATGGCCGCGCCTTGCGCCGCCTGGATCGCTTCTCCGCCTTCCGTGGCACCGTTTCGGCATTCAACGACCAAGCCGAGAACATAGCCCGCCGCAAGTTCCGCCGCGCCACGGCGAAGGCATACAGCAAGCTGTTCGCCGGGATTGAGATTGCCGCCGAACGCATCACCGAGGACATAGCGGAGACGATACTTGAGCGCGTCCTCGCCCACCGTCACCTGCTGGCCTACCTAGGGATCGTGCCGGCGAAGTTCGGCGCATGGCTGGAGGACAAAAAAGGCAATCTGCTGCCGTTCCTGAAGCCGAAGAACCCACGCCAGGAACTCGCCGCTATCCTCGAACTCATGGGCCTGGAGTGGAAGCGCCGGGAGGGTACAGCTACCCTCACCCCTGCACAAACTGGCTTAGATAATTTGCCCAAGGGTGAGGGTAAAACGGCCGGAAAGAAGGGGGGTAAGCCACCCCGGCAATACTTCTATGTTGTCACCCCCGAGAGCGTGGCGCAGATGGCTTTATGGGCCGAACGCCGCAACGCCGTGCGCCAGGTCGTGAAGGCCGAGCCGGTGCAGGTGGAGGGCTGGCCAGAGCCGCCCCGATTGCCGGCGAACATCGACGTCATCATGGCAGACGCCCATGAGGCCGCAGCGGTGGAGTATTTCGCCAGCTTCGACGATGGCCAGGACTTCGAGCCGGTGATTGATGAGGCGGATTGCCCGCCCTGGCCGGAGCCTGACGCTAAAACCCGAGAGCTTTGGGTAATGGAAGCCTTTGCTCTAGAACCTTGGCAGGCCAGTATCGCGGCCTAACGATGGCCGCAGGCACCGTCTTTAGGATTTAGGGGGGGCGAGAGTGTTTGATATGTCGTTGGGGAGCGGAATCTTTTGGAGCGTTGTTTTGCTAATAGCGTGGCGCGGCTGCGCTAAATTTTGGCAGAAGCGGCAGCGATGCAAAACTTCCTATTTTTTAAGCCCAGACTACAAACCATCGATCTACTATTGGCGCAAAAGATGACTTTTTACACGCCTGATGGCGGGGCGAAGCGGAACATATAACCCGGCAATGTGGATAGGAAGCACGGGCAGCGCCTTGCGGTACTGCCCTGGCCTTATCCCCGCGCCAGGACGTTGCTAACGGCCTTGCCGGTCCAGGACCCGCCGCGTGCGGTGCGGATGCCCTTGGCGGTGAGTTCAGCCGCGATGCCTCGCAGGCTGAGGCCCTGCGCCTGCATGGCGTGGATGATTGGCTCGACGCGAGCGGCAAAGGCGTCAGCGGCCTCTACAGCGGCTTTTGTCCCGGCGGCAGAATTCACCACAGGGCCGCCGCGCCAGCCCCCGAGCTTGGCGCCCCTTGCCTTGGCTGCTTCCAGTGCGGCCTTGGTGCGGGCTGAAATCATGCGGCGCTCTTCGTCGGCAACCACGGCCATAATGCCGATGGTCATGCGGTTGGCGGCGGGCATGTCGGCGGCCACGAAATCAACGCCAGCCTTTTCCAGGCCGAGCAGGAAATGTGCATCGCGGCTGAGCCGGTCCAGCTTGGCGATTACCAGTGTCGCGCCCGTCAGGCGGCACAGGTGCAAAGCCTTTGCCAGTTCGGGCCGGTCATTGTTCTTGCCGGATTCAACTTCCGTGAATTCGGCCGCCAGGGTCCACGATCCGCCGTTAAGGTACGCCATGACGGCGGCGCGCTGCCCTTCCAGGCCAAGGCCAGACTTGCCTTGCTTGGCGGTGGAGACACGGAAGTAAGCGATGAATTTGCCGTCAGCCATTGTGTGTAATTCCAAACATCGAACGTTGTCAGGTTTTACGCACCGTCTTTCGGGCTGTCAATTAGTGCATCATGATGTACGCGCATCAACGCATCAATACCCGCGTACTCGAATCAATTTTGTTGCGAGTGCGCGGGTATGCGCTACAGTGCAGCCATGCACACAATCATCCTACACACGCCGAAGGGCGGCAGCGGCAAAAGCACCACGGCCCGCGAATTGGCGGTTTCTGCTAGTCTAGCTGGGGTGAGTGTCGCGCTGGCCGATCTCGACCCACAAGGCAGCGTGACCGGCTGGTATCAGCGCCGGAAGGCCACAACGCCGCCCCTGGTACGGTATGACCCAGCCGCGCCCGTCAAAGACCTGGCCGGGCTGCAATGGCTTGTGGTGGACACGCCGCCTGGCGCTCCGCCGTACATGGCCGGCCTGCTTGCCCGTGCTGACCTGGTGCTGGTGCCGGTGCGGCCAAGCCCGGACGATCTACTTGCCGCCGCCCCGATTGCCCGCAGCCTCACGGGTAGGCCGTGGGCATTCGTGCTTACCCAAGTGCCCGCGCGCTCGCGCTTGGTGGATTCTGCCGTGCGGCAACTTGCGGCGCTTGGGCGTGTCGCCCCGGTGCAATTCGGCTTTCGCACTGACTTCCCCAGCGCGGCCATTACCGGCGAGGCCGCCGCCGAGTTCCAGGGGAGCAAGGCCGCCCAGGAATCCGCCGCCCTATTCGCATACGCCAACCAACTGCTTAACGGAGAATAATCCATGGCACGCCGCCCACATGCTGACCTAGACGCCCTGACAGTGCCAAAGGGTGAACCCACGCCACCAGCCATGCCCGCCGCGCCAGCACATGCCCCAGCGGCTCCAGGCACGAAAATGAAGGCGTATGCCCATACGCTGAGCCTGCGCCTGACTGCCGAGCAGTACCAGCGGCTTCGTGGCTATGTCCGCGAGCAGGAAGCCACGACCGGCCAGCGGTTCGCTCATCAAACGATCATCGAGACGGCCTTGACTGAATGGCTTGACCGCAACGGCGGCTGAGGAAGCAAAGCCGCGCGCTGTCATGTAAGCGCGCGGCATAGCGTTGATACCATGATGCGTTGATGTATTGATGCATATACATCATGCTGAAAAGCAAGGATAACCCTAGAAAAACGACCGCACGCGGGACCATTACCGGGCGGGGGGACCCTTTTCCGGGGAGGCCGGCTCAACCGCTACCCCCCCTCAGAATTTTTTTCGATTTTGCAACTTTCGTTTTGCCTACCGTGTCGGCATCGATAGTCAAATCATCGATCCCATGCTTGCCGTTTTTGGCATAATTTAAATTTTTAGGGAGTTACCTATGCCTCCCTGGGGGAGATTCCTGCGCCCTTGGAGAGGGAGCTTCCGGAGCCCGACGTAATAGATCAAGTTCAACTAAAATAATGTCAAACAAAATTGTAAGTACATCGACCGGGAGGTGACAGCGTCTCCCTAGGTAGATCGCGGATCACTTGTTTAGCGACAGGCACATGAGCAAATTACTTCCATGAGCAATACACCACCATCAAGCACTGCCGAGCCTACAACAAACGTCGTTCCTCTCAAGACCCTGACCAAGGTCGAAAAGGAAAAGGTGACGCCGAGATGGTCCGGCTGCGCACTGGAGCGTGGCTATAGTCCGGTGCCGATAATTCTGATGTGGGGCCAAGCCAAGCTCGGCCTAACGCCGGAGGAGATGAATGTCCTGCTTCAACTCATCAGTCATTGGTGGTCAGGGGCAAGTGACCCTTACATTTCTAAAGAAAGGATTGCTAGCCGAATGGGGAGACATCCGCGCACGGTGCAAGCTTATCTTACCAAACTTGAGAACAAGGGTTTTCTCCGGCGGGTTACCAGGTACAAGGTGAACAAGGGGCAAGATGCGAACGCCTTTGATCTCAGTGGGTTAAACGAAAAGCTCGAAGCGATTGCGCCCGAATTCAAGAAGGTCTCGGAGCAAAACAAGCTTCGCCGCAGGAAGGTTGAAAAGCCTCCTGGGTGAGGAGGGCAATGCGGCTGAAAGCCTCACTTCCAGCCCGCTAGTTTCCGCACGCCAAGATCACAGCCTCAGACGTATGGCCTTCACACCACGTCAGAGGAGATGTTTCCGGAGACAGCCCTAGTCGCGAGAGCGGCTCCACCCGAATGGGTGGGGCCGCTCTTTGCTGAAAATAGCATTTGAGTAGAAATAGTACACTGTACATTCTTAGTTAAGGGCAAAGGCCACGCTCTGCTTGGATTGCTGGCCCAAACAAAAACAAGCCTAAAAACACTAAGCCGAATCGTACCAAAAGAGCGGTTTAAATCGGCGCAGCCCGCCCCCCTACAAGCTGGGGATGGCGACAAAGACAAAATATCTCTCACTTCTCGAATGGCTGGCCGAGGCGGGCGGGTTCCGCCTGTTCAAAAACCAGCGAGACACGGTTGGCGCTGGCGATCTCCGCGCGCTTGGCGTTGAGGCTTGGCACCGTGCCGCCCCGTTCCGCAAGAAGCTGGCCCGGCTTGATTCCGGCTTATGCCCTGACGATGCGGCGCTGGCGGCTTGGGAAGCGGGCTACTTTCCCGAACTGACCGAGCGGCCCGACATTCAGGACTTAATCGACGTCGTGGCGCGCGAATTGTCCGGCGATCCAGTTTACACCCTCGAAGACCGGCAAGAGATTTTCAACGCGGAAATGCGGGCTCACGAGCGCGAGCTAACCAGCGCCGGAGCGCGCGTTTAATGCGCCAGATTCCCCCAGCCGAGGCGATAGCCAAAGAATTCGGCCTGCGCCGCTCAAGCAAATGCTGGCGCGGCGACTGTCCCCGATGCGGCGCCGCAGACCAGTTCACAGTGTCCACCGCCCCAACGGGCGAGGCCCGCGCCTACTGCCGAGCCTGCAACCAGGCGGCGGCGATCCATCCCCAGCCCACCCAAACCAAAGGAACCTAAAATGACCGAACCTGATTATGCAGCCCTCCACAAAGCCGCCGTTGAGGCCCACACCGCCGCAGTCGAAACGGTGAAGGCAACCAAGGCCGCCCTGGATGCGGCCGAGCGCGAGATTGCCCGCACGTCGCCCAGCGCAATCCTCCGCGCCGGTGGCAATCTTATGGAAGGCAGCGCGGCCCATACCGCCGCTATCGCCCGCCGTGACTATATCGGCGCAGCGTTGAAGGCCGCCGAAGAAAACCAAGCCGCGCGGCTGACTGCCCAGATTGTCGCTGAGCGAGAACTCCACCGCCCCGCCTTCAACCAGGCGCTTGCCCGTCGCCTGGCCGCGTGCCGCTCGGCAGATGAAGCCCGCGCCGCCCTGGATGCCGCTGACCGTGAGTTCCGTGCCGCCACAGCGGCCATGGAGGCCACCCACGCCCGTGGTTTACCCCGGCCCTTCGACGGCGGGATGCTACAGGGGGCGGTGAAGACCGAGCGGGCCGAGCGCGAAATGTGGGCTTACCACGTCAAATGAGCGCCCAGCCAGACGATGAGGCCCGGCTTGCCGCCGCCGTGGAAGCCGAGCGCGTAAGCGGCGACAAGTTCTTTGTCCGCATCACCGCGGCGAACCGGCATATCCCCGGCCTCCGGGCCGCGCTTGAGGCCGAAGCGCAAGCGAGTGGCCGCATGCTGGTAGCCGAGGCAGTAAGCCCGCGAATGGACGCAGTGCGCGAAGATCTAGCTTCCCGGCAGTATGAGGGAACCGTGGACCGACGCGATAACCGGGCCATCCTGGCCAACCTGGCGGCCATCAACGCCGGGCGAGTCCAGATCAAGTGACAAGCGCCAAGCCTTCCCTGGCTGGCTTCCGCAGCCGCCAGGGAGGCCAGCGCCAGCCCAAAGGAAAACAAATGCCCAAGGCAAGAAAAACGGTTCCCGCGTTCCGCGTCGAGAACCTGTCTGAATGGCCCGTGAAGGTGCAGACAAAAATGGCCGGCGCGCTGGTTGGGCGCGGCTTTATTGTCGGGGCCGGTGAGGATCATATCAAGAAAATCGCAGCACCGTTCGATGAACTCTACTTCCGCTCATTCGCAAAAAACGCCTCGCGGTTTGTGCGGATCGAATTCGGAGTCATGCGCGGCGGCATTTTTGAAAGGAGCCCGGAATGAGAAAGAGAACGAGCGTTGCCGTAGCTCTGGCCGGGCATGCGACGCATGAACTTTGCGATCTCATCGAGCGCTTGGACATGAGCATGCAGGCCATTGCCGACCGCTGGGGCTGCACGAAGCGCCAATTGCAATTGTGGATCGACGCCGACCCGCACCGGGCGATGCGCGCCAAGCAGGCGCGCCGGAACGCCGCCGACTGGTGCGACCGCCAGGCTTATAAGGTGCTGGAAGACCTCCCGGCAGACGCCACCGTTGCCCAAGTGGCGCGGGCCAGGGAAATGGCCATACACCTGCGCTGGCGCGCGAAAGTCCGTGACCCGCTCACGTATGGCGACAAGGTATCGGTTGACCACCAGATGACGGTTAACCCCGCGCAGTTGAGCGACAACGAGCTTCTAGCCATTGCAGCCGGCGGCATGGTCATAGACGGCGAGGCCGAAGAGTTGGAGGAAGATGACGAGCAGCTCTGACCATACTGGGGTAAGCCAGGATTTTGGTAAGGGCAAAATAAGAGCGCAGCCCCTACTCCACGGTGGCTTTCGATGCCTGGATGGCTCTTATCACCTCATCAAAGCCCGTTACACATGTAACAATCAAAAGGCCCACTGCCCCCGTGATGGGCGTGCCAAAAAAGAACCCATAGCCGGCAACGCCAAACCCTATTACCCCGCAGACCCTCAGCCCATTCATTTTTCGTTCCCCTTGCCTAAGGTGAATCTGCCTCATGCCTGATAACGGTCAGCTTGTCACGGAGTCGGACCAATTCAGCCAACTTGGGTTAGTCTTCGGAACGTGTAACTTTACAAGTTTTGCGAATCTGGGATATATCTAGGTTTGTGATCAAAACCTTCCGAAGCCGGCCCCTCAAGACTTTTTGGACCACCGGCAACGCGGGCAAGATCAAAGCCGACTTGATTAAACGCCTGACGCGCCGCCTCGACGCTTTGGACGCCGCAGCCTCCCCAGATGACCTAAATCTGCCGGGGTTCGACTTTCACAAGCTGCAAGGCAAGCCAACACGCTACAGCATCCACATCAATGGGCCGTGGTGTCTGACTTTTGGATGGGACGGCGAGGACGCAATCGACGTGGACTTGGAGCAGTACCATTGAGGACCGAAGGCATGAGACAGAGCAGCGCAATCAGATATGCAGATCGACGGCCAACCCACCCGGGCGAGGTTCTGCGCGAGGATGTGTTCCCGGCCCTTGGCCTCTCGACTGCCATCCTGGCCGAGAACCTTGGTGTCACGCGCCAGCAACTTCACCGCGTCTTGGCCGAGACGGCTGGTGTCTCACCCGAGATGGCCGTTCGTCTCGGTAAGCTACTCGGCAATGGCCCCCAAATGTGGATTCGGATGCAAGAAGCCGTCGATTTGTGGACCGCCGAGCGCAAGCTTGCCGAGCAGTTGGACCGGATTCCGACCCTGCACGCCGCTTAGTGTCGTATTTTTCAGACACTTCCGCAGCGAGGCGCGTGTGTGTCATCTTGGGGATGCACGAATCGGAATGAGATTCACTAGGATCGAGTTTTGATGGACTAAAACGAGAAGCGGCCCAGTGCTTGCAACACTGGACCGCTTGAAACTTTGAGGCGCTATCAAGCACACCCCGTCACTGGACTGCTTGATAACATGGGAAGAGGAAGCGCGTAAACCGCTTTTTTTGCCCGGCGCCTCTCAACTTTGAGAGGTTTTTTAAGTGCCTGATTCTTCGACTTATTACGCCAAACTGGATGCGGCGACCCCCGATAAATTCGCGGTAATTGACCGGCTGAATGATGCTGCCGAGATAACTTGTTTTCAGATTTTGCAGGGGAATGCTGCCGCCCTTCGCGTGCCAAGGTACATCCCGCGCGCGCAAGGTGCGCCCGCCACCGCAAACCCGCCCAAACGCCCGGAAACGCGCGCTGAGCGGGGTGCAGCATGAGCGCCAGCTTACGCGAAACCCTGTTCCGGGCCGGTTTCAACGCCGATAAGCTGCCCCGCCACCTCGTTGTCGGGCGCTTCTACCGCCTGCCCGCCCCAGGCAAGCCTAAGAGCGATACAAGCGGCTGGGTGAAGCTGTTTGCCGATGGCGTGGCCATCTATGGCGCATGGAGCAGCAATGAGCCTACGCGCACATGGAGGGATGGCGACCGCGAGCGCCCCGCTCACAGCGTCATCACGGACAACCGCCGCCAGCGCGAGGCTGAGCAGGCCGAGCAATACGAACGAGCGGCAAGAACTGTCGCGAGCATCTGGAAGCAGGCTCAACCGGCTGACGATCACCCCTATCTGAGGCGGAAGAAAGCCGCCGCATACGGCTTGCGCGTGGACCGGCAACGCCGCCTGCTGGTGCCGGTGCGGGATGCCGTCACAGGCGAGCTTATCAGCCTCCAATACATCGCCGCCGATGGCTCCAAACTGTTCGCAACGGGCGGGCGGACCTCGAACGGCTGCCACATCATCCCCGGCAATCTGCCCCGTATATTCTGCGAAGGGTACGCCACAGGCGCGACGATCCACGCCGCGACCGGACGCGCGGTTATCGTCTGCTTCTCCGCCGGCAATCTGAAAACGGTAGCCGCAACGCTGGCCGAGCCCGGTGACGTGGTAGCAGCCGACAACGACAATGCGGTGAAGCCAGGCGAGAAACTTGGGAAGTCGGTGAAGGATTACGGCACCGGCCATAAAGCTGCGATTGCCACCAGCCTGCCCTTCTACATGCCGGCGCAGCCTGGCGCAGACTTCAACGACCTTGGAGCCGAGCAGACCGCCGCCACATTGGCAGCGCGACCGCTCAACGAACTACCCGTTCTCGACGCCTGGAAGCTGGAGCGCGTCGAACTCAACGGCACCACCCGCGAGCAATGGCTAAAGCAGCTTGGCCGCGAGATAGACCCGCAGAAAGCCGCCGCCCTGGCCTATAGCGTGGCGTCACGCCTATTCATGACTGCCCCGGTGCAGATCAGCCTACAGGGTATCAGGCAGGCCATAGAGGCCGCTATTGCCCCGCAAACCATCCACCCGGCCACGCTGGATAGGATCATGGAGCGCCTGGAGAAGGCGATGCAGCACCGGCAGGCGCGTAGTCAGGAAGCGGTATCAATCCCGGCTGATGTACTGGCGCGGCATCGTCATGAAGTGGTGGACGAACTGCCGAAGCTGGCTGAAACCGAATACAGCGGCGTAATTGTGGCGCATGCCCCGATGGGCTCAGGAAAGACGCAGCACGTAGGCGCGCCGTTCATGCAGTACGGGCGCACACAGTCACGCGCCTTAGCGCTATGCCACCGCGTCAGCCTCACGCATTCAATGGCCAAGCATCTTGGGACAGAGCACTACAACGCCGTGGACGCCGAAACTGCGCCCTATATTGATGCGCTGACTACCTGTCTGCCGAGCATCACACTGGCCGCGCACCGGCAGATCATCGACAATGCCGGGTACATTTTCATTGACGAAATTTCCCAGGTATTGCGGTTCCTGGCGGCGGATAGTCATTGCCGGACGAAGGAAGCGACAAACGAGCAGGTCTATGACCGGCTGCGCCAGATCGTCGCCAGCGCCAGATGCGTCATTGTTGCCGATGCTGGCGTGGACCGGCGCACCCTTGAGTTTTTGGAGGATTGCCGCCCCAGCGAGCAATTCCGCATCATCGAAATGAGGCGGCGGAAGGGCGGTATTGAAGCCCGATACCACGCCGGGGGGAGCGCGCCGGATACCGTAATCGGTGCATGTCTGGCCGAACTGGAGGCGGGTGGCGCGGTATGGATAGCCACAGAGTCCAAGGGCCGCACTAGAGCGCTAGAGAAGCTCTTTACCGGCCAAGGCTTCCGTGTGCTGGCCGTTCACTCGGACAACAAGGGCAACGCCGCGCAGGCTACCTTCCTGGCCAAC
>Ga0335083_10011766_pt1 | contig 10506 bp, 8 predicted proteins | sample Lox_Sample_42_FD_206716 | JGI IMG/M metagenome (GOLD analysis project Ga0335083, IMG submission 206716) | Soil microbial communities from Loxahatchee National Wildlife Refuge, Florida, United States - Lox_Sample_4.2 | ecosystem: Environmental > Terrestrial > Soil > Wetlands | place: USA: Florida... | reverse complement strand
AACACCACAGACGGCAGGCACCCACTCCCGCAGCCCGGGCGCAGGCGCGATCCCAGGCAAACTCACCCCACTCAGCCACCGCGTGGCGATCCATCCCTTGCCCACATCGATCAGCAACACCCAGAACGCAAATGCCTTGCCCTGAGTACGCAGCGCGTTGGTGCCCCCCGCATTGCCGCTCCCCATCCTGCGGATGTCGACGCCACCACGAAGTCGGCCCACCAGCAGACTGCCCACGATCGATCCGAGCAGGTACGCGATCAGAGCCTTGATCAGCAGTTCGTTCACTTCACTGCAGCCTGCGCTGGCAGAAATACCTCGGCCATCATACAGCGCACGCTGCCACCGCCGAGCCTCTCGATCGTCGGGATCGGAACCGCGAGAACGCAATCGGCGCCCGCAGACAGTCGAGCGTATGTCTCGGGACGCAGACAGCGCCGCGCCGTGTCCGACATCACGAGCAGCCGACAGTCGCCGAGCGCTTCGTCCCAGCTCGCCAGCTCGAGCAGGTTGCCGGCGAACTGTTCGATATCGTCATAGCCGATCTCCACGACGTCATGGCCGGTCACTTCGAGCTTCTCGATTACACGCGCACGGTCGTCCGTGGACATCGCACAGGTACCCAGAACCGCCATGCGCGACCCGATGCACATCATCACGTTCGTGTGATAGTAAGGTGTACCGCTGCGATCGTTCGCTTCGAACAGCACGGTGTGATACCCGAGTTCCCGGCCCCACTCGCGCACGACATCGGGGTGAGTCCGCGGCGAGAGACAGCCGTAGGCGACCCGATTGCGATGATCCAGCACCAGACTGCCGGTGCCCTCCAGGAAGCGTCCCTGGGTCTCGTGCCGCGTCAGATCGACGGTGCGCCTCACCTCGAATCCCAACTGACGCACCACCGCATCGATGACCTCGGGGCGGCGTTCGCGCCGGCGGTTCTCCGCCTGCATCGGATACAACACGAGGGTTCCGTCCTCGTGGAAGCTGACCCAGTTGTTGGGGAACACGGCATCCGGCCGGGGCGGGTTGGGGCTGTCCTCGGCCACAGCCACCGAAATCCCTTCGCCGCGCAGCGCGCGCACAAACCCGTCGAACTCGATCAGGGCCTGCGCCTGCGGGGAGTCGGCTTGCGCAGGCTGCTTCTGCATCCGGTTGGTGGCGGCGGTTTCGGGGTTGTAGCCGAAACAGGCGGGCCGGACCATGAGGACCGCGCTGGCGCACTGCTGGAGGTGGCCGGACGATACACCGGCAGGCGCACCCTGCTGACCCGTAACGCTCATGAAATGGGATGCCCGCAGCCCGCCGCCGTAGCGGCACCTGCGGGGATTGTCGCATGTCCCGGGCGCGAGGCCGCCCGTGACCGACTGCAGTCCGGGACGGGGGGTCCGCCCCCGCCGGCGAGACCGGATCAGCTCCCCGTGGCCTCCAGCGCCTCCAGCAGGTGATCCTGGTCATCGGTCAGGTCCAGCGGCACACCGGTCAGGTACCGGCTGCACTGCTCCTCGGGTGCGGGCTTGGCGAAGAGATAACCCTGCGCCAGGGCGCAGCCGAGCTGGCGCAGCTTCTCCAGCTGCTGCCAGCCCTCGATGCCCTCGGCCACCACCTGGATGTTGAGATGCCGGGCCATGGCGATGATGGCGCTCACGATGGCCAGATCGCTGAAGTCGGTGACCAGGTCGCGCACGAAGCTGCGATCGATCTTGAGGTAGTCCACCCGCCAGCGCTTCAGGTACGACAGGCTGGAGTAACCCGTGCCGAAGTCGTCGATGGCGATCCGCACACCGAGCTCGCGCAGGCGTACGACCGCGTCCTCGTTCGACTCGCCGGTCCGGCCTTCCCGGCGCTCGAACACCGCGCTTTCCGTCAGTTCCAGCTGCAGCATCTCGGGGCGCACACCGGCCTTGCGGGTGAGGTTCAGGATGGTGCTGGGCAGGTTCGCACGCTGCAGCTGCACGGCCGAGATGTTGACCGCCACCGGCACGGGCATGCAGCCGCTGTCCCGCCACCGGGCGATGTCGTGACAGGCTCGCTCCAGCACGAACTCGCCGATGGGCACGATCAGACCGGTTTCCTCCGCCACGGCGATGAAGCGCTCGGGCGGAATGTAACCGTGGGTCGGGTGCTTCCAGCGCAGCAGCGCTTCGAGCGCCACCACCATGTTGGTCTGGATGTCGATGATCGGTTGATAGTGCACTTCCAGCTGCTGTCCCTGCAGGGCCGTGCGCAGACTGGTCTCGATCGCCATGCGCTCCTTCAGGCGCCGGTCCATGCCGGGACTGAAGAGCTGGAAGTTGTTCCGGCCGCGGTCCTTGGCCTGGTACATCGCGGTGTCGGAATGCCTGAGCAGCTCGCCCATGTCGGCGCCGTCGCGCGGATACAGGCTCACGCCGATGCTGACGGTCGTCACCAGCGGCCGGCTGTCCACCATGACCGGTCCCGACAGGGCCTCGTTGATGCGCGCGGCAGTTTCGTTGACCTGGTTGGAGTCGCGCACGGTCTTCAGGATGACGATGAACTCGTCGCCGCCCATGCGGACGACGACATCCTCGGTGCGCACCGTGGCGCGGATGCGCTGCGCCACGGCCTTGAGCAGCTTGTCGCCCGTTTCGTGTCCGCGCGAGTCGTTGATGTGCTTGAACCGGTCGAGATCCAGGAACAGCACGGCCAGGATGGCCCCGTCGCGGCGTGCGTCGTCGATCGCGCCGGGCAGGTGCGCGGCCAGATAGAGTCGATTCGGGAGACCAGTGAGCTGGTCGTGGTGGGCGAGATGGTCGAGGTGCTGTTGCTTCTCGAGAAGCTGGGCTTCGGCCTTGCGACGCAGAGTGACATCGTCCGTGGTGAACATGAGCACGCGCCGGTGAGCCAGCTCGAGCCGATGACCATTGATCTCGACACTGACGGAGCTGCCGTCCTTGCAGCGCTGGCTGATGTGGAACGGCATGCGCGGATTCGGTTCGCGCAGCTTGCGCAGCAGAGTGTCGGGGTTCTCGCTGTCGTCGGTGAACAGTTGGGTGAGAGTGAGTTTGCGCAGTTCCGCAAGGGAGAACCCGAGAGTGCGCTGTACGGCCGGGTTGGCGTCGATGATCTGGAGGTTGCCGGCATCCGCGATGATCGCGCCGTTGGGAGACTGCTCGAACGCCATCCGGCAGGCCGCACTCGTGTAATCGCCGAACGGCGGCAGCAGCCCGGAACCGCCCCGCAGGCGCGCCCGCAACCGCGGCCAAACCCCTGCCGCAGCGAGCGCGCCGACCAGCGCGCCCAGCGCGAGTTCGACGTGGTTCACTCTATCCTCCCTAAGGTGAACGGAAGTCTGGACTATCGCAGTGCCGCAAGGAGTGGACCCGCGCACATTTTCGGGGCGCCTGCCCGGGCGCGAGCTCCCGCCGAACCGGCCGGTCCACCCAGTGGAACCGAGGCAGCGCGGGGGTCAGGCTAAGGTCGGAGCGGGCGTCACCGGCTCGAACGTCGGAACGCAAAGAATTCCGACTTTGAGCAGTGCGTCCATCCCGTGAATGACGACGGCGTTCTCACCGAACGTGACGCCGAGCAACTCGCGGCTGAAGCGGAAGGTCCGCAGAACGGGCAACGGGTTGGTGGAACGTTCGCCTGTGTGCTGATCGGTTGACGTGATGATGCAGCGTGTGCAGGGCTTCACCAGGCGTAGGGTCACCTCCCCGGCCTGCAGCGTGTCGATCCCGTCCTCGGCGAACTCCGGCAGCCCCTCGAGAACGATGTTCGGACGGAAGCGCTCCATGGGGATCGCTTCGGGCATGCGCCGATTCAGGCCATCCAGGGATGCCCGGTTGCAGACCAGCAGCGGGAAGGCATCCGGAAATGCGATCGGGACCGGATAGGGACCGGCGTACCTGGCATCGGCCAGTCGATCAGGTTCCGGGGCCGCACGCATCAGCCGTGCCGGTACGCCCAGGGCCTGGGAAATCCACTGCGCAGCGGGCTCTCCCTGATCGAATCCCGTGCAGCTGTCCTCCCACACCCGGACCGAGGTGGCCGTGTGCGGCTCGGCGGCCCGGTCCGGCTCGAGAGGCAACCGCAGTGGCGACTGATCCGGAGCGTGGAGCACGAGCGCATCGTCCGTGAGTTCAGGCACGACCCGGGCCAGGAGTGGATGGGTGCGCTGACTCAGGAATCTCCCCGAGGTGTCGACCGCCATCCAGTGACGGTCCCATTTCAGTCCAGACATCGTGATGCGGCTTTCGTCCAGGGCGATGCCGCGCCCCGACTTGAGCGGATAGATGAACAAGCCCGAAATGACGGCCATGGTGAACGATGCGCGCAACCCAGCTCTGCCCTATGCTGACCTGCCGGGAGCGACTTCGCAAAATCAATTACGGGGAGAGGACATGCAGAGGCGGGTCTCGATGATGCGGCTGGCGGTGATCGGCTGTGCCGTGGCTGTACTGGGTGTCGCACCGGAAACATCCCACGGACGGACACAGAAGCCCGCCCTGCACGCTCGCCACTGGATGGCCGTCACCGGCAAACCGCTGGCGGCGACAGCAGGGGCCATGATCTTCCAGAAAGGCGGCAACGCGGTGGATGCCGCCTGCGCCATGATCGCCGCGACCTCCACGATGTGGGACACGCTCTCCTGGGGTGGCGAGACCCAGGCGCTCATCTACAACCCCAACACCGGGAAGGTGATTGGCATCAATGCGCTGGGTGTTGCTCCGACCGGCGCCACGCCTGAATTCTTCCATGAGCGCAACATGAAATTCCCGCCGGAGTTCGGACCGCTGGCGGCAGTCACTCCCGGCACGCCGGGTGGACTCATGACCATGCTGGCGGAGTACGGCACGATGAGTCTCGCGGACGTCCTCGCGCCGGCCATCCAGATGGCCGACGGCTATCCGATGGAAGCCGAACTCTCCAACACCATCGAGCACTTCAAGAGTCAGATCGCGCAGTGGCCCTACTCGAAGCAGACCATCCTGATCCATCCCGGCGAGGCACGCGAGGGCCCGCAACCGGGCGAGATCTTCCGGCAGCCGGACCTGGCCGCGACGCTGCGCAAGCTGGTGGAAGCGGAACACAGGGCAAGGGCGGCCGGCAAGGATCGCAAGGCTGCCATCCATGCCGCGTACGAGCGGTTCTATCGGGGCGACATTGCGCAGGAGATCGTCCGCGGCACGCGCGAGCAGGGTGGCCTGTTCACCCTGGAGGATCTGGCGAAGTGGAAGGTCAAGATCGAGGAGCCCGTGCACACCAGCTACAAGGGCATCGAGGTCTACAAGCTCACCACCTGGGTGCAGGGCCCGGTGATGCTGCAGGCTCTCAACATCCTGGAGAACTTCGACCTGCGATCGATGGGGTACGACAGCGCGCGCTATATCCACACCCTGTACCAGGCCATGAACCTCGCCTACGCCGATCGCGATTTCTATTATGGCGATCCCGACTTTCCGCCAGCTTCGCCCATCCGCGGACTGCTGTCGAAAGACTACGCACGCGAACGCGCCAGGCTCATCCGGCCCGATCGCAATGATGCGGACATCCGCCCCGGCGATCCGTATCCCTTCCAGGGCGAGACCAACCCCTTCACGGCCATCCTGCAGAACTGGCACAGCCGGATGCCCGAGGGCGTGTCGGGACCGCCGGCGCAATGGAGTCCGACCGCACTTGCCGAATTCGATCGCACGTTCCGCCTCGGTACGACCAGTGTCGAGGCGACCGATGAAAAGGGCTGGGCCGTGTCAGTCACGCCCAGCGGCGGCTGGACTCCGGCGGTGATCGCCGGCCATACCGGCGTTGGATTGAGTCAGCGCATGCAGAGCTTCGTGCTGGATGCGAACGAGAATCCGTTCAACGTCCTGCAGCCGGGCAAGAGGCCGCGCGCAACCCTTACGCCGACACTTGCACTCAAGGACGGCAAGCCGTTCCTGGTGTTCTCCGTGCAGGGCGGTGATACGCAGGACCAGAACCTCCTGCAGTTCTTCCTCGACGTGGTGGAATTCGGCATGACTCCGCAGGAAGCGACCGAGGCCGCCAACATCACGAGCTATCAGATGCGCGACTCGTTTGGCGCACACGAATCCCTCCCGGGCCGACTGACCGTCAACACGGCGACGCCTGCCTGGGTGCGTGAGGAACTGGTGCGCATGGGATACAAGCTGGATTTCGAGGAGCGCAGCTCGGGGCCGATCAATGCGATCGAGCTCGATCGGCAGCACGGCACCATGTGGGGCGGCTCGAGCAATCACGGCGAGGACTACGGCATCGCCTGGTGACGCATGCCGGTACTGATTCGGTAGCGGAATTCCTGCACGGCACCGAAGGCGGCAGGCCGCGTGAACTCCTCGACCAGCACGCCGCCGTTGGCTTCGATGACTCGCTGCGAAGAGAAGTTGAGGGTCTCGGTGATCAGTTCGACGTAGCGCAGACCCTCCGCCCCGGCCGCGCGAACCGTCTCGCGGAGCGCGGATGTGGCGTAGCCCTGACCTCGCTTCCAGGGGACTACGGTGTAGCCGATGTGCCCGAAGCAGTAGGGCGGCAGTTCTTCCGTGCCTCGCTGCCAGCGCAGGCCGATGACTCCGCAGAACTCGCCGTCCCACATCCATCGGATGTACCCCGGGAGCCGCGGTACCCTCTTCCCGTCCGGCAGCGTGATCGGACTTCCGCGGGCTTCCCTGTCTACGAGACTGGCCACGAACGCCTCGGCGTCCGTGGCGATCTGATCGAGTTGCTCGCGCGCTGCCGCCGCTCCCCGCAGGTTGTCCGGGGACCAGCCGCGATTCAGGGCGTCGATATAACCGGGCAGGCAGGCAAGTGAAGGCCAGACCAGCTTCATGTCACGTCAATTGGCCTTGGGAGCAGGAGGAGCGTTTTGCCCCGCAGTTGGAGTGGCCTTACAGGCGGGGAATCGGTCCCACATGACCTGTTGCGCGTCGAGGAATTTATGGAAGGGCATGCTGTGTTCGGCCCTCTCAAGTCTTGCGTACTCCAGCCACCACTGCTGGACTATTCCTACCACCCACTTGCCATCGGTATGTGAGAGTTGGAGGCCATTGACCACGCCGTTGGTGTGCGCCACGACATAGACCTGATCTGCGCATGAAGGCCCTTCCTCACACTGGCATCCTGTCACGACACCGGAGATGTTGAGAATCGCCCCCGGATAGATCTGCAGCACGGCCGCCTGAATCTCGCGGACTTCACCGTCGCTCAGATTGAGCTCGCGCAGTGGACCATCCCGGCGGCGAGGCGCAGCCGTCCAGATCCGATCTTCGATGACATCTCGCTTCCGCAATGTCGGATCGATGGATCTCAACAGGCGCTTGAGACTGCCCGGATCGTCCGCCAATGCCCACTCTCCGACCCAGCTCCATCCGGAAGCCCCGAGATTGAAGGCAACCGCATGGTAGGCCGGTTTGACACCGCCCTGCTGGTACTCGATGAGCACCGACTGACTGCTTGCGCCGCCGATCACCAACCGGCGCAGCGGCAAGCGGCTGCCGCTGGCTCCCGTTTCATTGAATTTCTCGTATTTGTCGGCAAAGCCGGCGGCTCCGGCCGTTGGCCAGCCGAGCAGCCGGGTGAGCTCCCAGGGAAGCGCGGCCAGCGTGCGGACCTCGACGAGGGAGGCAGGATTGAAGGGCAGCTCCGGCTCGGCCGACCGGGCAGACATTCCTTGCAGAAGCGAGACGCCGGTAGATAGCAGCAGAATGACCGATCTCCCGCGGATCCGCAGTGTAGCGCGACGATCTGGATGAGAAGCGCGACAAACAGGGTGAGAGTCGGTGTCGCGGCGCGACGATCATGCACGAGGTTGTTTGACGCTGGCAAGCCTCATGTGGCGGCCTGATTGTCGCGCAAGGTTGCGGTGGGTGTGTTTTTGGGAGTGGCGTATTGTGCAGGTCGGCCGGCACCCTGTTGTTTTCTCTCCAGGGCGGAGCGTCTGCGGTAGCTTTCGACATTCATTTCGAAGATGGTGGCATGGTGGACCAGCCGGTCCACGGCCGCCAGCGTCATGGCCGGATCTGGGAAGATGCGGCCCCATTCTCCGAAGGGCTGGTTGGCGGTGATCAGCAGAGATCGCTGCTCGTAGCGGGCGCTGATGAGTTCGAAGAGCACCGAGGTTTCGGCCTGATCTTTAGCGACATAAGCCAGATCGTCCAGGATCAACAGATCGAAGCGCTCCAGACGCTGGATGGCGGCCTCCAGGGCGAGTTCACGGCGGGCAACCTGCAGCTTCTGCACCAGATCCGAGGTGCGACTGAAGAGCACGCGGTAGCCCTTTTCCAGCAGTGCCAGCCCGATCGCGGAGGACAGGTGCGACTTGCCTCCACCCGGTGGCCCGATCAGGATGAGATTGGCCCCTTTTTCCAGCCAGCTGTCCCCGGCACATAGAGCCGCCACGTGGGCTTTGGAGATCATGGGGACGGTATCGAAGTCGAAGTTATCGAGGGTCTTGCCCGGTAGCAGCTTCGCTTCCCCCAGGTGGCGCTCGATGCGGCGGCGGTCGCGCTCGGCGATCTCGTGTTCGGCCAGTGCCATCAACAGCCGGGCCGCCGGCCAGCCCTCCTTGTCGGAGCGCTCGGCGAACCTGGACCAGACGTGCTTGACCGCTGGCAGCCGCAACTCGTTCAAGAGCAGTCCCAGACGGGTCAGATCGATGGTGTTGTTCTCGCTCATGCGGCTTCTCCCACCGGGTCTTGCGCCAGGCTCTCGTAGATGCTCAGGGGTGCCAGTTGCACACAGACTTCTGGGAGCTTTGCCGGGTCGGGGGCGAACTGAGCTCGCAGCACATTCATATCAGGCAGTTCATGACGATCCATCAGCTCGGTCAGAACGCCGGCCAGTTGAGCCTCACAGGCGCGTTCATGCGCCAGGCTTAACAACTCCACGGTGAGCTTGCAGGCGGCTCGATCCGGCAACTGTTCCCGGAGGCGCTCGAACATCAGCCGGTACGCTTCGCGTGGGAACAGCTGCTCGCGGTAGACCAGGTTCAGCAGCGCCATGGGCTTTCGTCGCAGAGCATGGATCACGTGCCGGTAGTCAATGACGTGACCGTGTTTGCCATCGGGCCCTGCGCGACCGCGATCGAGGGTCATCAACGCGGTGCCACCCAGGTACAGCTGTAGCCGATCGTCATACAGCCGCACTCGCAGGCGATGCCCGATCAGCCGCGAGGGTACGGTATAGAACACTTTGCGCAGCGTGAAGCCGCCAGAGCTGGTGACGTACACCAGCGTTTCCTCGTAATCGCAGGTCCGACTGCCTGGTAATGGCCGCAGGTGCGCCAGCTCCGCCTCGATGCGCTTGCTCAGCCGGGCATTGCGGCGGCTGACGATCTCATCGACAAAACGTCGATAGCTGCCCAAGTCCTCGAACTCCCCGCTGCCGCGCAACAGCAGCGCATCACGGATCGCCTTCTTCAGATGTCCGTGGGGACTTTCGATCGCGCCGTTCTCATGGGCGATACCCCGGTTGTTGCGCGTGGGTTCCATCCCATAATGCGAGCACAGGGCCTCGTATCGGACGGTAAGATCTTCACGAGCCCGTTGGTCCAGATTACGGAACGCGGCCGAGAGACTGTCACTGCGATGCTCGCGGGGAGCGCCTCCCAGGGCCCACAGAGCATTTTGCAAGCCCTCGGCGAGGGCCACATAACTCTCCCCGCCCAGGATGACATGCGCATGCTCGAAGCCCGAAGCGGCCAGCCGGAAGTGATACAACCGATGATCCAACACCGAGCCTGCGACACTGATCGGAACATCGTTCATCTCGGTGAAGTCCGACAGTCCCAGTCGCCCAGGCTCATGCACCTGGCGGAAGATCACATCCTGTGGCGGACCGTTCAGCGCTCGCCAGCTGCGGATCCGCCGCTCGAGCGTACGCCGGATGTGGGCCGGCAGCTGAGGGTGGCGCCGCTGCATCTCTTCGAAGATCGAGATCGGGCGGATGCCCGGACTGGCTTGCAGCAGCGGTACCACCTCGGCATCGAAGAACTCGGCCAGTGGATCCGCTCGCCGCCGACCTCGGGGTTCCTTCTTCTGAGAGGGCAGGCGCGGATCCTCCGCCATCCGGTACGCCGTCGCGACACTGATGCCTGCACGGGCCGCCGCCGTGGGGATCGACTCGGTCAATCGGTACTTCATGAACAGCCTCATTTGGTGATCGTTGATGTGTCGACCGGGCATGGACAGCGATTCCTGAACAGGAACAACCGCTTATCCTTACCCAATCGGCCACGATCACCCACGACTGGCCCCTCCAGACCAGCCGCCCCGGCTGGCGGGAAGCCTCTCGGGCTACGCCCTCGAGCCTTCCCGCCACCAGAAACTTCTCATCCTGATTGACGCGCCGTTCTCATCTTGTTTGTCGCGCGCCAGTAAGCGCTTATTTGCAGGCCGAGTGCATAGTCGATCTCCTTCCCGCTATTCAGGCGCCCACGTACCTGCAGTTCCTTCATTACGGAGCCATCGGCGAGCTTGTCGTCATAGAAATTCTGATCCCAACGGAGCAGATCATCGACACTGCTCATTA
>Ga0335083_10011765_pt1 | contig 10506 bp, 10 predicted proteins | sample Lox_Sample_42_FD_206716 | JGI IMG/M metagenome (GOLD analysis project Ga0335083, IMG submission 206716) | Soil microbial communities from Loxahatchee National Wildlife Refuge, Florida, United States - Lox_Sample_4.2 | ecosystem: Environmental > Terrestrial > Soil > Wetlands | place: USA... | reverse complement strand
CCGCATTCAGCTCTCCCGCCGCAGCCAGCCCAAGCAATTCGCGGATTTCGTCGCACCCGCTCATCTTTCGTCTCCTGACCGGCGCCCGCCGAAATACGCCGATTCGAATTTCGCGCGCAGGGATGCCAGGCCCCGCTGCAACCGCGTCTTCACGGTCGGCAGCGGCGCGTCCAGGACGGCGGCGATGTCCACCAGCTTCATCTCTTCCTCGAATCGCAGCGAGAGCACCTCGCGATAGTGGAAGGGCAGCTCCGCGAGGCATTCCGCCAAATGCGCATCGCGCTCGCGTTCGAGAATCGTGTCGATCGCCGGCCGCTCGTTCGCCGTCAGCGCCCCGGCCCGCGTCGGGCCTGCGGGATCATCGGTCATCGGCTCGTCCAGGCTCTCCGGACGCCGCCGGCGGAGATGGTCGATCGCCAGGCGCCGCGCAATCGTGAAGAGCCAGGCGTCGAAATTGCGGCTCGGGTCGTAGCGGCGAATCTGCTCCGCCACGCGAATCCAGGTTTGCTGGAAAAGATCTTCCGCGTCGGCCGGCTGGCGGACCAGCCGCAGCAGGTAGCGGTACAGCCGGTTCTGGTAGCGCGCGACGAGGGCGGAAAGCGCGTCCAGATCGCCGCGGCGAAGCTGGCTGACCTCGGCTTCCACTCCCACCCGCGCCTCCTCTGCGGCCATCGCGGCGGCTATCATATTCGCTATACGGGCCAGCCGCCGAGAAAGACTCACCCGCTCGCGTGCCGGTCGCAAGCCAGGCGCCGTGGACGGTTCTCCGCAACCAGAGCCGTCGCGCGCCTCCATGGCATGCACCGCTTCGCCGCGAGATGGTGTACGCTGGCGGCGAGGAGCGCCTTCGCCGGAGCCGCGGCGCGAATTCCCGGCGGCGGACGCGACCCGGAAACGGAGCCGCCATGTCGATTCGGCCGGTGAAGCGCCTGGTGAAATCGAAGCCCACGCTGGAAGGAGCGGGCGTGCATCTGCGGCGCGCCTTCGGATTCGGCAATACCACGGAATTCGATCCCTTCCTCCTGCTGGACGATTTCCGCAACGACGTGCCGGAAGACTATCTCCCCGGATTCCCGTGGCACCCGCATCGCGGCATCGAGACGATCACCTACGTTCTTTCCGGCACGGTCGAGCACGGCGACAGCCTCGGCAACAAGGGCGCGATCTCCGCGGGCGACATCCAGTGGATGACCGCCGGCAGCGGAATCATCCACCAGGAAATGCCCAAGGGCGATTCGGCCGGCCGCATGCACGGATTCCAGTTGTGGGGCAATCTGCCGTCGTCGCTGAAAATGACCAGGCCGCGCTATCAGGAAGTGAAGGCCGCGGAAATCCCCGAACTGAAGGACGACGACGGCACGCACGTGCGCGTGGTCTGCGGCGAATTCTGGGGCAGGAAGGGTCCGGTCGAGGGCGTCGCGTCCGATCCGATCTATCTCGACGTGTCGATTTCGCCGGGCCGCCGCAAGACGCTGCCGGTCGAAACGGTGCGCCATGCCTTCGCGTACGTCTTCGCAGGCGCCGGAAAATTCTGCAACGCGTCCGCGCCGCTGGCCGTGCCCACCGAAAGCGTCGGCTGGGCGGACGTCACGCCGCCGTCGCAGGCGGAGAATCGCTCGCTCGTGCTCTTCGACAGCGGCGACGAAGTGGCCGTGCAGGCGGGCGACGAAGGGATGCGATTCCTGCTCGTCTCCGGAAAGCCGCTCGAAGAGCCGGTGGCGTGGTACGGGCCGATCGTGATGAACACGCAGCAGGAATTGCAGCAGGCCTTCGAGGAACTGGAAACCGGCAAATTCCTGAAGCACCGCAACGACAAATGATCCGCACTCGGCGCCGGTTCGCGTAGCGCCGGCTTCCAGCCGGCGATTTTCTCCTGGCCGAGGAACATCCCGAACGCCGATTCCGGTCTCTGTGGCTCTGTGGCAGAACCTACTTCTTGGCGGGCGATGGGGCGGGGGATGGCGCGCTGGGAGCCGCGCTCGGCGTGGCGAACGCCCCCGGCTGCGACGAATACGACGGCGGCGGCGCCAGCGTGAACTTCCCGTCGACGATCGGATTGCGGTCCTCGCCGTCGCAATCTTCATAGACCATGCGCTTCACGTGCTGCACGCGCTGATAGGTGCGCCGCATGTGCCACGGCTTGGTCAGACTCGCCGGGTCGATGATGGTCATCTGGTCTTCCAGATGCCCTGGGTCGATCATCCGCATTCTTTCGACGTACCGCGCCTGCTGCGTCAGGATCCCGAGGGTCAGAAATCCTTCCACGTCGCCGAACGCCGAAACGGAGCCGCCCCCATCCGGCGGGCCATACGGATCCTTCACGGCGATCGTATCCATCACCAGCGTCTGGCCTTCCCAGTGGCCGATCGAATCGCCCCACGGCGTGGCCCACAGCTCGTCCTTCGGAGTGTGCTTCCGCCCGTCGGTGTAGATGTGGCGCACCTCGCGGCTGGAAAAAATCAGCACGGTTTCCTTCGGCGTCGCCAGCACTTCGAACATCAGCGGCGTATCGAGCATCAGGCCCGGATAGCCGAACGTGCACGCCTTGAACGCGTCCGCGGGATTGATTCCGTGCGCGACGTCGTCGAGCCTCTTGCGCTCGCCCGCCTGCATCGCGTCCACTTTCGCCTGCGTCGCGGCGTTGTTCGGCGGAGACCATTCCAGGTGCGTCAGCACCCAGTCGAGCGACTCGTTGAATCCGCCGGAGGGATCGGGCGTTCCGCCGACGTTCTCCCACAGGCCGCTCCAATCCGGCATGGTCTGCGCCTGCTGCGCGCCCGCCGTCGTCGCGCAGGCCAGCAGCGCCACCGCCGCGATCGCCAGCCGCCGCGTCATCGGCCCGCGCCGCCTTTCGTGCCGATCAGCGGCCCGTCCGGCCCGTTCCCCGAAAGATATTGCCCGCCGTTGCTGCCGTCGTGCATCGGGTGGATCACCAGCGTCACTTTGTCGCCCGGCTTCAGCGTGGTGGGCTTCCATCCGGTGCGGACCAGGTGCTCCGGGCTGGTCATCTCGATGCTCCACTCTTCCTCGACGCCCGCGTCGTTCTTCACCATGATCTGGATGAACACGTGCGGATTGGTCCAGCGGAAGTCCTTGATCGTGCCTTGAATGGTGACTTCCTTGGTCTGGTCGAACATCGCGAACGAATGGTGCGCCGGCGCGGCCGTCGCCGTCAGCATCGCGGCGAGCGCGATGAACATGCATCTCGCGAGCCTGGTCATGGAGCCTCCCCCGGGGTCGTTCTCATGGCTTATAGCACAGTTGCCCCGCTCCGCGCACCGCCGGATCGAGGCGTGGCTGGGCGGGGTGTGATCCTCGGAGAAGTCCGGCGCCTTTTCCGATCGCGCGGTTCGCGCGCGGCGGGTCGAAGGATCGCTCTTCGGCGTTGCGGCGTGCGGCGGCGTCATCCGAAAGTGTGACGACGACAGCCGGACGGCACTACGCGGGCACCGCCTCGGTTGTCCACTCCTGATTTCGCAGCCGCGCGCGGATCGTGGGAGCCTGATCGTCTTCAGCGCCGCCGCCGAGCCACTCTTCGATGTCCCGGTTCATACGTTCTTTCAGCCGGCGGTCCCCCGAGGTCATCGAGTAGAAGACCCGGATCAGCTTGTCGGCGCTTCTTCCCGGCGTGACGTGTCCGTTCTCCCAGCGCGAGACCTCCTCCAAGGTCACGCCGATCAGCTGCGCGAATTCGGAAGATTTCTTCCCCAGGCGCTTCCTCAGAAAGCGGATTTCATCCCCGGTGAGGGCCGCGTCGCTTTCCACCACCGTCCTGGCGATTGCTTGCATGAGCTTCCTGACGGCGGGTATGTCGGCCATCTGCTGCTGGCACTTCTTGCAGACGCGGTACTTGACGCCGATCAGATAGACGTGTGGCAACCCGGAGCCGGTGAAGCGATACGGCGCTTCTGCCGTCGCCTTGCGTTCCTCGAATTCGTGAATGTGTTCGCTTACCACGCGGTGATGAACTCGACTCTCTTGTCGGCGGGGAACACCTCGACGATGAGCGTCAGCTCGTCCCCTTCGACATCGCAGGTCCGAATCTTGTACCTGTAATTCCGGGACCGCTCGTGCCACTCGGCGCCGGCGAGCGCCCAGTCGCTCCGCTCCACGCCGTGCAAAACGTCGTCCACGGAAATGTTCCGCTCCGGATGATGCAGGAACTCCCGGTAGTAGCCTCGATCCATCGCCACGCGGATATGCTCGCGGAGGGCAGTTTCGCTGAGCGGCGGAGGTCGCTTCTTCCGGGCATCACTTGACATTATGTCAACTGCCACGCCGTGTCAAGCTCGCGCCCGCAAACGGATGGGCGGCGGTGCTGCGGGCTACAGCTCCACCAGATTGTTGCGCACGGCGTAGCGCACCAGGTCGCTGAAGTTCGTCAGGCGCAGCTTGCGCATGATGTGGTTGCGGTGGCTTTCGACGGTGCGCACGGAAACTTTCAGCGCCGTCGCCACTTCCTTGTTGGTCTTGCCGTCGGCCAGCCACTGCACCACTTCCATCTCGCGCCGCGTCAGCGGGCCGGTTTCCTCCTCGCCGGGAATCGCCTGCGGCGAGACGAAATGCTGCGCCATCGAGAGCGCCAGCTGCCCGGTGAAAAACGGCTGCTGATTCCGCACGTGGTCCACCGCCGACAGCAGCTCCGTGTCCGCGTCCGATTTCAGCACGTAGCCCACCGCGCCCAGCCGCAGCGCCTCGCGCGCCACTTCGTCCGTGTAGTGCATCGTCAGAATCAGCACGGAGATCTGCGGATTGTCGGCGTGAATCGCCTCCAGCACTTCCAGCCCGCTCTTGTGCGGCAGCGTCAAATCCAGAATGACCAGATCGGGTTTGTACCGGTAGGCGAACTCGATTCCCTCCGGCCCGTTGGTGGCCTCCGCGCAAATTTCCAGCCCCGGCGTGGAGCCCAGCAGCACGCGCAGCCCCGACCGCACGATCGAATGATCGTCCACGATCAGCACGCGGTAGGGCGGCGTCATCGGCAGCCCCTCTTCCGAGTTCCCGTTTCTACGCGCCATGGCGCCTCTCTTTCACGTCCGGCAAATGGTCCTCCATCTCCGCGCGCCGCCGCGACCGCTCCGCGGTGCCCGGCAGCGTCACGCGCACCGTGGTCCCCATGCCCGCCGAGCTTGCCAGATCGAACGTGCCGTGCAGCTGCTTCACGCGCTCGCGCATCCCGGCGATGCCGACGCCGAACGTATCCCCCAGCCCCGCCATCCGCGGCAGTTGCACCACGCCGCAGCCGTCGTCCCTCACCACCAGGCAGACGTCGTCGTTCTCGAGCGTCAGGATCACGTGCGCCGTCCGGCCGCCCGAATGGCGGTGCACGTTCGTCAGCGTTTCCTGCACCACGCGGAACAGCGTGATCTCCACTTCCGGCGTCTGCCGCGGCAGGCGGTCCGGAATTTCCGTCACCACCCGGATGCCGCTGCGCTCGGAAAACCCGCGCGCGTACCAGCGCAGCGCCGGGGCCAGCCCCAGCTCGTCGAGCATCGGCGGATGCATCAGATACGAAATCGTCCGCACCTCGCGGACGGCTTCGTCGGCCAGGTCCGCCGCCGATTTCATCAGCGCGGTCGCCAGGCTCTTTTCCTTCAGGAACTCGCGCAGGCGCCCCAGCGTCATCTTCAGCGCCGCCAGGCTCTGCCCGGCCGATTCGTGCAGCTCGTGCGCGATGCGCCGGCGGTCGTCGTCCTGCGCGCGGATCAGCTGCCCGGAAAGATTGCGCAGCTCGATTTCGGAGCGCACCCGCTCGGTGATGTCCTGCGCCACGCCCACGCGATAGTCCAGCCGGCCCTTCTCGTCCCGGTATGTGACGCCCCGCGTGTGAAGGTACGCCACGCCGCCCGCGTTGCCGTAGAACCGCACCACGAACTCGAACGGCTTTCCCTCCTCCGTCGCCTTCTCAAACACCGCCTGCGCCTTGATCCGGTCCGCCGGATGCACCCGGTGCCAGTATTCCTCGCTGGTCCACGGATCGTCCGGCCCGATGTTGAGAATCCGCCGCATGTTGGGCGAAAGCACGAACGAGTTGGTCGGATAGTCGTATCGCCAGCTGCCGAAATTGGCGATCTCTTCGGCGTGCGCCAGCAGCGCTTCGCGCAGGCGCAGCGCGTCCTCGGCTTCGCGCTCCGCGGTGATGTCCTGCGCCACGCCCACGCGCCGCACCAGCTTTCCCGCCGCATCCAGAATCGGCACGCCGCGGAAGCGCACGAATCGCACCGCACCTTCCCGCGAAAGGTAGCGCGCCGTGCAGTCGAACGGCTTCTTCTCCTCCGTCGCCCGCCGCACCGTCTCCTGCGCCCACTCCCGGTCGTCCGGATGGACGCGCTCCCAGAAGCGGCTCGCCGTCCAGTCCGCGTCCGTTTCCAGGCCGTAGATCCGCAGCAGGTATGGGGAAAGCGTCGTCTTGCCGGAAGGGAACTCCGTGTTCCAGCTCCCGAAATGCGCGACCTCCTCCGCCTCCGCCAGCAGCGCTTCGCGCTCGCGGCGCTTTTCCTCGGCTTCGCGCTGCTCGGTGATGTCCTGCACCACGCCCATGCAGCCCGCCGTCTTTCCCGCCGGGTCGGGAACTCCCACGCCGCGGACGTGAAGGAACCGCAGCCCGCCGTTCGGCGGACCATAGCGCGCCACATACTGGAACGGCTCTCGCGTCTTCAGCGCCTGCCGGGTCACCTCCTGCGCCCGCCCGCGATCGTCCGGATGAATGCGCGTCCAGTACCATTCCGGGTTGACGTCGAAATCCGGCGGCACGCCTAGAATCTTCCGCAGGTTCGCGGAAACCGTCGCCTTGTCGGCGACGAAATCCGACTCCCAGCTGCCGATATTGGCGATCTGCTCGGCGTGCGCCAGCAGCGCTTCCCGCGCGCGCAGCGCCGCCTCCGCCGCGCGCCAGTCCGTCACGTCCTGCGACATTCCGCGGATGCGCACGATCCGCCCCGCGTCGTCCCGGATCGCCGTGGCGCGCGAATGGAAGAGGCGCGGGCCGCGGTCCGCCGTCAGGAAACGGATCTCGTTTTCCAGCGCGGTCCCGTCGCGCCGCGCGTTTTCGCTGTCCCGCTGCGCCCGCTCGCGATCCTCGGGATGGATGATGTCCATCGCGCGCTCGTAGGGAACCGGGCCGTCCTCCGGCCGCAGCCCCAGCATCCGGAAGAAATGCGGAGACCACGTCAGCGTCTCGCGTTCGACGTCGAATTCCCAGCTGCCGACGTTGGCCAGTTCTTCCGCCTGCGCGAAGATCGCTTCGCGCTCCAGCGCCGCGTCGTGCTGCGCCAGCGGATCCGTCACGTCCCGCGCGATCAAGCACGCGGCCTCGCCGGCGGCTCCCGCCGGCAGCACGCTGACGGCGAAGACGCGCACCCGCCCGTCCGCCGCCACCGTCTGCGCCATCGTCTGGCATTGGCGGGACCGCTCCGCATCGCTCAGCGCCTTCCGCACCCAGGCCATCGACTCGCAGTCGAGCAGGGCGGAAAGTCCCTGCCCGGTGACATTTGTCTCTAGCGGCCCGCTCCGCAAGCGCTTCGTGTGCCAGAAATGCAGAATCGTTTCGCGAGAATCGAAAATTAGAACAAACTCATGCAGGGATTCGAGCACACTGCGGAGTGGCCGCCCGCAGGAGGCTTGGGGCCATCGAAGTTCGGCCGAATTCTCAGGGCCCGGGGACTGGCCGCCGGCTTCCTTCTCTCGATAGCTATGTGTATTCGTACCGGCCGCCTCGGGGCGCACCGGGACTTTCGCTTCAGAAGCCATTTCTTTGTCGCTCCGTCTGGGTAGGGCGACGAAGCAGCTTCAGAGTTGCCATGCCGCGGTCAGGTATCCTCGGAGTGACTTGGTACCCGTCCGTTGCCGCGGAAGTTTACTGGGAGATACATTGGCTGTCAATAAGATAGGAACGCCCTCGGCCCGTCGTGTGGCGTTTTGTCCTCAGCACTTGTGCGTACGTACTGTTCCGGATTGACGCACTGCGCCGAAATGAACTAGCCCCTCCCGCTCCTCCGCGTTTCCGCCCTGCCGCGCAAAATAATTCTCTAATGGACCGCCGACCTTGCTCCGATATCGCTTCTGGAGAGGCCCGCCGCCTTTCGACGCCATGAACCGCCCCTCACAGCAGAAAGAACACGAAGAGGACGAAATGACCGCCCAGATGGTGAGCATTCTGATGATCGGAGAGCCTTTGCCGGGCACGGACGTCACGCTGGCGCGGCTGGCCGCGGCGGGATGGGCGTCCTGCCGCGCGCGGACTCTGCGCGACGGCCAGGATTTGATGAAGACTTTCCGCATCGACGTGGTGCTGGCCGCGGAGTCGCTGCCGGACGGCCGCGGCTACGACATCGCGGAGAGCGTGCTGCGCCAGTCGGGCACTTTGCTCGTCGGTATCGCCCTTTCCGAAAACACGCTGTGGCTGCCCGTGGTGGAGCGCGGGCAGCGCGTGCTGGGGAATCGCGCCATCGGCGCGGGCCTGCTGGAAACGGAGATGTTGAGAAACCTGACCACCGGCGCGGCCGAGCGCGGCGCGCCGTCGGTGGGACCTCTCGCCCCGGCGCAAAATCGCGCGGGCGCTCCGGTCGGCGCCTCGCCGAAGCGCAAGAACGCCGGCGTCGCCTGACCCATCCGCCTCCACGTCCAATCGTTCGTCATTCTGAGCGAAGTGACCGCACGCATTGGATCGTCCCGGTGAAACCGGGAGGTGCGGCCGCGCAGCCGAAGCGCGCCTCTTGCGCCCCGACCGAGGCGTCGGAGAATCCCTCTTCGCGCGAGCTGGCCGCTTCTGCGGACTGGCGGAGAGGTCCTTCGGCTCCGTCCGCCCCCCGGAAAGACCGCGCGAGGCGAAAGCTGCGCCGCACTGCGCTCAGCATGACGGCATGCGTGGAGAGGCGCGACGAGCGCCTCGCCGCGTCACACCGGCGAGGCTTCCAGGATCGCCGTGCCCTGTCCGATGTCGATCACGCGGTCCAGCCGGAATCCCGCGCCCGCCAGCAATTGCTGATACTCGGCTCGCGTCCGCTCGCGGCTGTGCAGAAAAACCAGCATGAACAGGTCCACCTCTTTGGCCCATTCGCGCTCCGGCCTTTCGGAAATCAGCAGCTCGATCAGCAGCAGCTTTGCGTTCGCAGGCGCGGCGCGGCGGATGCCGCTCAGGATTTTCGTCGCGTCCGCGTCGTCCCAGTCGTGGATCACCTGCATGATCAGGTAGGCGTCCGCCACGGGCATCGCGTCCTTGAAGAAATCGCCCGCCTGCAGCTTGATTCTCTCCGACGCGATTCCTTTCGCCGCTTCGGTCACGTGCGACAGATCGAACAGCACGCCCTTCGCCTTCGGCGCCGCGGAGAGCACCGCTTGCAGCAAGTGCCCGCGCCCGCCGCCGATGTCCGCGATCGTGCGGAACCGCGAGAAGTCGTAGCTCGCGACGACGCCCGCGACCTGCCCGCGCGCCTTTCCCGTCATGGCATCGTCGAAGAGGCGCGCTTTGTCGGGATGCGCGGCGAGGTACGCGAAAAATCCCTCCGGATGAATCCGCTCGAGCCCGGGCTCTCCGGTGGCGAGCGAGTGGCTGATCTTCGCAAAAGGCTCCCAGAAAACCGGCATCACGGCCAGGACATAGCCGCGCATGGATTGCGGATGGTCTTTCCGAAGCAGGCGCGACGCCGGCGTGTGAACGTAGCCGCCGTCCCGCGCCTCGAAGATCCCGTCGCCGCTCAGCACGCGCAGGATGCGCGCGAGCGCGCCGGCGTGCGTGCCCGTCGCTGCCGCGAGTTCTTGCGCTGTCTTCGGAGTGTCGCCGAGCGCGTCGGCGACGCCGGCTTCGGCCACCGCGCCCAGGGCGCTGGAAGCGACGAATCCCTGCGCGACATCGGTGAGAACGTCAAACGGAGTCTGGGACATGGGTGCGCCGCCTTATGGAGCGTGAAGTTGAGAGTTTGTGCGAGGCGCCTGCGCGCCGGATTGGATGCACTATATCGGACTTGCCGCCGCTGTCAATCCGCCGCCGCGCAAAGACCGCGCGAGGCGAAAGCTGCGCCGCACGGCGCTCAGCATGACGGCATGCGTGGAGAGCGACCCCTCACAGCTCTCGCGCCGCTGTTCGCCGACGCCTGCGCAACGCCCCGGCAGGAAGATCCTCGTTCACGCCGTCGTGTTCTTGCGCGACACGAAAAGCCACAGCACCGCTCCCGCCACGATCGACGCGACGCTCGCCGCCTGCGCGTTGGTCATCCCGAAAAACGACCGCGGATTGATGCGAATGAACTCGACCAGGAACCTCGCCGCGCCCGTCAGTATCAGATACGCCGCGAACACGCTCCCCGCCGGCCAAGCGGTTCCAGGAAATGACGGGCGCCCCACCCTCGCGCCTTCCGCAAGGGCGGGACGTCCTTCGATCTGGCTTGCTCCCATCTTCCACAGCACCCACGCGATCGCGCACGCCGCGATCAATTCGTATATCGGCGTCGGATGGACGCGCGCCGTCGTCGGCACCAGGCCATTCGGGAAACTCATGCCCCAGGGGAG
>Ga0335083_10011763_pt1 | contig 10507 bp, 10 predicted proteins | sample Lox_Sample_42_FD_206716 | JGI IMG/M metagenome (GOLD analysis project Ga0335083, IMG submission 206716) | Soil microbial communities from Loxahatchee National Wildlife Refuge, Florida, United States - Lox_Sample_4.2 | ecosystem: Environmental > Terrestrial > Soil > Wetlands | place: USA... | reverse complement strand
GACAGCACAGATCATTCGCCGTTTCCGGGCGCTAGAAATGCCGCTTGACGAGATCCGCACCGTCATTAGCACCACCGACATTCGTCACCGCAACGAACTGATCAACGCGCACCTTACTCGGCTGGAATCCCAACTCGCGCACACCAAACGGGCCGTCGAGACGCTACGTGAACTGCTTGAGCCCGGGCCTGCTGCCGAAGGCCGGATAGGCTACCGCAGAGTCGCAGCGACCGAGGCGCTCGCGATCAGCGAGGTCGTCGACCTAAGTGATGCGCTGACCTGGTTCCAAGGAGCACTCGCCGAGCTGTACGCCACAGTTACCGCTCAAAACGCGCGCATCAGCGGAACGGCCGGGGGCGTCTTCGCCGCCGAGCTAATCGCCGATGAACGAGGACTGGCAACCGTTTTCGTCCCGTTCGCCGGCGACATCCGACGCACCGGACGCCTCACCGAACTGGTGGTACCCGCCGCCGAACTGGTCACCGTCGTGCACGCCGGCTCGTATCACGACTTTGATTTGGCCTACGGCGCTCTGGCTACCCATGTTGCCCAGCACGCGATCCCGGTCGACGGGCCCATTCGCGAGTACTTCCTCGTCGGCCCCCAAGACACCCGCGACGAAACGGCCTGGCGCACCGAAATTGGGTGGCCAGTCTTTCACACCACTAGTGCATAAGCGTGCTCGCGCCCCATCAACGGTGCAGAGTGAACGGCACTCCAACGTCGTGTTCTACGTTAGGAAGTGACGTGCTGGCATCCGGGCGCGGCCGACAGGGCCCGGAGTTCCTCGAGCGCTCTGGCAGAGGCGCTGCCGCGCTCGGCGCGATAAGTCATCATGTGCTGACCGCCGGACGTCGGCGAGGCTTTCGAAATCGCTTCTAACTAACCCATTTCGAGCTGAATTGTCTTGTCGGCCCCCCGGGAGACGACCAGGTGGGTTTCAATGTCCGGGTGGTGCAGGGCCTGGAGGGTCGCCCAGCCCAGTTGTGGCGCGCTGGAGCCGGTGACGCCGATGATCAGTCGTTGCCGTTGCATGGGTTGTGCCTCCTCCGGGTTCATTTGCAATGTATTACCTAAACCGAAAAACTCGGATGTGCTCAACCTGGTGAAGGCCACTACTCGCGGCGCAAAGACGCCGATGACTCCTGCCAGATGTTCCAGTTGTGCCACGGCAGCACGGCTCTCGTAGCTGACTGTAAACGGACTGTGCGGTGCCGTTGCACGTTCCGTCCCCGTAGCGGGGCCAGTCGGGGATCGGGGTGGACTGACGGTAGGCGATTGACGTGAGCGGATGCCTACAATGACGTGCACTACTGCAGCAGTCCGGTAAGGAACAGACGGGACACCCAGTGGCGTCTTCACTCGGCCTTTCTGACGTCGGTGGCCAGTCGCTGGTCGCTCCGCCGATTCGCGGACGCGTGGGCGAGCCGAAGGTCGCCCCTCAAGTCACCAAAGAAGTCGTCGACGACGGGTCCGGCGGGATGGCGCTGGCGACCAGTGAGTGGAACGAACAATCGCACATTGTTTTACCGCACGAGATACGACGAGAGGATGAGCGCTGTGACTACTGTCCGAGCAGCGGCGGTTCAACTGAGCCCCGTGCTTTACAGCCGCGAGGGCACCGTGGAGCGCGTTGTCGCCAAGATCGACGAATTGGCAACGCGGGGAGTGCAATTCGCGACATTTCCGGAGACCGTTGTTCCCTACTACCCATATTTTTCGTTTGTGCAGCGCCCGTTCGAGATGCTCGCCGAGCAAACACGGTTGATGCGGGAGGCGGTCACCGTGCCATCGTCGGCGACGCGGGCGATCGCCGACGCCGCGGGCCGCGCTGAAATGGTCGTCTCTATCGGCGTGAACGAACGCGACGGCGGCTCACTGTTCAACACCCAACTGCTTTTCGATGCCGACGGAACGCTGATCCAGCGTCGCCGCAAGATCACCCCCACGTATCACGAGCGCATAGTTTGGGGCCAGGGCGATGGCAGTGGACTTCGAGCCGTGGACAGCGCGGTGGGTCGCATCGGCCAGTTGGCCTGTTGGGAGCATTACAACCCGCTGGCCCGATACGCGATGATGGCTGACGGCGAGAAGATCCACTCGGCGATGTTCCCGGGCTCCATTTTCGGCGACTTGTTCGCTCGACAGACCGAGGTCCAGGTACGCAATCATGCGCTCGAGTCGGGCGTCTTCGTGGTGGTGGCGACCGCCTGGCTCGATCCCGATCAGCAAGGTCAGATCATGGCTGACACCGGCTGCCCGGTGGGCCCGATTTCGGGTGGCTGCTTCACCGCGATCATCACACCGCAAGGCGAGCTGCTCGGTGATCCCCTGCGCTCCGGTGAAGGCGAGGTGATCGCGGATTTGGACTTCGCGCTCATCGACAAACGCAAGGCTTTCATGGACTCCCGCGGACACTACAGTCGGCCCGAATTACTCAGCCTGCTCATCGATGAGACGCGCAGCGCCCACGTCCATAAGCGGCAGCCTCCTTCGCCGGTCGTCGCCGACGTCTCCCACGTCGACGAGAGCGACCATGTCGGAACTGATTCGCGGGGAACACACGATTCGGCAGGTGCCAGATGACGTATATGGGAAAGCCCTACTACCCGTTGTGGTTGGACAACCTGGCCGACGACGTCACCCTGGAGGCCGCGGCTATGGACGGCACCGCGCGCGGCCCCGAAGACGTCCGTTTCATCTTGGTCAAAGCTCGCGAACAGTATGAGCACCAGGAGTTCAACTACGCCGGCCCCTGCGGCGAGAGCAGTTTCCTCGAGGACTACTCAAGCTCGGTGCGCGGGATGCCGACCCATGTTGTCGTGCTGGTCACCTTCAACGACGACGGGCAGACCCAGCACGTCGTGGTGAATCATCGGCCACGCAGCGCGATGCTGCAGTTTTCCCGCTTGATGCTGGAGACGTTCGCCGGGACCCCGTATGCGAAGCACTGGGAAGGCACCCCGTAAGGGGCGACAGGAGGCGCACCATGGCATCGACATATCTGGGTAAGCCGTATTACCCGGCGTGGCTGGACAATCTCGCCGACGACGTAACCGGGGAGGGTCCGGCGTGGGACGGCGCCATCCAGGGCGCGGCGGCGGTCCATGAAGTCGTAGTCGCGGCGAAGGAGATATACGAGTTCCAAGACTTCCGCTACGCCGGCCCGTGCGGGGAAAACAGTTTCCTCGAGGACTACACCGCATCGGTCCGCGGTGTGCCCCTATACGTCATCGTCCTGGTCGTCTTCAATGCCGCCGGGCAGGCCCAGCGCCTTGTGGTGAATCACCGGCCGCGCAGTTCTGTGCTGGTCCTGTCCCGCGTGATGTTGGAGAGGTTCGCTGGCACGTATCTCGCCAAGCATTGGGAAGGCACACCCTAGTCACGGAGCAGCAATGAGCAATCTGCTCGAGGTCGCCCTCGCGGCGGCCCGGACCGGAGCCGGCCGGGCCACAAATTGCGTTCGAGAGGAGCACGCCATGGCCGATAGTGAATCTAGTCAGCAGCAGTCCGTGGGTGGCGTGGCTGACGCAGGTGGTGCGCCGGGGAGCTACAGCAACAGCGCGATTACGAGCTTGCATGCCGGACAACCCCTTCCGGCCAACAGAGACGAACAGATACTGGCCGCCAAAATATCGCGTGCGATGTCCTCGGGGCCTTTTCGCATCACCCGCGACGCCACGGTTGCGGACATGGATGCGCAAGGCAATCTTGTAGTGCTTCGTCAAGGCACCAACCAGTGGGTGTGTTTCCCGGGTGATGAGAATGAAATCGGTAACGTGCCCATGTGCGCGGATCCCATGGGGCTGCAATGGATGAGAGATATCATGGCGGGCAAGCCGGCTCCGACGAATACCGCCCCAGGGATCATCTACATGCTTTGCGGCGCAACGCAACACAGCAATACCGATCCGTTCGACAAATCAAGTCCTGCCATCCCCATCGGCCCGCACTGGATGATCATCTGGCCATACGATGCGGCGCGTGACGGCCTCCCGAACACCGTACGAGATGCCGGCGCATGGGTGATGTTCGACCGAACGCCGTACGCATATCTGCATATCTGCGGGACCCCTTGGGACGGAAACGAATACGTGCAGGGCCAGGTACCCGTCTGGACGATGCGATACGGCAGCCCGAACGAATCTCCGCCCTAATGAACGCCTCGGCGTTGACGCATTAGTGACTCGTCTTCGGACGTTCAGGCACTCTCCGGGACCGGCGGAACGCCACACCAGGCGGACAGGCCCGGTGAGGCAGTCGTCACGCGCAACGTCGTGTGGCACTCTCAGGCCTTTTTGTATCGACGCGATATTCGTGTTCGACGCCCTCCTCGCGCCTTGTCGCGTCCGCAGCGTGATGCGAGCGGCAGTTAAGTAGTCGAGTACTGAAGCCCGATTCGCCGAGCCGTGCCGATAATGCACCTGGTCATCGCTGTGGACCATCAGCAAAGCCAGCTTTGACGGGACGGCGTGATGAAACTTTTTGATGCAGCCGCAAGGTGGCAGGGTCTGGCGCGGCCGACGACATTGATTGGGCGAGTTCAATGATCAGCGTTATCAGACGTGTCTGGATACCGATCGTCATGGTCGTCGTCGTGGCAGTCGGAGCTAGCGTCGTCTGGCGGCTGCACGGGGTATTCGGCTCACATCAACATGTTTCAGGTGCTGGCAACGCTGACGCGATCATCGCGTTCAATCCCAAGCACGTTCTCCTAGAGGTCTTGGGCCCGACGGGGTCTGTCGCCACGATCAACTATTTGGATGCCGATGCTCAGCCGCAAGAGGTCGTTCAGGTAACGATTCCGTGGGCGCTCATGATCGTGACCACACTGCCCGCGGTGGTTGCCGACGTAGTGGCCCAGGGCGACAGTGAGACCCTCGGTTGTCGCATCACCGTCAATGGCGTGGTCCGCGACGAGCGCATGGTGAAAGCCCGTGACGCTCAGGCCAGCTGCTTAGTGAAATCAGCGTGAGTACCGAACATCCAGCCGGGCAAGCGTTTGTTGCCGCCCGGATGATCCGGCGGTTGTCGCTACCCGTCATTCTGTTCTGGGTGGCACTGACCGTCGTGCTGAATATCGTTGCGCCACAGCTGCAAGAGGTCGCCAGGACGCACTCGGTCTCGTCCAGTCCCCGCGACGCCCCATCGCTGACCGCGATGAAACGCATCGGCAAAGACTTCCAGCAATTCAATTCCGACACCACGGCAATGGTCGTCCTGGAAGGCAACGACACGCTGGGCAATGACGCCCACAGGTTCTACGACACGCTGATCGCCAAGCTGTCCGAAGATAAGGCCCACGTCGAACACATCGAGAACTTCTGGGGCGACACCCTGACCGCAGCGGGCTCGCAGAGCACCGACGGCAAAGCCGCATATGTCCAGCTGAATCTCGCCGGTGACCAAGGCAGCTCGCGGGCCAACGAGTCGGTCGCCGCCGTCCAACGCATCGTGGCAAGCGTCCCGGCGCCGCCGGGGACCAAGGCCTTCGTGACCGGTCCGGGCCCGAACAACGCGGATCGAGTTATCTACGGCGACCGTAGCCTCGAAAAGCTCACCGGCATCACCATCGCGGTGATCGCGATCATGCTGTTATTGGCGTATCGCTCATTTTTGACCGTCCTCTTCACGCTGGTTACGGTCGGCATCGAACTGCTTGCGCTGCGCGGCGTCATCGCTGCGCTCGCCTTTCACGATGTCATCGTGCTGTCGACTTTTGCCGTCAATGTCCTTGTCGCACTGAGCATAGCGGCCTCTACGGATTACATCGTCTTTCTCGTCGGCCGCTACCAGGAGGCGCGCACAGCCGGCGAAGGCCGAGAAGCCGCGTACTACATCATGTTTCGTGGAACTGCGCACGTGGTCCTGGGATCAGGCTTGACCGTTGCCGGAGCGGTGTACTGCCTGAGCTTTACCAGGCTTCCGTACTTCAATACCTTGGCAGCATCGTGTTGCATCAGTTTAGTCGTGGTGATCTTGGCTTCGCTTACCCTTGCACCGGCAATGATCGCCGTCGCCGGCCGGTTCGGGGCGTTCGATCCCAGACGTAAAACAACGACGCGCCGTTGGCGCCGGATCGGCACTGTCGTGGTCCGATGGCCCCGCCCGGTACTGTTCGGCACGCTGCTGATATCGATGATCGGGTTGCTCGCGTTGCCCGGATATCAAACCAGCTACAACGAACGCCGATATCTACCTGAGGACACACCGTCCAACCTTGGCTACAGCGCGTCGGACCGTCACTTTCCGCAAGCCCGCATGGAACCGGAGCTCCTGATGATCGAGACCGATCACGACCTGCGTACCCCGGCGGACATGCTGCTGTTGGACAGGATCGCCAAGGGCGTCTTCCATCTTCCCGGCGTCGCACGTGTGCAAAGCGTTACCAGGCCGTTGGGTGCTCCGATCGACCACAGCTCGATCCCTTTCCACATCAGCATGCAAGGCGCCGAGACGATCCAGAACTTGCGGTATCTCAAGGACCGCGTCGCCGACATGACCAAGATGACCGATGAACTGCAACACATGATCGACGTCACCGAGCGCATGCAAGATTTGACGCGACAGCTCACCGTTGTCACGCATGACATCAACATCCGCGGCGAGCAGATGCAGGCCAACACTACCGAATTGCGAGACCACATAGCCGATTTCGACGACGTCTGGCGGCCTATACGTAACTACTTCTATTGGGAACGCCACTGTTTCGACATTCCGGTCTGCTGGTCGATGCGGTCGTTGTTCGATGCCATGGATGGTGTCGACAAGCTCAGCGAGGATGTCGGCAACCTGGTTGACGACCTGGGTCGACTCGACACGCTCACACCGCAAATGCTTGCGCAGTTCGCGCCGCTGATCGCAACGATGAAGACCGTCAAGGGCCTTACCCAGACAATGACAAGCACCTTCTCGGGATTCGTCACGCAGATGGACGACATGACCCGGAACGTGACCACCATGGGGCGAGTGTTCGACGCCACCAAAAACGACGATCTGTTCTACCTTCCACCGGAAGCCTTCGAAAATCCGGACTTCCAGCGGGGTCTGAAGCTTTTTCTGTCTCCCGACGCCAGATCAGCGCGGTTCGTCATCACCCACAAGGGCAATCCCGAAACCGCCGAAGGCATCTCGCACGTCGACCGGATCATGCAGGCCGCCGATGAGGCCGTGAAGGGAACTCCCTTGGATGGCGCGAATATTTACCTATCCGGCACAGCGTCCACGTATAAGGACATCCAAGAGGGCTCCAGGTACGACCTCATGATTGCGGTCGTTGCGTCGCTCTGCCTGATCTTCCTGATCATGCTGGCCATCACACGGAGTGCGGTCGCCGCCGTGGTCATCATCGGGACGGTCACCCTCTCGTTGGGCTCCGCGTTCGGATTATCCGTCCTGATCTGGCAGCACATTCTGCATATGCCCTTGCACTGGCTGGTGCTCGTGATGGCGGTCATCGTCATGTTGGCCGTCGGATCGGACTACAACCTGTTACTGGTCGCTCGATTGCAGGAAGAAATCGGCGCAGGCCTCAAAACCGGCATGATCCGATCCATGGCCAGCACCGGCAGGGTCGTCACCACCGCTGGCCTTGTGTTTGCCTTCACGATGGGCTCAATGGTGACCAGCGATCTGCTGGTTGTCGGCCAAATCGGCACCACGATAATGATCGGACTGTTGTTCGACACCCTCGTCGTCCGCTCCTTTATGACGCCTGCCGTTGCCACACTGCTTGGCCGCTGGTTCTGGTGGCCCCGCCGGGTGGAAACCCACGCCGCTCCGCGGCTGGCACGCACCTCCGCCACCGCAGATCGCCAGCCACCGACCACTTTCCGGCCCCGCCGTGCCCGGCTCAACGGACGGGAGTGGCCACGGCGGCAAGTGGAGTTTGCTACAGCGTCAGACCACCAAATCGACCCGCGCGGAAACCGCTTGGCAGAACACTAGTTCGGCAGGAGAATCACTGCCATGGCATCGAACATGCCGGGTTGGCTGCCGAGCTATTTGGTGGCTGGGGGTTTCCTAACCGTAGCCCTGCTTTTTGCGCTTGTCGTGTCGTTCCACCCACGGTTCAAAAACAGGTATAGAGGTCGCCCCGCCCCGGGCCAGCCGACCCTCTTCCAGAGGCGGGCGAGGGGACCGGCTGTGATGTCCACCAGCGTCAGCGGTCTCTTGCACTTCAAATCGGCGGGCTGGTTGGTATGGGCGATCTTGGGTGTGGCCTTGGCGCTGGTCACGGTCCAACTGCCGCTGGTCGGAGCTGTGCCCGCGACGGCGGCCGTGCTGCTGATGGTTCTCGCTGCCTACCTACGCCCGAAAAGTGCGGTGCAGATCTGCTCTGTCGACCAAGACGGCGCCATCACCCTGATGCGACGTGACGTGACAATTCCCTTCGACCTCAACCACTTTCGCTACGTAAGGATGTACAACAGCCAAGGTGGAGACTCGGACTCGTCGGAAACTCCGAGCATGTTGGTGCTGTGTCGCGACACGCCGCCGAGTCTGTGGACGTGGCTGAGCAGCGTCCTGCTCCCGCGGGTCAATGAGGAGCGCATCGTGTTGTTCTTCAGCCGTTGGTGGGACGCTGACGGCTACTTTGTCGGACCGCGCGATATGGCAGCGCTGTTCTTCCAAGCCTGCGAGCGAGCCGGGCGCCCGCCAACAATACTGAGCCACCGCTTTAGCATAGATACTTGGGAAGTTCGCCCGGGCTGACGCAACTGCATGGTGCAACCCGGACGGCCATCGGAATCACTAGGATGTGGCCCGAATGTTTGTGCTCGCCAGCTCGGGTTTGGCTGGTCGCGCCCTCCCAGCCCCGGGGCAAGGCTGCCGCAGGGAGGTGGGGCGTGACCGAATCCGGCGTGGAGGCTGCAGCGCCCCGCTCGACGTCTCGCTACCCGGTGACAAGGCGGCGGAGGAACACATGATCGACCTTGGCCTGGCGGGGAAGATCGCCGTTGTCGCCGGCGCCGGCTACATTCCGGAGCGTGCAGGCCACGGACGGCTTTGCAGCTTGCGACTCGCCCAAGCCGGAGCCTCGGTTGCATGCATGGATGTCGACGCCGCGAGGGCGAACGAGATCGCCGATGAGGTGCGATCCCTCGGCGTCGCGGCGCTGCCCATCGTCGCGGACATGACCGATCAAGCGGATGTCGCACGCGCCTTTGACGAAGCGGATACGGCGCTTGGACCGATCGACGTCTGCGTAGACATCATCGGTGGTGCCAAATGGGCTGGGGTGCTGGATACTTCGTGCTCGGATTGGGACTGGACGTTGCGTAACAATCTGAGTCACGTCTTCTACGTGTTTCAGGCGGCGGCTCGACGGATGGCGGCCACCCGGCGCGGCGGATCAATTATCGCCATCGCTTCCGTCGACGGCATCCACGCGGCGACGATGCACGCGCCCTATGGTGCCGCCAAGGCCGGGGTCATCTCGTTGGTCAAGACCTTCGCTGCCGAATTGGGCTGTCACGGGATCCGGGTCAACGCCGTCGCGCCCGGCAATGTCGGTACCGGCAATGAAGATCAGCCCGACAACCAGTGGGCGGTCAACCCCGTCAATCCGTTGGCGCCGCCCCGGACACGCGATGTCGCCAACGCGGTCCTTTTCCTGGCATCTTCCCTTGCCGAGCGCGTCACTGGACAGACACTTGTCGTCGACGGCGGTGCCTCGAGCCGCGACCTATGGGGCATAGACGAAACCGCATTGCAGCGGTTCATCGATGGCGACTAGTGGTACGGCAAGCGTCAGGGATGTCGAATATTACACTGCTACCGATGATTTCGATCATTTCCGGTCCGCTGCTCAGGGGGCGCAAGGCGCTCGGTCGCCAGGAGCGCCACAACCGAATCGGTAAAGCTACATTGAGGTGTGGCCGTCCAGATATCCCGTGCATTCGTCAGTGATGCTGAGCCGGACGCGATACTTGACGTTCTATCGGACGTGGAAGCATTCTCGGCGTGGTCCGCAATCCACAAGGACATGACCGTAATAGACAGATATCCCGACGGACGGTCGCATCACGTATCGACAGTTGTCAAAGCGTTGGGTATTCGTGGCCGCCAGGTCCTCGAATTTCAACTGGGGACCGGACTCGATGGTCTGGGATGCCATCGAGGGAACATTCGAGTGCTGGCCACGTCGAGTACACGCTCACTCGCGAGCTTGGTGGCACCCGGGTGCGGGTCGGCCTGACTGTCGAGCCAACCATCCTGCTGCCCGGATTCCTTATCCGCCACGGCTCGGAGAAGGTCATGACAGCATTGACTGACGGTTTGCGAAAGCGCATTTCAGTTCTGTGACAACGGGTCTGCTGTCTGGCCCGTCATGTCAACGTTGAACGGGGCGGCCCTGGTGGGCCGCCCCTGGTTTGTTGTGCGGTTGGGTCAGTCAGTCGTCGTTATCGCCGGTTGTCGCCACCGCAGTTGGTGTTGGCGGGCTTTGACGGCCATGCGCAGGCGTTGATGTCGGTAGCGCCTCCGGAGCCTCCGCCGGTGAACA
>Ga0335083_10011761_pt1 | contig 10507 bp, 10 predicted proteins | sample Lox_Sample_42_FD_206716 | JGI IMG/M metagenome (GOLD analysis project Ga0335083, IMG submission 206716) | Soil microbial communities from Loxahatchee National Wildlife Refuge, Florida, United States - Lox_Sample_4.2 | ecosystem: Environmental > Terrestrial > Soil > Wetlands | place: USA... | reverse complement strand
GACTTTTCGCACGTCGAGCTCGACCTCCGCGATCAGGACCCGTTGTTCAAACAGATCTACGACGCCGCGCGGCGGATCGGCTGGGGCCGCACGACCACCTACGGCGCCCTGGCGAAGGCCATCGGCGCGGGTCCGGAAGTCGCGCGCGACGTCGGCGCGGCGATGGCCAAGAACCCGTTCCGCTGATCATCCCCTGTCACCGGGTGCCGGCGGCTGGCGGCAAGGTCGGCGGCTTTTCCGCGCCCGGTGGCGCAGCGATGAAAATCCGCATGCTCGAACTCGAGGGCGTTCGCGTGCGTCGCCTCAGCCGGTTCAGCGCTCCTTCGGGTTCCGAAGACACCCTTCCTGAAACGTGCGTCAATCTACAGGAGCTTCGAGATCATGTGACCGACGACGCGGTTCACGCCCCTTGGCGTCGGTGATGACGCGAATGCGGCTTCGTGGCGCACGCGGCAACAAGTTGCCCAATCTGCATATGAATCGGCTCCCTGTCGGCGCCTTCCCGAGCACCGGCTCGATGCGCCGGAAAATAGGGATTTCGTAAAGTGTCACCGTAAATCACCGTAAATCACGCCGTAAATCACCGTAAATCGTAAAGTGTCACCGTAAATCGCGCACCGTAAATCGCGCCGTAAATCGCCGTAAGTCCACCGTAAGTCCCCACACCATAAGTCCCCCGTAAAACCCGGCAGGCATCGAAAGGGGTATGCGCGCTGTCAACTTTCGTTGTTGCAATTGTCGGTGAGGACACACCAGAATGGACGAAGGAATCGATAATGTTGAACGGCGGCGTGTTGCTACAGCGCGCGGGGGCAAATGGGAAGCGGCGACGGTTTCGTTGCAGCAGTTACAACTTATGAAATGGTGGGAACGCCGATCGGGTAGAAGTCGGCGGTATCGTTCACTAGAACCGGGAGCTTTGGCAATGACCAGGAATATTTTCGCCAATGTGACGTGTTTCCTCCTCTCGATTGCGCCTGTGGCGGCGCAGGTGTCCACAGTGTCCGCGGTGAAGCTGAAGGTTCCGGCGCCTGAGACGGATGCTGGACTCCTCGCTCTGGCGATGGTCGGCGGAGCGGCCTTCCTCACCTACTGGCGAAAGCGCCGCACATAGAGGGCTGCGATCCCGCTCGACCGGCGGCGCGCAGGGAGCTTTGACGGTGGGCGTCAACGTCCGCGACCGGCATGTGATGTACGCCTTCGCGGGGTGTATCGCGCTGGCGACGCTTTGGCGCCGTATCGTTCTCGAGGGCCTGGCCTCAGGCCAGATCGTGAGGTCGCCATTTTGCGCGGGAGAAGCGCTCGCATTATTTGCGCTGTTCGTCGTAATCACCCGAATGAAAAATGACGCGTTGTTCACGCGTATCGAACTTTTTATCATTGCCGCGCTTGGCGCCGCTTTTGTGCTTCCCTCGATGAAGGTCGCTTGCGTCGCAATGACGGCCACGGCGTTGATGTTTCTAACGCGCTCCGACGCCCGGTTGACCTCAATTGGCCAACTTCTGCTTGCTTTGATGTCATTCCAGTATTTTGCCCGACTGATTTTCGCTCTTATAGCGCCTTACGCCCTTTGGCTGGAGACCATCGCCGTCACGACGCTCCTGTCGGGGCTTGGCGACTTCAGCAGAGACGGCTTCGATATCGTCGGTCCAAATGGACATACAATCTATATCGAGCTTCCGTGCTCCGCCTTTCACAACATCAGCGTCGCGGTCATTATCTGGTTAGGGCTAATCAAGATTGAAAGACTGCACTTTGTACGGTCGGATTGGTGGGCCCTGGCCGCCATGATTGGTGTAACGATCCTGGTGAATACGATTCGAATCTCATTGATGGCTCAATCGCTGACCATGCACCAATATTGGCACAATGGTGCGGGCGTCACGATCGTCACTGTCGTCATGCTTGTCTCCGTGCTCGCCATATCTTTGCTCTCGCGGGCCGGATTGGCTCCGAAGCTCGCATGACAGCGATTGAGTTGACCCGTGCGTTCGCCTTGGCGGCCCTCATCGCGGCGGCGTTAGCCGGCTCCTTGACGCGGTGGGAAAGCCTGAAGGCCAAGCCCTCGAGATCGCCATCATCCCTAGACGCGTTGCTGGGGTTGCAGTTGCAGGACGGCGCGGTCGTCGACCAAGTCTTGACCCAGCCGACCGATGGGGTGCGGCTGCAGTTCGCGGAGTGTCGCGACCCGGCGTTTCTGTTCCCGCTTCAAATCGAGTGGGTTTCGACCGCCGAGACGCTTACCCGCGCCTTCGCATCCCCGGACCATAAGATGATCGACGTTTATCGCGGGAAGATCCAACGTGACTGGCGTCACTTAGATCGAATCTCTGATTACGTTAAGGCCGCTGCGGGTTCGATGGGCGGGGCGACTCCCGATGCTGACAGGTACGTCCGCGTCTATTTTGCAGCCGACTGTCAGGTGGACGAGCGCCTGCTCGTGGATTGGGCGAGCAGGGTTCTTGCTCACTCGCTTTGAAGGTATGCGACCGCTCGCGCCAGGGCTCCGCGCCGCGCGGTCGCAGATCCGGGCGACGTCAGGCCGCCTGAAACTGTGGCCCTTGCGCGCTCTTTCGCCGCCGCCAGAAGAGCCAGCTCACGATGGCGAAATTGACCGCGTTCCAGATCACCCCGTTCAGGAACGCCATGCGGTAGGAGCTCGTGAGATCGAAGATGAGGCCGGAGGCGTAGCCGCCGAACGCCATGCCGAAGATCGTCGCCGACACGACGAGCCCGATCTTCGCGCCCGCTTCGCGCGGCGGCAGAAGCTCGCGGCAGATCACCGCGTACATTGGAACGATGCCGCCCTGAAAGAGGCCGAAGATCCCCGACACGACGAAGAGCGACGTCAGCCCGTTGAAATAGAGATAGAGCAGCAGCGCCACCCCTTGCATGAACGATCCGACTAGGAGGGTCGGCGAGCCGCCGATCACGTCGGCCACGAAGCCGGAGCCGATGCGCGAGACGATGCCCAGGAAGAGCATGAGCGACAGCATTTCGGCGCCGCGCGCGACGCCGTAGCCGAGATCGCCGCAATAGGCGACGATGTGGACTTGCGGCATCGACATCGCGACGCAGCAGGAAAAACCGGCGACGACCAGCAAGGTCAGCAACAAGCGCGGCGATAGGCCGACTTCCGCGCGCGCCGCGCGGCTCACGTATTCCGCTTCCGCGATCGCGGTGGCGGAGGGCCGCCGGCGCATGAGAAAAGCGAGCGGCGCCGCGCTCGCGGCGATGACGAGGCCGATCCCCGCATAGGTCGCGCGCCAGCCCATGAGCGGCATGGTCCAGCTCATGAGCAAGGGCCAGATCGTCCCCGCGAGGTAATTGCCCGAGGCCACGATGACGACCGCGAGCCCGCGCCGCTTGACGAACCAGTGGGAGATGTCGGCCATCATCGGTCCGAAGCCGGTCCCCGTCCCGACGCCGATGAGGACATGCGCCGCTGAAAAGACGGGCAGGTTCGGCGCATAGCCGGCGGCGACGAAGCCGAGGCCCTGGGTTGCGGCGGCGAGGATGAGCGGAATCCAGATGCCCATGCGGTCCGCCATCCGCCCGAGCGCGATCGTCCCGAAGGCGAGGCCGGCCATCATGAGCGTATAAGGCAGCGAGGCCGCGGCGCGATCGACCCCGAACTCATGTTGAGCCTCAGGCAGGACGACGATGACCGCCCACATGCCCGCCCCGACTAGCGTCGCGATAAGAAGCGACAGCGCAAGCCGCGCGAAGGCGTAAGGGCCGTCGGGAGCGTAGCGGTCGGGGTGAGACGCGGCCGGGAACGGACTCATCGTAGGCAGGCGTGTTTGTCCAGAGTCATGAGGCTTCCCCTCCCCTGAACGGGCAGCCTATCACGCGACGAAGCCGGCGAAGCAAGACGAGCGGTTGCGTCGACGGGTGAGATGCGGTCAAAGCAGCGCCGTGCTGCTCTCCACAATGCTCAGAGTTGTGATCGGGTCGCTCGCGCTCGCGGGCGCCGCGGCGATCGCGCTCATGGAGGAACGACAACGGAGATGAGCAGACTCGCCTCCGTCCTCCGCTTCGCGGCCGCCGAGTTTGGCCCGCTCCTCGTCTTCTGGGCCCTCGCGCTCGCGGCTGGCGTGAAGGCGGCGATCGCAGGCTCCATCGCCGCCATCCTTATCGACGCCCTCTGGCGCTGGCGCACCGGCCGCGCCTTCACCCGCCTCTATCTGCTCACAAGCTCGCTCACGCTCGTCTTCGGCCTCATCGACCTCGCCTCGACCTCGCCCTTCATGCTGAAGTACGAGGCGGCCGTGACCAACGTCGCGACCGGCGTCGCCTTTGTCGTGGGCGCGATGGGCGAAAAGCCGATCATCCAGGAAGTCGCCGAGCAGCGGGGTGAGACCGTGCCTCCCACGAACGAGGTCCGCGGCTTCTTCCGGCTCTTCACGCTCGCCTGGGCCGCCTATTTCTTCCTGAAAGCCGCATTCTACGTCTGGATGGTCTGGACCCTTCCGATGCTTGAGGCCATGGCGCTGCGGTCGATCGTCGGCGGCGTCTCGCTCGGGATCATGATCCTTATGAGCGTGACTCAAGGGCGGCGGCTTTTCTTCCTCTGCCGGCGGCTGGGTCTGCTGCCGAAGCCTGACCAGGTGGACGGAAAGAGACCCGAGCCCCCTCTTGATGAGACTGCAAGAAACGCTTGACCTATCTGTCCGCCGTGTCGACCGTGATCGCGCTCCCATAGACCCGCGAGACGCAGGTGCACAGTTTTGCGTTCGCGTTCTTCTCCGCGTCGCTGAAAAAAACGTCGCGATGGTCCACGATCCCGTCCACCGCAAGGATCGGCAGCGCACAGAGGCCGCACTCGCCGCGACGACAGTCGAAGATCATCTCGACGCCAGCGTCCTCCAGCGCCTCCAGCATGGTCCGGTTCGCGGGGACGGCGATCTCCCTGCCAAGGCGCGGCAAGCGAATGGTGAACGGAACGGCGGGATATTCGCCGCTGGCGCCGAAAGTCTCGAAACGCAGGCGCTCAGGCGCGCGCCCGCTCGCCGCCCATTGCCGCTTCGCCTCTTCCAGCATGCGGATCGGGCCGCAGACATAAGCCTCGCCCTCCGGGTCGAGCCGGGCAATCTCGGCGGCGATGTCGACACGACGGCCTTCGCCGCTCAAGAAAACCTCGAGCCGGTCGCCGAGCCGCTCCTTAAGCTCGTCGGCAAGCGCCAAATTGTCCTTGCCGCGGCAGGCGTAGAGGAGGCGGAAGCGGGAGCCGGCGTCGGCGAGCGCGAGCGCGTGGGCGTAGATCGGCGTGATCCCGATGCCGCCGGCGAGGAGCAGATACTCGGAACGCCCAAGCGCCAGCGGGAAATGGTTGGCGGGGGCGGTCACCTTGAGGCGTGCGCCGGGCTTCAGGCTCCACATGTAGGCCGAGCCGCCGCGCGATTCGGGGAGAAGCTTCACCGCGATTCGATAAACGCCGTCGCGGCAGAGGCCAACCAGAGAATAGGAGCGGAAGTCCGGCCGGTCCCCGATCGTGACGGAGACGTTGACGTGGCTGCCGGGAGAGGGCGCGACGAAGTCGCCTTCGGCCATGATCTCGATCATGCGAATCGAGCGCGCAAGATCGCACGTCGCCCGGAGGACGCCTTCGCGCCAGTCGAGAAGCTCGGCCATCTATTCCGCCGCGCGGTCGGCTGGGCCCGCTCCCTGCTCGCGCTCGAGCATGCGCTCGATGAGGCGCCGCGCCCATAATGCCCCGGCGTCGATGTTGAGATTGTAGAAGGGCGTGCGCGGATTGCGGTCGATCGCGCGCTGCTGCGCCTCGAGCACGACGTGGTCCTGGTCGTAGACGCCCCTGCCCTCGTTGACGTGCGCCCGCTGAAGGCTGCGGGTGAGCTCGTCGTCGTCCGTCCGGAAGGTGCGCACGAAATTCCAGAAATAGTGGCAGCTCGTTTCGGTCTCGGGCGCGATAGCGGCGAGGAAGGCGCCGTTGACTCCTTCAGAGCGGTCGCCCTGCGGCGCGCCGGTCCCCGTGGGCGCGACGCCGACATCGCCAACGACGACGGCGGGCGCCTGGAAAGTCACGATCTGCCAGCGGTCCACCCGGCCCGGCTTGCCGAGCTGCTTCGCCCAGAAGGGCGGCGGGTCGATGCCGATCATCCAGCGCGTCATCGTCGCCGCGCGGTCAGTGTGGGTGACTTCGAAGGGCGTGTCGAGGATCGCGTCATGCCCGATGCTGTCCGAATGGACGTAGGTCTCGTGGGTCAGGTCCATGAGATTGTCGACCACGAGGCGCCAGTCGCATTTGAGGCTGTAGAACGTGCCGCCCTCGCCTTTCCACATCGTCCCGTCGTTCCAGTGGAAGTCGGGCATGAGCGCCGGGTCGGCGAGCGCCGGATCGCCCGGCCAGATCCAGACGAGCCGGTGCCGCTCGCCAGTTGGGTAGGCGCGCACGCAGGCCGACGGGTTGATCGTCTTCTGCGCCGGCATATGGGTGCAGCGCCCGGCGGAGTTGAACACGAGGCCGTGGTAGCCGCAGACGATCTCGTCGCCCGCGAGCCGGCCCATTGAGAGCGGCAGGAGCCGATGCCAGCACGCGTCCTCGAGCGCCGCGACGGCGCCGTCGTTCCGGCGGTAGAGCACGACGTCCTTGCCGCAAATGGTGCGCGCGGCCAGGGCGCGGCCGATCTCGTGGCTCCAGGCCGCGGGATACCAGGCGTTCAAGGGGAAGGGCTTGCCGCTTGCCATCACGCTTCTCCCGGACCAAGGCGCGGAGCACGAATATTGGCGACGCTTTCATGCGTTTGGCAAGGCGGAAGTCTCGCGCAACCCGCGCCGGTTGACACCAAGCCGGCCGCGTCGAATATGCGCGTCCTCTGAAGCAGTCCCCTCGCCATTTGCCATGCGAAAGCTTCCCCCAACGGCGGCCGTCCTCGCCGCGCTTGCCTCTCTCGCGCCGGCCGTGGCGCGGGCCGACTTGCGCATGTGCAACAACACCGGCGCCCGCGTGAGCGTCGCGCTCGCCTACACTGACGGCCAGAATTGGATCAGCGAAGGCTGGTGGAACCTGAAGAGCCTCGATTGCGTCACGCTTTTTCGCGGCGCGCTGGCGGCGCAATACTACTATGTCTACGCGATGGACGAGCGCGGCGGCGAGTGGAAGGGCAAGGCCTTCATGTGCACCTCCGACCGCGAGTTCAAGATCGAGGGCCGGCAGGATTGCTATGCGCGCGGCTACGACCGTACCGGCTTTTTCGAGGTGAACACGGGCAAGGACGCGAAAAGCTGGACGGTGCAATTGACCGATCAGGCCAATTCGGCGAAGCCTTGATTTGCCGTCGCGCCGCGTCGAAAGACAGTTGGTCTCAACAGCGCTCAAGGCCGCCCGGGAGGACAACTTGGATTTGCACCGCCGCTCGCGCCGGGTGAAGATCGTCGCAACCTTGGGGCCCGCCTCCGCCGACCGGGAGACGATCGCCGCGCTGTTCGCGGCGGGCGCCGACGTCTTCCGCATCAACATGAGCCATGCCTCGCACGACGGCATGCGCGAGCGTGTCGCGATGATCCGCTCGCTCGAGGAGGAGACCGGGCGGCCCATCGGCGTCCTCGTCGATTTGCAGGGCCCAAAGCTGCGGCTGGGAACTTTCGCCGAGGGCGGCGCCGACCTGCGGCGTGGCGACGCCTTCGTCCTCGACAGCGATCCGAAGCCCGGCACGGCGGAGCGCGTCTGCCTGCCGCATCCGGAAATCTTGAGTTCGCTCGCGCCCGGCCATCGCATCCTGGTCGACGACGGCAAGGTGATGCTGCGCGTCAACGAGGCGGCGCCGAGCCGCGCGTCGACCATCGTCGAAGTCGCCGGCCGCGTCTCCAACAAGAAGGGCGTGAGCCTACCCGACACGACCATTCCGACCTCGGCCATGACGGACAAGGACCGGGCCGACCTCGTCGCCGCCCTCGACGAGAACGTGGACTGGATTGCGCTCTCCTTCGTTCAGCGCCCGGATGACGTGGCCGAGGTCAAGTCAATCGCGAAGGGACGCGCCCTTGTCATGGCCAAGATCGAGAAGCCGCAGGCGGTCGCCCGACTCGAGGAGATCATGGCGGTCGCGGACGGCTTCATGGTTGCGCGCGGCGATCTCGGCGTCGAAATGCCGCTCGAGCGCGTGCCCGGCATCCAGAAGCGGCTCACTCGCTATGGCCGGAAGATCGGCAAGCCGGTCGTCGTCGCGACGCAGATGCTCGAATCGATGATCACCTCCCCGGTGCCGACCCGGGCGGAAGTATCCGACGTGGCGACCGCCGTGTTCGAAGGCGCCGACGCCGTCATGCTCTCGGCCGAGAGCGCCTCAGGGCAATATCCGCGCGAGGCGGTCGCGACGATGAACAAGATCGCCAAAGCGGTGGAGTCCGAAGCAATCTACGCCTCGATCATCGAGGCGCAGCGAGCGACCCCCGAGCCAACCGGCGCCGACGCGATCGCAGAAGCGACCCGCGACGTCGCCGAGACGCTCAACCTCAAGGTCATCTGCGCCTGGACCAGCTCCGGCGGGACGGGGCTGAGGATCGCGCGCGAGCGGCCCCGCTCGTCGATTCTGGCTTTAACCCCGATTGAGTCTGTCGCGCGTCGCCTCGCGCTCGTCTGGGGCGTGCATCCGATCGTCACCGACGACGCGCGCGACGAGCGCGACATGGCCGAGCGCGCCTGCCGCTACGCCTATATCGAAGGCTTCGCGGAAGCCGGCGAGCGCATCATCGTCGTCGCCGGAGTCCCCTTCGGGACCATCGGCGGCACCAACAATCTGCGCATCGCGACGGTTGGCGCGTAACTTGCGAACGAACTGACCCGCGTCGCGGGGCGTCAGCCATTCGGAGATTCGCATGGGCGGAGTGGACTTGCACCGAATCGTGGTCGTCGGTGGCGGCGCCGCCGGCCTGGAGCTTGTCACCCATCTCGGCGACAGGCTCGGCCGGCGCGGCCTTGCGGACATTTCGCTGATCGAACGAAGCCGCACGCACCTGTGGAAGCCGCTCTTGCACATGGTGGCGGCTGGAAGCATGGATCCGTCCGAGCATCAGCTGAACTATCTGGCCCAGGCGCACTGGCGCCATTTTCGCTACCACTATGGCGAGATGGTCGGGCTCGACCGCACGGCGAAGAAAGTCAAGGTCGGCGCGACGTTCGACGAGGAGGGTCGCGAGATCGCTTTGCCGCGCGACGTCCCGTACGATGCGCTCGTCATCGCCGTCGGCAGCGTCACCAACGATTTCGGTACGCCCGGCGCGGCGGAACACGCAATTCCCTTGGAGACCGCCGAACAGGCCCAACGATTCCACCATCGGCTGCTCAACGCCTGCCTGCGCGCGCAGTCGCAGCGCGAGCCGATCAGCGCCGGGCAATTGCATATCGCCATCATCGGCGCCGGCGCGACCGGCACGGAGTTGGCGGCCGAGCTCTATCAGACCTCGCGCGAAGTGATCGCCTTCGGGCTCGATCACGTCGATCCCGACAAAGACATTCGCATCATCCTGATCGAGGGCGCGGACCGGATTCTGCCAGCGCTGCCTGAGCGCATATCGGACGCGACCCTTGCGCTCCTGAACAAGCTTGGGGTCGTTGTGCGGACGAACGCGCGCGTCGCCGCGGTGCGCGCCGACGGGGTGCAATTGGTGACCGGCGAGTCCATCCCGGCCGAGCTCGTGGTCTGGGCGGCCGGCGTAAAGGGGCCGGACGTTCTTCGCGATCTCGACGGGCTCGAAGTGAACCGAGCGAACCAGCTGGTCACGGAGCCGACGCTCGTTACCACCCGGGACCCGGACATTTTTGCCATCGGCGATTGCGCCGCCGTCCCGCGCGAAGGCGACCCGGCGTCCGTCCCGCCGCGGGCGCAAGCGGCGCATCAGGAAGCCTCGCATCTCGCCAAGCAGCTCGAGCGCCGGCTGAAGGGGCTGCCTCTTCAGCCGTTCGTCTATCGCGACTTCGGGTCGCTCGTGTCGTTGGGACGCGTCGGGGCGATCGGCAACCTCATGAACCTCGCGCTCAAAGGTAATCTGTTCATCGAGGGCGTGCTCGCCCGCTGGATGTATCGCTCCCTCTACAAGATGCACGAGCGGGCGCTGCACGGAACCGCGAGGACGGCGCTCGACACGCTCGCGCGCGGCCTCTCGCGCCACGCTGAACCGAAGGTGAAGCTGCATTAGACCGGGGTGATCGTCGCCGCAGCGTTGCAGGACGCCGAAGATATGGAATTGCTTCGGCCCGCGATGACGGCGCAACGGCGATAGGAAATCGAGCGACGGGCGTCGCGTCCGATCGCCAAGCCGTTCCTTAAGAGCGCTCTACAGGCCAAAGGCGCGGCGGCTTGTTTGGCGCCGCCGCGCGCCTCGCCTTGTCTGGGGACTGAAAGCGGCGCAGACTGGCGTTCGCCCCCGCCGCCATCCGGGAGGATGTCAGGTCGAAGGGCGTTTGCAAATCTGACTTTGGTTTTTCTTATTGCAAGGAGATTTCTATGCGCCCCGCAAGCGTGCGCTTTAGCTATCGTCCAGGGCT
>Ga0335083_10011760_pt1 | contig 10508 bp, 7 predicted proteins | sample Lox_Sample_42_FD_206716 | JGI IMG/M metagenome (GOLD analysis project Ga0335083, IMG submission 206716) | Soil microbial communities from Loxahatchee National Wildlife Refuge, Florida, United States - Lox_Sample_4.2 | ecosystem: Environmental > Terrestrial > Soil > Wetlands | place: USA: Florida... | reverse complement strand
AGGCGATCTGGCCGCGCCATTCCCCCAGCGGGACCCGGGCCAGGTCCCGGTCGCCGACCTCGATCCGGCCGCTGGTGGGCTCGGCGAAGCGGAGCAGCAAGGCGAGCAGCGAGCTCTTGCCCGCCCCGCTCGGCCCGGTCAGGGTGATCTGGTCCCCCGGCCGGATCGTCATGCTCACCCCGGCCAGGGCGTCCCAGCCTCGTCCCGGGTAGGACAGCCCGACCCCGTTCAGCCTGATCGTGTCCGCCCGCAGGTCCACCGGACGTGACGCGGACCCAGGGAGCCTGGCCGCCCGGCCGGGCACCGGGGTGTCGAGGATCGCGAAGACGTCGGCGGCCGCGGCGGCACCCTCGGTGCTGGCGTGGAACTGGGCGCCGACCGCGCGCAGCGGCAGGTATGCCTCGGGGGTGAGCAGCAGCACCAGCAGGGCGGTCTGATAGCTCAGGTGCCCGGCCAGCAGCCGCAGCCCGACCTCCACCGCGACCAGCGCGGTGGCCAGGGCAGCCGCCAGTTCCAGCACGAACGCGGACAGGAACGCCACCCGCAGCGTGGCCATGGTGGCCTTGCGGTACTCGCCGGTGACCCGGCCGATCACCTCGGCCTGCGGCTTGGCCCGGCCGAACAGCTTCAGCGTGGGCAGCCCTTCCACCACGTCGAGGAAGTGGCCGCCGAGCCGGGCCAGCAGCCGCCACTGCCGCTGGGTGACCGCCCTGGTATGCAGCCCGACCAGGATGGCGAACAGCGGGATCAGCGGCAGCGTGACGCCGATGACCACGCCGGACAGCCAGTCAGCCAGGCTGACCCGGATCAGCACGGCGAACGGCACCACGCAGGCCAGCACGAGCTGGGGCAGGTAGCGGGCGAAGTAGGGGTCAAGGGCGTCCAGGCCCCTGGTGGCCAGCGTGGTGACCTCGCCGGTCCGGTGGCCGGTGAGCCAGGACGGCCCCAGCTCAAGGACGTGATCGGCCAGGCGGCGGCGTAGCTGGGACTTGACCGCGGCCGCCGCGCGCAGCGCGGTGACCTCCCCGCCGTAGCCGGTCGCGGCCCGCGCCAGCAGCACCGCACCGAGCGCGGCCAGCGAGCCAGCCAGCACGGCGGTGCCGGTGCCGGTGGCCGCGGCGGCCAGCAGGTGCGCCAGCAGGCTGGCCTGGAGCAGGATCAGGGCGGTGGCGGCCAGGCCGAGCACGACCGTGACCACGAGGTAGCCGCGGGCCGCCGCCGAGTGGCGCAGCAGCCTCGGGTCGAGCGGCTTCACGACCGTCCGCCGACGGGCTCCGGGGTTTCCCGGCCCGTGGCGGGCGGCGTCGCGGCCGGGCTGGCCAGGCGCTTGCGGAAGATCCAGTAGGTCCAGCCCTGGTAGGCGAGCACCACTGGGGTGAACAGCAGCGCGACCCAGCTCATCACGACCAGCGTGTAGTGCGCCGAGGAGGCATTGGCCACGGTGAGGCTGAAGGCGGCCGAGGTGCTCGAGGGCATGACGTTCGGCCATAGGTCGCCGAACAGGGTCGCGACGGCCAGCATCAAAGCCAGAGCGGTACCGGTGAAGGCCCAGCCCTCCCGGCCGCGGACGGCCGCGGCCGTGCCGCCGATCAGGGCGACGGCGGCGGCGGCCGCCGTGACGTCGGTGGCGGGCCGCCCGTGGTGGTACTGGGTCACGGCGAGGAAGACGGCGGCCAGCGGCACGGCGGCCAGGGCGACGCGGACGGCGGTCCGGCGGGCGCGCTGGCTGAGCTCGCCGGTGGTGCGCAGGGCGGTGAAGATCGCGCCGTGCAGGGTGAACAGGCTGAGCGTGACCAGCCCGCCGAGCAGGCCGTACCAGTTGAGCAGGGTGAGGAGATTACCGGTGTAGACGTGGGCGGCGTTCAGCGGGACCCCGCGGACGATGTTGGCGAAGGCCACCCCCCACAGCAAGGCGGGCAGCGCCGAGCCGAGGAACAGGGCGCGGTCCCAGTTCGCCCGCCAGCGCGGGCTCTCCACCTTGCTGCGGAACTCGAAGCAGACCCCGCGGATGATCAGCGCGGCCAAGATGATGAGCAGCGGCAGGTAGAAGCCGCTGAACAGGGTGGCGTACCAGGCCGGGAACGCGGCGAACATGGCGCCGCCGGCGGTCAGCAGCCAGACCTCGTTGCCGTCCCAGACCGGGCCGATGGCGTTGATCATGGTGCGGCGCTGCGCGTCGTCCTTCCCCAGGAAGGGCAGCAGGATGCCGACGCCGAAGTCGAAACCCTCGAGCACGAAGTACCCGGACCACAGGATCGCGATGAGGATGAACCAGAAGGTAGCGAGGTTCATGACGGGTTTCTCCTGATCAGTACTGGAAGACGGGCAGCGGTTCGGGGGCGCCGGGCTGGCCGGCCTCGGCCGGGGCGCCCGCCTTGACGTGCCTGACCGTCAGCCACCAGGCGATGCCCGCCAGGGCGGCGTAGAGCAGGGTGAACACGGTCAGCGAGATGATCACCGAGGAGAGGGTGACGCCCGGCGAGACGCTCCGCGCGGTGGTCAGCAGGCCGAACACGGTCCACGGCTGGCGGCCCATCTCAGTGAAGATCCAGCCGGACGCGATGCCGAGGTAGGGCAGCGGCAGGCCCCACAGCGCGACTCGGTAGAACCAGCGGCTGCGCGGGAGGGCGCGCCGCCTGGTCAGCCACAGGCCGATCGCGGCCAGCAGCGCGGCCAGCGAGCCGAAGCCGATCATCAGGCGGAACGACCAGTAGGTGACCGGGATGACGGGCTTGTACTGCCCGGGCCCGTACTTCTTCGCGTAGGCCTTTTGTACGTCGTTGATGCCCTGGACGGTGCCGTGCGGGTTCATGGTGGAGATCAGCGAGAGCAGGTAGGGCACCCGGACGCTCCACAGCTCCTTGTCGCCGTTCAGCGAGCCGATGGTGAACAGGGAGAAGGACGCGTCGGACTGGGTGGTGTACAGCGCCTCGGCGGCGGCCATCTTCATCGGCTGCTGCGTCTCCATCATCCGGGCCTGCACGTCCCCGGTGACCGCGGTGGCGATTCCGGCCAGCAGCGTGACCACCAGGCCGAGCCGCATGGCCCGCCGGAACACGTCCAGGTCCTGGTGCCTGGCCACGTGCCAGGCGCTGGCCGCCACGATCACCGCGCCGGCCACCATGAAGGCCGCGAAGAACACGTGCGGCCAGGTGGCGAGCACGGTCGGGTTGGTCAGCAGCGCCACGATGGACGTGAGCACCACCCGGTGGGTAGCCGGGTCGACCCGGTAGCCGACCGGGTGCTGCATCCAGGAGTTGGCGGCCAGGATGAAGAACGCGGACAGGCTGGTGCCGATGGCGACCAGCCAGATCGCGGCCAGGTGCAGCCGCGGCGACAGCTTGTTCCAGCCGAAGATCCAGACGCCGATGAACGTGGATTCCAGGAAAAAGGTGAGCAGCGCCTCCATGGCCAGCGGGGCGCCGAACACGTTCCCGACGAACTTGGAGTAGGCCGACCAGTTCATGCCGAACTGGAACTCCTGCACGATCCCGGTGACCACGCCGACCGCGAAGTTGATCAGGAAGATCTTCCCGAAGAACTTCGTCATCCGCAGGTACACGTCGTCCTTCTTGACCCGCCATAGCGTCTGCATGATCGCGACCAGGTAGGACAGGCTGAGCGTGAGCGGGACGAAGATGAAGTGGTACACGGTGGTGATCCCGAATTGCCATCGGGACAGTTCGAGCACGGTCATCGGCTTTCCCTGGATCGGTGTCGCTGGCTTGGCCCGCGGTGGGTTGCGTGCTGTCCTAGCTGACCAGAGGGATGATCGTGACCCCAGGGACCGTCGGCCCGTTCGTCCCGGGACCTTCGTCACCTGCCGGCGGCCCGCTCGCCGGCTGATAATGCGGTATGACCGCCTTCCCTGACCTCCACAAGGCCCGCGAGGCCCTGCTGGAGCGCGGGACGGTCCCGGCAGGCGTACGGGGGATGATCGCCGACTCGTGGCTGCGGTCGGCGGCGGCGGGCGTGAATGCGGACGGCAGCCCGCCGCCCATCACACTCGCGGCGGACCTGCTGGCCGGCTACCGGGCCGGGCACCCGCTGGCCGGGATCTTCCCGCTGCTGTACGACGTGGCCGGCCGCGCCGCCGAGGACTGCGACAGCGTCCTGGCCGTGGCGGACGAGCGCGGGCGGCTGCTCTGGGTGCGCGGCAAGCCGGCCGTACTGCGCCGCGCCGAGTCGATCGGGTTCGTCGAGGGCGCGCAATGGGACGAGCGCCACGCGGGCACCAACGCGCCCGGGATGGCGCTGTGCCTGGACGCGCCGGTGACCGTCAAGTCGGCGGAACACTTCGTCCGTCCCGTACAGCGCTGGAGCTGCGCCGCGGCGCCGGTGCACGCGCCGGGCTCGGACGCGATCCTCGGTGTCATCGACATCACCGGCGGCCGGGCGGTGGACGTGCCGCAGACCATCGCGATGGTCAGGGCGGCCGCCCGGATGGCCGAGTCCGAGCTGGCCAGGCAGGCTCTGGCGGCCGCTGCCCGGGGCCCGGAACCGGATCCGGGCGGCCATCAGGGCCGGCGTCAGCTCGTCCCGGAGATCAGGATCAGCGGCCTGGGCCGATCGGACTGCGTCGTGTCGGCCGGCCCGCGTACCCTCCGGCTGAGCCCGCGGCACAGCGAGATCGCGATCATCCTGGCCGCCTGCCCGGCCGGGCTGACCGGCGACGAGCTTGCCTACCTGCTGTATCCCGACGACCTGATCTCGAGTACGCTGCGCGCGGAGCTGGTCAGGCTGCGCGCCCTGCTCGGCGGTGATCTGCTCGCCTCCCGCCCGTACCGGCTCACCGGCGAGGTCACCTCGGACTGGGCGGCGGTGTCGGCGCAGCTGGCCGCGGGTGACCTGGGTGAGGCCATCCGGCTGTACCGGGGCCCGCTGCTGCCGCGCAGCCAGGCGCCCGGCGTGGTGCAGCTGCGCGGCGACCTCGACCGGGCACTGCGGGCAGCGATCCTCGCCTCGGGTCAGCCCGAATTCCTGGTCGCCTGGACCAGGTCGCGCTGGGGCGCGGACGACCTGGAAATGTGGCAGCGGCTGTGTGCCGTGCTCCCGGCGTCATCCCCGCTGCGGCCGTTGGCCGCGGCGACCGCCGCGAAGCTTGACGCCGACCTCGCCTGCTGAAACACGCTGCAACATAGATGCAACGTCGCGTTCTCTACGGTGGCCCGATCATCCCGCTCAGCGAAGGGCATCCACCATGGGACGTTACGCAGCACCCGGTCAGCCGGACAGCCTGGTATCGGTGCAGGACCGGTACGGAAACTACATTGGCGGGGAGTTCGTCCCGCCGAGCAAGGGCGAGTTCTTCGAGAACATCTCACCGGTCACCGGCCAGCCGTTCACCGCCATCGCCCGGTCCACCGCCGAGGACGTCGACCTCGCGCTCGACGCCGCCCACGGTGCCAAGCGCGGCTGGGGCCGGACCAGCGTCACCGAGCGGGCGATCATCCTGAACAAGATCGCCGACCGGCTCGAGGATAACCTCGAGCTGCTCGCGGTCGCCGAGACCTGGGATAACGGCAAGCCGATCCGGGAGACACTGGCTGCCGACCTGCCGCTGGCCGTGGACCACTTCCGCTACTACGCCGGCGCTATCCGGGCCCAGGAGGGCAGCCTCTCCCAGATCGACGCCGACACGGTCGCCTACCACTTCCATGAGCCGCTCGGCGTGGTCGGCCAGATCATCCCGTGGAACTTCCCGATCCTCATGGCCGTCTGGAAGCTGGCGCCCGCGCTGGCGGCCGGCAACTGCGTGGTCCTCAAGCCGGCCGAGCAGACGCCCTGGTCGATCCTGAAGGTGATCGAGCTGATCGGTGACCTGCTGCCGGCAGGCGTGCTCAACGTCGTGAACGGCTTCGGCGTCGAGGCCGGCAAGCCGCTGGCCTCCTCCGGCCGCATCGCCAAGATCGCCTTCACCGGCGAGACCACTACCGGGCGCCTGATCATGCAGTACGCCAGCCAGAACCTGATCCCGGTCACCCTGGAGCTAGGCGGCAAGAGCCCGAACATCTTCTTCTCCGACGTCGCCGCGGCGAATGACGACTTCTACGACAAGGCGCTCGAGGGCTTCACCATGTTCGCGCTCAACCAGGGCGAGGTCTGCACCTGCCCGTCCCGGGCGCTCATCCAGGGCGACATCTACGACACGTTCCTGGCCGACGCCGTGGCCCGGACCCAGGCGGTCAAGCAGGGTCACCCGCTGGACCCGCAGACCATGATCGGCGCGCAGGCCTCCAACGACCAGCTGGAGAAGATCCTGTCCTACATCGAGATCGGCAAGGCCGAAGGGGCCAAGGTGGTCACCGGCGGCGAGCGGGCCCGCCTGGACGGCGAGCTGGCCGGCGGGTACTACGTCACGCCGACCATCTTCGCGGGCGACAACTCGATGCGCATCTTCCAGGAGGAGATCTTCGGCCCGGTCGTGTCCGTCGCCAGCTTCTCCGACGAGGCCGACGCGCTGAAGATTGCCAACGACACCCTCTACGGCCTCGGCGCGGGCGTGTGGACCAGGGACGGCGCCCGGGCGTACCGAGCCGGCCGGGAGATCCAGGCGGGCCGGGTCTGGACGAACTGCTACCACGCCTACCCGGCGCACGCGGCCTTCGGCGGCTACAAGCAGTCCGGGGTGGGCCGCGAGACCCACCTGATGATGCTCGAGCACTACCAGCAGACCAAGAACCTGCTGGTCAGCTACTCCCCCAAGGCACTGGGCTTCTTCTAGGCCGTCGTGTCATGCCCACGGACGAAATACGCCGGGTCGACCTGACCGCCGCCGCAGCGGACCTGCTGCGGCGGCTGGCCGGGCGGCATGGACCGCTCATGTTCCACCAGTCGGGCGGCTGCTGCGACGGCTCCTCCCCCATGTGCTATCCCGACGGGGAGTTCCTGACCGGCGAGGCCGACATCTTGCTGGGCGAGCTTCCGGTGCCTGGACTCGGCCGGCCGGTCCCCTTCTGGATGTCCAGGTCACAGTATGCGTACTGGAAGCACACCCATCTCACCGTCGACGTCGTGCCCGGCCGGGGCAGCGGCTTTTCGGTCGAGGCGCCAGACGGCGTTCGCTTCCTGATCAGATCACGGCTGCTCACCGACCAGGAACTCGAGCACTTCGAGCTGGCGAGCACCCAGATTTCAGCCATGACAAATCCGTGAGGAGCGGACATGCCAGATTCATACTCTCCGCTCGGCGAGCGCCTCGAAGGGCTGCTGCAGGTCGAGACGTTTCCGCCGCCGGCTGACTTCTCCGCCCGGGCTCAGGTGCGAGATCCGGCCGTCTACGAGCAGGCCGCCGCTGAACCGGAGGCATGGTGGGCGGCCCAGGCGCGGATGCGGCTGCACTGGGACACGCCGTTCTCCGAGGTGCTCGACGACACCAACGCGCCGTTCTACACCTGGTTCGCCGACGGGACCCTCAACGTGTCCTATAACTGCCTCGACCGGCATGTGCTGGCCGGACGCGGCGACCGGGTCGCGTTCTACTGGCGGGGCGAGGAAGGCGAGGAACGCGAGCTCACCTACGCCCAGCTCCTGGACGAGGTGCAACGGCTCGCCAACGCGCTCAAGGCGCGCGGGGTCGGGAAAGGCGACGTCGTCGGCATCTACCTGCCGATGATCCCCGAGGTCGTGGTGGCCATGCTCGCCTGCGCCCGCATCGGCGCGCCGCATACCGTCGTCTTCGGGGGATTCGCGCCCACCGCGGTGCGCGAGCGGCTGGAGGTCTCCCGGGCCAAGGCGCTGATCGTCGCGGACAGGGCCCGCCGCAAGGGCAAGTTCATCCCGGTCAAGCAGGCGGTCGACGAAGTGATCGCGGACCTGCCGGACCTGGCGACGGTCGTCGTGGTCAGGTCGGCCGCCGCCGGGTGCGCCATGCGGCCCGGCCGGGACGTGTGGTTCGACGAACTGATCGCCGGCGCCGGACCGGTCTGCCCGGCCGAGCCGATGCCGGCCGAGCACCCGCTGTTCCTGCTCTATTCCTCCGGCTCCACGGCCAAGCCCAAGGGAATCCTGCACACCACCGGCGGCTACCTCACCGGGGTCACGACCACCATGGCCATGGTCTTCGACCTCGACGTCGACCACGACGTCTTCTGGTGCACGGCCGACGTGGGCTGGATCACCGGCCATTCCTACATCGTGTACGGGCCGCTGGCCAACGGCTGCACGTCGGTGATGTTCGAAGGCGCCCCGGATTACCCGGACAAGGACATCTGGTGGGAAATCGTGGACCGGTACCGCGTCACCGTGTTCTACACCGCCCCGACGGCCATCCGGGCCTGCATGAAATGGGGAGAGGACTATCCCGCCCGGCACGACCTGTCATCGCTGCGGCTGCTCGGGTCGGTCGGCGAGCCGATCAACCCGAAGGCGTGGCTGTGGTACCACACAGTCATCGGCGGCGAGCGCTGCCCGGTTGTGGACACCTGGTGGCAGACGGAAACCGGGGCCATCATGATCACCACGCTGCCCGGCCTTACCCCGGCCAAGCCGGGATCGGCGGGCCTCCCGCTGCCTGGCGTGTCGGCCGCCCTGGTCGACGAGTCAGGCAGCCCGCTGACTTCTGGCCGCGGCCTGCTCGCCTTGACCAGGCCGTGGCCGAGCATGCTCCGCACCTTGTACAACGACCCTGACCGCTACGCGCAGACCTATTTCGGCAGGTTCGGTCCCGGCACGTACTTCGCCGGCGACGGGGCCCGGCGCGACGAGGATGGCTACTTCTGGATCACCGGGCGCGTCGACGACGTCATCAACGTCTCCGGACACCGGCTGTCCACCGCCGAGATCGAATCGGCTCTGGTCTCGCACCCCGCGGTCGCGGAGGCCGCGGTCATCGCGGCCACCGACGACCTGACCGGCCAGGCGGTGGTGGCGTACGTCACCCTGGGCGCCGGTACCGTACCCGACGCGGACCTGGAGATCAGGCTGCGCGAGCACATCGGCGGGCAGATCGGCAAGCTGGCCCGGCCCAGCCGGATCATCTGGGCCGAAGACCTGCCCAAGACCAGGTCCGGGAAGATCATGCGCAGGCTGCTGCGGGACGTCGCCGAAAACCGCGAGCCAGGCGACGTGACCACACTGCGTGACCCGTCGGTGCTGGCGCAGCTCCAGAGAAACGCCCGTACCTAGGGGACTGGCGAACGGCTCGGCACCGGACCTTCGTCACGTGCCGACGGTCATTTCCCCGGCCGGCCGGCGGCCGGTGGCGTGAGTGGTCCTGGCCACGCCGAGCTCGAGCAGCAGCTGCGGCGCCCCGGGCAGCGTCAGGCCGCTGCGGATCTGCGCCCGGACCGCCGCGGATTGCAGCGGCTGGGTCTGGAGGCTGGCGAAGACCCACTGGCTGGCGGCGCGGAGCAGCAGCCGCTGCAGGGCCTGCCCGGCGTGCAGCCAGCTCTCGTGGTCGTCACCGGCTGTCACCAGGACCGCGGTGACCGGAGCGGGCGGTCCGCCAGACGGCCGGAAACCCCAGCCCCGGCCCAGGTCGAAGTCGCGCTGCGGCAGGTGCCCGGGCTCACGGCCGCCGGTGGCGGGGTAGGCGTACGCGGGCACGCCGTCCCGGACCTGGCTGCCCGGCTCGCGGGTCCACCGTTGCGCCTCGGTCTGGGACTGGATCTGCGCAGGCGATGCCGGGTAGAGATCGCGCTTCCGGCTCCACGCGCCGAGGATCCTGGTCAGCTTGCGGTACGCGGGCCCGCTCCCGACTACTACCAGCCTCGCGCCTTCGGCCGTGGCGTCGTCCTGCATCCGGGCGAGCAGATCGCCGGGCAGCGGGCCGGGTTCGAACGCACCGCGATGCGTGTGCCGGTGCGGTACCGCGTGGAGCATCACCCGTTCGTCTGATGTCATGGGTTCTGGGCGGCCAGCCTGTACCCGGGCCAGCAGGTTCCGCTGGGCGGGATCGGGGGAAAGGCTAGTTTCGGGCTGGTAACCCAGGGAACGGATCGCGAGCCGCAGCCCGAACAGGGCCGCGCCGCAGCTGATGGTCATCTCCCGGCCCGCCGGGTCTTCCAGGAGCTGGCGCTCGGCGTCGGCGTACAGCTCGGCCACCCGTCCGGTGACGGTGAACCGCCACGGCTGCGTGTTGTGCACCGACGGCGCACGCGCCGCCACCTCGATCAGGTAGCCGGCCTGCCCGGCCAGGTCCGGTGCCGGGTTCTGCTCGGTCTTGCTTTCCTTAGTCACGTTCCTCACGCTCGGCCGGGCGGGGCCCCGACGGCAGGGCCGAAGGTCCCTGCTAGCCAGGCTGAACGCCCGTAGCAGGGCCTCGGAACCGGCCGGAGCCTGAGGCCGCGGCCCAGCGCAGAGCCCGGCTGGCCGACACGGAGAGTGGAGGGGCGATGAGCTTCAACCTTGCTGTCATCCTCAGCGAAAGCGCGCGTAGCGCACCAGACCACCCGGTGGCGGTGTTCGACGGCGGCCAGCTGACCTACCGCCAGCTGGACCAGGCCTCGGACCGGGTCGCGGCGAACCTGGCCGCGGCCGGGATCAGGCCCGGCGACCGGATCGCGCTG
>Ga0335083_10011758_pt1 | contig 10509 bp, 8 predicted proteins | sample Lox_Sample_42_FD_206716 | JGI IMG/M metagenome (GOLD analysis project Ga0335083, IMG submission 206716) | Soil microbial communities from Loxahatchee National Wildlife Refuge, Florida, United States - Lox_Sample_4.2 | ecosystem: Environmental > Terrestrial > Soil > Wetlands | place: USA: Florida... | reverse complement strand
CGCTCTCGAAAACGGATTCCGCATTCGCGTGATCGAAACGGAATATGAATCGCTGGGCGTCGATACGCCCGAAGACTGGAAGGCAGTGGCGGAGCTGTACGAAAAATCGATGGTGACGGGATAAGAAACATGGCTAAGTACATTTTCGTGACCGGCGGCGTAGTCAGCTCGCTCGGCAAAGGAATCGCGGCGGCGAGCCTGGGTTGTCTGCTCGAAAGCCGCGGCCTGAAAGTGACGCTGCAGAAATTCGATCCTTATCTGAACGTCGACCCGGGCACGATGAGCCCGTTCCAGCATGGCGAAGTCTTCGTCACGGACGACGGCGCGGAGACCGATCTGGACCTGGGCCATTACGAGCGTTTCACGCACGCGCCATTGACGCAGGCCAACAATCTGACCAGCGGGCGAATCTACGAACAGATCATTTCCCGCGAGCGCCGCGGCGATTATCTGGGCAAGACGGTGCAGGTCATCCCGCACGTCACAAACGAAATCAAAGCCGCGCTCAAGCGCGTCGCGCAGGATGTCGACGTTGTCATAGCGGAAATCGGCGGAACGGTCGGCGACATCGAGTCTCTCCCATTCCTCGAGGCGATCCGCCAGATGCGGCACGAACAGGGCCGCGGCAATTGCATTTTCGTGCACGTGACGCTGGTGCCATGGATCGCCGCCGCCCAAGAGCTCAAGACCAAGCCCACCCAGCACTCGGTCAAAGAGATCCGCGCCATCGGTATCCAGCCCGACATCCTCATCTGCCGAGCCGAGCGCTTCATCCCGCAGGAGATGAAGGAAAAGATTGCTCTGTTCTGCGACGTCGACGTGGAGGCCGTAGTCACAGCCCGAGATGTGAAGTCGGTTTACCAGGTGCCTGTCGAGTTCGCCGCCGAGGGTGTCGACGAGATCGTGCTTCGCCTGCTGCGCCTCGACGCCCCACCGCGCGACCTGACCAGGTGGACCGGCATGCTCGACCGCCTGGAGCATCCCAAGGACGAGGTTTCCATCGCCATCGTCGGCAAGTATGTGGAATACGAGGACTCGTATAAGAGCCTGAAGGAAGCCCTGCTCCATGGCGGGCTCGCCCACCAGATCAAGGTGAACATCAACTGGCTGGAGGCAGAGGGGCTCACTGGCGACGGTTGGGAGCAGCAGTTGGCCGGCTACGACGGCATCCTGGTTCCCGGCGGGTTCGGCAAACGCGGCATTGAAGGAATGATCAAGGCGGTCCGCTACGCCCGCGAGCGCAAAGTGCCGTATTTCGGCATCTGCCTTGGAATGCAGATGCTGGTGGTGGAGTACGCGCGCCACATGTGCGGCCTTGCCGACGCGAACTCCACGGAGTTCGACCCCGGGACACAGCATCGCGTGATCTACAAGCTTCGCGAGCTGAAGGGCATCGACGAGCTAGGCGGCACTATGCGGCTCGGCAGCTGGCCCTGCCGCCTCAAGAGCGACAGCTTCGCCCATGGCGCTTATCAGGCGACCGAAATCCACGAGCGGCACCGTCACCGCTACGAGTTCAACCGCGAATACGAACAGCAACTGAAGGCCGCAGGCCTCCGCATCACCGGCGAGACACCCGACGGCACCTACGTCGAGATCTGCGAGATTGCCGACCATCCCTGGTTCCTGGGCTGCCAGTTCCACCCGGAATTCAAGTCGAAGCCGATGGAGCCTCATCCGCTCTTCAAGGCATTCATCGGTGCCGCGTACCAACAGCACTTGCGCAGTCTTTCCGAACAGGAGGAGCCGCTCTTCTCCCGTGCCGATTGATTTCTCCGCGTTTGCCCCGGGCCGGCCTCTGGTCCTGATCGCCGGCCCCTGCGTCATCGAGAGCGAAGAACATGTGCAGTTCATGGCTGACAAAGTGGGGCAGGCGCTTCCGCCTGCCACCCCATGGGTCTTCAAAGCCAGCTTCGACAAGGCGAACCGCACGAGTGTCCAAGCCTATCGCGGTCCCGGCCTGCAGGAGGGGCTGCGCATTTTGGCGGGCGTCAGAGCCAAAGGCCTTTCCGTCCTCACCGATATCCACGAGCCCTCACAAGCCGAGCCCGCGGCCGAAGTCTGCGACATCCTTCAGATCCCGGCCTTCCTATGCCGACAGACGGATCTGCTGATCGCCGCCGGCCGCACCGGCCGCATCATCAACATCAAGAAAGGCCAGTTCGTCGCGCCTCACGATATTCATCGCGCGGCCGACAAAGTGGCTTCCACCGGAAACAACCAGGTGGTCCTGACCGAGCGCGGCTCCAGCTTCGGCTACAACAATCTGGTGGTGGATATGCGCGGCTTGAAAATCATGCGCGATGCGGGCTGGCCGGTGGTCTTCGACGCCACCCATTCCGTGCAATTGCCGGGCGGCGCCGGTGCGGCGTCCGCGGGGCAGCCGCAGTTTATCGAAACGCTGGCTCGCGCAGCGGTTGCCGCCGGCGTAAACGGCGTTTTCGTCGAAGTACATGACCAGCCGGAAAAGGCGCTCTCGGACGGCCCAAACGCGCTCCGCCTGGATCTCCTTCCGGAATTCTGGCGGCGCCTCACCGCCATCCACACCCTGGTGAATTCGTGCTAGCCCTCTGGCCGCCCGCTCCCTGACGGTCGCGGTTCGGTGTCGGAAATATGCTTGACACGGAACCGCGAGTAGGCGGCCTCAGTAGTTGGGCTTCACTACACCCGCACGAACCAGCCTCTGCGATACATCACCCATGCCGCCAACCACAACACCGCCACGTACGCCAGTGCATAAAGCAGCGACGCGTTGTAGGGCCCTGCCAGCGGCGTGAACAGCCGATCGAAGATCGGCTCCCGCCAGTGCGCCCAACTCAGGGCCTCGTCGAGCAGTTCGCTCGCCATGTAGATCACGATCGCGTTCATCCCGAGCACCGCAAACGGCCTGGCCCACCAACGCCAGCCACGGCCATCGACTGCCCACAGCAGCGCCGCAAACACCAGGAAATCCAGCCCGGCCATCCATAGCGTGAATGAATCCGTCCAGAGCTTCTTGTTGATCGGCAGCCAGATGTTAAACAGCAGTCCCGCCGCCGCAAGGGCCGCGCCGATTCCAGCCAGGCGCGTGCACCGCTCCCCGATCGTCCGCCTGAGCGCAACCACGTGACCCGCCAGCACGCCCAGCAGGCACGTCGCGACCGCCGGCAGCGTGCTCACGACTCCCTCCGGATCCCAGGTCTTCGTCCAGCGGTAGTTGTGCGCTCCGAGCACCACCCGGTCCACGTAGTGCGCGAAGTTCCGCTCCACGTCCAGGTGTCCGGCGCCGAAACCCGGGACCGGCGCCCACGCCATCAGGCCCCAGTAGACCGCCATCAGCCCCACCGCCCAGGCGATCTGTCCCCGTACGCGTGTGGCCAGGTAAATCGCCGCGGTTGCTACATAGCAGATCGCGATCCGCTGCAACACCCCCATAATCCGTTGCGTGGAAAGGCTGAAGTCCGGGTAGGCGTAGACCAGCAGCCCCAGCAGAAACAGGATCGCGCCGCGGCGCGCCGCCTGCCGGAACAACACGGTTCTCGAATCCCCGCGTTCCAGCCCACGACCCAGCGAAAGCGTCATCGCCAGGCCGACGATCCATAAAAACGACGGAAACACTACATCCGTAGGCGTCCACCCGTGCCACTCGGCGTGTTCCAGCGGCCAGTACACGTGTTTGCCGTCGCCCGGGTTGTTCACCAGGATCATGAATGCCATCGTGGCTCCGCGGAAGACGTCCAGCGAAACCAGACGGCCTTTTACCCCCAACGCTTTCGCACGTTCCGGCGTCATAAAATAATAGAGTAAACGTATGTTTCCACGCCGCAACGCCGCACGCAACTCCAGCCGAGGCTTCTCGCTGATCGAATTGCTGATCGTGATCGCGATCATCCTCATCATCATCACGATTGCCGTCCCCAAGTATCAGCAAACCATGCGCTTCACGCGCGAGACTGCGGCCATCGCGGCGATCAAGACCATCCACCAGATGGAAGTGCAATATCAGTCGCAGTACGGCCGCTATGCCACCTCGCTGACCGAACTCGGCCCACCCGCCAGCGGCGCTCCCACCCCCGCCGCTGCGGACCTAATCCCCGGCGACCTGGCTCTGGGCGTGAAGCAGGGCTACAAATTCACCCTTACGGGCAACCAGGCCGGCTACGTTGTGAACGCAAATCCGCTCAACTATCCCACGGACGGCAGCCGCACCTTCTTCTCCGACCAGAGTATGGTGGTTCGCGAGAATTTCGGGCCCGAGCCCGCCACCGCCTCGAGCCCCGAGCTCGGGATGAAAAAATAACACCCGCCCCGGCGCAAGTGTGAATTTTTGCGAAATCCGTACAACCTGCTAACAATTTCGCTAGGCCTCTGCCCTTAACCTGAGGGAAGTGCAGACCACTGAGGTTTCCCGCCGGCGCTTTTACATCGGCTCCATTTACGCGATCTGGGCGGCCATCTGCGCAGCGCTCGGCCTCCAGGCGCTCGTTTATCTTTTCTTCCCGCCCAAGATCCGGCGGGAATCGGACTGGATCGATGTAGGGGACATCTCGAGGCTCACGCCCAATGCGCCGGTCGAAATGACTTTCCGCCGCAACCGCGTCGACGGATGGAAGGTCATCAGCGAAAAGAGCACCGCCTGGGTGGTGCGGCAGACCGATCGTTCCGTCTTCGCGTTTGGCCCGCAATGCACGCACCTCGGCTGCGCCTACCATTGGGAGGACAGCAAGAGCGAGTTCATCTGCCCCTGCCACAATTCGATCTTCGCCGTGGATGGCCGCGTGATCTCCGGGCCGGCGCCGCGCCCGCTCGATCGCTACCAGGCCAAAGTCGAGGGCGCGCGCCTGCTGCTGGGCCGCCTCGAACAGCCGGAGAACCGGGCATGAGGCGACGCTGGAACGGTGTAGCAGCGTGGCTCGACCACCGCACGGGCATCCAGACGGCGGTGCGCAATTTCTTGTACGAAGAGATCCCCGCCTCCAGCGGCTGGCGCCAGGTCTTCGGCAGCGTCGCCATCTTTCTCTTCCTCACCCAGGCTTTCACAGGCGCGCTGCTCGCGTTTAACTACGCGCCCACGCCGGGCGATGCCTACAACAGCCTGCGCTATATCCTGACCGAGGTCACCGGCGGCCGCATCGTTCGCGGCCTTCATCATTGGGGCGCCAGCATGATGATCGTGGTGGTGGTGCTCCACATGGTCCAGGTCTTCCTCTATGGCGCTTACAAGAAACCGCGCGAAGCCACCTGGATGGTGGGAGTGGTCCTTCTACTCGTCACGCTCACCTACGGCCTCACGGGCTATCTGCTTCCTTGGGACAACCGCGCCTATTGGGGCACAGTTGTAGCCACGCAGATCGCCGCCCACGCGCCCTTCGCCGGGCCGTATCTCTCGCGCCTGCTCGGCGGCGAAGAGGCGGTCGGCGTTGTAACGTTCGCCCGCTTCTATGGGCTGCACGTCTTGCTGCTGCCGCCCGCCACACTGTTGCTGATCGCAACGCACGTTTATCTGGTCCGCAAGCACGGAGTCGCGCCGGTCCCGGGCGACGAAGTCCGTCCGCGGCGGCAGTTCTATCCCGTGCAGGTCTTCCGGGACACAGTCGCCATCTTCATCGCCTTCGCGATTCTATTTATCCTCGCCGTCGCCGCTCGCGTGCCACTGGAACAACTCGCCGACCCCACCGATACTTCCTACACTCCGCGGCCGGAATGGTATTTCCTGTTCCTCTTCCAGATCCTGAAGATGTTGTCCGGCCCGCTCGAATTCGTCGGCGCCGTGGTACTGCCCACGCTTGCCGTGCTCGCGCTGGTCCTCGTCCCGTTCCTGGATCGCGGCGAGATGGTGAAGGTAACGCGCCGTTTCGTCGCCGCATGCGTTGTTCTCCTGGCCGCCGTGACCTGGACGGGCCTGACTGTCGCCGCCGTTCGCGGCACTCCACCGCCCGCCACCGGCGTGGAAATCGATTACTCCGCTCCCACCGACTGGATGCAGCTATCGCCCGAAGAAATGGCCGGCGTCGCGTATTTCCGGCAGGAAAACTGCATCAGCTGCCATGCGGTGGGCGGCGATGGCAACAAGCTTGGTCCGGACCTCACGCAGACCACCACTCACAAAGACGCCGCCTGGATGATCGAGCATTTCAAGCATCCGGCCGTTGTCCGTCCCGGCACCTCAATGCCGCCCATCCAGCTCAGCGACCGCCAGCTCAACTCGCTCGCGGCGTTTCTCCTGAAACTCAACCCCAGCAACGCGACCGCGCTGCAGAATGCTCCCGAATTCGCCACTCAGGGTGCTCTGGTCTACCAGGCGAACCAGTGCGCCGTCTGCCACATGGTGAACGGCGTCGGAATGAAAGTCGGACCACCTCTGAACGGACTTTCCAAGCGCAGAACGCGTGATTGGGTCGAGCGCCACTTCGCCGATCCGCAGAAGTTGTCGCCCGGTTCGATCATGCCGCCGTATAAGCTTTCACCGAAGGACCTCGACAACCTGACCAGCTATCTGTTCGCGCTGCCCGAGTAGAAGAGGAATCGTCCCATCGCTTTGGGCGCACCGTATCCGCCGTACATCGCCGCCTTCTTCGGCTCTCCCGCACAGTCGAGACACAGTACCGCGCACGGATGCGGCGGATTGCCAACACCGGTGTGGACGAACCGCACTTCCGATCTTCGTTCGCGGAGCAGCGCCTGGAACGGATACTCCAGCTGGTTCTCGGAGATGTCGATCCCCACCAGATCGCACTTTGCCTGTGCCGCGGCGTCGACCGCCTCCAGGTATGAAGCCCGGTTGCCCCACTGCCCCATATCGGCGAAGTAATTCGCATCGCGAGGGGTTCGGAAGAGCGAATTCGGTCCCTTGAGCGGCCGCGTCCAGTTCTCCACCGCCGGCAGCCTTGCCCCGCTGACCAGGAACAGGCACACCACGACCGTGACCGCCCGTGGCCGCAGCCCATCCAGCAGCCACCCGCCCAGAGGCGCCGCCAGCACAAACAGGGGCAATTCCAGGCGGGACTGAAACGGCTGCCATTTCAAATAGAAGCAGAACAGCAAAAACCCCGCCGCCAATGCCGCCCCATACCGCACCCACCGCCATTCTCGCCGCCACAACGCCAGTCCAAGCGCCGCTGCCAGCAGCACCAGATGCCACCGGTTGTTCGCGTTGGCCTCGTGATTGGCATTGCGAGGCGCCTCATACCGGCTCCAGCGCCAAGTCGTGTCCGGATCCTGTGGGTCTAGTCCCAAGATGGTGTGGGCGCGTAGCACGGCGTTGTACACGCCTGTGTTCCACTGCTGGCTCCGCGCACCCACCTGCTCCGACCCATTCCGCAGCACATTCGACACCGTCGCCCGCCATCCGAGGTGCTCATTCCGCCAGCGAAATAATCCATTGCCCTGCGCGGAATCGAATCCCAGCGGCGACCCGCTCAGGCGAAAGTTCCTCACGTACTGCGGCGTATTGACCAGCAGGATTCCGGCAGCCAGCCACGCCAGCGTCCTCCGGTTCCATGGCATCACCACGGCGAGGACGGCCGGTGCAAACAAATATCCGGTGGCCTTGGTCAGCACCGCCAGACCAAGTGCCAGCCCCATGAAGATGGCTTCCCGGCGCAGCGCGAAGTACACGGCAAGCACCAGCCACAGCGTCAGCAGCCAATCGTTCTTTGCCCCGGATGCCTGCAGGATTCCATCGGGCAGCGTTGCGCAGAACAGGGCTGCCAGCCACTGCCCGGTCCGCCCGGCCCCCATCTCTCTCGCGACCGCTGACACGGCCACGACGCAGGCCAGCCATGCCCCGAATGTCAGGATGTTGATGAAGTGGTCGCCACCCGAAATCAGGTAGGAATGAAGATCCAGATACTCGGCCATCGGCCCGAGCATCACCTGATTGAAGTACGGCGTCGGAAAGAACGCCACCGAACCCGCCTGCGCCCAATACACGACGCGCGGCATGTGATACGCCATGGCATCGGCCGAGTTCGGAGGCGCCAGCGCAGCCGCCATTCCGACACAGACCGCGATCGCCGCAATCACCGCTGCGATCGCCCACTCCGCGAAACCAGACACCGAACCGCGACCGTCAGGAAGCGGGCGGCCCCTCCATCGCCACAGGGCGAAAACCGCCGCAGTTGCCCAGAACGCCACCACTGTCCAGCGGTTCAAAAGGTGAAACGCACCAAGCCCCTCCGTAACGAGCGCCGCCGCCGCGCCCGCCGCCACCAGTCCGCGAAGAAAGAGGTCGCGCAAGCCTCATTGTAAAAGAAGGCGTTTGGCTCTCTCACTTCTTGGTCAACGGAGCATCCCCAGCGCCGCCGAACTGTCCCCTTCGGCCTTTCCAGTCGGGATGGACCTGCCCCTCGATCTGCTCGGCGCTCCTTCGCCCTTGTGCCGCCTGCCGATGCACGCCGTGGATTCCGGCATTCTCGACAATGCGCGGTTTGTGCGCTTTCTTGCCAGGCATGTTGGCCTCCGTCTGTTTACTCGCATCGGCCATGCCATGGGACTTTCTCGAACGCCGCCGCTTCCGCAGCTCCGCGGTGGCCGCCTGATGGCATTTCAGACACAGCGTCCGCATGTTCGAAAGATCGCACTCGCCGCCGCCTTCTACCACCGGCACGATGTGATCCGCGTCCCACAGGTTTCGCCGCCCGCCCCACTCGCGCTCGAATTCCCGCCGCGAACGCCAGTCCAGCTTTCGCTTACCTTTCCGCAGCGTTTCGGTATCGGTCCCGCAGACGGCGCAGACGCCGCGGTCGCGCGCGAACACCTGCTCCCGCAGGTATGACGGGTCTGTCCGCAACCTCCATTCGTGAACGCACGCCGCGCTGCAGAAGGTCACGCGCCGCCCTTGCACTGCGCCACCGCACCAGCGGCAGGGCTGCTTTTCGCGCTTGACCCATCCGCCCGGCCTGGTGCGGCGTGTGCTCACACCCGAAGCTCGTACCCGAGTCCGCGCATTCCTTCGATGACCCGCCCGCGAACCTCGCCGACCTCTTCCGAGGAAAGCGTCCGCTCCGGCGAGCCCACCGTCAGCCGGAAGGACACGCTCTTCTGCCCTTCCGCGAGCGGCGGCCCCGCGTACTGCCGTACGAACTCCACCGCTTCCACGAGCGGTCCTCCGAAACGTGCGATCGCCGCCTCCAGCTTCCCCGCGTGCTCGCGCGCGCCGGCGACCACCGAAAGGTCGAACGCGCTCGACGGGAAGCGCCGCACCGGCGTGTATTTGACGGCGCCCGCGCTCAGCGCCCGGAGCTTCCGCAGGTCCAGATCGAGTACCGCCGCGCGCCTGTTTTCCACCATGGAAGGATGAAACTCGAACAACCGGCCCAGGCGCTCGCCGTCCTTTATGAGGTTCGCCGACCGTGCCGGATGCTCGTACGGGGCCGATTCCGCCGGCTCAATCGCGATCCCAGCCAGCAGACACTCCGCCGCGTGCTTCAGCTCGTACAGCCCCGCGGCGCCATCCCCGTTCTTCGCATACACCACCGCCACCGCGTGCGGCACCTCGTCCGGCAGCCCCTCGTAGCGCTTGTGAATCTCCAGACCGATTTCGAACAGTCGGAACGTATCCCGATGCTTGGCATTCTCCAGAATGTTCTTCCAGATCCCCGGCAGGAGCTCTGCGCGCAGCAGCGCCTGATCCGACGCGATCGGATTCAGCACCCGCACGTGATCCTCCGCCCGAAGGCCGAACCTCCAGGCGTCTTCCTCGTTCACAAACGAGTAGTTGTAAACTTCCGTGAAGCCCAGGTCCGCCAGCACATTCCGCACCTCGTGCTGGAACCTGCGCTCCGGGTTCGCCGGCGGCACCTTGGCCGCGACCAGCGGCGCCTGCGGCGGAATCGAATCGTAACCCACCATGCGTCCGACTTCTTCGACGAGATCGTCTTTCATCGAGACGTCCTTCGTCGCGCGCCAGGAAGGCACCGTCACTGAAAACACTCCGGGCTTCGATTCTGTTACCCCGAACTCAAGCCGTTCCAGAATCTCCCGCACCTCGGATCCCGCAATTGACCGCCCCAGCTTCCGCTCCAGCCAGTCGAGCGGCAGCGCGATCGGCGGCAGCGGCTCGATCTCCTTCTTCTGGTCCGCTACGCCGCCCACGGTCCGCATGCCCGGCGCGATTTCATGCAGCAGCTCGATCGCGCGCGCGATTCCGCGCACCGTGTTTGCCGGGTCCTGCGCCTTCTCGAACCGCATTGATGCATCGGTACGCAGCTTGATGGCCGCCGACGTCTTCCGGATCGACGACGCGTTGAAGCACGCGCTCTCCAACACCACGCGCTTCGTCGTCTCGCTGATCGCGCTGTCCATCCCGCCGATCACACCCGCCAGCGCGATCGCCCCACCGGCATCCGCGATCACCAGGTTCGATGGGTCGAGCGTGTACTCCTCGCCGTTCAGCGCCTTGAAATGCTCGGCCAGTTTCGCCGGACGGATGAAGATCGTGTCGCCCTTTAGCTTGTCCGCATCGAATGCATGCATGGGCTGCGCCAGCTCGGTCATCACGAAGTTGGTCATATCGACAATATTCGAGAT
>Ga0335083_10011757_pt1 | contig 10509 bp, 13 predicted proteins | sample Lox_Sample_42_FD_206716 | JGI IMG/M metagenome (GOLD analysis project Ga0335083, IMG submission 206716) | Soil microbial communities from Loxahatchee National Wildlife Refuge, Florida, United States - Lox_Sample_4.2 | ecosystem: Environmental > Terrestrial > Soil > Wetlands | place: USA... | reverse complement strand
CGCCGAGTCCGCCCGTGCTGGCGCCGCCCCCGACTGCCTCGCGCAGCGCGTTCATGGCGCCGCCGGCAACTGCCGCAGCTCGGCGATGCCCACGCCCATGGCTTCCGCGTAGCGCGCCATGAGCGGGTCGGGAAGCTTGGCGTACACGGCCGGCCTGAAGTGGCGCTTCACGCGCCAGCGCCACAGGCCGCTGACCATCACCAGCGTGTCGAAGTCCATGCGGTTGCGGTACATGTGGTATTCGAGCGCCGAGGTCTTGCCGTCGCGCGCGCGCTGCCAGGCGTCGCGGCTCAGCCGGCGCAGCTCCTCGACCGCCAGTTCGGTGGAGAAGCTCTCGGCTTCCCAGCCGCTGGACTGCACACCGGTGTATTCGCCCTGCTCGTCGACCGCATACAGGAGCTTGCGCAGCCCACCGTACGTCGCGGAAGCATCCTGCGGGACGGACTGGCGATCCAAGTCTCAGACCACCGTCAGGTGCATGAAGCCGGTGGCGAAGCGGCCGCTTTCCGGCACGTAGCACATCAGGCGCTGGCCCTTCTGCAAGCGTCCCGAGCGCACCAGGTCGTCCATCATGATGTACATCGATGCCGAGCCGGTGTTGCCCTTGGTGGGCAGGTTGGTGAACCAGCGCTCCTGCGGCACGTCGACACCGGCCCTGGCCATGTGCGCGTGCACCTTGTCGCGGAAGAACTTCGATGAGTAGTGCGGCAGGAAGAAATCGATCTGGTCCGCTTGCAGGCCGCGCTTCTGCACCAATGCTTCGAGCGGCTTCTGCACGGTGTACACCATCACGTGCTCGTTCAGCAGCTTCACGTCCTGGCGCACCGCCATGATGGTGTGCCGCTCGCGCTCGGCGGGCGTGTAGCGCGCCCAGCCGGTGATCCTGCCGTCGGCCGCTTTCACGGCGCCCGCGTACATGCAGGTTTCCATCGTGCCCGCGTACGAGAAGATCTCGATCCAGTCGATGCGCAGGTTGACGCGGCCGGGACGCGGCTCGGGCTGCATGAGGAACGCGCCGGCGCCGTCGGAGAGCATCCAGCGCAGGAAATCGCGATCGAAGGCGAGTTCGGGGCGCGCCTCGAGTTCGTCGTGATCGGACTCCACCTGCAGGTTGCGCGCGCTCATCATCGCGGAGGAGAGTTCGGAGCCGGTGGCGATGGCATTGCGATGCAGACCGGAGGCCACGGCCATGTAACCGTACTTCACCGAGGCCAGCCCGCTCAGGCACACACCGGTGGTGGCGACGGCTTCCAGCGGCGGCAGGCCCAGTTCGCCGTGCACCATCGACGCGTGGTTGGGCATGAGCTGGTCGGCGATGGACGTGCCGCACGCCAGGCAGTCGAGCTGGTTCAGATCGAAACCATCCGCCGCCAGCAGGCGCACGGCCGCCGCGGTCAGCGTGGCATTGCTGTGCGTGGGTTGCAGCGTGACGGGATCGATGCAGTAGTGGCGCGTCTGGATGCCATTGCTGCGCAATACCGTGGGACGGGCTCGCGAGGGCTTGTCGCCGAGCTGCCCGAGGATGCGCTCCATCTGGTCGTTGGCGACAGGCGCATTGGGCAGGAACGCCGACGTCCCCGTTATGTAAGCCAGTCCACTCATAGGTCACTCACCCGATGGGGCCGCAAAGTACTGCCGTTGCTGTGCAATGCGCTTGCGGGTCAGGGGCGACAACAGGGTTTTCAGCAGGAACACCACGGGTACCACGGTCAACAGCATCGCAACCAGGAACAGCACGTACAGGGCCAAAATCATGCGTCGCAGCAGCGCAGCCGGCTTGCCGCAGGCGCGCAGTAATGTACCCCAGAGGCGAAAACTGCGCTGTACGATTTGTTCGGAACTGATCAAACCCGGGTGCACGATCACAGCGCCGAGACCTCCGAGCATGGGGCGGTTGTCGGCGGCCGATCGCTGCGGCAACTGCGCGGCGATCGCCTTGCCGAAGCGCGCCGCGTCGCGGATATCGCTGTCCCAGATACCGGCGCGCGGGAACATCCCGCCGAGGTACGGGCCCTTGTTGCCGCTCAGCAGCCACCAGGGCGTCGTGACCACCGACTTCGCGCCGTGGGTGCGCTCCGTGAGCGCAACGTTGTCGATCAGGCGCGCGCCCAGCGCCTGCAGTTTCCGCTTCACGCGCTCCTGCGCCATGAGCCACATGTTGCGGCAGCCGATCACCGTGATCACCGGCTTGCCGCGCAACAGCCGCGCGCCCTGCTCGCTCTGCAGGAATGCCGTGGTGGGCAGCGAAGGCGAGATGAACCACACTGTGTAGGCCAGGATCACGAGATCGAACTCGGCGCCATCCGCGATCGCGAGCGGCGCGTTGGGTCCGGCATCGTCGAAGATGCATTCGGGGAAGGTGTTGAAGAAGCCCCAGAACGACCATGGGAACACGAACGGCGTGAGCGGCTTGAGCGGCGCGAGCACCACGTCGAAGTTCGCCGGGTCGGCACGCAGCGGCGCGGTGAGCGAGTCGACGATGTCGCCGAGCTGTCCGGTCTGCGAGTAGTAGACGACCAGCACGCGCTTCATGGCGTCAACTCCGCCGCGCCACGGCCAGATGCCCCTCAGCCAGCAGTTCGCTGTCGATCCAGCACTTGAAGCGCAGCCGTCCCGCCGCGGACTCGGCCGGCTCGCCCGCGACGAATTCAGCGTGGCCGAATTCGGCGTGGAACTGCTGGCCCGGCAGCAGCATGCGCAGGAACTTCAGTTTGCGGATGCCGTGCACGGTGAGTTCCGGCCGCTGCCGCGACAGTTCACCCAGCAATTCGCTCAGCAGCACCACGCCCGGCACCACCGGCATGCCCGGAAAATGACCCGGCAAGGCAGGATGCGAATCCGCAACAATCATGTGCAATCCAAGGATAATGCAGAGCACAAGTATAGGGTCCGACCGGGGGACAATCCATCCATGAATCTGAAGTCGCTGCTGCCGCATCAGGGCGCCATGTTCCTGATCGACGACGTCATTGCTTTCGATCGCAATGAAATCACCTGCACGGCCAGCAGTCATCAGAACCCCGACAACCCGCTGCGCCACGCGGGCCACCTGCCCGCGCACGCGCTGATCGAATACGCCGCGCAAGCCGCGGGCATCCACGGCGGACTGCTCAATCGCGAGCTGCATCCCGATGCACCGGCGCAGATGGGTTACCTGGCCGTGGTGAGCAATCTGGAGTGGCGGGTGACGCGGCTCGATGACCTGCCCGGCGCGCTGGACATCTTCGCGCGCCGCACGGCGGTGACGCCCGGCGGGCGCGCCTATCGCGTGCGCGTGGAGCATCGGAACACCGTCATCCTGAACGGCGACCTGATCATCGCACTCGTGACCAGCGGCAAGGACGTGGTCTGACGCGCCCGCCCGCTTCCAGCTGCTGGTCTTGCTCCCGGCCATTCCCGTACAGGGTCTGCAAAGCAGACCCTGTAGCAGTGGGGCGCCAGCCCCTTACGGGAACCCGGTCTCGGTCGGATCCGGCACGATCTCGATGACGCGGTACGTGGAGGTGTAGGCGCTGCTGTTCGAGAACACGATGCGGCCCACGCCCTTGTACAGCGCGGTCTGGCGCACATTGTCCTTGCCGCTGAAGTTGAACGGACGGAACGCCTTGCCGGTCATGCGCGAAGTGGTCGCGGTGGGCTCGCCGATGGTCGAGTACACCTCTTCCATGCTCATGCCTTCTTTCACCAGGCTAAAGTCGGCCTTGGCACCCGGGGCACGGGCCGGCGCGGCCGGCGCGGCGGCCGCCGGCTTCGCGGCGCCACCGCCCGCATATGCCGAACCGCCTTCCTTGTAGTTGTCGAGGTTGATGCTGCCGACCACGTAGGGCGCAACGCCCTTGGGCAGGTTGTCAGCGCCCTTCTTGCAGTAACCCTTTTCCTTGCGCTGCGTGGCCTTGCCACCGATGTCCGTCAGCAGGGCCTTGTAGCGGCCATTGCCGGAATTGCCGAGCGCCTTGCACAGCCAGGCCATGGTGTCGACGAAGGTCTCGCCGGTGTTGGTGGTGAACTTCTCCGCCAGCGTTTCGGCCGTGACGTCCAGCAGCTCCTGATCGGTGAGGCTCTGGTTGAAAATCTCCTCAGCGGCACGCTGCATCGACGACACGCCGCCGCTGGCCAGCATCTGCGCGTAGCGCTGGGCCGAAGCGTCCATGCCGTAAGCCGTACTCACCAGCAGGCCGGCAGACAACGCGCACGCGACAGTCAGAATTTTTCTGGACATGGCATACCCTCCGTAGCGAGGCGCATAGGCTAACCATTTGCGCGCGCAGGCACCAGCATGCCGCATAATCCCGGCCATGCAGCAGCTGGAGCTTTGGCTGGCGACGCCAGAGGCCGGAAATTTCTTCGATCCCGCCACGCTCAGCGCCGCCGACCTGCAACGCTGGCAGACCATCCGCAGCCCGCAACGCCGCGCCGACTGGATGAGCAGCCGCGCCCTGCTGGCGCACCGTCCGCCCGCCGCGGCAGGGGCCTGGAGCCTGAGCCACTCCGCCGGGCACGCCGCCCTCGCGTTGGGCCCGGCCGGATTCAGCCTGGGCGTGGACCTGGAGCGCTGCCGGCCGCGGCGCTTCCTCGATCTGGCCGCCAACTGGTTCAGCCCGCGCGAGTTCGAGCAGCTCAGCGAGCTGCCGCTGGAAGAACAGGAAGCGCGCTTCTACCTGCTGTGGACGCTCAAGGAGGCCTGCACCAAGGCCCTGGGGCTGGCCCTGCTGCAGGCCCTGCGCGACTGTGAATGGTGGCTGGAAGGCGCGGGCTGGCAGGCCCGGCTGCCGATCCGCAGCGCGTGGCGCGCGTGGGCCTACGCACCCCGCCCCGATCTGCGGCTGGCTTTGCTGGCCATCGGCAAAGATCGCGACAGACACTTGACGGACACGCCCGCCCTGCATGGCTGGCCGACGGGATCGGAGCCGGCGCGCGGCGACCCGCCGGCCTGGCCCTGCCTGCTGGAACTGGCCCGGCCGGCCCGCTAGTCCAGCAACCTTGCCAGGAAGCTGCGCCGCAGCCACACCGACGCGCCCAGGCCGATGCCGACCGCGGCGCCACCCACCGGCAGCGCGAACCGCGCCAGGCTCCCCAGTTCGCTGCTGAGCCACGGCCAGGCCAGCGCGAACACGATGCCACCCACGAACGCGCCCCCCACCAGGCTGCCGAGCGTGCGCCGGCGCAGACTCAGGTAGTCCTTGCGCAGCTCGGCCAGCCGCAGCTGCAGCTCGCGCTCCAGCTGCTGGCGCTGCCGCGGATCGGCCGTTGCGCTGCGGGCCACGGCGGCATGGAGCCGGGCGCGGAAGTTGGCCGGCAGTGCGGGTGCGGGCAGCGCGCGCTGCAAGGCGCCCTGCAGGGCCTGCTCCAGTCCCGCTGCATGATCCTGCGGCAAGCGTTGCTCCGTCATGATTCCTCCAGCCACAGTTCCGTGCGGTCTAGCCCCAGCTTCCTGAGCTGCTCCAGCACCAGCGCACGGGCCCGGAACAGGTTGGTTTTCACCGTGCCTTCGGGAACGCCCTGCATCTGCGCCACTTCCGCCACCGAGCGGTCCTCGTAGTAAAACAGTGTCAGCGTGCTGCGATACTTCTGCGGCAACCCGTCGACCAGCTCGCGCAGCAGCGCCAGATGATCGCCCGCCTCGGGCGCCGGAGCGTGTCGTTGCGCATCCGCCTCGAGCGCCGTCGCCTCGTCGCTCAGCGATCCGTGTTCACGCCGGCGTTCGAGCGAGCTCAGGCAGCGGTTGCGCGTGATGGTGTAGATCCAGGTCGACAACGACGCGCGGCCATCGAAACCCGCCAGCGCCTTCCACACCCGCACCAGGCTTTCCTGGGCCGCATCGTCCGCATCGGCCGCCACGCCCAGCAGCGCGCAGCACAGGCGATACACCTTGACCTCATAACGCTCGACCAGCAGCCCGAACGCGGCCTCCCGCCTTCCGCCCGCCAGCAGCTCCACGATTTCCCGGTCGCGTTCTGCGGCAGGCTGCTGCACGTATCACTCCTTGACCACGTTGATACCCCGCGGGTCAGCAGCCGGTTTCAAAAAATAGTCTGTAACCGGACGGGGGGTAGCCGGGTATTAACGACGTCCAGTCAAACACACAGTCACTTTCACGAGGTTAGCATCATGGATGACTCAACGGGCGCCGTCGCAAACGTGGCTGCCGCCGCCGTGGCCGCCGCGCCGGGCTCCTCCACCAAGGAAGTGCTCGCGCTCATGATCCCGATCATCGCGATCGTGATGGGCATCGGCATCGGCATGCTCGCGCTGTGGCTCGATTACCGCAAGAAGCGCGACATCTACGCGCTCCACCACAAGGAACGGCTGGTCGCGATCGAGAAAGGCATGGACGTGCCGCCATTGCCGGACAACTTCTTCAACGAGTTCCGGAGCCGGCCGCGCAACCACACCGAGTACCTGCGCAAGGGCCTGATCTGGCTGTTGATCGGCGTCGCCGTGATCGTGGCCATGTACTACACCGGCAATGGCGATGACGCGATGTGGGGCCTGGTCCCCGCCGCGTTCGGCGCCGCGAATCTTCTCTATTACTTCATCCCACGCAAAGGAGACCCGTCATGAATTCCCACGATACGTTCCATGGAGGCTTGCTGATCATTTCGGTGCTGGGCCTGGTCGCCATCGCGGGCATCGGCGGCACCTCGGCCCAGGCGGGTGAGTCCCTGCAGCCGCAGACCACGGAAGTGCACGTGAGCTACCACCGCCAGGAACTGGCGGACCCGAAAGCCGCGGCACATCTGTTCCAGCAGTTGCAGCAGGCTTCGCGCAAGGTGTGCAACGCCTCGTACAGCCGCAATGACAGCCTGGAGAACTACGCCCGCTGGCAGGCCTGCTACCGCCAGACGCTCCACGATGCGATCGCCCGCATCGATTCGCCGGTGCTGCTCGCCATGTGGAACGGCAAGAAGGGCGGACAGGGTTGAAGCGCTGCATGGCCCCCGCCTCGCGGCGGTGACTTCAGCGGGACCGGCTCAGGGGTGCCAGCTGAAGTTCACCGCCAGCGATCGCGACGCGCTTCATGGATGGGGTATTCATTCGCGAACCAGTATCATCGGGCCCGGCGGGCGACCGCCTGAGCATCCCTGAACAGGCGCGCGAAACCATGAGCACCGATTACGAAAAGCTGGGCGTCTTCTACATCGGCCGCGAATGGGACGCCGCCAGGGGCCAGCTCGGCGCCGAACCGCTGCTCTACGATTCGAAGGACCTGACCACGCACGCCGTGTGCGTGGGCATGACCGGCAGCGGCAAGACCGGCCTGTGCCTCGCGCTGCTCGAGGAAGCCGCCATCGATGGCGTTCCCGCGATCTGCATCGATCCCAAAGGCGACATCGCGGATCTCATGCTGAGCTTTCCCGGATTGCGGCCGGAGGACTTCGCGCCCTGGATCGACGCCGCCGAAGCCGCACGCCAGAGCCTGAGCGTCGATCAACTCGCCGCGCAGACCGCGGATCGCTGGCGCAAAGGCCTCGCCGAATGGGACCAGCCGGTGGAACGGATCGCCAGATTCCGCGCGGCGGCCGAGGTCGCCATCTACACGCCGGGCGGCGCGGGCGGGCTTGGCCTGTCGGTGCTGCGTTCGCTGGCGGCGCCGCCGGAAACCGCACGCGCCGACGCGCAGGCCTTGCGCGAGCAGATCGGCGGCACGGTGGGCGCATTGCTGGCGCTGCTGGGTCGCGACGCCGATCCGGTGCAGAGCCGCGACTACATCCTGCTGGCGCGCATCGTGGAGGACAGCTGGAACCGTGGCGTCGGCCTCGATCTCACGGCGCTGATCGGCGCCATCCAGAAACCCGGCTTCGACAAGCTCGGCGCGTTCGACCTCGAGACTTTCTATCCGGCCAGGGAGCGGCTCGGCCTCGCCATGGCCGTGAACGCGCTGCTCGCTTCGCCCGGCTTCGCCGCCTGGACCGAAGGCGAACCACTGGATGCGCAACGTCTGCTGTTCACGCCGCAGGGCAAGCCGCGCATCGCCATCATTTCGATCGCGCATCTGGCCGACGCCGAGCGCATGTTCATCGTGACGCTGATCCTCAACGAACTGGTGGGCTGGATGCGGCGCCAGGGCGGCACCTCGAGCCTGCGCGCACTGTTCTACATGGACGAGATCTTCGGCTATTTCCCGCCCACCGCGAATCCGCCTTCCAAGCCGCCCATGCTCACGCTGCTCAAGCAGGCGCGCGCTTTTGGACTGGGATGCCTCCTCGCCACCCAGAACCCGGTCGACCTGGATTACCGCGGGCTCGGCAACGCGGGCACCTGGTTCATCGGCCGCCTGCAGACCGAGCGCGACAAGATGCGTGTGGTCGAAGGCCTGACCAGCGCGGTGGACAACGGCGCGGCGCTCGACAGCGACAGACTGAACCAGCTCATGGCCGCGCTCGCGCCACGGGTGTTCCTGATGCGCAATGCGCACGAGGACGCGCCGCGGCTGATCAAGACGCGCTGGACGCTGTCGTGGCTGCGCGGTCCGCTCACCACGCCGGAGATCTCGCGGTTGATGGGGCCGCGGCGGCAGGCGGCGGACGCGGACCAGGCCGGCGGCGCGGCAGGTCCTGCGCTTGCGGTTGGCGCCGGTGGTTCGCGGCCTCCGGTCGCAGCGCAGGTGCGCGAATATTTCCTCACGCCCACGCAGGGCGGTGGGCCGCCGCAGTACCGGCCCATGATCCTGGGCGCCGCCAAGCTGCACTACGTCGACAGCAAGAGTGGCGTCGACGCCTGGCAGACGCTGCAGTCGCTGGCGCCGCTGTCCGACGACGGCCGCGACGTGTTGTGGGCCGAGGCGCGCGATGCCACTGCGCTGCGTGCGCAGGCGAGCGCGACGCCGCAGCCGGGAGCGACGTTTGCCAATCTGCCGGGTGCCGCCGCGCGCGCCGACTCCTACGATGGCTGGAGCAAGTCGCTCGCGGCGCAGCTGTACGAAACGGCCCGCGCCAATGTGCAGATCTGCGATGCGCTGAAGCAGGTGTCCAGTCCCGGCGAGAGCGAGGGCGACTTCCGCGCGCGGCTCGCGCAGGGGCTGCGTGAAGCGCGTGACGCGAACGTCGAAAAACTGCGCGCCGATGCGGCGCCCAGGCTGGCAGCGCTGCAGGTGCGGCTGCAGCAGGCGCAGGGCCGCGCCGGCGTGCAGCATTCGCAGGCGACGCAGCAGACCCTGCAGACCGTGGTGTCGGTGGGCGCCGCAGTGCTGGGCGCATTCCTCGGCCGGCGCGCCCTGAGCGCCACCACCGTGTCGCGTGCCGCCACCGCCATGCGCAGCGCGACGCGCATCGGGCAGGAACGCCAGGAAGCCGCGCAGGCCGATGAAAGTGTCGCGAGCGTCGAACAGCAGATCAAGGATCTGCAGAGCGACTGCGATGCGCGCAGCGCGGCGCTGGCGCAGCAGTTCGATCCCGCCGCCATCACCCTGCGCGTGCTGCAGCTGGCGCCGCGCAAGTCGGATCTCGCGATCGGCGAGATCGCGCTCGCGTGGGTGCCATGGCGCACGGGCGCGGACGGGTTCCCGGCCATCGCCTGCTGACGACGATCGAGTTGGCGCTGGCGCCGCCGCGTCGGTGCGGCAGCAGCGCGCGTCTCTCTAGAACAGCGGCGCGCCGCGATCGATGGCGCGGTAACTGCAGCGTCCTTGCCGGCAGCGACGCACCACCAGCAGCTCCCAGACATCGCAACTGAAGCGGTACAGCTCCGGATCGGCGCCGGGACGCGGGGCAATGCGGCAATGGGCCGGGCCGGCCGCCGGCGCCGCGGCATCCGTCGGCGCCGGAATCACGGCGGCAATGCCGACGCTTTTCGCCATCGCGAGCATCTCATCCGGCGCCAGATCCGCGGCACTCAGCAGCACCTCCCGCCCGTTGAGATGGGTGGAAAATTCCACGAACGCCTGGCTGCAGTGCCATTGGTGGCCGGTGTCATCGCACACGTGCAGGAAGTGCAGTGGCGTTCCCTGCACCTCGCCGTGCGGCTGGCAGCGCACCTCCGCCTCGATCACGCTCGCGCGCGCAGCCTGGCCAGCGGGAATCCCGCGCGCCTGGATGTCTTGGAGCGGCTGCTGGTGCGGCCCCAGGCAGGCCAGCTGCTCCAGCGTTTGCCGCGCGGCGGCTGTCAGTTGCAGCGGCGGCGGAACGCCACGGGGCGCAGGCTGCGCGCGCGAGGGAGCGGACATCGCCAGCGCGATGACGGCGCCCATCGAAACGCCCAGCGCCGCGATGTCAGCGATCCAGCTTCGCACACAACTCCTCCGCCGCCACGATCGTCGAGGGCCCGAGTCGCGTCAGACGCTGATCCGCGGATTGCACCAGCCGATGGTTGGCCACGGCCTTGAGCGTAGGCAGCGAGCGCCAGTTCTGCAACCAGGCGTCGCCGGTGGCCGCGTCGGGGCCGAGCGCAAAAATGAGGTCCGGATCGCGCGCCAGCACGGCCTCGCGGCTCACCGACGGACCCGCCTCCCGCAGGTCGCCGAACACATTGCGATAGCCGCAGGACGCCAGCACATCCGACAGGATCTGCGCA
>Ga0335083_10011755_pt1 | contig 10510 bp, 9 predicted proteins | sample Lox_Sample_42_FD_206716 | JGI IMG/M metagenome (GOLD analysis project Ga0335083, IMG submission 206716) | Soil microbial communities from Loxahatchee National Wildlife Refuge, Florida, United States - Lox_Sample_4.2 | ecosystem: Environmental > Terrestrial > Soil > Wetlands | place: USA: Florida... | reverse complement strand
ATCTCCAGCTTCCGCCCGGGCACGGCCACCGGCACACCCAGCCGGCCGCAATCCCGCAGCCAGGCGGTGGTGCCGCCCGGGAAGATCCGGTGCGAGGGCCATTGCGTCTGCCGCGGCGGCACCCACCCGGCGGCGAACCGCGGATCGGGCCGGAGCCTGTGCGTCCAGAGATTCATGACGGCGTCTCAGGAGGTGGCCGAGGGGGCGGCCGCCGCAAGCGGATTCGGCGCGGCGGGGAAGAGCCGCTCCCAGCGCGCCTCCTCGGTGAGCAGGTTCTGCGCGACGTTGCTCTCGGCCCAGCGGCCCGGGCGCGCCTGCCGGCCGGCGAGAAACTCCTCCGCCGCGCGCTCCGCCGGCGGATGCCGCGGGAGGGCGCCGGCGCGCGCCTCGGCGAGATAGGTCTCGCACCAGGCGCGCCAGGCGGCGGTCTCGAGCTCGCGCCGCCATTTGCGGAACAGGCGGTAGGAGTTCGCCTCGTCGTGGAGTTTGCGCCCGGGGGAGGCGCTGACGTGGTGGCGCACCGTGCTCTGGAGGGCGGTCCAGACCGTGTGGCCCGCGGCGCGGGCGCGGAAGCAGAAGTCGACGTCCTCGCCGCCGTTGGCGAACCCCTCGTCGAAGCCGCCGAGGCCGGTGAACAGCGCCCGCGGCAGGAGCGCGCAGGCGCCGGTGACCGCGACCATCGCGGCGTAGTCCGGCGTCGCCGGATCGGACGCCGGCAGCGCGCGCAAGTGGGACGGCTTGCCGTCTGCGCCGATGACGATGCCGGCGTGGTCGATGGCGCCGGTGGCGTGGTTGAGCTGCACGTTGCCGACGCACGCCGGCCGCGGCAGGCGCGCCAAGCCGGCCAGCATCGGCTCCAGCCAGCCGGGCTGAAGCTCGAGGTCGCTGTTGAGGAGGGCGAGGAATTCGCCGTGCGCGGCGGCGGCGCCGCGGTTGCAGGCGGCGGCGAAACCGAGGTTGCGCTCGTTGAACAGCACGCGCACCGGCGCGGCCAGCGTCTCGAGCCAGGCGCGCGTGCCGTCGGTGCTGCCGTCGTCCACAAAAATGATTTCGTACCCGAGGTCCGCCGGCAGCGTGGCCTGCAGCGTCTCCAGGCAGCGCCGGGTCAGCGGCAGGCAGTTGAAGAGCGGGATGACCGCGCTGAGGCGCGGCGCGCCGGAGGGGGGGGCGGCGGGTGGCGGCCGGTTCAAGGGGACCTCATCCCTGACGCCGATCGGCTCCGGGCTCAAGCCTGCGGCGGCTCGGTCAGCAGGCGGCGGAGGTAGTCGGCGTAGGCCGACTTGCCCAGTTTCGCGACGTTGGCCTCGAGCTGGGCGCGGTTGATCCAGCCCTGATGGAAGGCGATCTCCTCGGGGCAGGCGATCTTGAGTCCCTGCCGTGTCTCGATCACCTCCACGAACTGGGCGGCCTCGAGCAGCGCGCTGTGCGTGCCGGTGTCGAGCCAGGCGGTGCCGCGCCCGAGGAGCTCGACGTGCAGCCGGCCGCCCTCGAGGTAGAGGCGGTTGAGATCCGTGATCTCCAGCTCGCCGCGGGCCGAGGGCCGCAGACGCCGCGCGAAGGTGACGACCTGCTCGTCGTAGAAGTAGAGCCCGGGCACCGCATAGTTGGACTTGGGCTGCGCCGGCTTCTCCTCGATCGAGAGCACGCGGCCGTCGGGGGCGAACTCGACCACGCCATAGGCGCGGGGATTCGCGACGCGGTAGCCGAAGATGGTCGCCCCGGCGGGGCGGGCGCCGGCCGCCTGCAGGCCGCGCATAAAGTCGTGCCCGTAGAAGAGGTTGTCGCCGAGGACGAGCGCCGAGGGATGGCCGGCGACGAAGTCGGCGCCGATCAGAAACGCCTGCGCCAGGCCCTCCGGCTTCGGCTGCGCCGCGTAGCGCAGCTGCAGCCCGAGGTGCGCGCCGTCGCCGAGCAGGCGCTCGAAGAGCGGCAGGTCCTGCGGGGTGGAGATGAGGAGGATCTCGCGGATGCCGGCCAGCATCAGCACCGACAGCGGGTAGTAGACCATCGGCTTGTCGTAGATCGGCATCAGCTGCTTCGAGACCGCAAGGGTCAGCGGGTACAGCCGGGTGCCGGAGCCGCCCGCAAGAATGATGCCTTTGCGTTGCACGGCAGAGTAAAGGGTAAGGTGTAAGGGGTAAGGGGTAAGGTTAGGAAGCGCCGCCGAGACTCCGGATCAAGGCATAGATTTTGCCGCCGATCAACCGAGCATCGGCCCGCAATTGTTCGGCGAGTGCGGACGCGATGAAACCGAGATCCTCGGCCAAATAAAGTTGATTGCGCGACTCGCCAGCCGAGCCTTTGGCGTAGTTGAGAAACTGAATGTACTCGCTGCGATGGATGCGTTCAGAACCCTCCGCGATGTTGTTCGAGATCGAACACGCAGCGCCGGTGATCTGATTGCGAAATCCGTAATCCCGACAACGATCGAGCGCGCGATAGATATCGCCCGCGAATTTCCGGGCCAGCTGCCACACTTCAAGGTCTTCGAATGATTGGTATGCCATAGGGGTGGCCGGTTCCTACCTTAAAACCTTACACTTTACACCTTAAACCTGGCGGGCGTCAGCCGCCGGTGCCCAGCCGCTGGCGGGCGTATTTCCCCTCGGTGATCGCCCGGCACCAGTCGCGGCGGGCCAGGTACCAGTCGACGGTTTTCTCCAGCCCGGTGGCGAAGGTTTCCCGCGGCGCCCAGCCGAGCTCGCGCTGGATCCGGGTGCAGTCGATCGCGTAGCGGCGGTCGTGGCCGGGGCGGTCCTTGACGAACTGGATCAGATTCGTGTGCGGCGTGCCGTCGGGGCGCGGCGCCTTGCGGTCGAGCAGCGCGCAGATCGTCTGTACGAGCTCGAGGTTCCGGCGCTCGTTGAGCCCGCCGATGTTGTAGGTCCCGTCGACGCGTCCGCGCTGCAGCACGAGCCAGATGCCGGCGCAGTGGTCCTCCACGTAAAGCCAGTCGCGGATCTGCTGGCCGTCGCCGTACACCGGCAGCGCCTTGCCCTCGAGGCTGTTGAGGATCATGAGCGGGATGACCTTCTCGGGAAACTGGTACGGGCCGTAGTTGTTCGAGCAGTTGGTGGTCAGCACCGGCAGGCCGTAGGTGTGGTGGAAGGCGCGCACCAGGTGGTCGCTCGCCGCCTTCGACGCCGCGTAGGGGCTGTTCGGCTCGTAGGGATGGCTCTCGGTGAATGGCGCCGCGCCGGGCGCGAGCGTGCCGTAGACCTCGTCGGTCGAGACGTGCAGGAAACGGAACGCGGAGCGGCGCGGCGCGGGCAGGCCGGCCCAATGCTGGCGGGCGGCGTTGAGCAGGCGCAGGGTGCCGACGACGTTGGTCTGGACGAACGGCTCCGGCGAGTCGATCGAGCGGTCGACGTGCGACTCGGCGGCGAAGTTCACCACCGCGTCGATCGCGTGCTCGGCGAGCAGGCGCGACACCAGGGCGGCGTCGCCGATGTCGCCGTGGACGAAAACGTACCGGGGATCGGAGGCCAGGTCGGCGAGGTTGGCGGGATTGCCCGCGTAGGTGAGCAGGTCGAGGTTGACCAGCCGCCGCAGCGGCGAGCCGGTCTCGGTGAGCCGCTGGCGCACGAAGTTCGCGCCGATGAATCCGCAGCCTCCGGTCACCAGGAGATTCATGGGGTGGACTCGCGATTCACTGCCGCCGCCATTGTTTCAGATCCCGCTCAATGGCCGCGTGGATTTCGGTCAACGCGATGCCGACGCCGGCGAGCTTGGCCGGGTCGAGGACGCAGTTGGAACGCGGGGTCTTGGCGGCCAGGCGCATGAACTCGGCCTCGTCGGCGAAGAATTGGAACTCCTTCGGGCACACGCCGCTGGTGCGGATGAGCGCGACGATCTCCCGGGTGGTGACGGCGCCGGGGTTGACGACGTTGTAGGTCCCGAACGGCACGCGGCGCTCCCAGCAGGCGAGGGTGGCCGCGGCGAACTCGTCGAGCTGCGAGATGGAGTTGGTCGCGTCGAGCAGCCGCTCGTAGCGCATCAGCTTGGTGAGGTAGTTGCGCGGGTGGTCGACCTCGTTGAAGGGGATGCGCAGGCGCCAGACGTAGGTCTGGGGCGCGCCGGCCAGCACCTCCTCGCCGAGGCCCTTGCTGCCGCTGTAGAAGCTGCAGTGGTTGGCGCGGAACGTGAAGTTGGGCGGGTCATCCTCGCGGAAGCCGGTGCCGTTCGGGTGCGCGCCGTTGTAGATGCACCCGGAGGAGATGTGGCCCCACGGCACGCCGGCGGCGGCGCACGCCTGGGCGATGAGACCGGGCAGGACGGCGTTGCCGAACAGGCACTCGGCCTTGTGCAGCTCGCAGGCGTCGACGTTCGGCTTGCCGGTGTAGCCGGCGGCATTGATCAGGAACGCCGGCCGGTCGCGGCGCAGGAGCCCGGCAAGCACCTCCGGGTTGGTGTAATCGACCTCCGCCCGGCTCAGGTTGCGGAAGGGCAGGCCCTTGCGCCGCAGCAGGGCCTGGTAGGCCTGGCCGACATATCCGGAACCTCCGAGCAGCAGGATCATGGGAGCGGTTGAGCGTAGGAAGGCGGCGCCGGGCAACAAGCAATTACCGCCGCCCGGCGGGCCGGCCTCATTTCCGGCGGTAGTCGCCGCGGCTAAAGTACTTTTCCAGCCAGACGTACATGCAGATGAAGAAATAGCGGCTGCCCATCTCCTTGATGCGGAGCTTGGCCTCGCCCTGCTCGCGGTTGCGCCAGCTGATCGGCGTCACCGTCCAGGAGTAGCCGCGGACGATCGCCTTGAGCGGGATCTCCACCGTCAGGTTGAAATGCGGCGAGAGGAAGGGCCGGCAGCCGTCGATGACCGTGCGGCGGTAGGCCTTGAAGGCGTTGGTGGTGTCGTTGAGCGGGATGTGGAAGAGCAGCTTGATGAAGAGATTCGCCAGGCGGTTGATGAACAGCTTCACCCGCGGATAATCGACCACCTGGCTGCCCTCGATGAACCGGCTGCCGAAGACGCACTCCCAGCCCTCGTTGAGCCGCCGCCAGTAGGTGACCGCGTCGTCGGGCGAATCCGAGGCATCCGCCATCATGATGGCGCAGGCGTCGCCCCGGCTGTGGTTGAGGCCGTGGACGACGGCGCGCCCGAAGCCGTGCGGGCCGAGGTTCTGCACCGGCACCAGCGTGGGCACCTCGCGGCACAGGCGCTGCAACGTGGCCCAGGTCGCGTCGCGGCTGCCGTCGTCGACGACCACGATCTCGTGCGGCACCTGCTCGCGCACCAGGATCGCATACAGGCCCTGCACCATCGCGGGCAGCGACGCCTCCTCGTCCCGCGCGGGGATGACGATCGAATAAAGGCTGAGCGGCGGGGCGGGGGAGGCGGGAGGGGCGTCCGGCATCGAGCGGGGGCGGCTAAAGCGGGGCCGAGAGTTCGAGCCATTCGGGATGGGCCCGGGCGTGGGCGGCGATTTCGTCGAGGATGGCGGCGACGGGGGTCTGCGGCCGCCAGCCCCAGAGGCGGGTGGCCTTGGCGTGGTCGAGCACCACCCAGGGCAGGTCGAACGGCCGGGGCGCGCCGTCGGCGGTGACGGTGTGCGCGCCGCCGTGCGCCGTGCACCAGTCGCTGAGCTGCCGCAGCGACAGGGCGGAGGCCGTGCCACCGGAGAGATTGACGATCCGGTCGGCGGCGGCCGTGGCCGGGGCGGCAAGCTGCTGCTCCAGCAGCGGCAGCAGGTCGCGCGGATGCAGGCAGTCGCGCACCTGGTGCCCGTGGCCGCCGAAGCCGAGGTACTTGAGGGGCCGGCGGCGCAGCCAGGAGTGGATCCAGAAGGAGAAGATGCCTTGGTCGGGCTGGCCGAACTGCCCGGCGCCGGCGAGCACGCCGCAGCGGTTGACGAACACGGGGCAGTCGAAGGCGGCGCCGTACTCGAGCGCGAGCGCCTCGGAGGCCAGCTTGGACGCGCCGTAGAGCGAGACCGGCGGCAGGGTGGAGAACGCCTCGTTCAGGCCGGCGGTGCTCACGCCGGGCGGGAGCGGGGCCGAGGCGGCGAGGTGGAAGGCGTCGCGCTCGACGGTCAGCGGCAGGGCGGTGAGCGCGGCGATCGAGTACACCCGGCTGGTGCTGAGCAGGATCAGGCCGGCATGGTGCTGCTTGCAGTACTCCAGCAGGTTGAAGGTGCCGAGGAGGTTGTGCTCGACGAGCTGCCGGCTGCTCGTCCGGCCGTCGACGCCCGCCAGCACGCTGGGATTGGCCGCGGCGTCGAGCACCCAGTCGGCGGCGGGCAGCGCCTCGAGGTCGCTGGCCGCGCGCATGTCGGCGTGCACCAGGCGGGCCCCGAGTTTCCTGAGCTCGGCCCGGTTGGTCTCGCTGCCGGGCCGGCTGAAGTTGTCGAACCCCGTGACCTCGTGGCCCTTGCCGGCCTGCAGCAATCCGCGGGCGAGCGTGCTGCCCGCGAAGCCGCAGACGCCGGAGATCAGGATCTTCATGCCGGGGCGAGCAAAGCAGGAGAGCCCAAGCAGGGAAAGGGGAAATCGTCAGCCCGCCGGCTCGCGGCGGCGCCACGCCGCGACGATCTGGCGGATCGTCTCCTCCAGGCTCACGCTGATGTCCCACGCCGGGTAGTGGGCGCGCATCTTGCGCAGGTCGGAGTAGTAGCAGATGTGGTCGCCGCTGCGGTTCTGGTCGACGTAGGTGTGAACCTGGGCGCGGCCGGTGCACTTCGCGGTGAGCGCAAACGCCTCGAGAATGGAGCAGGAATTGGCCTTGCCGCCGCCGAGGTTGTAAACCTCGCCGGCGCGCGGCGCCGCCACGAACGCCGCCATGAACCGCGCCACGTCCAGCGAATGGATGTTGTCGCGCACCTGCTTGCCCTTGTAGCCGAAGACGCGGTACTCGCGGCCCTCGAGGTTGCACTTCACCAGGTAGCTGAGGAAGCCGTGGAGCTCGACCCCGGTGTGGTTCGGCCCGGTCAGGCAGCCGCCGCGCAGGCAGCAGGTGGGCATCCCGAAATAGCGGCCGTATTCCTGCACCATCACGTCGGACGCCACCTTCGAGGCGCCGAACAGCGAATGCTTCGACTGGTCGATCGGAAACGTCTCCGGAATGCCGTGGGCGTAGGCCGGGTCGGCGTAGTCCCAGCGCGTCGCCAGCTCCACCAACTTGATGGTGTTGGGCGCGTCGCCGTAGACCTTGTTGGTCGACATGTGCACAAACGGCGCCTCGGGGCAGGCCTGGCGCGCGGCTTCGAGCAGGTTGAGCGTGCCGACGGCGTTGGTGTCGAAGTCGTCGAAGGGGATGGCGGCGGCGCGGTCGTGGCTGGGCTGGGCGGCGGTGTGCACGATCGCCGCGGGCCGGAGCTGGCTGACCAGGGCGAGCACGCCGGCGCGGTCGCGGATATCGAGCTCGTGGTGGACGAAACCGCGCAGCTCGCGCTCGAGGCGGCGCTGATTCCAGCGGGTGTCGCCCGGCGGGCCGAAGAACACAGCGCGCTGGTTGTTGTCCACGCCGTGGACGGCGTAGCCGAGGCCGGCGAAATGGCTGCAGACCTCGGAACCGATCAGCCCGGACGAGCCGGTGACGAGCAGGATTTTGGCCATGCGGGGAGCCTCCGGTATGGGGGAGTGGGCGGCCCGGGACAAGATCACAGCGACGGAGTTCCCGGCGCCGAGTGGCGCCAGACCACGGCGGCCAGGGTCAGCGCCGCGGCGGCGGCGGCGACAGCGGAGACCAGGTTCAGCGGGCCGGCCGCCGCCGGCAGTGCGGTGGTCCACTGGGTGAGGAACGCCACCGCCTGCACCGCGGCGAGGAGGAGGAATACCACGCGGTGGAGCGAGAGCGAGGCCCACATCAGGAGGGAAAAGCCGAGCAGCTGCGTCACCAGCGTGCCCTGGTGGGCCCGCGCCGAATCGGGCAGGAACATCAGCGCCAGCCAGACCAGCCAGCCGGAGAACCACGAAATCGCCGCCCAGCGCAGGATCGTGTCCGGTTCCCGCCGCCGCTGCCAGAGGAGCCACGGGAGCAGCAGGCCCGCGGGCAGCCACCAGCCGAAGGTGCGGGCGGTGAACGTCGTCTCGTCGCCGCGCCGCGAGCCCGGGTCGGCCATGGGGCGGAAGCGCACCAGGTTCCGCCAGTCCCCGGCGCCCTGCAGCCGCAGGTTGTTCCAGCGGTTGGCGAGGGCGCCGCGCCAGCCGATCCGGCGGTAGCTGTCGACCAGCGTGGGTCCAAAGCCGCGCCCGTCCGGCGGGATGACGCCCGCGAGGTGCCATTTGAGCAAGCGGTCGCCCGGCGGCTCGTAGTTTCGCTGGTAGACGAGCCACGGGGTGAGGAACGCCACGAACGTCGCGCCGGCGGCGAGCCAGAGCCGCCACGCGCCGCGCTCGCGCCACAGCGTGGCAAGACCCAGCGGGATCAGCCCGAGCAGCGTGAACGCCACGCCGCCGTGCGCGAGGCAGCCCAGCGCGGCGCAGGCGCCGCCGGCGGCGAACCGCGCCCGCCCCGCGGGTGCGCCCGGCTCCGGCCGCCAGAGGACGAAGGCGCCGAGCATCAACGCCGCCGCCCCCAGTTTGGGCCAGGTGTAGATCGTGTAGAACAACAGGAAGCCGGTGAAGGCCGCCGCCGCGATCATCGCGCCGGACTGCCGCGTCCCGGCGCCGAGCCGGCGCAGCGTCGCCCACATCGCCGGAATCCACAGCAGCTGGAACCACACGCCGCCCGTCCCCGCCGCGGTGTCGACGTCCAGCCCCAGCGCCGTGAGCACCGGCCGGGTCAGCAGCAACCAGCCGGTCTGCAGCGGCGGCCGGTCGCTGCTCAGCCAGTCGCCGATGAGGTGCCGCGGGGACTGGCCCGACCACAACCGGTCGGCAAAGAGCCGGGGAATCTCATTGTCCGCGGGCAGATTCGCCATGAAGCGGTTCGCGGCGAGAAAGGAATACGGCGCGTCGCCGAACAGGCAGGTCAGGGCGACGAACCCGAGGCCGGTGACGGACGCCAGCGCGAGCGGCGGCAGCAGTTCGTCTCCTAGATCGTTCCCCTGTCCGGGGCGGAGCAGCACGCCGGTCGCGACGGCCAGCACCACCCACGAGCACGCGCGGCCGAGGGCGGGCGAGGCGAAATAGGCCCAGAAGACGGCGTAACCGAGCCCGGCCACGCCGGCCAGGGCGGCGAACCATGCCAGGCTGGCCGGCAGCCCGCGGCGCCGGCGCAAACCGCGGTGCAGGGCGAGCGCCAGCGCCAGCAGCAGCACGCCCTGGCCGAGAAAGGCGAGCAGGGCGCGCGGCGCCTGGGGCAGGACCGCCAGGTCCAGGTGGGTCTCGAAAGGCGCGCTCACGCCCAGCCAGCCGTAGAATTGGGTCGAGCCGTCGGTGGCGACCAGACGGAAGGCGGTGGCGCCGGCCGGCAGCGAGGCGCGCCACGGCCGCCAGTTCTCCCGCGGCTCCGGACCGGCGAACGGCACGCGCGTGATCCCGGCGGCGGTGCGCACCTCGAGGGCCAGCGCGTTGCCCTCCAGCCGGGGATAACCGCTGACCATCACCGTCACCCGGGGGCGCGCCTGAAACCAGCCGCTGACGTACGTGCCGGTGAAATCGTTGCTGCCCAGCCACGAGCCGCGCGCCGGCAGGCCCGGCGGCAGGTCGGCGTCGCTGGCGCAATAGGAATGTTCGGTGAACGGACCGCGGGCGAACGCCTCCCCCTCGCCGGGCGCGGCCGGCACCAGCCGGGTCCGCGGCGGCCAGAGCGTCCAGGCGGCGGCGAGCAGGAGCAGGCCGGCCGCCAGCGTCCCGATCGCCCGGCGGGTCCACGCAGCGGAACGGTCAGGAGCCGGTGCCTTCACAGCGGTCCGAAGCGCGCCACGGCCCAGGCCCAGAGCCAGCCCAGCGGGTCGCGCCAGACCCGGACTTTCTTGCCCTCCTTGAACGAGCGCGAGCGGTAGGTGATCGGGATTTCGATCGGCCGGTAGCCGCGGCGGATGAGTTTGATCAGCAGCTCCCAGTCGAAGTCAAAACGGTTGCGCTTCAGCGTCAGCCCCGCCAGGCACTCGCGGCGGAAGACCTTGTACATCGTGAAGGGATCCTTCAGCCAGATGCCGAGCGAGAGGTTGATGAGCAGGGTGAAGGTCCAGTGCCCCACGTTGAGCACGAACGCCTGCGCCGGCTGGTGGGTGAACTGCCGGATGGCCCACCCGGCCCGGCCGTGACGCGAGCCGAGCACGAACGCCTGCCGGCCGGCAAGCAGCGGGGCGAGCAGGCGCTCATAATCGGCGAGGTCGTATTCGAGATCGGCGTCCTGGATGAGCAGGAGGTCGCCTGTGGCGGCGGCGAACCCGGCGCGCACGGCGTGGCCCTTGCCCTGCGGCCGGTCCTCGAGGATGAGCCGGACCCGCGGGTGCCCGCGATAGCGCAGCACGACGTCGCGCGAACCGTCGGTCGAATTGCTCTCGACGATCAGGATTTCCAGCTCGACGCCCGGGATGGTCTTGGCCAGCAGGGCGTCGAGCGCCCGCTGCGCGGTCGCCGCCTCGTTGTAGACGGGCACGATCACCGAGAGGGTGCACGG
>Ga0335083_10011754_pt1 | contig 10510 bp, 10 predicted proteins | sample Lox_Sample_42_FD_206716 | JGI IMG/M metagenome (GOLD analysis project Ga0335083, IMG submission 206716) | Soil microbial communities from Loxahatchee National Wildlife Refuge, Florida, United States - Lox_Sample_4.2 | ecosystem: Environmental > Terrestrial > Soil > Wetlands | place: USA... | reverse complement strand
CCGGCTGCGCTCGTCGAGGCGCTCGAGGGCGCCGCGCAGGCGGTCGGACTCGTCCTCGTCGCTCTCCGCCTCCTCGACCTGCTCGGCCGGATCGGCATCCGGGGCGGGCAGGTAGGCGGCCGGGCTATACACCTCCTCCTCGTCCGACTCGGGGGTCGGGTCGAAGGACATGTCGCGCGCGGCCAGGCGCTTCTCCATCTCGGTGACCTCGTGCTCGGTCACGCCGAGGTCACGGGCCACGGCCGCGGTCTCCTCCGCGGTCAGCCAGGTCAGGTTCTTCTTCATGCGGCGCAGGTTGAAGAACAGCTTGCGCTGCGCCTTGGTCGTCGCGATCTTCACCAGGCGCCAGTTGCGCAGCACGTACTCGTGGATCTCGGCCCGGATCCAGTGGACGGCGAAGGACACCAGGCGCACGTTGACCGAGGGGTCAAAGCGCTTGACCGCCTTCATCAGTCCCACGTTGCCTTCCTGGATCAGGTCGCCGACCGGCAGCCCGTAGCCGGAGTAGCCCCGGGCGATGTGCACCACGAAGCGCAGGTGCGACAGCACGAGCTTGCGCGCCGCCTCGAGGTCCTGCTTGTCGTGGAAGCGCTCGGCGAGCTCGCGCTCCTCTTCGCGCGTGAGGACGGGAATGCGGCTGACCCGCTCGAGGTAGGCATCCAGGCTCCCCAGCGGACCGGCCAGAGCGTGGTCACCCATGCGGGCAACCATTGCGGTTCCTGCAGTCATTGATTCTCCCGTGTTTCGGATAGCCATGTTAGCAGTCACCTACTTAGAGTGCTAAGACCCTGGAAAGTTCCCCCGGCCATCCCCATGGAGAGCCTTTTCAAACAACAGCTTGCGCGTTCCCGCCCGACTGGCGAATCCCCCCTTAGAAGGAGTCCAGCGGTACCGTTGGAGACGCGGACGGGCGGGCTCGGGGCTGCAAGCTCGGCCTGGGCAGTAAGGGCACGGGGGACGGTGGATTGGACCTCGGGTCGGCCGGAAAGTTGCCAGGGCCCCCCGCGGGACGCCGCGCGCGGCCGGGCGTAGAGTTCGCTCCTGCGGCCCCGACCAAGAAGAACCTCAAGGGGAGAAAACTGATGATCAGCATCGCCTCGCTGTGGCTGCCCATCGTGGTGGCGGCCGTGATCGTGTTCGTCGCGAGCTCGGTGATCCACATGGCGCCGCTATGGCACCGCCGGGATTTCCTCGGCCTGCCGCAGCAGGACCAGATCGCCGCCGCCCTGCGTCCGCACAACATCCCGCCCGGGGACTACTTCCTGCCCTGGACCGAGCACCAGAACATGCGTTCGAGCGAGTTCCAGGAAAAGATGCGCCAGGGGCCGGTTGCGATGCTCACCGTGCTGCCCAACGGGCCGGTGGTCATGGCAGGCCCGCTCATTCTGTGGTTCCTCTACCTGATCGTCGTGGGAGTGTTCGCCGCCCAGCTCGCCGGCCATGTGCTGCCGGCGGGTACTCCTTACCCGCAGGTGTTCAAGGTGGTGCTGATCGCGGCCTTCATGGGCTACTCGCTGGCGCTGGTGCAGAACTCGATCTGGCTGCGGCGCTCCTGGGTGGTGACCCTGAAGGGCTGCTTCGACGGCCTGATCTATGCGGCGCTCACGGCCGGCACCTTCGGCTGGCTCTGGCCTCGCTGAGGGATCCGGGGTCTTGGGGGTCCGGCGTCGACTGCGTCACGCCGCGGCGCAGTTAAGTTATGCGCGCATGCGCGCCGCTTCACGCCCGTGCCGCACGCGCCGAACCAACACGCCCAAACTTAAAAGTACGTCACGTATGCGTGACATAAGACCTGCTCTGATAGACTCCATCCAAGGGGTCAGTTTCGAGGCCGGGGCCGATGATTCAATCTCGCTGGTTAGGGATGGCGGCAGCCCTGTGCCTCGCGTCCGGTACGGCCGCCCAGGCTGCCGACGGCACCATGATCCCGGTCAATCTCAAGCGCCCGACCCACCACGCCTCCCAGGCCGAGCCCACGCTGCGCTCCAGCGCCGCCCTGGTGCTCGATACCACCCACGACGCGGTGCTGTACTCGCGCCACTCCGACGTGGCGATGCCGATCGCCTCGATCACCAAGCTCATGACCGCCCTGGTGGTGGCCGATGCCGGCCAGCCGCTGGACGAGATGCTCGTAGTCAGCCAGGAGGACCGCTTCCTCGCCAAGCCCGCGGTCTCGCGCCTCACCCCGGGCACCCGCCTGACCCGCGGCGACCTGATGCACCTGGCGCTCATGGCCTCCGAGAACCGCGCGGCGCACGCCCTGGGGCGCAACTACCCGGGCGGGCTTGGTGCCTGCGTGGCCGCCATGAATGCCAAGGCGCGCGAGCTCGGCATGACCAGCGCGCACTTCGTCGAGCCCACGGGGCTCTCGGATGCGAACGTCGCGAGCCCCGAGGACCTGTCCAAGCTGGTGATGGCCGCGGCCAAGGTGCCCGCCATCCGTGAGTACTCGACCGACAGCGACTACGTGGTCCAGGTCGGCCGGCGCATGGTCCAGTTCCACAACACCGACTCGCTGGTGAACAAGGCCGACTGGAACATCGTGGTGCAGAAGACCGGCTACATCTCCCGGGCCGGCCGCTGCCTGGTCATGCAGACGGTCATCGAGGACCGCAACGTCGTGATCGTGCTGCTGAACTCCTTCGGCAAGCGCACCCGCGTGGCCGATGCGCGCCGCATCCGCAAGTGGATGGAAGCCACCCTGGCCGCCAAGACCCGGGCGGCCCCCGCCACGACCTGATTCAGGCGCGCGGCTCGATGCCGCGCAGGTGCCGGTGCGCCGAGATCCAGGCGCCGAACCATCCCAGGACCACGCCCGCCGCCACCAGGATGCCCACGTCCTGGGGCGACAGCCCCTCGAGCGCGTAGCGGCTGCCGTACAGGTGCGCGAGCGTCGTCACCGGTTCCCGGAGCGTCAGCACTACGAGCGCGAGGATGCCCCAGGCGAGCAGCGCGCCGCCCAGGCCGTAGAGCATGCCGGTGTAGAGAAACGGCCGGCGCACGAAGGCGTTCGAGCCGCCCACCAGCTTCGTGACCTCGATCTCCGCGCGCCGCCCCTGGATCTCCAGGCGGATGGTGTTGCCGACCACCGCCAGCACCCCGAGGCCGAACAGGACACCGGCGATCAGCAGCACGCGGCGCAGCACCTCGAGGATGGCGTTGAAGCGCATCACCCACTCGGAGTCCACCTGGACCAGGTCGACCTCGGGCCACGCGGCGAAGTAGTGCCGCAGCGACTCGAGGGCGGCGGCCGAGCTCGCCTCGGCACGCGGGCGCACGTGCAGCACGTGCGGCAGCGGGTTCTCCTTCAGGGCCGCGAGCGCATCCCCGAACCCGGAGTAGGTGCGGAAGTCCTCGAGCCCCTTGTCCGCGGGGATCAGGGTCACGCTGGCGACGTCGGGACGCTGCTGCGCCGACTGGGCGAGCTGCTGCGCCTTGGCGAGCGGCACGTCGGTCTTCAGGAACACCGACAGGTCGACGGCGCTGGCGAAGTTGCCCGTGGCCGCCTGCGCGTTGGTGACGAACAGCTTGAGCGCCGCGGGCAGCGCGAGTGCCAGCGCGATCACCAGCACGGTGAGGAAGGTGGCGAGCGGCGCGCGCGCCAGGCGCCCGAGCGAGCCCAGCAACGCCTGCCCGTGGCGCGAGCCGGACACCCCGAGGCTCATCGGGTGGCCACCAGCGAGGGCAGCGGGTCCACCGGCGGGTCGCCCTGCAGGGTGCCGTTCTCGAGCGTGATCACCCGCTCTCCGAACTCGCGCACGATGTGCATGTCATGGGTCGCGATGACCACCGTGACGCCGACGTCCTGGAAGCGCCGGAACAGGCGCATCACCTCGAGCGACAGGTCCGGGTCGAGGTTGCCGGTGGGTTCGTCCGCTATCAGCAGCGGCGGCTTGCTCACCACGGCGCGGGCGATGCCGACGCGCTGCTGCTCGCCCACCGACAGCTCGGTCGGCAACATGCGCTCCTTGCCGAGCAGGCCCACCTGATCGAGCGCTGCGCGCACCCGCTTGTCGACCTCCTTGAGCGGGGCGGCCGCCACGATCAGCGGCAGCGCCACGTTGTCGAACACCGGGCGGTCGGCGAGCAGCTTGTGGTCCTGGAACACCACGCCGATGCCGCGCCGGAAGGCGGGGATGTGGCGCGCCTTCAGGGCCTGGGTGTTCTTGCCCCCGACCACCACCGTGCCGCGGGTGGGCCGCTCCAGGAGCGCGATCAGCTTCAGCACCGTGCTCTTGCCGGCCCCGGACCGACCGGTGAGGAACACCATCTCGCCGTTGTGGATGTTGAAGCTGATGTTGCTGAGCGCCTCGCGGCCGTTGGCGTAGCGCTTGCTGACGCGGTCGAAGCTGATCATGCGCCCGCCGTCCCGGCCACGGACCCCGCGCCCTCGACCAGGGCCGCGGCGAAGGCCTCGGCGTCGAACTCGCCGAAGTCCTCGGCGCCCTCGCCGACCCCGATGTAGCGGATCGGGATCTTCAGCTGCTGGGCGATGGCGATGACGATGCCACCCTTGGCCGAGCCGTCGAGCTTGGTGAGCACCAGCCCCGTGACGCCGACCGCCTGGTGGAACTGCCGCGCCTGCACCAGCGCGTTCTGGCCCTGGTTCGCATCGAGCACCAGCAGCACCTCGTGGGGGGCGGACTCATCCACGCGCTTCAGGACCCGCTTCACCTTCTTGAGTTCCTCCATCAGGTGCGACTGGCTGTGCAGCCGGCCGGCCGTGTCGGCCAGCATCACGTCCGTGCCGCGGGCACGCGCGGCCTGCAGCGCATCGAACACCACCGCTCCGGGGTCGGCCCCGGCCGCCTGGGCGGCGAAGGCCGCGCCGGCACGGTCGGCCCACACCTGAAGCTGCTCGATGGCGGCGGCCCGGAAGGTGTCGCCGGCCGCCAGCAGCACGCTGCGGCCTTCCTCGGCGCAGCGCCGCGCCAGCTTGCCGATGGTCGTGGTCTTGCCCGAACCGTTCACGCCCACGACCAGCACCACGAACGGGCGGTGGGCGGGATCGATCACCAGCGGCTGCGCGCAGGGGGCGAGGACCTGCGCGATGCTGGTACGCAGCGCCGCGACCAGCGCATCCGCGTCCTTGAGCTCTTGCCGGGCGACGCGCTGGCGCAGGTCCGCGAGGATGCGCTCGGTGGCCTCGACGCCGACGTCCGCGGTCAAAAGGCGCGTCTCGAGCTCCTCGAGGATCGCGGCATCGATCTGCCGCCCGCGCAGCAGCTCGCCCAGGTCGGCGGTCAGCCAGGAATTGCCGCGGTTCAGCCGCTGGCGCAGCCGCTTGAGGAACCCGGGGCGCTCGGCGGCGGCGGTTTCGGGGGCGCGTCGGAACATAGGGCCGGCATTGTAGCGGCCAAACGCGCAGCGGCGGCCGTTTCCGGGCCGCGGCGCTAGGGCTGGATCACCGTCGGGTCGCCGATGAGGATCGTGGTGCCGGCCGGGGTCGCGGGGAAGGGCACGGCCGGCACCGGGAAGCCCGCGAAGGTGAGCGCCTCGAGCTGCATTTCCTGCGTGGCCTGCGCACTGCCGCTCGGGTCGATGATCGAGCCGTGGTCGCCGGCGGTGAAGTTCACGAAGGCGCGGAACCCCTGCGGGTTCACCTGCGGGCCCGGGGTGGCCGAGCCCAGCTGCGCGAGCGGCACCGCGGTCGCGCCGGGCAGGTAGGAGGACGCCGTGATCAGGCGCGCGGTCGCGGTGTTCGGCACCACCTGGTCCGGGGGCGAACTCGCGCTGCCAACCACCTGGATGAGGTGGATGGGGTGCGCCACGGTGGCGTAGGGGATGAAGTTCACGGGATCGCCCGAGTCGACCGCGGTCTGCGCGTCACGGAAGAACTGCTCGTACAGCGTCGTGCCCTGGGTGACGCCCTGGGCGGCGAGTCCGGCGTTGATCTGGGGTGCGAAGGTGGGCGACTCGCGCAGCAGGTCGGCAAGGCCGCCGCCGGGCATCGCGAGCGTCGCGGTCTGCACCTGCGGGCCCACGACGGCGAGGTAGGTCGCGCCCTCGATCGCCCCGAGCGAATGGCCGAGGTAGTGGATGGCGGCGGGGTTGGCGCCGCCGGCGGCCCCCAGGTTCAGGGTCGGCAGCGTGCGCGTCAGCGTCACGAGGTCGGTCACGCCCTCGCGCAGGTTGTCGCGCGTGGTGAGGACGCTGGTCAGGTTGATGAAGTGCGAGCCGGACGGGTCGATCTGGCCGTCGGCCCCGGCAGCGCCGGTGGTGTTGTTTTCGACGTCGAGGTCGAAGGTGCGCTCGATCGAGCCCGAGGCCGGCAGCCCGAGCCCGGTGTACAGCGGGTTGGCGCCGGCGGCGTAGAAGGGGTCCGCGGTGTTGGTGACCCCGTGCAGCGGCAGGTCGATGGCGATCACGACCGAGCCCGAGTCGGCGAACGAGTCGGCCACCGCGAACATGTCCTCGCGGTTGCGCGTGATGCCGTGCTGGAAGATGGTCACCGGCCAGCCGTTGGCGGGCGGTACGGCTCCCAGGGCGGAGGCCGCGTTCGGCACGCTCACCAGCACCGGGATCAGCAGCGTCTGCGTCGCCGCCGGCAGCGGGTTGTAGCGCGTCACGAAGGTGCTGGTGGGGTCGAGCGGGAAGGGCGGCGCGTGCCAGTACTCGGTCAGCGGCGCACTCCTGGACAGGTAGTAGGGGATGCTGAGCACGCCCACGTACAGGTCCGCGTGCCCCGGGAGCCCCAGCCCCAGGTCGGCGGTGGTGAGCCCGGTCGGGTTCACCTTGAGCGACTGCGGCTGCGCGGTCGCCGACATGAGCGCCAGCGTGTCGAGCGTCGACTGGGTGGTAAAGCTGAAGGACAGCACGATGTTGGCCGGGTTCAGGTGCAGCGCCTGCTGCGCGATCTGGAGGTGCGCACCGGTGAGCTGGCACACCGCGTTCAGCGTCGGGTCGGTGATGCCGGGGCAGGTCGCCCCGCCGGCGAGCGCCGTCTTGATGGTCGTGTAGTCGGTGTCGGGCACCGCCGGGTTCCCGGCGGTGTCCTTGATGGCGTTGGTGAGCAGTACCAGGTAGCCGTTGCCGGTGGTGCAGTTGGCGCCCAGGAACTGGCCGTTGGCGATGCAGGTGCTCGCATTCAGGGGATGCAGCGGGGTGATCTCGAGGATCGTGTTGCCGACCCCGGCCTCCTCGCCGAGGCCGACGCTGTAGTCGACGCCCGCAGTGAGCGGCGCGCCGAGGACGCCGATGGTGGCCTTGGTGCCGTTGTCGGTCGTCACCGGCACGACGATGACGCCGGCGGCGAGCGTCGTGGGATCCAGCGCCCCGCCGAAGCGCTCGCGGATCACCGCCGTGGTCGAGAAGCCGTCGAGGGCGTTGATGGCCGCCTGGTTGGGCATGGCCGCGTTCGGCGGCTGGATGTTGATGGTGCCGTCGGTGGAGCCGGCGAAGTACAGGTCGGTGGGGTAGGGCAGCACGCCCGCGGACAGCTGGAACAGCGCCGTGCTGGCGCTCGGCGGGGTGACGTTGCCGCCGGGGTTGCCGTTGCCGCTGGAGGTGTCAGTGGGCCCGACCGTGCCGTAACCGCCTCCCGAGCAGGCTCCGAGCAGCAGCCCGAGCGCGGCCGCGCCGCCGACGAGGTGTGTCTTCATAATCCTCAAGTGCTCCCCAACGGGCCCACCCGGGCCACGGTGCGCGCAGGCGCAATTCTTCGATTTTCGCGAGCGATCGACGCGAGCCACAGTTGCGTTGTTGTGCCGTGGCTCACCGGCCGTGTCCCCTCCTGCCGGTGCTGACTTTGAGCGCTTCGTTTATGGACGAGGCCACGTTAAGGGTACGCTTAGGGTAAGAACCGAGGCAAGGTGCGCGCCGCGCACCTTGGGGAGGCGCATCGGCTTGACAGTACCGGGCAACTCGCCGCGCCGCGCGCCGCCCAGGCGCGCCGGTGCCGAGCGCGTGCTGCGCATCATCGGCGGCCGTTGGCGAGGCCGGAAGCTGCGCTTTCCACCGGGCCCGGACATCCGCCCGACTCCCGACCGCGTGCGCGAGACGCTGTTCAACTGGCTCGGCGCCCGCATCGTCGGCGCACGCTGCCTCGACCTGTTCGCCGGCAGCGGCGCGCTGGGACTCGAGGCACTCTCGCGCGGCGCCGCACACGTGACCTTCGTCGAGCACGACATCCGTGCCGCGCAGGAGCTGCGCGCGCGGCTGGAGCAATGGCAGGCGCAGGGCGCGACCGTGGAGCGCCTCGATGCGCTGCAGTTCCTCGCCGGCGCCCCGCGCCCCTGCGACGTCGTGTTCCTCGACCCGCCGTTCGCCTCGGGACTGCTGCCCGAGTGCGCGCGCCGGCTGGCCGGCGGTGGCTGGCTCGCGCCCGGTGCGCGCCTGTACCTGGAGGGCCCCGCCCAGGCGGGCGAGCCGTTGGTGCCAGCCGGCCTTATGCCCCTGAGGTCCAAGCGGGCCGGTGAGGTCGGGTATCATCTGTACGAGTTTCCAGCGCCAACTGCTGGGTGACAGATCGCATGAAACGCAACGCCGTCTACCCCGGCACTTTCGACCCGATCACCAACGGGCACCAGGACCTGGTGCGCCGCGCGGCCGGCATCTTCGATGCGGTGATCGTCGCCATCGCCGCCAACCCCAACAAGACCCCGATGTTCCCGCTGGAGAAGCGCGTGGAGCTGGCGCGCGCCGTGCTCGGCGACCTCGCCAACGTCACCGTGCAGGGCTACGCGGGGCTGACGGTCGACTTCGCGCGCCAGCACCAGGGCGCGGTCATCGTGCGCGGCCTGCGCGCGCTGTCGGACTTCGAGTTCGAGTTCCAGCTCGCCAACATGTCGCGGCACCTCGACCGCAACTTCGAGACCGTCTTCCTGACGCCGCAGGAACAGTTCACGTTCATCTCCTCGACCCTGGTGCGCGAGATCGCGGTGCTGGGCGGGGACGTGAGCCAGTTCGTGCACCCGATCGTGGAAGCGGAGCTGAAGAAGCAACGGCGCAGCTGAAGCGGAGCGCGCCGCCACGGGCCCCCCGACCCACACCCCGCACGCCGTCGAGGGCGCCTGGGTGCCCATCGCCGCGAGCGTCGCCGGCAGCACGCTGGCGGTCGCGGACCTCAGGGTGCGCTACCTGCTGTTCGAGGGTGGCGGCTACCGCATCATCGACCGCAGCAACCACGTGGTGGACGGCGGCCATTACCGCATCGACGACGGGCGCACTCCGCGGGCCATGGACATCATCGGACAGACCGGCCCGAACGCCGGGCGCACCATGCTGGCCGTCTACGAGCTGCGCGGCGACGAGCTGACGCTCTGCTACGACCTCGAGCGGCCCGAGCGCCCCTCGAACCTGAACCCCAGGCGCGACCAGCCGCTGTTGCGCATCACTTACGCGCGCGCCGTGCTGGCTTGTTCCTGACCGGGTTGCGCGCCGGGCGCCGCGCTGTGCGCTTGAGCGTCTTCGGCGCCGGCCGGCGTGCGGCCACCGGCGCGCGTGCCCGCTTGCGTGGCGCCGCCCTGATGCGCCGGCGGCGGGGCACCCGCGGCATGCGGGTCTTCAGGGCCGGGGCTGGCAGGGTGCCGGCGCGCTTGAGCTCGAGCGCGCGCCACAGGTACCAGGCGGCCGCACTGCGGAATGGGCGCCAGCGCTCGCCGTAGGCCTGCAGCGCCTTAGGGTGCGGCATCGACTTGAGGCCGTAGGCCGCGCGGAACCCGGCGCGCACGCCAAAGTCGTCCACCGGCAGCACGTCCTCGCGCCCGAGCCGGAACATCAGGAGCATCTCCACGGTCCAGCGCCCGATGCCGCGCACCTGGGTGAGGCGCGCCACGATTTCCTCGTCGCCGAGGCCCGCAAGAACTGCGTGCTCCGGGACCAGGTCCTCGAGGGTCTTGGCCGCCAGGTCCTTGAGCGCCGCGATCTTCGCGAACGAGAAGCCGGCGGCGCGCAGGCGCGCCGGCTCGGTGGCGATGACCCACTCGGGCGAGGGGAAGCCGCCCGCGCCGCACGCCTCCACCAGGCGCCGCAGGATGGTGGCCGCGGCGGTGCCGTTCAGCTGCTGGTGCGCGATGGCGTGCGTGAGCACCTGGAACGGGTGCACCTCGTCGTGCGGCTCCGGCGCGTACGGCCCGACCGCCGCGATCAGGGCGCCCATCACCGGGTCGGCGGCGCTCAGATGGGCGATGATGTGCTGGCTCATGCGTGCCCCGCGGCTAGCTCTGGCAGGTGGGGCAATAGTAGGTCGAACGCTGGCCCTGGGTGAGCGCCCGGATGGGGGTGCGACAGCGCCGGCACGGCAGGCCGCCCCGCTCGTACACGTACAGGCGCTGGCGGAAGTAGCCCGGGGTGCCGTCGGTGCCCACGTAATCGCGCAGCGTGGTGCCGCCGGCGCGGATGGCGAGCTTGAGCACGGTGCGCACCGCGCGCACCAGAGCGGCGGCCTCGGCACGGGTGAGCGAGGCGGCGCGCCGCTGCGGCTTGAGGCGCGCGCGGAACAGCGCTTCGCTGGCGTAGATGTTGCCCACGCCCACTACCAGTTGGCTGTTCATGATGAACTGCTTGAGCG
>Ga0335083_10011753_pt1 | contig 10510 bp, 10 predicted proteins | sample Lox_Sample_42_FD_206716 | JGI IMG/M metagenome (GOLD analysis project Ga0335083, IMG submission 206716) | Soil microbial communities from Loxahatchee National Wildlife Refuge, Florida, United States - Lox_Sample_4.2 | ecosystem: Environmental > Terrestrial > Soil > Wetlands | place: USA... | reverse complement strand
ACAGCTGGTCGGCATCGACGATCTCGTCGAACTTCTGGGTGTAGGCGTGATACTGCTGGCCGAGCGGCTCGTTGGACAGCGCGCCGGGCGGCAGCCACGGACGCTCGGCGCGGCCCGGCTCTTCCTCGTCGCCCGAGCCCATCTGCATCTCGGTCTGGGCCTGATCGGCAACGGTTTCGGAGGCGTCCTCCTGCTCCGAGGCGTCTTCGGTCTCCTCGCCCTGGGCGCCGTAGCCCTGGCTCTCGCTCGAATCGCTCTGGTCGTCGCCGGTCTCGTTGGACTGGCCGTCGGCGTTCTCCTGGTCCTGGCTCTCTTCCTGGTCCTCATCCTGCAGGTCGGCCGATTCATCGCCCAGCTTGAGGTCGCGGATCAGCTGGCGCGCGGCGCGGGCGAAGGCGTCCTGGTTGCCGAGCGCCTCTTTCAGCTTCTGGAAGTCGCGGCCGGCCGCGGACTCGATGTCGGCGCGCCACATGTCGACCATCGCCTTGGCCGATTCAGGAGGAGCCGCGCCCAGGAGCTGCTCGCGCGCGATCAGGCCGATCACGTCGGCGATCGGCGCGTCGTCCTTGTGCTTGATGCGGGCATGGCCGCGCTGGTCGGAGCGCTGGCGGTAGAGGGCGGAGAGATTGTCGGCGACGCCGGACATGCGGCGCGCGCCCAGCGCCTCGACCCTCACCTGCTCGACCGCCTCGAAGATCGAGCGGGCGGTCTCGCCGCGCGGCACGCGGCGGAGATGCATCTTGCGGTCGTGATGGCGCATCTTGAGCGCCATCGAATCGGCCTCGCCGCGCACGCGGCTGACATCCTCGACCGGCAGGTCGCGCGCCGGCACGGTGATGCGCGCCTCCTGCCCGAGCAGCGAGCCGCCGTCGGGCACGAACGAGACGTTGACGTCCTTCTTCGAGATCGCCCGCATGGTGGTCGCGGTGACCCGGCGGAACTCCTCGAGCGGCGTGGTGTCCTTGGCCATCTAGGCTAGGCCCTCTCTCAGTGCAGCTTGCCGCCCTTGGCGCTGGTCGCCGGCAAATCCTTGCCGAAGCAGCGCTGATAGTACTCGGCGAGCGTCGAGCGCTCGACCTCGTCGCACTTGTTGAGGAAGGTGAGCCGGAAGCCGAAGCCCACGTCGCCGCCGAAGATGCGGGCGTTCTCGGCCCAGGTGATCACCGTACGCGGCGACATGACGGTCGAGATGTCGCCGGCGATGAAGCCTGCGCGCGTGAGGTCGGCGAGCGCCACCATCGCGGAGATGGTCTTGCGGCCTTCCTCGTTGTCGTAGAACGGCGTCTTGGCGGCGACGATGTTCACTTCCTGGTCGTGCGGCAGGTAGTTGAGCGTCGTCACGATCGACCAGCGGTCCATCTGGCCCTGGTTGATCTGCTGCGTGCCGTGATAGAGGCCGGTCGTGTCGCCGAGGCCGACGGTGTTGGCCGTCGAGAACAGGCGGAAGGCCGGGTGCGGATGGATCACCTTGTTCTGGTCGAGAAGCGTCAGCTTGCCGTCGACCTCGAGCACGCGCTGGATCACGAACATCACGTCGGCGCGGCCGGCATCGTATTCGTCGAACACCAAAGCGGTCGGGTTCTGCAGCGCCCAGGGCAGGATGCCCTCGCGGAACTCGGTGACCTGCTTGCCGTCCTTCAGGACGATGGCGTCCTTGCCGATCAGGTCGATACGGGAAATGTGGCTGTCGAGGTTGACGCGCAGGCAGGGCCAGTTGAGGCGGGCGGCGACCTGCTCGATGTGCGTCGACTTGCCGGTGCCGTGATAGCCCTGGACCATCACCCTTCGGTTGTGGGCAAAGCCGGCCAGGATCGCCATCGTCGTGTCATGGTCGAAGAGGTATGCATCGTCGACCGCCGGGACGTGCTCGGTGGTGGTGCTGAAGGCCGGCACTTCCATGTCGGTGTCGATGCCGAAGAGCTGACGGGCGGAGACCTTGATATCCGGCATGCCGGACACGTTCTGCCGGGCCGCGGTCGTCGTAGAAGCCATCACACAGGTTCCTAACAAAGCAAAGCCCGCCAAATTGCGGGCTTAAAATCATAGTCGCAGGCCCTTTTGTGCACCGCAAGCGGCCAATTCGCGGGTCTGCCCCGATTGGGGCTAAGTCATTCGACGGGAAGGTGTTCCGAGGCCCGCAATGTGGAATAGGCGGCGTTGATTTCCTTGAGCTTTTCCTCGGCGTGGCGCGCTCCGCCATTGGCATCGGGATGATGGATTTTGACCAGTTCCTTGTAACGGGATTTCACGTCCGCCTGGGTGAGCGGCCACGATAGTTCAAGGACGTCGAGCGCCGTCCGTTCTGCCGGGGTCAGTTGCTCGCTGCCATCCATTTTTGGCGCCGGACGCTCGCCGAGTCCCGCATCGTCGCTCAGCCCCAGCGGGTCGTGGATCTGCGGGCCGCCGGGCCGCCGGCCGCCGAGCGGCCAGACGGGGCGGCGCCAGGTCGTGTCGGCGCGGATGTGCTGCTCGATCGCCTCGGCATCGAGGCCCGCGAAATAGTCCCATTTCTTGTTGTAGTCCCGGACATGCTCGAGACAGAACCAGCGATACTGGTCGAGCCGGTCGCGCGCGCGCGGCGCGCGATAGAGACCTTCCAGCCGGCAGCCCGGCGCCTCGCAGACCCGTTGATGGGGTTGCGCGCCATCCATCGCCAAGAGAGGTTTCGCTCGCCGTCGAGCCATTCGGATAATATGTGTGCACGCGGTTTGGCGGGCAAGAGAGGCGAGCGATGGGCGCCGTAGCAATCTCGATTGACAACAAGCTCAGGACACGATTCGCGCCGTCGCATCTCGCGATCGAGGACGAATCGCACAAGCATCGCGGCCATGCGGGCTTCCGCGAAGGCGGCGAGACGCACTTCCGTGTCGAAATCGTGTCGGCGGTCTTCGAAGGCAAGAACCGAGTCGCGCGCCAGCGCCTGGTCTACGAGACCTTGAAGGACGAGTTGCAGCCGGGCGGCGTGCACGCGCTCGCGCTCACCACGCTCACGCCCGGAGAAGCGGCCGGGCGTTAGCCGTCCATCTCGATGTCTTTGCCCTCGGCCGCCTTGCGCACGGCCTCGGCGTCCGGGCCGGTATAGAACTGCGGCACCCAGCGCTTGGTGACTTCGCTGTCCGACGCCCAGGTGTGGCAATTGTCGAGCATGTAGGGCCGCCGCGGCGGCGCCTTGGGATCGGCGGGCCTCGCGGGCTTGCCGATCTTCTCGCGATGGGCGTTCTGCAGTTCGCTGGCCTTGCGCGAGCCCGCGGTCTGGAACGCCGTCGTGGCCACGGGACCCAGCAGCTCCACGAGATGGGTGCAGCCATGCACGCCGCCCAGTCGTTCCCTGACTGCGCGCGTGAATCCCGGACCGATGCGCAGCCCGATCAGCTTCTTGTAGTTGGGCGTGATGTCGCCGCACATGCGATAGGGCGAGCTGTCCGTCACCGCCTCGACGTCGACGATGGTGAAGCGATGGTCGAGCGTGAGGCGGATCGACATGTCGTGGATGAAGTCGCCGGGCTTGAGCTGGCCGCGCCATTCGTTGGAATGCTCGTAGCTCTTCTCGTCGGTGATGCGACCCTCGATGTCCCACAGGCCATCGTCGCGGAAGAAGCCTTGGCAGGTGACTCGTCGCGTATGCAGGAGCTGTCGCCCGACCGGTGGCGAGAGCGGCATGGCTGAACCTCTCGTAACTGAAGCCCTAGGGGGTGGGCGCCTGTATGGCGACCGGCGGCACGATGCGCAACTCGGCGATGCGGGTGCCCTCGCGCTTCAGAATTTCGAAGCGGAAACCGTAAAATGCGTAGATCTGCCCCACTTCCGGGATGCGCCGCGCCTCGTAGAGCACGAGGCCCGCGATGGTGGTCGCGACATCCTCGGGCAGGCGCCAGCCGAACTCGCGGTTGAGGTCGCGCACCGGCACGTCGCCGCGGCTCACGAAGCTGCCATCCTCGCGCCTGGCGACGCCGCGGCGGACGGCATCGTGCTCGTCGTGGATGTCGCCCACGATCTCCTCGATGATGTCCTCGAGCGTCACGACGCCGCGCAACGCACCGTATTCGTCGACCACGACGGCGAAATGCTCGTGGCGCTGGCGGAAGGCCTGCAGCTGGTCGAACAGCACCGTCGATTCCGGGATGAACCACGGCTTGGTCATCACGTCGGCGATGTCGACCGTGGCCGGGCCGCCCGCCGCGCGCACGGCGCGGAACAGGTCCTTGGCGTGGACCACGCCCACGATATTGTCCGGCTCGCCGCGATAGACGGGGATGCGCGTGAAGGGCGCGGCCAGCATCTGCGTCACGATGGCTTCCGTCGGCTCCGCGGCATCGACCAGCACGAGGTTGCCGCGATGGGTCATGACGTCGCCCACCGTGCGGTCGCCGAGGTCGAGCACCGAGCGCAGCATCGCCTTCTCTTCCGGCGCATCCTCGTCGACATGGCCCACGCCGTGCAGCTCGATGGCGCCGCGCAGCAGCTCGGCATGTTCGTGCGCGGCGGCGGCGGGATCGGTGCGCACGCCGAGCATCGCGAGGAAGAGCCGCGAGGTCCAGGCGACGGCGCGCGCGAGCGGCCCCAGGATGGCGAGCGTCACCGTGATCGAGGGCGCGAGCACCAGCGCCACGCGATCGGCGCGCAGCAGCGCCCATGTCTTGGGCATCACCTCGGCGAAGACCACGACCATAACGCCCACGGCCACCGTGGCGTAGACCACGCCCGCCGCGCCGAACAGCGAGGTCAGCACGGCCGTGGTGAGCGAGGCCGAGAGGATGTTCATGACGCTGTTGCCCAGCAGCACGGCGCTCACCGCCTCGTCCTTGCGGTCGAGCAGGCGGTTCACCAGGGCCGCGCGCTTGTTGCCCTGTTGCGCGAGGCGATGCATGCGCGGCCGCGAGGCGCCGGTGATCGCCGTCTCCGCCGCCGAGAGATACGCCGCCAGCAGCAGGCAGAGCAGGACCAGCGGGCCTGCGACGTAGAGCGGGACGTGAAGCTCGATGTCGGGATCCATCAGGCGGCGATGGCTTTGTCGAGCAGGCCGCGCAACGCGTCCATGTCGACGTCGCGGCTCACGAAGGCCTTCCCGATGCCGCGCGCCAGGATGAAGGTGAGGCGGCCCGCCTCGGCCTTCTTGTCGCCGCGCATATGCTCGATCAGCTTCGCCGCATCCCACTGGCGGCGATTGTCGCCGCCGATGGCGCGCAGCCGCACCGGCAGGCCGACCTCGCCGAGATGCTTGCGCACGCGGGCGGCATCGGCGGCAGGGCAGAGGCCGAGCTCGGCCGAGAGATCGAAGGCCATCGCCATGCCGGCGCCGACCGCCTCGCCGTGCAGCAGCTCCGGCCCGAAGCCGGTCTCGGCCTCGAGCGCATGGCCGAACGTATGGCCGAGATTGAGCAGCGCGCGGAGATCGGTCGTCTCGCGCTCGTCGGCCGCCACGATGCGCGCCTTGGCCTCGCAGCTCTTCTCGATCGCATAGGTGCGTTTCGCGGCGTCGCCCGCGAGCAGCGCGGCGCCGTTCTGCTCGCACCACGCCCAGAAGGCGGCATCGTCGATCAGCCCGTACTTGGCGACCTCGGCATAGCCCGCCAGCAGCTCGCGCTTGGGCAGCGTGTTGAGCACATCCGTGTCGGCCACGACCAGGCGCGGCTGGTAGAAGGCGCCGACCAGGTTCTTGCCGTGGCGCGTGTTGATGCCGGTCTTGCCGCCCACCGAGCTGTCGACCTGGGCGAGCAGCGTGGTCGGCACCTGGATGAAGTCGACGCCGCGCAGCAGCACCGAGGCCGCGAAGCCCGTGAGATCGCCGATCACGCCGCCGCCCAGCGCGACAAGCGTCGTCTTGCGGTCGGGACGCTGGTCGAGCAGCGCGTTCATCAACTGGCCGAACGGGCCGAATTCCTTGCTGCCCTCGCCGGCCGGCAGGACGACGAGGGCGGCATCGACGCCGACATTCTTGAACGAATGATACGTGCGCGCGCCATAGAGCGGCGCCACCGTCTCGTCGGCGACGATGATCACCCGCGGCCGCGCGAGCAGCCCGGCGCTGAGCTCGCCGACGCGGTCGATCAGGCCGGGACCGATGACAATGTCGTAGGCGCGGCCGGCGAGATCGACCTTGAGCGTGCGCGTGGTCACGTCGAGGCTCCCTCACGCTCGGGCGCGAGATGGCGCTTCAGCGCCTCGAACACCTGCTCGGTCGTGATGTCGGCGGGCTGCGCCGTCGACTCGACCGTGAGATCGGCCTCGGCATAGACCGGGTAGCGCTTCTCCATCAGCAGGGCGAGCGTGTCGCGCGGACTCGGCCCCTGCTTCAGGAGCGGCCGATGGCCGCGCCGCTTCACGCGATCGTAAAGAACGTCCAATTCGGCGCGCAGCCAGATGGTGAGCGCGCGTTCGCGCATCAGCCGGCGGGTCTCGGGATCCATGTAGGCGCCGCCGCCGGTCGACAGCACATGCTGCGGTCCGTCGAGCAGGCGGGCGATGACGCGCCGCTCGCCGGCACGGAACTCGGCCTCGCCGTGTCGCTCGAAGAATTCGGCGATGGTGCAGCCCGCCGCCTTCTCGATCTCCTCATCGGCGTCGACGAAGGGCAGGCCGAGGCGCGCCGCCAGGCGCTTGCCGATGGCGGTCTTGCCCGCGCCCATCAGCCCGACCAGGGCCACGGTGCGCGAGAGCGGCAGGGGGGACGTTGCGTCCATGGTGCAGATGCATGTCGCTCATCCGGCCCGACGTTTCAAGCGACCGCCCGATGATTGCCGGGAGTCCGTCGTCCGGCTAGTTTGCCGCCGCCGTGCCAGTCATCCGATCCAAGAGCCATGTCCGTGTGCCCGCGCTCAAATGGGGCACGCTCGTGCTGCTCGTTCTTGCCGTCGTCGTGATCGGCAGCGTCGTGGCGCTGGCCGTCCTGGAGCCGCGTCCGCCGCTGCGGCATTTCGAGGTGCCGGTCCGGCAATGAGCGTCCGGCCCGCTCTGTTCTCCCGCGTCGTGTTCGCCTGCGTCGTGTTCGCCTGTTCAGGCGCCGTGCAGGCACAGGCCCCTTCCTTCGACGAGCGTCCGACCGGCTTCCTCACCCAGAAGACCGGCGGCATGCAGCCCGACGCCTGGCAGGGCACGTCGCTTGCCCAGGCCAAGCGCCTGGTCGCCGCTTTGCCGGCCGCGCCGCGCAGCCGCGCGCTGCGCGATCTGCAGTTCAAGCTGATGGTGAGCGAGCTCACGCCGCCCGCACCGGACAACAGCCCCCCGCCGAGCCTCTTCGCGCGCAAGGTCGAACGCCTCGCGGCAATGGGCGAGGGCGAGAGCCTGAACGAGATGGTGCGCGCCTCGGGCGGCTACGCCGATCCCGCGGTCGCCGCGATCGACGTCAACGCGCTGATGATGGTGGGCGAGCGCGATGCCGCCTGCGCGGCGCTGAAGAACAGCGCGCTCACCGGTCTCTTCGCCACGCGCGCCGCCGTTACCTGCCAGCTCGTGGCAGGCGACAATGCCGGCGCGCTCGCCGACGTCGCCGCCCTGCGCGCGCGCGATGCCGGCTTCGCCGCGATGGTTCAGGCCGCCGCCGGGTCGACCGCGCCTGTCGCGGCGCCACGCGGCGAGGTCGACGGACCGGCGATGGCGTTGATGGCGCTGGCGCACATCGTGCCGCCCGCCACGCTCTATCGCTCCGACCAGCCGCTCGTCATCCGCTCGCTGGTCGGCCAGCGCACGTTGCCCATCGCGACGCGGCTCGACATCGCCGAGCGCGGCGAGGCGCTGGCCGTCATCGAGGCGACGCGGCTCAGCGAGCTCTATGTCGAGGCGGTGAAGGGCGGCGTTGTCCTGCCGCCCGCCATGGCGCGCCGTGCCCAGCTTGTCTTCGCCGTGCGCAATGCCGCCAACCCGAAGGAGATCATGGCGTCGATCGCCGCGGTCTACTCCGAATCGCGCGGGCCGATGTTCCCGACCGTGGCGCGCGCGAGCGCCGTCGGTCTCTTGAGCCTGCCGCCCAAGCCGGAATATGCCGACGTGGCGCAGGAGGCGATCCGCGGCTTCTTGCTGCTCGGCGACAAGCAGCTCACGCAGGCCTGGACGAAGCTCGCGCTCAAGGCCGCCTACAACAGCGCCCGCGCGCTGAATGCGCTCGACCGGCTGATCCCGCTGGTCGCCGTCGCGGGCATCGACGATCCCCATCACCTGCCGGCGGAGGAGATCAACCGCTGGTACGAGCTGATGCGCCAGGACGATGCCAAGGGCGCGCCCCTGCGCGGCTATCTCATGCTCCAGTTGCTGCGGTCGAGCGGCATCGACGTGCCGGCGGGCACGACCGACCTGCCCGAGGCGCCGCCGCCGGGTGTCCGCCTCGTCTCGCCGCCCGCGGCGACCATGCAGGCCCTGCAAGCCGCGGGCGCCGCGCATCGCCGCGCCGAGGCCGCCTTGCTCGCCTCCGCCGCCATCGCCGAAACGTCGCTGGCCGATCTCCATCCCGCCGCCGTCGCCGCCATCGTGCGTGCGCTGATCGCGGCCGGCGAGGACCAGGCCGGCCGGCTGTTCGCGATCGAAGTGGCGATCGCCCGCGGGCTATGAAGAAGAAGCCCGTCGCTCCCCTGTCGCGCGAGGCCGAAGCCTTCATCGAGATGCTGACGGCCGAGCGCGGCGCATCGAAGAACACCGAGGCGGCCTATGGCGCCGATCTCCGCAACCTCGAAGCCTTCCTGGCGCGCCGCAAGCAGCGGGCGGCGACGGCCGACACGGGCGCCCTGCGCGCCTACCTGAAGTCGCTCGACTATGTCGGCATGACGCCGCGCACGGTGGCGCGCCGCCTGTCGGTGATCCGCCAGTTCTATCGTTTCCTGCTGAGCGAGCGCATGCGCGAGGACGATCCGGCGTCCGCGCTCGATTCGCCCGCGCTCGGCCGGCCATTGCCCAAGGTCCTGTCGCGTGACGAAGTCGACCGGCTGATCGAGGCGTCGCGCGATTTAGCGGGCGATGGCGGGCGCATGGCGACGCTTCTGGAGATCCTCTACGGCACCGGCCTGCGCGTCTCGGAGCTGGTGACCTTGCCGCTGGTGTCGGTCGAGCGCGATCCCACGATGCTGGTGGTGCGCGGCAAGGGCGACAAGGAGCGCATGGTGCCGCTCAGCGATCCCGCCAGGATCGCCATCGCCTCGTGGCTGCATGTGCGCTCGGCCCAGCTCGGCGAGGACGGATCGTCGCGCTATCTCTTCCCCTCGCGCGGCCGCACCGGCCATCTCACGCGCCAGCGTTTCGCGCAGCTCCTCAAGGAGGCGGCGTTCAAGGCCAAGGTCGATCCCGCGCGCGTGTCGCCGCACGTGCTGCGGCACGCCTTCGCGAGCCATCTGCTGGAGGGCGGCGCGGACCTGCGCAGCGTGCAACTGATGCTCGGCCACGCCGATATCGCGACGACGCAGATCTATACGCACGTGCTGGATGAAAAGCTGCGTTCGCTGGTACAGGAGAAGCATCCGCTGGCCCGGCGGCGCAAGCGGCCAGGGGCGGTTGACAGGACTCGACGCTCGGGCGACACCTGACCCGCAATGACGACGTATCTCGAATTCGAGAAGCCGATCGCGGAGCTCGAAAGCAAGATCGCCGAGCTTCGGCACGTGCCCAATTCGGGCGATGTCGACATCGCCGAGGAAGTGATGCGCCTTCAGGACAAGGTGCAGAAGCTCCTGCGCGCGACCTACGCCAAGCTGACGCCGTGGCAGAAGGTCCTGGTGGCGCGCCATGCCGAGCGGCCGCACGCCCAGCGCTACATCGATCGCCTCATCACCGACTACACGCCCTTGGCCGGCGACCGCGCCTTCGGCGAGGACGCCGCCGTGGTGGGCGGGCTGGGGCGCCTCGATGGCCGCAGCGTCGTGGTGCTGGGGCAGGAGAAGGGCGACGACACCGATTCCCGGCTGAAGCACAATTTCGGCATGGCGCGGCCCGAGGGCTATCGCAAGGCGCAGCGCCTGATGAAGCTCGCCGACCGGTTCAGGATTCCCGTGGTGACGCTGGTCGACACGTCGGGCGCCTATCCCGGCATCGAGGCCGAGGCGCGCGGCCAGGCCGAGGCCGTCGCGAGCTCGATCGACACGTGTCTCGCGATCGGCGTGCCGCTGGTCAGCGTCGTGATCGGCGAGGGCGGCTCGGGCGGCGCGCTCGCCATCGCCTCGGCCGACCGCGTCTACATGCTCGAGAACTCGGTCTACTCGGTGATCTCGCCGGAAGGCTGCGCCTCGATCCTGTGGCGCTCCAACGCCAACGCGCAGGATGCGGCCGACGCGATGAAAGTGACGGCGCAGGACCTGAAGAAGCTCGACGTGATCGACGAGGTGATCCCCGAGCCGATGGGCGGCGCCCACCGCGCGCCCGACGAGGCGATCGATGCCGTCGGCAAGGTCGTCGCCGAGGCGCTCGCCGAGCTCTCGCAATTCGACCCCGACACCTTGCGCCGCCAGCGCCAGGACAAGTTCCTGGCCATGGGCAAGAAGGGATTGTGATTTCGCGCTCCCTCCCCATTCACATGGGGAGGTGCCCTCGTCTG
>Ga0335083_10011751_pt1 | contig 10511 bp, 10 predicted proteins | sample Lox_Sample_42_FD_206716 | JGI IMG/M metagenome (GOLD analysis project Ga0335083, IMG submission 206716) | Soil microbial communities from Loxahatchee National Wildlife Refuge, Florida, United States - Lox_Sample_4.2 | ecosystem: Environmental > Terrestrial > Soil > Wetlands | place: USA... | reverse complement strand
TCCTCGCCGGCCTCGTGAAGGCGCGGCAGATGCGCGCCGAGCCGGCCGAGATCGCGACGCTGGCGGAGAACATCGTCCTCATCGCCAGCTACTGGATGTCGTTCGAATTCGCCCGCGCGCCGAAGGCGACGCAGGACGCCAGGACTTTGGCGCGCGGCGCGTTCCACGTCATCGCGCTCGCCGCCCCCTATCTCGAGCCGCGCGAGCGGCGGCTGTTCGACGAATTGGCGAGGCGATATATTGCTTGAAGGAGGACGCCATGGCGGCGAAATGGAAGGCTTTCCCCTATGACGCGAGCAAATTCGCCTACGAGGGGGCGGCGCTAAAGACGGCATGGCCCGAACTGCACCGCGGCGACTGCGAGCCCTTCCCCGACATCGCATTCGTCAAGCGGGCGTTCGCCGAGCATCCGCGGCTGAAAGGCAAGCTCGATGCGGAGAAGACGGCGGCGGCGCTGCAATCGGCCTGGCGCGCCTATCACCGCGGCGACTTCGCCGCCGCGGTCGACGAGGGAACGGTCCTCGGCCCCATCGGCGCCAACGCCGCCAACAAGGCCGCCAACATCTATGCGACTTATCTCGAAGCAAACAGCGAGACGAGGCGCGGCATCTATCTCGAATCCGCAGAGCGGGCGGGGGCCTTGCAGTCAGCGGCGCCCGACTTCCCCAACGCCTTCTACTTCCACGCCCAGGCGCTCGGGCGCTACGCGCAGGACACCTCCGTCGTCAAGGCGCTCGCGCAAGGGATCGGCGGCAAAGTGAAGGCCAGCCTCGACAAGGCGGTCAGGCTCGCGCCGGACCACGCCGAGGCGCATATCGCGCTCGGCGCCTATCACGCCGAGATCGTGAACAAGGTCGGCGGCGTGCTCGCGGGCCTCACCTACGGCGCGAGCAAGGACGAGGCGCTTCGGCACTACGCGCTGGCCCGCAAGCTTCTGCCGCATTCGGCGATCGCGCGCATCGAGGAGGCGAACGGCCTTGTCATGCTGTTCGGCAAGAGCAAGCTCGCCGAAGCGCAAGAGCTTTACAAGGAGGCCGCGGCCTGCGCGCCTGCCGATGCGATGCAGAAGCTCGACGCCGAGCACGCGAGGAAAGAGGCGGAGGGGTAGTCGCTTCCGCCCGCCAGCGGGCGATGGGCGGCGCGCCTGGAGACGCGGTCGCCGCCCTCATCGAGGGCGGCTTTGAGTTCAGCCCAGAGCCTCAACGGAGGTCAAGAGACGCAGCTCATCGGCGCAAGCAGGGGCCGGCCATTTCATAAGGCTTGGACGGCGTCCCGGCGCCCTACGCCAGCCGCCTGATCAGAAAGCTGTAGGTCCCGCTCTCCTCTTTGGACTCGACGAGCTCGGCCCCGGTCGCGCGGCAGAAGTCCTCGAAGTCCGCCGCCGAGACCGGATCGGTCGTGAGGACGCGCAGCGCTTCCCCGATCGGCGTGCGCTTGAGCGCCCGCCCCGCTTTCAGGATCGGCAGGGGGCAATTCAGCCCGCGCGCGTCCAAAAGATGCTCGGCCATGCCGGTCAGCCGCTGGCTTCAGCGGTCGCTCGCCAGTCGAGCTTGTCGCGCAGGCTCACGACCGTGCCGACGATGACGATGGCCGGGCCGCCCAAAGACGCCGCCCGCGCCTTGGCGGCGAGCGTCCCCAGCGTGCCGACCACGACCTTCTGGTTCGGCCGCGTCGCATTATCGACGACCGCCGCGGGCAAATCCGCGCTCGCGCCGCGCTTGACGAACTCCGCCGTCAGCGCATCGAGGTTGCGCAGCCCCATGTAGATCGCGACCGTCTGGCGCGGCTGCAGGATGCCCGTCCAGTCAAGCTCGAGCTTGCCGTCCTTGCCGTGGCCGGTGACGAACACGCAGGCTTGCGCGTGGTCGCGATGGGTGAGCGGAATTCCGGCGTAGGCGGAGGCGCCGGCCGCCGCGGTCACGCCGGGGCAGACCTGAAACGGCACCCCGTGCGCCGCGAGCGTCTCGATCTCCTCGCCGCCGCGGCCGAAGATGAACGGATCGCCGCCCTTCAAGCGCAGCACGCGCTTGCCTTGGCTGGCGAGCTTGACCAGGAGCGCGCTGATCTCCTCCTGCGGCAGCTCGTGGTTTTCCGGCCGCTTGCCGACATAGAGGCGCTCGGCCTCGCGGCGGACGAGGTTGAGCACCGCCTCGTCGGTCAGCCGATCGTAGAGCACGACGTCGGCCTTCTGCATGAGCCGCAGCGCCCGGAAGGTGATGAGGTCCGGATCGCCCGGCCCGGCGCCGACGAGATAGACCTCGCCGCGCGGCGGCTCGCCCGTACTCCGGCGCGCGCGCTCGATCTCATGCTCAAGGCGGCGGCCGGCCGCCTCCTCATCGCCCGCGAGCGCCGCCTCGCCGATCGGACCTTCCAGCACGCTCTCCCAGAAGCGCAGGCGCATGGCCTGTGTCGGAATCGCCGCGGCGACCTCGTCGCGAAAGCGGCTCATGAGATGCGCGAGCCGCCCGTAAGCAGAAGGAATGAGCGTCTCGAGCCGGGCCTTCAGCATCCGGCCCAGGAAGGGCGAGGCGCCGGCGGTGGAGATGGCGACCAAGAGCGGGCTGCGGTCGAGGATCGACGGCATGATGAAATCGCAAAGCGCGGGGCGGTCCGCCACGTTAACCAGTGCGCCCGCGGCCTTGGCCGCCTTCCGCGCAAGCTCCGTCGCGCGCTCGTCCTCGGTCGCGATGAAGCAAACCGGGCAGCCGCGGAAATCGGCGGCGGCGGGATCGCGCGCCTCGTGGCGAAAACCAGGCTTCTCCCGGAGCGCATGGAACTCCTCGCTGAGCTCGGGCGCGAACACCGTCACCGCCGCGCCCGCCCGCATGAGCAGCTCGGCGCGGCGGGCGGCGACGAGCCCACCCCCGACGACAGCCGCGGGCTTGCCTTTCATCTCGACGAAGATTGGCAGGTTACGCATAGCGAAGGCGCAGCACGGCGAGCCTCAAGCCGAGACGAGGCTGGGTTGCCCGGCGGCGCGGATTTCGGCGATATTGCGGGCGTAGTGCTCGGGGCCTCCCCGGAACACCGCCGAGCCGGCGACGAACACGTCCGCCCCTGCCTGCGCCAGCAGCGGCGCGGTGTCGTGCGCGACGCCACCGTCGACCTCGATGAGGATGTCGCGCGCGCCAATCATCTTCTTGACCCGCGCGACCTTGTCGAGCATGGCCGGGATGAAAGCCTGCCCGCCGAAACCGGGGTTGACCGTCATGACAAGGATGAGGTCGAGGCGGTCGAGGACATATTCGATGGTGCTCTCGGGCGTCGCCGGATTGAGCGCGACGCCGGCCTTCCGCCCCAGATCGCGGATCGCGTGCAGCGACCGGTCGAGATGCGTCGTCGCCTCGGCGTGGACCGTGATGTGGTCGGCGCCGGCTTGCGCGAACGCCTCGAGATAGGGATCGCAGGGCGCGATCATCAAATGGCAGTCGAACGGCTTATCGGTGTGCGGGCGAAGCGCGGCGACGACGGGCGGTCCGAACGTGATATTGGGCACATAATGTCCGTCCATCACGTCGAGATGAATCCAGTCGGCGCCGGCCGCCACGACCGCACGCATTTCCTCCGCGAGCTTCGAGAAGTCCGCCGACAGGATCGACGGCGCCATGATGATCGGGTTCATGCGCCATTGCTCCTTCTTTGCAGGCGCCGCCGCCACGACGTCGACCCTGCCTCCATGCGGAGCGGCGCGTTCAGAGTCAATTCAGAGTATCCGGTGGAAAAGAATGTTTGAACGCCGCCGTTCGCGGCGGACACAATTCAGCCAGCAATGTCAAGAATCGTGCGTACGCGGGGTAGGGGTAAAGCGGCGGGGCGGCCCTTTGTGGCGCTTCAGCCGGATGCGAACCTGATAATCCGGGCGTCAGCAAGCGGCGTATACCGCGGGAACCCGTGGTGCGCGTCAATGGGTTAGGCGCGAGGAGCGAGAGTAGATGTACATCAAGTGTCTTGCTACAGACTATGACGGCACCTTGGCTCATAACGGCGTGGTCGCCGATTCCACAATAGAAAGATTGGTTAAGTTCAAGCAGTCCGGTCGAAAACTCATCATGGTGACCGGCCGCGAATTGCCTGATCTCCACCGCGTCTTTCCCCGCATTGACCTATTCGACCAAATCGTGGCGGAAAATGGCGGGCTTCTCTACAACCCGGCGACGAAGAAGGAGCGGCCGCTCGCGCCCGAGCCGCCGAAGGAATTTGTCGAAAGGCTGAAAGCCCAGCGGGTTGCCCGACTTTCCGTCGGTCGGACGATCGTGGCGACCTGGGAGCCGCACGAGACTGAGGTGCTCGAGGCGATTCGCGACCTTGGCCTCGAACTGCACATCACCTTCAACAAGGGGGCGGTCATGATCCTTCCCGCCGGCGTCAACAAGGCGAGCGGATTGAAGGCGGCGCTCGACGACCTTGGGCTCTCGGCTCACAACGTCGTGGCGGTCGGGGACGCGGAAAACGATCACGCCTTCATGCAAGCGAGCGGCTTCGCGGTCGCCGTCGCCAACGCGCTGCCTGCGGTCAAGGACGACGCCGATCTCGTCACGCAGGGCGCGCGCGGCGCCGGAGTCGAGGAGCTGATCGCCGCCGTCCTGGCGCATGACGCTGAGGCCTTCGCGGCGAGCGGAGAACTTCCCACGAGCTCAACCTGCGCGCCCGGAATTTGACGCTCTCTTTGAAGAATGGCCGGCGGGGGCGTCGGAGACCGGGCGGCCAGGGCGTAAATTCTTGGGCGCCGCCCTGTTGACGCCGCCGCGTTCAAGCCCGTAAGTGGACCTCGTTGGCGGCGGCCAAGCCCGACGCCCAAGAGCCTACACTCATCCCGGGAGGCGCGCCCCATGGATCTTCGACTGACCGAGGAGGAGCTGGCGTTCCGCGACGAGGTGCGCGCCTTCGTGCGCGACCGCCTGCCCGCCGCGATCCGCGAGAAGCAAGTCGCCGGGCGCAAGCTCTCCAAGGACGACTACGTCCGTTGGACGCGCATTCTCGCCGACAAGGGCTGGGCCGCTCCGCATTGGCCGAAGGAATGGGGCGGGACCGGGTGGAGCGCCATCAAGCAGGCGATCTTCCTCGACGAGACGCAGCGGGGCAACGCTCCGGAGCTCCTCGCCTTCGGCGTGAACATGGTCGGCCCCGTCATCTACACCTTCGGGTCGGATGAGCAGAAGCAGCGCTTCCTGCCGCGCATCGTCGATTTGCGCGACTGGTGGTGCCAGGGCTTTTCGGAACCAGGCGCGGGCTCCGACCTCGCGAGCCTGAAAACGAAGGCCGTCCGCGACGGCGATTCCTGGGTCATCTCCGGCCAGAAGACCTGGACGACATTGGCGCAATACGCCGACTGGATTTTCGTTCTGGCCCGCACCAACCCGCAGGTGAAAAAGCAGGAAGGCATCTCCTTCCTCCTCGTCGACATGACGTCGCCGGGCATCACGGTGCGGCCGATCCAGACCATCGACGGCGGGCATGAGGTCAACGAGGTTTTTTTCGACGACGTGCGCGTTCCCCTCGACGCGCTCGTGGGCGAAGAGAACAAGGGCTGGGACTACGCGAAATTCCTGCTCGCCAACGAGCGCAACGGCATCGCCCGCGTCGGCATATCGAAGGCGCGGCTCGACCGCGTCCGCGAGCTGGCCTCGATTCCGGTCTACGGGTCCAGCCCCAAGATGGCCGACCCGTTCTTCCGCGCGAAACTCGCCGAGGTCGAGGTGGAATTGAAGGCGCTGGAGATGACCCAGATGCGCGTGATCTCGAACCGCCGCAATGACGGCAAGCCGGATCCCGCCTCCTCGGTGCTCAAGATCAAGGGCTCCGAGATCCAGCAGGCGACGACGGAACTCCTCATGGAAGTCGTCGGGCCTTATGCGCTTCCTTACGAGGACCCAGAGGAGCGGACCAACGAGCCGCCGATCGGCTACGACTGGGCGGGGCCGCTCGCGCCCGCTTATTTCAACAACCGCAAGGTGACGATCTACGGCGGCTCGAACGAAATCCAGCGCGGCATCATCGCCAAAGCCATCCTGGGATTCTAAGATAATGGACTTCGAACTCAGCGGCGAGCAGCAGCTCCTGCGCGACAATGTCGCGCGGCTCATGAAGGACCGGTACGGCTTCGAGGCGCGCAAGACCTATCAGGCGAGCCCGCACGGATTCGGCGACGACATATGGAAGGAATACGCCGACATGGGCCTGCTCGGCGCGCCGTTCGCGGAGGAGGACGGCGGCTTCGGCGGCGGCCCGGTCGAGACGATGATCGTGATGGAGGAGCTCGGCAAGGCGCTGGCGCTCGAACCCTATCTCGAGACCGTGGTCCTGTGCGGCGCGCTTCTGAAGCACGCCGCGCCGCCGGAGCGGCGCGCCGAGCTCATCGGCAAGATCGCCTCAGGCGAGCTGCGTCTGAGCTTCGCCCATGCTGAGAAGCAGTCCGGCTTCGACCTTCCGGACGTGGCGACGAGCGCGCGCAAGGACGGCGCCGCGTTCGCGTTGAACGGCGAGAAGGGGCTCGTCCTGCACGGCGACAGCGCCGACAAGCTCATCGTGTCGGCGCGTCTGTCAGGCGGCCAACGCGACCGCGACGGGATCGGCCTCTTCCTCGTCGACGCCGACGCCCCGGGCGTCTCGCGGCGCGGCTACCAAACTCAGGATGGGCGTCGCGCGGCGGAGGTCACGCTCGCGGACGTGCGCGTCGAGCCCGAGAACGTGCTCGGCAATCCCGAGGCGGCGCTTCCCGTCATCGAGCGCGCCGCAGACGAGACGATCGCGGCGCTCTCGGCCGAGGCGGTCGGGGCGATGAGCGAGGCGCTCGCGATGACCGTCGATTACATGAAGACGCGCAAGCAGTTCGGCGTGACCATCGGCTCGTTCCAGGCGCTGCAGCATCGCGCCTCCGACATGGTCGTCGCGCTCGAACAGGCGCGCAGCATGATGTATTTCGCAACGATGATGGCGAGCGAGGAGGACGCGGCGGCGCGCGCCAAGGCGATGTCGGCCGCCAAGGTCCAGATCGGCCGCGCGGCCAGGTTCATCGGCGAGCAGGGGGTGCAGATTCACGGCGGCATCGCCATGACCTACGAGTACAAGGCCGGCCATCTCTTCAAGCGCCTGACGATGATCGACGTCGCTTATGGCGACGCGGACACCCACGTGCGCCGCTTGGCCGAGCGGGACTCGCTCTTCGCCTGAAACATGCGGACAATCCTCGTCACCGGCTTCGAACCGTTCGGCGGCGAGACAGTCAACGCCTCCTGGGAGGCGGCGCGCGCGCTCGACGGCTGGCGCTCAGGCGACCTCGTCGCCAACGCGCGGATGCTGCCTTGCGTCTACGACGCCTGCGTCGCCGAATTCGCAGAGGCGTTCGCGCGCTTGAAGCCGCATGCGGTCCTCCTGACCGGGCAGGCGGCGCGGCGCCCGGTCGTGTCGGTCGAGCGCTTCGCCCACAATAGGGCGAGCGCGACCCATGCCGACAATCGCGGCGCCGTGCGCGGCGGCGCGGGCGATCGCAAAACCGTCAGGTTCGAATCGACCGCGCCGGTCGCGAAGATCGTCCGCGCCATTCACGCGGCCGGGATTCCCGCGCGCGTCTCGATCGACGCCGGCGACTATGTCTGCAACCACCTCTATTACGGCGCGCTGAAGCGTCTCGGCGCCGCGTCTCCCCAAACGTCAGCCGTGTTCCTGCATCTGCCGGCGACGCCGGAGCAGACGCCGCTCCACGCGAACCCGCGCCGCCTCGCGACTACCGACGCCGTGCGCGCGCTGAAAGTCGCGGCGTCGGCGCTGATCGTTTAGCCCCGTGGCCACGCTCACGCATTTCATCGGCATCGACGGCGGCGCGACGCGCACGCGCGCCCGTCTTCGCGACGCAAAAGGCGCCTGTCTCGCCGAAGCCGCCGGCGGCGGGTCCAACATCCATGTCGATTTCGCCGTCGCGCTCGTGGTGATGCGCGGCCTCATCAGCGACGTTCTGAACAAAGGGGGCCTCAGCTCTGCCGACCACTCCCGCGTTGCCGTCGGCTTCGGCCTCGCGGGGCTCACGGGCGAGGCCGACGCCGCACGCGTCGTGGAAGCCTTCCGTGGCTTTGCGCTCGCCCGCGCCGCCAACGACGCGACAACGGCCTGCCTCGGCGCGCATGCGGGCGCCGACGGCGGCCTCGTCATCGCCGGCACCGGCTCGGCCGCGATCGCCCGCGTGCGCGCCAAGGAGACGATCATCGGCGGGCGCGGATTCATCCTCGGCGACGACGGCTCGGGCGCGCATATGGGGCTTGAGGCCTTGCGCGCCGCGGTGCGCGCCTTCGACGGCCTCGGACCCGTCTCCGCGCTCACCGACGAGATCATCGCCGAATTCGGCGGCGACGTCGTCGCCATGCTGAACTGGGCGCGGACGGCCAAGCCCGGCGACTACGGCGCTTTTGCGCCGCGCGTCTTCAAGCGCGCCGCGGCGCGCGATCCCATCGCCCTCGACATCGTCCGCATGACGGCGCGCGGGGTCGAGGCGCACGTCAAGGGCGCGGCGGCGCTCGGCGCGAAGCGCGTCGCGCTTGTCGGGGGCATCGGCGACGCCGTGCGCCCCCATCTCGACCCTAAGATCGCTAAGCTTTTGACAGCGCCGCTTTACGATGCGACGGACGGGGCTATCCTGCTCGTCGGCGGAATCCTGCCGCCGCTGAAGGGAGCGGGTCCATGAAAGTGTTCTTCGGCGCGCGCCTGTTCGACGGCGCGCGCTTTCTCGACGACCACGCGCTTATCCTCGAAGACGGCGTGATCCGCGACATCGTCGGCGTGGGGGAGCGCCCGCGCGGCGAGGAACAGATCGACCTCGGCGGGGGCGTTCTTTCCCCCGGCTTCATCGATTGGCAGATCAACGGCGGCGGCGGCGCGCTGTTCAACGCCGATCCGACCGTCCGTTGCATCGCCGAGATCGCCGCGGCGCACCGGCGCGAGGGCACGACGTCCTTTCTGCCGACCGTCGTCACCGACGCGCCCGACGTGTTGGCGTCGGCCCTGACGGCGGCGCGCAAGGCGCGCGACGCCGTGCCGGGCGCGCTTGGTGTGCATGTCGAGGGACCGTTCATCGACATCCGCCGCAAGGGCGCGCACCCGCCGGAATGGATCCGGCCCATGCGCGAGGCGGACGCCGAGGCGCTCATCGCCATGCGCGCAGGCGTCATGGTTGTGACGCTCGCTCCCGCTTCGGTTTCGCCTGAGCTGATCTCCCGTCTGGCGCAATCGGGGATCGTCGTGAGTCTCGGCCATTCCGAGGCGACCGCCGAAGAGGCCGCGGCGGTGTTCGACGCCGGGGCGCGCGCGGTCACGCACCTCTACAACGCGATGAGCCAGCTCTCCTCACGCGCGCCGGGCGTCGTCGGCGCAGCGCTCGCCGACCCGCGCGTCATCTGCGGGCTCATCGCGGACGGCGAGCATGCGCATCCTGCGGCATACCGAACCGCCATCGCCGCCAAGGGGACGCGCGGCGTGGCGCTCGTCTCGGACGCCATGCCGCCGGCGGCCGGCGGCCCCGATGTGTTCGAATTGCATGGAAAGCGCATCAAGCGCGTCGGGAACAAGCTCGTCGACGACTTCGGCACGCTCTCGGGCGCCGCAATCACGATGAAGGACGCAGTCCGCTATGTGACGGGCGTCCTCGGCCTGCCGCTCGCCGACGCGCTGACGATGGCGACATTGACCCCGGCGCGTCTCCTTGGCCTCGAGGATCGCGGCCGCCTCGCCTCCGGTTGCCGCGCCGATCTCGTGCATTTGACGGAGGAGTTGGACGTGGCCGGCGTCTGGGTCGGCGGCCGCTCCGCCAAGGAGATCGGGCCGGGCTGAACTTTTACGCCGCCCGCTCCTTGATCGCCATCTCTGCCGCGAGGGCGCCGGCGCGCATTGCGCCTGAGAAGCCGCCGAACTCGCCGAAGGCGGAGGCAAGATACAGCGACGGGACGGGCGTTTTCGGCGAGCGGGGAAACCCCGCCCCGATTCCACGCTCGAACGGCAGCGGCGCGAAGCCATAGACAGCGCCGCCGGGCGTGTTCATGAAATTGTGCATCGAGCGGGCGTTGAGAAACATCCTCTCGCTCACCGCCGCGCTGAAGCCGGGATAGCGCCGGTCGAGGTCCGCCTGAATGGCGTCGAGCCAGCGCTCGCGCCGATCCTTCTCCTCCTGGGGCGGGAGCGCCGCCCAATTGTCCAGCCGGTCGAGCCCGACGGCGGTCACGAGCGTGAGCTCGCCGTCGGCGGCAAGGCCGCTGTCAATCGCGCCGTAGTTGGCGATTCCGTACCAGGGCAGCCGCTCAGCGGGATCAGCCGCCAGGAGCCGCGCTCCCTCGCTCATCTGGTTGAGCGACGCTATCCAGTCCGGCAGGAACAGGATTCCATACCGGTCGAGGCCGAGCCTGGCCGGCGGGACCGCAAGCCCGAAATGGGCAGTGAAGAGGGAGGTGGAAAGCGCGCGCCCCGCATAGGCCGCGTCCATCGCCTTCGCCTCCGCGGGCGGCAGCATGGGCGTGAGCGCGTGCGGCGCG
>Ga0335083_10011749_pt1 | contig 10513 bp, 4 predicted proteins | sample Lox_Sample_42_FD_206716 | JGI IMG/M metagenome (GOLD analysis project Ga0335083, IMG submission 206716) | Soil microbial communities from Loxahatchee National Wildlife Refuge, Florida, United States - Lox_Sample_4.2 | ecosystem: Environmental > Terrestrial > Soil > Wetlands | place: USA: Florida... | reverse complement strand
GCATCTGCCCTTCGCGATGGTCCTCAACCGACTGGCGGAGGCGGCGCGGGACCAGGGCCGGATGCTGCGCTACCAGCAGCCGAAACTGCTCCTCGTCATCGATCAGCTCGAAGAGCTCTACACGGGCGAGCGGGTGCAGGCGCAGGAACGCGCCCAGTTCGTCCATCTTCTCGCCGGCCTGGTCCGTTCCGGACTGGTATGGGTGGTTGCGACCCTGCGATCGGATTTCTGGCATCGGGTGAGCGAAACCCCCGAGTTGCTGCAGCTTGCCGACGGCCAGGGCCGGCTCGATCTGCTGCCCCCGACACGCGCCGAGCTCACGCAGATGATCCGCGGCCCGGCGGAAGCCGCCGCCATCAACTTCGAAGTTGCGCCCGCGACCGGCATTCCGCTGAACGATGCGATCGCCGAAGAGGCGGCCGCCGAGCCCGGCGTGCTGCCGCTCATGTCCTATCTGCTGGACCAGCTGTATCACAGCGACGTGCGCGAGGGTGCGGAGACACTGACCTATGCCACCTATCGAACACTGGGTGGTCTCAAGGGCGCGATCGCCAGGCGCGCCGATGCCGTGCTCTCGGCGCAGCCGGACGAGGTGCAGCGGGCGTTGCGTCAGGTGTTATTCGCCCTGGTCCAGGTCAGTGCCACAGAGGGCGATGTCGAGCGCGTGGTCGCACGCGGGGCGCCGCTCGCTTCCTTTCCCGAAGGGAGTCCCAAGCGGCGGCTCATCGAGGCGCTGCTCGACCCGGCCGCCCGCCTGTTGGTCGCCGAGGGGACGGACGCGAAGGGCGCGACGGTGCGGGTGGCACACGAGGCTCTCATCAATGAGTGGGCTACGGCCCGTGACTGTGTCGCGGCGAATGCCGCGGCACTCAAGACCCGCCGCATGATCGAGGAGCGCCATGCGCGCTGGCAGGAGCTCACCGCGGGCGATCCGGAGCAAGCCGCCGCCCCGGAAGCCGCACAACCCGCCGCTTCCCGGTCCCGCGAGCGGGGATTGCTGACCGATGTAGACCTGTCAGACGCGGAGCGTCTGCTGAAAGATCATCGCGAAGAGCTGGCAGCGGATGTGGTCGCCTTCATCGAGCGCTCGAGTGAAGCGAATCGTCGCCGGCATCGGCGTGCCGTGCGCATTGCGTCCGCCATCGCGGCGGCGATGGCGCTGCTGGCCGTCGGTGCTGCGTATGAGGCCTATGCTGCCGTTGTCCAAAGGAACCTTGCGAAGCTCGCCGCGACGACCGCTGAGCGGACGAGCCGCTTCATGATGGATATGTTCGAGTACGCCGATCCGAGCAAGAGCCGGGGCGCAACGATTACAGTGCGCGAGGTTCTCGACCAGGGGGCCAAATCCATCGGCTCGGAGCCCGATCTGAAGGATGCACCCCAGGTTCGCGCCGACCTGGAGACTACGATCGGCCGCGCTTACATGGGACTCGGACTCTATCCATCGGCCGAGGAACAGCTCGCGGCGGCGCGCGAGGCCGAGAAGGCGCCCGCGGTAGCCGCAGCGTCGCGCGTGCGCACGCTGGTAACCTCGGGTACGACGCAATTTCTCGCGGGTGATGACGCGAAGGCGCTGGGGTTCCTGCGGCCGGCCGTTGATCTGGCACGCGGCACGCTCGAGCCGCCCGATCCGCTGCGCTCCGAGGCACTCACCGCCCTCGGCGACGTACTCGTCGACACGAGCAAGTTCGGCGACGCGGAGTCGCTCTTCAACGAGGCACTCGCGGCGGACCGCAAGCGACCGCCGACGCCGGAAAACGATGCGGTCCTCGCCAATACCCTGGACTCGCTGGCATCCGGACTCGTGTCCAAGGGGGATAGCCGCGCAGCCGAGGCACCGATGCGCGAAGCCCTGCGCCTGCGCACGCTCGCGTTTGGGCCGATCCATCCGGCTACGGCCTTGTCGATGAACAACCTCGGTGCGCTCTTCTATCAATCCGGTCAATACGACGCCGCGGTCCGCGAATATCAGGACGCCCTGCCGATCTATCAGAAGGTGTTCGGAACGGAGCATCCGGAGGTCGCAACGCTCCTGAACAACATCGGTCGCTCGGCACTCATGGCAGGCCGTGTCGACGAGGCGGAGCCGCAGATGCGCAAGTCGCTCGAAATGACCGAGAAATTTGACGGGCCGGAGCACGAGGCCATGGTGGCACCTCTCAACAGTCTCGCCATGATCGACGCCTATCACGGTCATCTCGCCGTGGCGCTTCAGGAAGCACAACGCGCCGAGAAGATCGCGCGCCTGCCTGATCACGGAGAGCTGCTCGACCAGGTCTTGTTGACCGAGGGTGGGATCGAGCTCTCCGCAGGTCACCTCATGAAGGCAAGCACCCTGCTGGCTGAGTCCAAAGAGATGCTCGTCAAGGCTCACCCATACGGCGAAGCCGAGGCGTGGCGCTACGCCGTGTGGGATCTGCTCGACGCACGACTTGCCGCGGCACGCGGCGATCGGGCAGGTGCCCTTAAGACACTCTCCGAAGCGCAGAAGGTCATCGATGAGCGCTTCGGCGCATCGAGCTTCTACGGACAACAAGCCCAGGAGGTGCGCCAACAGCTGCAACAGAGCGCTCCCGACAGAGCGTCCTGACGCACCGGTGGTACTCATCCCCTGCCCGGCCCGTTGTGACGTGTAATCATTTGCGGAACTCGGCCGAGTTCGAGTAGATTCGGCACCGGCCACCCAAAAAAGTAAATAACGAGTGGGCGACTGGGCCAGACTCTCGTCGGGGGTACAACGACGACGGCACATCATGCTACGGGCACAAATCGCCCGCGGCAGCCAATCGTCCGCACGTGGCTCGGATCAGACCGGCACCCAAGATCATCCGGCGTTCGCCCAAAGCCGTTCGCTGCAGGACAACTCACTATGAATGCCAAGGCGCTGTTGATCGTCGTTATCTTCACTATCGGCGCGGGATTCGCGCTCGAATGCCGAGCCGCGAATCGGGGCATCCGCGTTGATGCACCGGGGTTCCTCTGCGACGTCAAGGAATGGACTGCGAGCAGCTCCGACGTCTTCTCAGCGCTCGATGGGAATCTGGACGGTAACCAGGACTCAGCAAATTTCTTTGCGCCGGGCAGCAGCTTTTATTCGTATATAACCCTCAACGGCCCCGCCGTCTTCTGCACGCCCAATGTGTATTCGCTCCTGGACATGTGGGAGTTCGATGGCGCCCAGGATCCGGCGAATCCGGCTTCCTTGCCGGATCCTAATACCGGGCTGCCAACCACCACCATCCCTGACAACGTGGCGGTTGCCGCGCAAATGTATTACTGGCCGACCTATCAGAATTTAAACGCCTTTACGCCTTGCTCGGGTCTGTCTCTGAACGCGGCAAGTGATTGCAATGACGCTGTTTTTGAGGTGATCGTCTGGACGCTGACATCGGGCAGCTACGAGTTGGAGTTTGATAACTGGCCTTGTCAGCCGGACCCGAACAGCCAGACCGGGGAGAACTACGCGGTAGCGTCGACCGTCGTACCGTCCTTCTCCTGGGGAGGCACCATCTACACATATACGGACACGTGCGCCAATTTCAACGGGAACGATCTGCTGATCGACCCAAATGGGGTGGCGTACGGCTTCGTTGTGTATAACGGCGTGAACGCGGTACCCATGAACACGGTTGAGTCCGGCGGGCCGCCGGGATGGACTGCCAACTTTGCTACGACGACGACTATAACGGTCTCGCCGCAATTCACCGTGCCGGGAACGCTGGTGACCGTTACTGCAACCGTCAACGCACCTTCGAGCAACGCGCCCATCCCGACAACGCCTGGCACTGTCACGTTCTACGATGGGGCCAACGCCATCCAGAGCAACGTCCCTGTGGTCTGGACCAACGGCCAGGGCGTCGCAACGTACAGTACCTCCAACTTCCAAGCGGGCACCCATAGCCTTACCGTGACGTTCTCGGGAATAACGAACCCGGCGCCGAATCCCGCTAGTGCGCCGAATCCTTTCGTCGCGAACTTCCAGACGAGCACTTCAGCCGCTTTGCAGCTCAGCATAGGGCCAGCACCCACGGTGACTATCGCCACCACGCCGAGCACAATCACGCTCGGTCAGAGCAGCAACCTCACGTGGTCCAGCACCAATGCAACCACTTGTACGGCCAGCGGGACCTGGTTCGGATCAGAGACGCTCAGTGGCACTCTGGCCCTCTCTCCGCAGGCGGTCGGGACTTACCCGTACGCCCTGACGTGCGCGGGGCCCGGTGGAACGATCAGCAGCACTGCGACGCTGACCGTGACTGCAGCGCCTGCGCCCAACGTGTTCGTGTCGGTCTCTCCGAGCACCATCACGCTCGGGCAGAGTGCGATGGTGACCTGGTCATCCACCAACGCGACGACCTGCGTAGCCAACTCCGCCTGGAGCGGAAATCAGTCGGCCAACGGGTCGCTGACCGTCACGCCAGGTGCGGCCGGTGGGTTTGCATACTCGCTGACCTGCACGGGAGCCGGAGGCACCGGTAATGGTGCGGCAGCATTGATCGTTAATCCTGTGCAACCCCCACCGCCCAGCGCACCGACGGTTACCGTCGGCATCTCACCCGCGAGCATCACGGTCGGGCAAAGCGCGATGCTGACGTGGTCATCCACCAACGCGACGGCTTGCACTGCGGACTCGGCATGGTCTGGGGCGCAGGCAACCAGTGGCACGCTCACGGTGAACCCGGCGAGTGTCGGCGGTTATGCCTATTCCCTCACGTGCACGGGAGCAGGAGGAGCGGCTAACGGCGCCGTCGCCTTGGTCGTCAGTCCGGCACCGCCGCCGGCGAGCGACGCGCCTACCGTGACGATATCGATCTCGCCCAGCACGATCAACCTGGGTCAGAGCGCGACCCTTACCTGGTCATCCACCAACGCAACCAGCTGCGTAGCTGACTCCGCCTGGACGGGTGCACAGCAGACCAGCGGCAGCCTGTCGGTCACGCCGGCCAGTACGGGAGGCTATGCGTATTCGCTGAGTTGCACAGGCGCCGCGGGGACCGCGAACAACGCGGTTGGACTCTCGGTAGTACCCGCCCCTGCGGTGAGCTCGAATACCGGTGGAAAGAGCGGCGGCGGCGGCGTTGATATCTGGGAGGTGCTCGGGCTGGCCGGCGTTCTATGGCTGCGAAGGCGGCAGACCAGCCGGGTCTGCCGCGGCGCAGCGGAAGCGACTCGGCCGTGCGTCAATTGATGGGAGTCAGGATGCGCGCCAGATCGCTCTTGTTGGTGATCGCTGCATTACTCGGTGGCTGCAGCATTCAGTCAGCGGTCATCCGCTCGCAGGCGCTGACCTATGACGACGTCATAGAGGACACGACCGACAAACTATTGCTGCTCAACATACTCCGCGCCAAGGACAAGGCGCCGCTGCATTTTGACGAGATCCCATCGATTCACGAGTCGATTCAGGCGACCGCGGGGTTGCAGGCAAGCTGGCCTTTCGGGCCAAGGCTCGCCAATTCGAATACCAGCCCCCGCAACATGGTGCAGCCGACTCTGGGGGTGCAGGTTGCGCCGAGCTTCGAGGTCGACCATCTCGATACCAAGGATTTCGTGACGGGAATTGCCTCTCCAATCGATCCGAAGTTCGTCAAGTACTGGCTCGATCGCGGACTCGACCGGCGCATCATCCTGCTGTTGTTTTTCTCCGCGGCGGACATTACACGCACGAAGGTCGGCGCCGTCTTCGACGGCACCGGCACGGTCACGACCGGGAGCAACGTGCTTACGATCACGTCGGTCACGTCCGGCGCGCTGCACGTGGGCGACGTGCTGGAAGGCAGCGGCATCCCGAGAGGCGCTACGATCGCGAGCTACACCACGGGTGCGGGCGCAACGGGCACGTACAAGATGAGCGCGCCGGCCACGGGGAACTTCCCGGGCGAGGCGGTTACGGTCTCGAGCAGCATCACGATACGCATCACGAATTCTCCGCGGGAAGCGCTCGATACACTCGATCAACAGAGGCAGATCAAGACACAGGGACCCGTGGATCCGGCCCAGCAGTGCGACGTGCTCTCGGATTTCCAGCGCTACCTCAGATTAATCAACGAGCTCGAGCCGCTTGCGCCACGCTATTTCCGGGAGCGGCACCTGCTGGTTAAAGGACTGAAGCTCGAAAACGCGGACGCTCCGCAAAAGAGCAAATTCACCGAGCAATCGAGTCGATCCGGAGACGGTTCTCCAGATAATGCCGGCGATAAGCCCAGGAAATCGGATTGGGAGACGATCGGGTCTCTCGACCCGGATAAGTACTACTGGACGAGGAACGACGACGAGACCTTCGACGTCTATTCGATCTCTTCCGAGGCCACGACCGAGCTATGCCCCATCTCAACGGAGCAAAAGGCAGCCAGTAGCGACGACTGCATACGGATTCAGATCGGTACGATGCCGGCCGATCTCGGAGGCGTCACGCAATTGCCCCTGCCCTCGCCGCGCGTCGAAAAGCGCAATACGCCGTCGGCCTATTGCGAAGCGCTGGGAGGCATTCTGGGGCGGCCGATGCAGGCGGCCGCGCCTGCGCGCATCAAGTCCGACATCAGACTGGAGATTCGCTCGGTTGGCGAGATGATTCAGTTTCTCGGCGACCTGCTCGAATACCAGGATCAGCTGCCGCATGCGCTGAGCGGAATGCCCGCGGACGCCTTTACGCTGAACGCCCCATTTACCCTGGGCTATTGTCCCGACCAGCCGGCTGACAAAGCCTGCGGCGATATATTCTTCAACCTTCCGTCGGACACGTGTAACAGCCGGTTCGCGGTGAACTACCGGGGACGCGTCTACGCGGTGCCGAATTACAATCCGGCGGCCGGAGCTTCCTGCCGTTCGGGTGCCGCGGCCAAGGATCACACTCTGGAGGTTCTGTCGGTCGTGCATCAGATGATCGACCTGCAGAAATCCGCCGACGACATCCGCGAGACCCCCTACGTGCAGGTTCTGCCCTGAGCATCGCGACGGCACGGGGCGGCCTGGCGTTTGGCTGAAGAGTCAGCATCGGCCTCGGCAAGCGCGCCCGCAGAGCTGCCCATTATTGTTGGTGTCGAGGGCTCCGTTGAGTTCGCGCCCCGCGACTCGTCGCCTCTGCGGGCGTTCTTCGAGAATGAGATCACGGCCCTGCGCCACGCCTACCCTCATTCGCCCATCTGGCTTGTGCCGCGAGCCTCGGACGCGTTGCTGTCCGTCCTGTCATCAGTCGCCGAGGCATCGCACGTCAGGATCCTCGGGCGCCACGACCGGATCATCGACTGCGGCCTCGAGGCCGGAGAGCTCGATCCGGACGGCGGCGACTGTCACCTCCTCATCCGCGTGCTCGACGATTCCTCCCCGGTGACCCCCAACCCGCAACCCGCACCGCTCCCCATTTCACTCGAGGCGCGCTACGCGGTGGAGCTGATCGAGGTTCGACTGGACCCCGATCGCACGAACCTCGCCTGCTCGGTGACCCGGAGCTCTCTGACAGGGGGCGCGGCGCGGTGGTCGACGAAGCGTGACGCAAGTGACAAGGCGCTCAAGCGCACCGACCGGTTCAACTCGGACGCGCAGACGCGCGCGAACCGCCGGACGGATACCGTCCCGATCCGCCCGGACTCCGGCGCCCCCGGCGTTGCCTGCGCACGCCTGCAGCGGCTCTTTGCCAGCGCGGATGCGCTCTCCAACGCCTATCAGGAGAAAGTCACGCGCACGATCCAACTCATCTTCGTACTCGCGACCCTCGCCGCCATCCTCTACGGGTTGTTCCTCGTTTACGGTGCCGGCAACCGATCGCTCCAGGAATACCTGCTCGCGCCTTATCTCGTGCTGCTGGTATGCGCGTACATCGTCTACTACCTTGCGAGGCGCGTGGACCTTCACGCCCGCTTCGTCGAATACCGGGCGCTCGCCGAGGGTGCGCGGGTGCAGCTGTATTGGCTGATCTGCGGCGTTGACGCCGTCGTGACCGACAGTTACCTCGCGGCGCACGCGCTCGACCTGCACTGGATCCGCCTCGCACTCCGTCTGGCGACTCCTCGCCCGACGCCACCGCCCGAGCGAGCGGCCCCGGAGCCAGACACCACGGTGCAGGCCCTGCAGTACTGGATCCGCCGGGAGAAGAGCTATTACACGCGCTCGGCGGCACGCAGCGTCCGGGCGCAAAAGTGGGCCAGCGCGCTCGTGCGCGTGCTCTTCATCGGCGGGGGCTGCGCCACGCTGCTGGTGCTGCTGCAATTCGAGTTGCCGCTTGCGCCGTTCCTCAAGCGAATCGGCCTGGCGAGCTTTCTTTGTCCCTCGATCGCCGCGGCGATCGTGGCGCTGGCGACCAAACTCGGAGTCCTCTATCGCGCCGAGCATCACTCGCGGATGCTCGACCTTTACACGCAGGCCGAGCGCATCCTCGGGCAGTGGGGCCCGGAACGCGCAACGGAACTGGCCATGGCGCTTGGTCAGGCCGCGCTGCGGGAGAGCGAGGAATGGACGGTGTTTCGGCGCGACCGGCGCATCGATGAGCCGGCGAGTCCATTCCGCAGGCCCTGGTAGTCCGGTCCCGGGCCACACGCCCCTCAGGATGCGGCGCCGACGCCGTGCAGCTCAAAGACCGTCAGTTCCCCGGCGTTCTTGACCAGCTGCCGCCGGCCGACGGCGGTCGAGGTGAACTCCGTCACGCGCTCGGCTGCCGCCAGCGCTACGAAGGAAAGACTCGCGAATACCTTGCCAGGATCGACACTCGGCTCAATCCTGGCGGCACGCGTGACGTGGGAACCGACATAACTCCACTGGCCGATCACCGCATCGTAAATGCGGTAAAGCGGCCCGGCGTGCGCGCCGATACGAACGCTCGGGCTGGCCGCGAGCCCGAGCCGCTGCCAGTCCGTGGAGGCGATGAGATCACGGAAATGCAGAGCGAACAGTCCCGCTTCTCTCACCGATGCGAACACCAGATAGAGTCCATCTCCCCAGGTATTCCTGACCAGGGGAACGATTTCCGCCATCCGCAGCGCCTCCATGGCGCTCGCGAGATAGTGGCGCACGAAAATGGGAATATCGCGCTCGGGCAGCTTGCTGAACCCGACCGCGTCGGCAAACACCACCGCACAGATGTGCTGCGGCGCTTCGTTCCGGCGCGCATCGCCGGAAATTGCCGAGGACGTACCCGGCTTTGCCGGCGTCAGCTCGCTGGTTTCGCCGCCGGCACCGGGCACGAGATCCCGCATCCAGCGGACCCTGAAGCGCTGCTGCAGGCAGAATTCCACGATGGAGTGTGTGCCTCCATAGGCATCGCCCGGGCGCCCATCCCAGAGCGCCAGTATCAGCGGCTGCTGGCCTCTCTGGAGCGCCGCGCGCGCCGCCAGCCCCACCATGATCCGGCTGCAGCACTCGCTCGCCATGGCGTTGTCAGATGCGTACTGCTGGCCGAGGATTTCCACACTCGCCGCCTGCTCCAGCAGACGGTCAAACCGCTGGCCCCAGTCGGCCCCGGGTATGACGTCCACGCAGTCGTGGCGGAAGTCCTCGATCCTGCAGGGGAGCGTCACATGCGCCCGGCCGCCGCGCTCGAGCACCGCCTCGTGAAACAGGATGTCTCCGCCGCAGGCTGCGGAGGCAAATCCGTCCTCGGCCTCGGCCGCGGCCAGCTCCGCGGCAATGCGCTGCGCGAGTTGGGGTACCATGGATTGCGGGAATCGGGCCGCGGCGCGGCCCGGCCGGTCGATCATGTGGCCGGTGAAGAATACCGAGGACATGATCACAATATATATCGGGCATCATTGTGCGTCCTCAGGAAACTGCGCATCTCCTTATAGGATGCCCGCTCCGCCTCCCGCATGATTGCCAGCTTCTCCTGTGGGTCGCTCGTGGCGTCGAAACGCCGCAGCAAGGAGAGCAGTGACGACCGATAGTGCAGATAGCGCTCGACCTCCCTCGCCGGCTGCAGCCCCTCCTCGAGGGTGCGCATCGCGACAATTCCGACGAACAGCCAGAGGATCAGCATGTGCGCGTGGGCACTGGTGAGAATCGTGTCTTGTCCATTCGTACCCGTGCCGAGGCCGAACAACGCACCGAAGCCGAACACCGCGGCCAACACGAGATTCGAGATGAATATGACCAGGATGAACAGCAGGGCGACATTGCGCAGTACCTCGAGCTGGCGCGTAGCCGAGCTCGAAAATACACCCTCGTCGGCGCCGAGCCGGAAGTTCGCGTATTGAATCTGATGCTCGAAGCGCAGCAGTCGGTACGCGGAAAACACGTGCGGCAGTTGCGGATTGGAGTGATCCAGCGCCGCGGCGGGAGCGGATTCGGCGTGCAGCGGAAAATCCTCCTCGGCGTCATCGTCCAGTACCTCGCGCAGGCGCGCGGGCAGGTGCCCTTCGTATGCCAGGCGGAAGGAGGCGAGCCAGGCACGCCGCTGGCTCGCAAACTCCTTACGGCTCCTGGCATCGCTCGTTGACGCAAGCACCTCCGGCAGGCGGTACACGAAGGTCTGGAAGTGAAATTGCCGCAGTCTCTCCGTCATCAGGCGGCTGCAGAGCCAGCGGTG
>Ga0335083_10011748_pt1 | contig 10514 bp, 5 predicted proteins | sample Lox_Sample_42_FD_206716 | JGI IMG/M metagenome (GOLD analysis project Ga0335083, IMG submission 206716) | Soil microbial communities from Loxahatchee National Wildlife Refuge, Florida, United States - Lox_Sample_4.2 | ecosystem: Environmental > Terrestrial > Soil > Wetlands | place: USA: Florida... | reverse complement strand
CCTCCCAGAGCCTCGCGACAGTCGAAACTCCGGTCTACTTGATCGCGTCACAGACAGTCACAACTGGAAGCGGCAGCGCCCATGAAAATGAGGCTCTCGCTCGTGTTCGTCACGCTGGCGGGAATGGCACTGTGCTGCTTCGGCCAGACATCGGCCACGCATCTGAACCCCGACGACTATCGCGCTGTTCCCGTGGCATTTGCACCGGCCGAAATCCTGCGGCAGATCACCCGGCTGCAGCAGCAGCGGGACGAATCTGCGGATAATCAAGCCGCAACCGCGCTGGACCAATATGTCACGCAGGTCTGGCGCGCCCTGGGCCTGCCAGATAACTGGAACGGACGATGTACTTGCACGGCCCTGATGCTGGAGGACGATGCGCATTCGCGCTACGTGACTCTGCGAGTGATGAATGGCGATTCGGACTATCGCTTCATCGCATTTCTTGCTCCGCGGGTTTCGACGGATTCGTGGCGGTTGCTTGGATATGCAGATACGCAGTCGAAGTACGCCACTCCATCGCACCGCATATACGCAGGCCCCGTGGGCACTTTCCTGATCGCATCGCAGGATACGGGCGGTACCGGCGAGTATGACGAAAATGAAGTGTGGTACGAACTCACTCCCGGCGGAGCGCGGCAGGTACTGAAGTGTCCCGTGAAGGGGCATCAGTCGCCGTTCTTCAACCAGGGAAAGGCGGACGGCAAGTCTTTCGGACTGACCCGGGAATGGGAGGCGACGAGCCACCCTCCGGTGGACGAACGGGAGCCGGTTGTAAGGGTCGATCTGACGGCCAGGTACGGCTTTTATTGGTGGGACGACGGGAAGGAATCCGGGCTCTTCACCCGCAAGCAGACCGCCATCTTCCGTTGGGACAGCACATCCCGTACCTTCCGTTTCGACGCACAGAAATCCTCGCTGACCCAGGAGGAGTTCGAGGCCGCGTATGGGTACGAGCTGAATCTGCAGCAGTTCATCCGGTACAACGCGGATGAATTGCGCAAGAGCCCGAGTTCGGTAGCCGCGGCGTTGCTCCGGCAGAAGAGATAGAGGACTATGGAGTGATTGCCATATGAGCCGCCTCACCATTGCCCTGGCATGTACGTCGATCGCATTGGCCGCGTCCAACATCTACTTCTATAAGGCCACCTCAAAAATTTGACATTCATCCCTATCAAGTCAAACGAAATAGACTGCGAGTCGTAGCTGTGCTGTTGGCAGCCAACAAATCGTTGCAGCGGGCCGGAACGCATGAACTGCCCGGCCGCGGGCGGCCAAGGAGCGCGCGGTTTGGGCACTACACACCACAGCGCCAGGATCAGGAAGATCAGACTCAGCCGAATGGAGGACGTATGAAGCGGACAATTCTCGTGGCGATGATGCTTTTGGCCCCATGGTCATGCTGGCAAGCGGCTTCTGCGGGTGAGGTCGGCGCCATATCGTCGAGCGACAAGGGATCCGTCGCTTATCAGCATGCGAAGCGGCAATATGCCGACCTCGGTGACGCGTATGTTCGATCCGCCAGCCCCGTTCGATCCGAGAGCATCTGCTCAATGCGCAGCGCCGAGGTTGTAGCAAGGCAGAAGTCTCTCGCATCCGGCGTGGCACATCTCTCCGCGAAGGACGGAGAAAAGGTCTTGCTGTTTGCGGTCGCCGCCAATGACCCAACCGATGCAGGGCGGCTGCTTGCCGAGGGAGCAGCACGTACCGGCGACAACGGCTCCCTTCTGCACGCAGCCGCGAGATTCGGTGATGGGCCGTTGCTGGAGGTGCTGGTCGATGCGGGTTTCGGAATCGAAGATCTGGGAGGAGCCAGTGGACCGGCCCTGATGGCCGCCGTTTCCAGTGGCCGCAAGGACAACGCAAAATGGCTCATTCAGCACGGGGCAAATGTAAACGCCCGGACCGTACCAGATGGCGCGCCGGTTCTGATGTATGCCCTGATCTGCAAGGATCAATCTCTCGTAAGTGAGCTGATTCGCGCGGGCGCCAGACCCGACGCCAAGACCACAGCTGTTGCTGCAAAGCAGGGAATCGATCTGCGGTGAGCCTGGTGGGGAATACCAGATCGTTGCAGTGGGCGTGGACTAACAAAGTGGTCGACCGCCGAACTCGGCCATCAGGCACCATGAAAGCACATGTTGCGCTCTTCATTCTGGTAGCTACATTCCCGGGCTGCTCTGTCTTTGTGAGGACACCGTCGCCGAGCCAAACCGCTTCAAATCCGGAAGACGGGTACTTCAAATCCCGTGACGACTTCATCCAGCAGTTTGCAAATGCATCGGGCACGGTCGACTACCTACCCGCTCTCTCTGAGCTGGAGAAGCAAATGAGGGAAATTGTCGGACCCGTCAATGTCGAGGGATTTCCGCGAGAGGGGAAGATAAGTCTTGAATCCCTTATAAAGGGTGAATTGGGCTTCGATCAGGCAGACGGACTTGTATTCGGCTCCAGTCACGAAATTCTCTTTGTAACTACCAACAGGGCTTTAAAGAGATACCTGGCTGACTCGCCCGACCTGCCCAACAACCTGGCCGAGCTTTCAAGAACCGGCGAGTTCTATTCGCGTGCATTCATGTCGGATATCGCGGTCACACCTTATGTAGAGCTGCCAGTAAAGAGCATGAACGAGACGTCCTACGCACATGCTTTCCTCGCTTCGACCGCGCAGGATATCGGCCCCATCGTTCCAGATGGAATCTTTGTATTTGTCTCCACGGGAAGCCGGATATTCGCCGTGTATTCACACGCAACCATCGCGATAAAAGAAATTCCCGCTTGCAGAAGCGAGTGGGAGATATTCGAAAAAAAGAGGTCTGAAGCGTTTGAAGCTTATCGATCAGGCCTCAAGGCGTACGATGATTCCGAGCGATACGAGGAGCAAGGATTCGAGGCATATCACCGTTGTTACGACCGGGAGGCCAGGAACCAGGCATTCTTTGAACCCATTCAGAAACAGGCTCAATCAATCGTTGACCGGTTGCAAAGATCCCGGACTGCGAATTGATGGTACGGTCGGCTTCACCGGACGGTGAACAGTATCCGGTCGACCACCTGCCCGTCCGGGTCCGCCAGCGCAAGCCGGTGTGCGCCCGGCGTGGGGGCCCACAGGATCGGCCCCGATGCCGGACCCAGCGGCGCACCGTCGAGCAGCAACTCGTGCCCGGCCGCACCACCCTGCACGGTGATGGGAACCCGCTGCCGGTCGGCGGGAATGTCCGGATCGAGCGCGACGATCATCGCATTGACGGGACTTGCGATGCGCGCGATGCGTGCGTCGCGCGCGACGCTGTCGATGGTTGCGCGCGGCGCCGTGCCATGCAGGAACCACTCGCGGCGCGGCGGTTCCACGCCTGCGGAATAGCGCACCTGCATCGACCTGACGCCCGGCGGGGCCGCGGGCGCCACGGATCCGGACACCTCGTGCAGCCCGTCCATGATTTCGCGCCAGGCCGGCGCGGCGCCGGACACGCCGCTGACGTCGTGCATGGGGTCGCCTTCGAAGTTCCCCACCCACACGGCCACCGTGTAACGGGCCGAGAAGCCGATGCACCAGTTGTCGCGCATGTCCTTGCTGGTGCCGGTCTTCACCGCGCTCCAATAGCCGGTGGCCAGGGAATTGCCCAGCCCGAAGGTGACGGCGCGTGCCGCGCGGTCGCTGAGGATGTCGCCGACGATGAAACTCGCGTCCGCGGGCAGCAGCCGCCGCGGCGGCACCGGCGGAACATCCGCCAGGATTCGCAGCGGCGAGAACTGCCCGCGCAGCGCCAGGATGCGGTAGGCCTGCGCCTGTTCCCACAAGGTCACTTCGGCGGAACCCAGCGCCAGCGAGTACCCGTAGTAGGCGCCATCCTCGGTGATTCCCGCATAGCCGAGTGCGAGCAGCCGGTCACGCAGCGCCTCCACACCCACCAGCATCAGCGTGCGGACCGCCGGCACGTTGAGCGAACCGCCCAGTGCCGTGCGCACGCTGACCGGGCCCTTGTAGTCGTGATCGTAGTCCTGCGGGATGTAAACCCCGGTTCCGGTATCGATGTTCAGCGGCTGGTCCTCCAGCAGCGAGGCGGCCGTCAGGTAGCGCCGCTCGAGCGCGAGTTCATACAGGAAGGGTTTGAGCGTCGAACCGGCCTGCCGCGGCGCGCGCACGCCATCCACGGCCGCGGCGCTGGAGTAGGGTCCGGCGGAGCCGACGTACGCGAGGACCTCGCCGCTGGCGTTGTCCACCACGAGCGCCGCCCCGTCGCGCACGTTCTGCGGTTCCAGGCTCGCGAGCTGCCGCACCAGCGCGTCGCGCGCCAGGCCCTGCGTGGCGGCATCGAGCGTCGTGCGCACGGACTGGCCCGCCGTTTTCAGCAGGCTCGCCGCCAGCTGCGGCGCCAGCCGGTCTGCTTCGTCGGTGCTTGCATCCCGCTGCAGCAGCCGCACGGCGGCCTGCCGGACTTCCCCGCAAGTGGCACTGCCGGTTGCCACCTTCAGGCGCGCGCAGCCGCGCAAGGCCACGCGCCCGGGACTGGCCGAGGGAGCGGGCAGCAGCGCCGCCAGCACCACGCTTTCCGCCGTCGACAAGCCCGACGGCGCTTTGTGGGCGAGCACCTGGGAAGCCGCGCGGATGCCCTGCAGTTCGCCGCGGAACTGCAGCAGGTTGAGATAGGCCTCCAGTATCTGCTGCTTGCTCCAGCTTGCTTCCAGCCCGGTGGCCAGCCGTATCTGGTGCAGCTTCTGCGCGAGGCTGCGCGCGCTGTTGTGCGGCGGCCGCGGCGACTCCAGCAGCGAGGCCAGCTGCATGGTGATGGTGCTCGCGCCGCGGATGTGGCGGCCGGCCACTGCGTCGCGCAACGCGCCGGCCATGCCCAGCACATCCACGCCGCCATGCTGCCAGAAGCGTCGATCCTCGCCCGCGACCACCGCGCCGAGCAGCGCCGGCGAAATCTCCGCCAGCGGCGTCCAGGCCAGGCGCCGCATGCCGAACTCGACGCGCTGCGTGTCCAGGATCTCGCCGTGCCGGTCCAGCAGCACGGCGTCGGACGGCGTATAGCCCGCGCGGACCGCGGCGAATGTCGCCGGTTGCAGCGGCCGCAGCAGCACGCCCGCGGCGACCGTGCCCAGCAGCACCAGCGCTGCGCCAGCCGCGAGCACGCCCAGTGGCCACCGCCGCCGCATGCCTACGGTTCCACCGTGACCGCGCCGTTGGGAATCTCGCCCAGCATCTCGGGTGCGTACATGGCCTCGACCCGCGTGGCCGGCTGCAGGAAGGTGCCGGGATTGTTCAGGCGCACGGTGTACTCGACCACCCACGCGCCTTTCGGCACGAAGCGGTAGTAGGTGCGGAACGCGTCATAGCGCCGTTCCTCGAAGGCAGGCCATGCGGAACCCTCGCGGCGCTCACCGCGCGCCAGCAGCTGCGACTGGCCGCCGAGGCCGCCACCGACGATGCTGGCGCCGGCCGGTATCGGATCATCCACCACGACCCACGTCATGTCGGCCTGCGCCTCGAGTTCCAGGCGCACGCGCATCACGTCGCCGCGCGACCAGTGTCCGGGTTGCTTCTGCTCCACCGGCGTGACGGTGCGGTGGACCTTGAAACCGCTCGACAGCGGCCGGGTGACCGGCATGGCGGCCGTCGCGCGCACCATCACCCAGGGCGTGCCGCTGCCCGCATGCGAAACCTGCAGCTGTCCGCTTCCCTCCTGCCACGGCAGATCCACCTGGTTGGCATTCTGGTTCGCCTGCCACGCCACGGGGCGAACAGCCGTGCCATAACTGAGCTTCGAGGTGCCGCTGACCGGCACTGCCTCGAACCGCGCCGAGAATTTCTCCATTGCCAGCACGCCCCAGGCGTTCGCGACCGTGGTGTTCCAGTGCCCGGCCTGCTGCCGGGCCAGCGCGCCGCGCACCAGCCGCGGCACGTCCTCGCGCCATTCCGGCAGGTCGAGCACCGCCAGCAGCATCCGGTTGGCGTTGGAATCCGCCGAGATCATCAGCCACCACAGCGCGTCGCTGCGTTCGGTGGAGAACCCCATGACGGTGCCCTGGAAATTCAGCCGGGTGCGCAGGATCTGCAACGCCGCCGCGCGCTGCGCATCGGCCTGTGCAATGCCCGCAACGCGCCGCAGTACGCCGATCCAGTCGATCACCGCCGAAGTGGGCCAGAGCGCCGGCTCGAGCGTGATGCTGTCGAGCATGGATCGATCCGCCTGCCCGTAGCGCGACAGCGCCTCGATGGCCGCCAGCTTGCGAATGCTGAGATCAGCCGTCGGCAGTGCCGAACCCCGCACGATGCGGCCCTGCACGAACCGCTTCAGCGCATCGAGCATGCGGCCCTTCGCCGGCTCGGCGATGGCCCAGCCGGCCTCGTCGGCGATCGCCAGCACGTACGCGGTCAACGCGTCGTCGCCAGGCACCCAGTCCGACGGGAAATAGCGCAGCAGTCCGTCGCCGTCCAGGTAGGCGGGCAGGCGCGCCATCAGCGCATCCCATGCGGCCCGGTCGCGCAGCCCGATCGCCTGCGACAGCTGCTGCTCCACGCACACATAAGGATAGCGGCCGAGGAATTCCCGCACGCCTTCCAGGCCATCGCCCAGATGCGCCTGCAGGGTCACCTCGAGCCCGCCCCGGCCGGCGATGGCCGCAGCCGGCCGCGCCACGGGCAGGTTGAAGGGCCCGTGCAGCTGCGTGATCGTCGCCTGGTAGGTCCTGACCGGATAGGCCGCGATGACGTTCTCCGTCACGCGCAGCCGGTCGAGCGCGGCACCGCCGGCTTCCTGTGCCGCCACTTCCCAGCGCAGGTTGCCCTCGCCAACCGGCGCCGCGACACGCCAGGCAATGTCGCGGCTCTGTCCGGGCGCGAGCGTGACGCGCTGCGCCTGCAGCGGTTGTGCCTTGAGCGCCGTCTTCGAACCGGTGACGTCGGCCGTGATCGGGCGCTGGGTGGTATTGCGCAGCGTGAAGGTCGCCAGGTACTGGTCGCCCTCGCGCACCAGCGGCGGCAAACCGGACAGCAGGATGAGGTCCTGGGTCGTGGTGAACGAAGCGCTGCCCGTGCCGAAAAAGCCGGCCGCACCGCTGGCCACCGCCACCACGCGGAATTCGGACAGCGAGTCGTTGAGCGGCACGGTGACCTGCGCATCGCCGGCCGCATCGACCACCACGCGTCCTTTCCAGAACAGCAGGCTGTCGAACAGCTCGCGGGCGCGATCCCGTCCGCCGCCGCCGCCACCCGGCACCTCCTTGCGGCCGTAGTGGCGCTTGCCCACCACCTGCATCTGCGCCGTCGAGGTCAGCACCTCCAGGCCGCGTTCGCCCATCATGGCCGCGAGCAGATCCCAGCTGGAATTCGGCGCCAGCTCGAGCAGCGCCGCGTCCACCGCCGCGACGGCCACCTCCGTGCCGGCAGGCAGCGCGCCACCGTCCGCGCGGCTGACGTGCACCTTGATCGTGGCATGGTCGCGCACCTTGTAGGTGGCGTGGTCCGGCGCGACGCGAACCTCGAGCCGGTGCGGCTTCCAGCCGACCTTGATCGCCGCAAACCCCAGCCGGTAGGCGGGCTTGTTCAGGTCGACGGTGGCGGTGATCTCCTCGCCCTTGCGCGGCCTGGCGCCGCCGCCGGCATGGGCGACCCGACCGCGCACTGCCAGCACCGAGATGAACACATTCGGCGTATAGGCGCCGGTGATCGGCACCTCGACCACCGGCCGCTCGCCATCCAGATGCGTGACGAAGCTGGACAGCACGCCCTGGCGCTCCACCGTCACCAGTGCGGTGGCCGCGCGGAATGGCATGCGCACCTGGAAACGCGCCGTGTCGCCGGCTTCATAGGATGACTGTTCGGGAAGCACGTCCATGCGGTCGCCGCTGGTGCCGCCGAACCAGCTGCCGTCCTTCTCGTACAGCCACATCGTGGTGGTGGCGCCGGCCACGCGGCCGCCACTGTCGGTGGTCTCGGCGCGCAGCGCGATCTCGCCGGCAACACCCGGCGCCACGTCGCAGGTCAGCAGGCCCTGCGCATCCGTCTGCCCCTGGCAGGTGGGCGCCAGCCTGCGGGTTTCACGCGTGGTCTCGTAGGCGTAGAAGCCGCCGATCAACCGCTTGCGGAACGAATATCGCCGCGACTGGTACAGCGAGACCTTCACCGGCTGCTGCGCGCGCGGCCGCCCCTGCAGATCGAGCACCACCACGCGGAAGCGCACCTGCTCGCTGCTGCCGGCCCAGCCTTCCCGGCGGATCCCGACGCTGAGCCCGGCCGGCACCAGCTGCACGTGGCCGCTGCTGGTCAGCAGTTCACCGTTGGCATCGGCATATTCCAGCTCGGCGGTCAGCTGCGCGGCGCCATCGAGCTGCGGCAATCCCGGGATGCTCACCCGGGCCGAACCGGCATCGTCCAGCGTGAGGGGAATGACCTGCGTGCGCGCGGTTTCCGGTTCCTGTTCCGCATCGAAGTCCAGATCGAACGGATTGTTCTCGTTGGTGAACACGCCCTCGGTCACCGGCTTGCCGCCGAACTGGTAGTCGCTGTAACCCGCATACCGCGGCGCCACCGGCTGTACCAGCGTGCGCACCTTCACCGGCAGCCCCGAGGCGCCGCCGCCGGACATGTAGGCGACATGCAGGTCGATGTCCGCCGAGGCCGGCTGCACCAGCGGCACGGGCGAGCCGGAGACACTGGCGCGCATCGACGGCAACCGGAACTGCTCCACCTTGAATGCCGCGCTGCGGATCAGCTGCCTGCCTTCCTGGATGTAAACGACGTAGTCGCCCAGTTTCGCTTCCGCCGGAATCTTCCACTGGCTCTCGGCGATGCCGTCGGCATCGAAGGCGGCCGGGAAGGAATACTGCTGTCCGCTGCCCTGGTGCTGGATCAGCACGGTGCGGCTGCCCGGCACACCCTCGGCCACCGCAACTCCCGACATCACGTGACGGCGCAGGTAATGCTTCATCGAGACGGTCTCGCCGGCGCGGAACAGCGCGCGGTCCAGCACCGTCTGGTAGGCACGGGCGGCGTACTCGCTGCCCAGGGGCAGTCCGAACTGGCCCGGCTCGATGCCCTGGTCCCAGCCGGACATCGTGAAGCTCAGGTCCGCGTCCTTGCTGGCGGTGACGAACAGAGGATCCGGCGAATAGCGGGTGCAGCGGCCCGCGGAATGCGGCGTGCCCAGCGACTTCGGCACCTGCGCCACGCCGTCCTTGCCGCTGGTGCCACGCCACAGCAGGGCGCCGGTGCAGTAGTCGGAAATGCCGACATCCGCGTCCGCCACCGGCGTGCCATCGTGCAGCCGGGTGACCCATACCAGCGAAGCTTCGCGGCCCCATTTGAAATGCACGGCGAGATCGGTGACCAGTGCCGCCGTTGCCACGTAGCGGGTCTGGTCACGGCCCAGCAGTGCCTGGCCGAGCACGCGGCTCTGGATCTCGACCACGTAGAAGCCCTTCTCCTTCAGGGGTATCCCGACCACTTCGGAAGAGCGGCTGCCGCCGGGCTTAGTGATCGAGAACGTCCTGGTGGCCTCGCCCGCGGCAAACACCGAGCGCGTGCCAGTGTCGTTGCGCCAGCGACGCGCGGGCTGGCCCGCTGCCGGCGCGTCGTCATCGTCCTCTTCCGCGGTCCCGAGGGCGGCAGCTTCCACCAGCTCGCCCTGCGGCTCGCCCGCTGCCTCGACGCGCTGCAGCCAGCGCGCGATCGCGGCCGGGTCGGCGTCCAGGCGCAGCAGCTTCGCCGGCATGGCTGCCATCTGCGTCGCCAGTTTCGGCTCGATGTTGCGCAGGGTCACCGGCAGCACACCGCCTTCCGCGGCTTCGAGGATGCCGAAATCGCCCGCAAAGCGCGCCAGCGGCGGGGATTCGTCGACGCGCACTTCCAGCGGGAACCGGGCAGCGTTCTCCAGCGTCCGGCCGGAATCATCCACCAGGCCCGATGGCAGCACGAATGTCACCGCCTGAGCTTCCGGGAAGGGTGGCGCGAATTTCACGACTTCGAGCGTCGTGCCCGGCGCATCCGCCACGGGCTCCGGCGCCAGCAGCTTGCCCCTGGCCAGCTTCAGGCGCACGCCCATGGCAAGGCTGCGCGGCACCGGCGCGCTGAACTGCAGCGTGATGGGCTGCATCGGCAGGCAGCCGGAACGCGCGTTGACACGCGAACATTCGGCGCGCGCAGTGAAGGCCGGACGGACGCGGTAGGCCAGCTTCTGGTCGGTCTCCGTTGCGATGCCCGAAGGCGTCTGGATGCCGCGGCCCCACACCAGCTGCAGCTGGCCCGACTGCGGCAGGTGACGCTGGCAGTGGAGCACGACGATGTTCGCCTCGGCCTGCTCCAGCGACCGGTCGCGCACCCGCACGTTCGCCGTGTCTCCCGACTTGAACAGCAGTGAAAAGTACGCGTAGCCCAGATCCTTGCGCTCGTTGAGTATCGCCTCGCGCGCGGCGCCGGTGAGCACTTCCACCGGAATCTCCTCGCCCAGGCCCTGCACGATGCAGCGCGCATGATCCTGCACCGACTGCGTCGTGGCCGGCGCATCGAGCTT